>Ga0182024_10024026_pt1 | contig 10868 bp, 7 predicted proteins | sample P32metaG_FD_120480 | JGI IMG/M metagenome (GOLD analysis project Ga0182024, IMG submission 120480) | Permafrost microbial communities from Stordalen Mire, Sweden - P3-2 metaG (Illumina Assembly) | ecosystem: Environmental > Terrestrial > Soil > Wetlands > Permafrost | place: Sweden: Stordalen... | reverse complement strand
TTTCGTCGTGAATGTGCATGGCTACTACACGTCCCAGGACAATTCCGGTCTCGCCCAACTCGACGATTTGCAATAGCTCGCACTCCATGGCGACTGGGCTTTCCGCGATGCGCGGCGGCTTCACTCGCACCGAAGGCAAGGTCGTGAGCCCGGCTTGTTCCAGTTCATTGATTCCGTAATCGAATTCAATCGCGGTGATATTCATCTGCTCGGCGTTGGCTTCGGAGACGAGATTCACAACAAACTGGCCCGTTTCTCGAATGTTTACGCGTGTATCCTTCGGGCGAGTAGGGTTGTAGCTGGAAATACCGATGCCGATGACCGGAGGATTGCCCGAGAACGCATTGAAGAAGGAAAATGCTCCGGCGTTCAGTAATCCTTTGGAATCCTGGCTGACCACCCACGCGATGGGACGCGGGGTTACAGTGGAAACCAGTAGTTTGTAGCATTCCTTAGCCGGAATTTCTTTAAAATCGAATAACATTTAAAATCCTCCCCATGGCCGCATGTCGACCGCCCCAAGAGCCGCCCAAATAATCGCTCCTGATGGTAACGGATATGGGACTATAGCAAAACTCGAAAGGTTTCCATAAAAACCAAAAAATGTTGACAGATATGACGTTGCGTCTTTACTTCAACCTCATCGCGTGATAATTTGTTTCCCCGTACCGCCATCGTAGCGCCAGGCGGATGGGCCTCTGTTAAACGACCCTTCAGCGAAATTGTCGCGGCTCGAACCCTCCCGAGTAAGCGGAATACGTTTCTTCCGAAGCATGTGCAATGGGCTTGGTGTAGGCGATTTTCGGCGGCAGAACCACCCGGCGTGCACACGACGGAAGCCTTAAAGGGGATATCTTGCTAAAACTGCGCAAAGTTGAACTCGTTGGATTCAAATCATTCTGCGAAAAAACGCAAATTACGTTTAGCGGCGCTGGACTGACGTGCATCATCGGGCCCAATGGCTGTGGCAAGTCCAATATTGTGGACGCTATTTCCTGGGTCTTGGGCGAGCAGAGCCACAAATCGCTGCGCGCCGAGCGCATGTCTGACTGTATTTTTAATGGGACGGCCAAGCGGCCTCCCTTGGGCCTCGCGGAAGTTACGCTGACCCTGATCGATCAAGAGCTCGCAGAAGCAGCCGAATTTGTGCTTGGCCCCGAGCCAAGCGAGAATGCGGCGCATGGGCCTGTGGGCGTGCCTGACAGCGCTTACGGCGCTACGGCGGCAATGGCTTTCAACACAGAGGACACAGAGAACATCCAGAGCAATGCGGAGAATTCCGGGGATATCGCTACGGATGCCGATCAGGATGCGCTCGCGGATGGCGAAGATTCCAAGGCCCCTGCATTTTTAAAGAAGAAGCGCGTGGATAAACATGCGCTGCAATTGAAACCCGGCGAAGTGGTGGTCGGGCGCCGCCTGTATCGCTCCGGCCAGAGCGAATATTTGATCAACGGCCGCGTGGCGCGGTTGCGCGACATTCAGGATTTGTTTATGGGAATCGGCCTCGGGCCGGATTCTTACGCGATCATCGAGCAGGGCCGCATTGGCCAAATTCTAAGCTCCAAGCCCACGGACCGGCGCGCCATCATCGAAGAAGCCGCCGGAATTACAAAATTTAAAACCAAGCGACGCCTCTCCGAAGCGAAGCTCGAATCGTCCAAAGTAAATCTTTCGCGTGTGAACGATATTTACGTCGAGGTCGAGAAGCAGCTGGCATCCCTGAAGCGGCAGGCCTCGAAGGCGCGCCGGTACGCGGAAGTCCGCGAGCAGATGCGCGGTTTGCTGCGCCAGGTTCTGGCGAGCAAAGCAAAAGAACTGGACATGGAAGCGGATCGCCTGGCCGGATTGCTTGGCGGAATTTCGCAACAGGAATCGGCGGAAGCGCAGTCCGTCGGCCAGTGGGAAGCCGAGCAGGATCGCCTTTCTTCGCGCACGTATGAACTCGAGGGCGAACTGCGGCAACATCAAAATGTGCTTGGACAGACGGCACTCGAACTCGACCGCAGCGAGAATCGCATTCTATTTAACAAGCAACGCACCGCGGAGTTGACTGGCCGCCTGCAACAACTGACAGCCGAACTCGAACAGGGCGCGGCGCAAGCTGCGCTGGTTGAAACCAGGGCCACCGCGCATGGCGAGTCCGTCGCAACGATCAGGACCGAAGTTGCGCGCGTCGAAGCGATTCTCGCCAGCCTGTCTGCGGCCACCGCTGAAATTTCCGGCGCGCACCATTCCGCCGAGGAGCACATTGCCGCGCTGCGCCGCACCGCAGCACAACTGGGCGAAGAACTGACGCGTTTGCACGGAGAGCAGGCGCAGGCCGAGCAGACGCTCGCGCATCATGTGGAGGGCGTCGCGCGTTTCGAGAAGCAAGAGCAGGAACTGCTCGAAGAGGCTCTGCATCACCGCGATCGTTCGCAGGCGGCCGATCTGCACTGGGAATCCGTGCTCGAACGTTCGCGCAGCCTCGATGAACTTGTCCGGAATGCGCAAACGCGCATGGTCGACCTTCGCCATCAACAGCAGGATGCTTCCAAACAAGTGGGCGCAACGCGCGATGCTCTCGCGGGCGGACGTGCCCGACGCGCCTCCGTCGAGCAAATTTTGAATGAGCGTTCCTACACTGCCGATGCCGTGCAGAAACTTTTTGCGTCGAGCCAGGGCAGCGAAGGCGCCGATGGCTTCCGCGCGGTCGGCGTGCTTGCCGATTACGCAGAGGTCGGACAAGAATACGAAAGCGCGATCGAACAATTTTTGCGCGATGAACTGGAATATGTGGTTGTCGAAACCTTCGACGTCGCGCGCGCTGGCATTGCCATGCTGCGCGATGAAGTGGGCGGCCGCGCCACGTTCTTCGTGGATTCGATTCGCAAGCTGAACTTGCAGCCGAACGAACCGGTTGCCCCATTTCATTTTGAAAACGAGACGGTTTCGCGGCTCGACCGCCTGGTCGAGTTTCGCGATCCGCTGGGTCCGGCCGCAAAACAGTTCCTGCCGCGCTTGCAATCCTCGTTCCTCGTGGAACAAGCAGAAGTGGCCGAGCGGCTCGCGCGCGAGAATCCCGCTTATTCTTTCGTGACTCCTGACGGAACGACATATCAGGGCCGCGTGGTCAGCGGCGGACGCCCTTCAGCAACTGGGCCGCTGGGCATGAAGCGCGAATTGCGCGCGCTGGACGTGGAGGTGCTGCAATTTGAACGCGCGGCATCTGAAGCACAAGCTGCGCTCCAACAGATCGAAGAAGAACTTCGCACGGGTGAAGTCACACTCGAACAGGCCACCTCACAACATGTGGAATCTGAAAAACTCGCCGTTGCCGCCACACTGCAACGCGATCAGGCGCGAGGCGACATGGTGCGCCTCGAAATTGAATTGCGCGATTGCCAAACGGAACTGGCGCGGCTGAGAACCGGAGCAGAGGTCGCTCAGCGGCGCGCCGAATCCGCACAATCGAAGCGCGGCGAAATTTCCAACGCTCGAGCGCAAGCGGAACTGGACATCTCTCAAGGAATGGAGCAGCAAATCGCTCTACGGCAAACGGCGCAGGCGAGGCAGGAAGAGTTGGCCACGCGGCGCGCGGAAATGGCGGGACTTGCGGAACGCCTTTCCAGCGCGGAAACGATTGCGGCGCGCATCGCGCACGAACTACAAGAGCTTGTGGCGCGGCGGCAGGCATTGGTCCTTCAGCGCGATTCGCTGGTGGCGGAACAAGGGCAACTCGCGACGCAGACTGCCGAGCACCAGAAGCAGGTCGCCTCGCTTCGCGAAGAAAAGTTGCGGCTCGAAGCGCGCGGCGCCGAACTCGAAAAAGAGTTCGAGGACACACGCATACGCGCCACGCAAATGGACGACACGCTGCGTCACGGGCGGCAAAAGCTCGGCGATTTCCGCGAACAGCGCAGCAAGCTGGAAATCGACCGCGCGCGCAACGATTCCGAGCGCGAGCATCTGCGGCAATCCTGCGTCGAAGAATTAAATGCGCAGCCGGAAGATTTGATCGCGGAATTCCCTGCCCTCTTGACCGGCGAGGAACTGCGCTCCTCCGACGCCCAGTATCACGAACTGAAAATGCGCATCGAGGCGATGGGCCCGATCAACATGATGGCGCTCGAGGAATATAACGAGTGCGAGCAGCGCTTCGAATTCCTCGGCCGCGAGCGGACCGACCTGCTGCAATCGATCACAGACACGCAACAGGCCATCGCGGAACTCGACGAAGTCTGCAAATTAAAATTCGAGGAAGCATTCCACTTCATCAACTCGAATTTCGCGACGGCCTTCCACACGCTTTTCGGAGGCGGCACGGGCGAGATGCGATTGTCCGAACCGGACAGCTCCGGCGAGCCGGGTATCGACGTCGTCGCGCAGCCGCCCGGGAAGCGTTTGCAAAACGTGCTGCTGCTTTCGGGCGGCGAAAAAGCAATGACGGCCCTGGCGCTGCTCATTGCCATTTTCCGCTATCAGCCGAGCCCGTTCTGCATCCTGGACGAAGTGGACGCGCCGCTGGACGAGGCGAACGTCGGACGCTTCACGAAACTCGTCAACGAGATGAGCGCGGGCACGCAGTTTATTGTCGTGACGCACAACCGCAGAACGATGGAGATGGCGTCGGTCCTGTACGGCGTGACCATGCAAGAGCCGGGCGTCTCGAAACTCGTATCCGTCCGCTGGGATGAGCCAGCCGCTTCAAAAGCCGCGACGAACGCCGCGTAAACCGGCTGAATGCACTGGAATTTTATGGAGGAGAAAAGTCGCCTGACTTTTCTCCTCTATTTTTCCGTGCCCTCCAACTTAAATATTCTCAATTTTCACACAACAAGCCGGGTTTTGTGGCGCCGGCGTCCCCCCGGCGGTTTTTCGTATTGCCAACGCCAGCCAAAATCCGCCGGCGAGGCGCCGGCGCCACAAAATGCAACGAACGGGAAGTGAAAAACTTTGCACACTTTTCTTTTTTTTCCACACAAGTTTTTTGCTTTTCGCTTTTCTTCTCCGTTGACATCGCTCGTGCGTACGCTAAAATGACGGCCTCTCTGAAGGGATAGGTTACCTGTGGCTTCTCCAAAAATAAATTCAGTCGTTTGGGAAACAAGTTTACCCGGCGTGCAGTTTCTAAATCGCGGGAAAGTACGCGATCTCTATGAGGTTGGCGGGCAGCTATTGCTGATCGCCACGGACCGGCTGTCGGCGTTCGACGTTGTGCTGCCCACGCCGATCCCGGACAAGGGCCGCGTGCTCACGCAGCTCTCGCTTTTCTGGTTCAACCTGCTGCACGACGTCATTCCGAATCATATTGTTACGGCCACGGATTTTCCGGCCGAGCTGGCGTCCTTCGCGGGTCAGCTTGAGGGCCGCGCCATGCTTTGCAAGCGCACCAATCCGCTGCCCATCGAGTGCGTCGTGCGCGGATACCTTGTCGGCTCAGGCTGGAAGGATTATCGCGCCACCGGAAAAGTTTGCGGCATTACGCTTCCGTCCGGACTTCGGGAATCGGAACGTTTGCCGGAGCCTATTTTTACGCCATCGACCAAGGCAACCACCGGGCACGATGAAAATATTTCTTTCGATGGCGCTGTCTCGCTGATCGGCGCGGAGCTCGCGGAAAAAGTGCGCGCGATCAGTTTGGAAATTTACCGCCGCGCCGCAGCCTATGCCGAGCCCCGCGGAATTATTTTGGCGGACACAAAATTTGAATTTGGCCTCTTGGGAAAAGAATTAATCTGGATTGACGAGGCTTTGACTCCGGATTCATCGCGTTTCTGGCCAGCGGACGGCTACCAGCCCGGACGCGCGCAGCCCTCGTACGATAAGCAATACGTTCGCGACTATCTCGAACGGATCGGTTGGAATAAACAGCCGCCCGGACCGGATCTCCCCGCCGATATCGTCGCCGCGACTCGCGTGAAATACAGGGAAGCGTACAAACAACTAACGGGCCAGGAACTTAGCTAGCGCGCCGGATTTTTTTTTCGGCAGCGAACATCTTGACGCGGAGCGTGCTACGGTGAAGGAGCAATTGGAATCGCTGGTAGGAATGATGGTCGATCGCGGAATCCATTTCGATGATGCCGTCAACGAATTTGAGAAAAAGTTTATCAAGCGTGTTTTGGACCGCTTTCATGGCAACCAGTCCCGCGCCGCGCGCCTGTTAGGCATTCACCGCAACACGCTCAGCCGCAAGATCGATCAGTACAAGTTGGACCACGGGAAGAAGTGACTTGAATTCAGTGACTGGTGACTAGTGACTAGTGACTAGTGATTTGTGATTCGTGTTATGTGGCGAGGGATTTATTATCTCCAGTTTGTGTCTACTGATTTATGAATCATTTCCCCCTGGAAGCATTTTCTCGACTGCAATTCCCCTACAAGCCATTTCCCGACTGTTATTCCTTAAGTCTACCTTTCCCGTTCATCTACTGAAAGTCCCGGAGGGACGAAAAATCGTAGCCCACCGCTTCAGCGGTGGGAAAAATGCGAATCTTCCAATCTAGTCCCGTAGGGACGGCACAATCCGTTCCGCAAAATTTCTCGCAACTTGAAATAAATTTGCATCTGCACGCCGCAAAAACAAATGGCCCCGGAAATTTCCCGGAGCCATTTGTAATTTGTGTTTGAGAAAAAACTAGTCGCCTGCGGGAGCCTTTTTCGCTGGAGCCTTCTTGGCAGGGGCCTTTTTGCCCGCGCCCTTCTCCTCCGGCAAATCTTCCGTGTTGATTTTGGCCTTATCCCACGTAAGCACAAAGGGACTCTGCGTGTATCCGGTCAACGTGCCGGTAAACCGAACCACAGCGTCTTTTTCCAGGCGCTTTGCTTCGGGCTGGCCATCGACCTTCACAATCATGTTGGATGTTGTGGCCGCTTCGATTTCTTCCGGCGTGGCGCCGCGGAACACTTTTAGGGTTATGGTATCACCGTCAACCGCCGGCGCTTCCATCACGCGCACGCCAACATCCGGGTATTCCAAGCCGCAGCTGGCAAGCCACATCACCTTACCCGCATCGCCGCCGGCCACGAGAGCGGGAATAAAATTCGCCGTGTCGTCGCGGGCCTTCTGTAAATCCACGGCGCTGGGAACGTTCAATGTAGCGGGCTTGTCGGAACTGGTTGCAGACAGCGTGAGAAGTTCGTTGACCTGATCGTCCACCAGCTTGTCGCACGCAGGCTGCTGGTAACGAATGATTTGATTCTTCAGGTAGGCGCGAACTTGCGGATCGTTCGGAATCTTCAGATTGATGGCGCGGGCAAGTTCCCAGAAACCATCGGTGGCCGCGGGGGGAGCTGTCTGCAAATCCACGATGCCCAGGCGATAGTGCGTAACGGGATCGTCAGGAGTAATGGACAAAACCGTTTTGTAGTATCCGGCGGCCGCGGGGTAATCCTTCAAATTGGTGGAAGCGAGCGCGGCTACGGCGTTGAACAAAACCTTGACGCCCTTCTTTTGTTGTTCGAACTGGTCGGCCTTCGATGGATCCGGATTCTTCAGGTCATCGACGGTCTTCAAACCGGCCAAGGAGGCGTCTCGCGCCTTCGTCAGCGCATCGGGTGTTTGCAGGGTCTTATCCGCGGCGCCGAGGAAGAATGCCTGCGCGCGCGTGTAATAGGCTTCGAGTTTGCCGGTGGTGTCAATCTTGTCGCCAAGAGCAATCATCCGGTCGGCGTACTCAATCACCTGCGCGAAATTTTTCAGCGCCATGTAGGTCGAGTAGTAATCCCGGTAAATGTACGGCATCAGCGAGGAGTTCGGGTAGGCCTTCACAAAATCATCCAGCGCTTTTACTTTTTGCTGAGGGTTTGTTTCCTTATCGGCCGCCTGGTACTGATTATATTCGGCCAGTGTATACGCGGGCTTTGCCTGATCCTGCGCCGCCTGTGGTGCGGCCCACAATTTACTTGCGCCCGATCCCATTCCCAGCGCGATCCATAATAGACCGGCGCCCGTCACCATCCACTTTCGTATCATCGGCTTCCAGCCTCCTCAGCGAGTTTCGAAAAAATCCATCGCAAAAACAGTTTGAAAGAATTTCGTTTGGGTTAAAGCTCTCGAATTATAGGGAATCCTACTCTATGGCGCAAGCTTGATTCCCTTCCGCTCCGGCGTGAAAGTCAAGGCTTTCCGTTATGGCAGTGCGTCTTTCACCGTTTGCGCCAGTGTTATGATGGCTTACTCCAGAGTGAGGAAGCCTAGGCAGAGAATATCATTATTGCCGCCAGTAAAGTAAAGGAGAAACAATGTCCCCGGAAAAACCATTAGCAGGCAAGGTCGCGCTCGTGACCGGAGCGAGCCGCGGAATAGGTTTTGCAATTGCCCGGCGCCTGGGCCAGATGGGCGCGCGCGTATCGATCTGCGGACGCGATGAAGCGAAGCTTGAACAATCGGAGACTACTCTTCGCGGGGAAGGCATTGACGTCCTTTCCGTCGTTGCGGACGTAGCGCGCGAGGAACAAATTTCGGCGTTCGTTCAAAAGACGCAAAATGAATTTGGGTCCATCGACATTTTGGTGAATAACGCCGGGACCGGCCTGTTTGGCCCATTCTATGAATTCGGTGAGGCGGATTGGGACAAAATAATGGATACAAATTTGAAATCCGTTTTTCTCGTGTCTCGCGCAGTTGTGCCGGAAATGATTCGCCGCCAAACGGGCCACATCATAAACATCAGTTCGCTTGCAGGGAAAAACACCTTTGCCAACGGCGCGATTTATTGCGCATCGAAATGGGGACTGATGGGCCTTTCCGGAAGCATGGCGGAAGATTTGCGCGGCTACGGGATTCGCGTTAGCACCATATGCCCCGGCTCAGTGGCCACTGAATTTGCCGGACAATCCAAGAAAAATCCGGACAAGGCGCTGCACCCGGAAGACATTGCACATGCGGTAGCCGCGCTCGTAACGCAATCCGCCGGAAGTTTTATCAGCGAAGTGCACCTCCGCCCCACGCGCAAGCCGTAACGAAACGCTCCGCAAATTAACCTCTCCGGTTTTCTCCTCTTTTCTCTGTGCCCTCTGTGTGAAAGGTTTGCCGCTTTACCCCGGAAAAAGCCTTAACACAGAGGACACTGAGAATAGAGGAGAAAGGCGGAGAACTGCATTCGCAACATTCCTCTTGACAATAGTCGTTTAAACGACTATTGTTATCTTATGGACCGAAACGCAAAAACGAAAGGCAATCTTCTGGACTCGCTCGACGCCCGCGTTTTCGTCAGCCTCATGCGTACCGCCGATGCGCTCAGTCGCGGCGCGGAAGCCGTGCTAAAGCCTTATAACCTTTCCGGAACGCAGTACAACATCCTGCGCATTTTGCGGGGAGCCGGAGAAAAGGGCCTGGCTTGCCGCGAAGTAGGAGGCAAGCTGATCTCGCGCGATCCGGACATCACGCGCCTGCTCGATCGCATGGAATCGCGAGGACTGATTGCCCGCGCGCGCGAGAAGGACGACCGTCGCGTAGTGAAAACTCGCATTACCGCGGAAGGGCTGCGGTTGCTAAATGATCTGGACGATCCAGTGCGCGAATTGCATCGCCGCCAGTTGAGCCATCTTCCCGCGAAACATCTGAAGCAACTCTCAATTTTACTCGACCGCGCACGCGAGCCGCTGGAAAGACCGGCGGAAGATTAAATTTTATCGAGGCCTGATTCGTTTATTCGCAGCCGCACATAAGACAGTGAATCATAGAGGAGACACACCATGAGCACACCCGTCATAGCACCAACGCAAGGCGCCAAGCCAACGCAATGGACCATCGATCCCGCGCATTCCGCCGCACATTTCAGCGTACGGCATTTAATGATTTCCAATGTTCGCGGCGAGTTCACCAAAGTTTCGGGAAGCGCGGCGATTGATCCTGCCAACCTGACACAATCGTCGGTTGAAGTGCAGATCGACGCGAATTCCATTAATACTCGTGAACCGCAACGCGACGATCATCTTCGCAGTCCCGATTTTTTCGACGTCGCGAACTACCCGACTCTTTCGTTCCGGTCCACGCAAATCAAAGCAAATGGCGCGGACAACCTGAAGATTACGGGCGATCTAACGATGCACGGCGTCACGAAAGAAGTGACATTCGACGCGGAAGGACCCACTGCGTCCATGAAGGATCCCTGGGGCAATGTCAGATCTGGAATCACGGCCTCGACGAAAATCGATCGCAGAGATTTCGATCTTAAATTTAACGGCTTGACCGAAGCAGGCGGAGTTGTCGTCGGAGACGAAGTGAAAATCACAATCGACGCGGAACTGATTCAGCAAGCACCCGCAGCCTGAAACGGCCGCGCATCCTGCAAGCAGTTTGTAGCTTGCGCGTGATGAAATGTAGCGCACAGCAGGGGCACAGCATGCTGTGCCCCTGCTGTGCGCTATGGGCAATCTGATCGGACGGTAAGCCCCGCCCCGCCAGCTTTATTCGGAAACGAAAGATATTCAGGAAAGGAAGTAAATCCACCATGAGCTTAAAAAAAACAGCGGAAACGCAATTTCCTATTCACGAAATCATAGGACAGCGGTGGAGTCCCCGTGCGTTTTCGGAACGTCCCGTCGAGCCGGAAAAACTGATTACCATTCTGGAGGCCGCGCGTTGGGCCGCATCTTCCGCCAATGAGCAGCCCTGGGCTTTTCTTGTGGCCACACGCGATGACCCCAAAAATTATGAAGCCGTTGCCGCAGTGCTGGTAGACTCGAACCGTACCTGGGCAGAGAAGGCACCCGTTCTGATCCTGGCTTTCGCGCATACTCAATTCGCAAAGAACGGAAATCCAAACCGGTATGCGTTCCACGATGTAGGACAAGCTGTTGCGAATTTGTCTTTGCAGGCGACCGCGTTGGGTCTTACGGTGCATCAAATGGCCGGTTTTAATTCGGAAGTGGCACGG
>Ga0182024_10024025_pt1 | contig 10870 bp, 13 predicted proteins | sample P32metaG_FD_120480 | JGI IMG/M metagenome (GOLD analysis project Ga0182024, IMG submission 120480) | Permafrost microbial communities from Stordalen Mire, Sweden - P3-2 metaG (Illumina Assembly) | ecosystem: Environmental > Terrestrial > Soil > Wetlands > Permafrost | place: Sweden: Stordalen... | reverse complement strand
GGTCCGTGATCGAGTGGGGCGGCGAGTTGCAGAACACCGTGGACTACGTCATTGTTCACAATCATTTTCAGGATGGCGTCGCTTCGTCCTGGGAGAACCCGAAGCTGGAGCCGGATGTGACGGCCTTTCGGGAGGCATTTTCGCCTGTCGAGATACGGATGGATGCCAGACGGCCTGACTTGCAACGCATGATGCGGACGATGAATGTCACCCTTGGCGACGTCGGCGACCGCAAAACCAACGTTCCGGAGTTGAGAGCGCCGGACATGACGCTGCGGGCAAGAACATACCGCTTTCGCGCTTTCAGCCAATTCACGGAAGCGAGAAAGGTGCTTCTCCCATGAGCACTGTGCCTGTGACAGCAATCGACAATTCCGCCTGGATTCGTGACCTCGTGTATCTCGCCTTCCCAGAGGGTGAGGCGAGAGAACGCGTTCTATTCGATCTGGTCAAGCAGTTCTCGAAAATGGACCCGGAAGACCCTGAATGGCTGCGCTACAAACTGAACGTTGTAGAGTGCAGAGCGATGGAGAACATGGCGCGGGCGCTGAACGAAGCTGCCACAGAGCAAGCGAAGCTCCGTGGCGTCACTCGTGAGATGGCAGACTTTGCATCGACTCAGATCAGGGGGACAATCGAAAGGGCTGCTTCACAGACTCGGCAGATGTTGGAGGATGTACAGCTCGGCCTTCATGATGCGATCTCAGGCGAAGCCATACTCAAGAGCTACACCGATGAAACAAGGCAGCAATTCGCCGCCGTTATAAAGGAAATTATTGAGGACACCCTCGTGAGGGCGCTCACGCTCTCACAACAGCGCATGGACGAGTGGATGAAAGGGACGCTGGACAACTCCATCCGAGACGCTCAGAAGTCCTTGGCGTCGGTAACGACGGACTTTCGAGTGAAGCTGGGAGGGGCATGGGGGCAGCTACTCTGGGGCTGCATTGGCGGCGGAATCCTGGCGGGCGTCCTCTTTCTTGTGGGCGGATTCTGGCTTGGCAGGCATTGGTAGATTGGTGAACGGCATCGAGGTTTTGAAAGGGAGATGTATGTTTTGGCTTGCATACCTATTTACAGTGATCGTCGGAGGGACCTTTGCTGTGATCCTGCGGGTTCTCAGGAAAGTGCTCCGGAGTTGGGGGTAGGCTACGAACTCGCTATCAAAAATGCGCCGCTTACCGGATCGCTAAGCAATGGCCGACATCGCGGGACCAATCCGGCGACCTGTGCCGGGGCTCGGCACAAGTGGCGACCAGACGAAGAGATAACATTCAGACGAATGAACACACCAGCCGGACTAGAGACGAGCGACAGGGTGCGGAATTTCGGTCCATAAAATCGCAAGCAGGAGCATGCGCTGATCTCCCGGCTCAGCAGAAATGCCTTCGCGCCCAGGGGGCGTGCCCCCTGCGTTATGGAAGGTTCGAAAGGCAGCTAACCTGACGCGCAATCAGCTTCAGGCAATCATCCCGATTGTGCTCCCATACGTCGGTCCCTTCGAACCTGGCTTATCCGTTTCCCGAACCACTAAATCTTCGCAGCGTGGCTGTCGGTGAACAATGCCCGAACCATCTCTTTTTTGAACCGAGACGCTCTCCGAGAAAGATTAGTTGTTGTCGTCGGTATCGACCTCTTCTACAGATGCCGAGATATGGTCATCAATGTGGAGATCGAAACCCTTCAGGAAGTTAAATTCTCTATCCCGGATCTCCGTCTCTCGTGCATTGACGAACTTCGTAAGGTCTTTTTCGACGGCAGCCGAAATCGCCTCTTGACCAATCGCGTGAGTATTCCAAGCCGACACCTTAGAAGCCCATTGTTCGATGAATGCTCTTGCATATCCTCCTCGCTTACGATCCAGAAGGATGCGATTAGCGGGACTTCGCGCAGCCGCGGTGCCGTCTGGAGGAAATACATATGGCACATCAGCGCGATCCGGATCGGCGAAAATCGCGGACCCATTGATCTCTGAGTCGTCGGCCGGATCGATGATGACTTGGCTCACCATTTGAACCAGTAACATCGCTCTTATGCGCGCGGAACGACGATCAAAGGTTTTTGGAAACGGGCGTAGCGGCCGATCCACAAAGAATGTTTCGAAATCCAGCGTTCCCAACGGTGAGCCACTAGACATGGCAAATTCAGTCATCGCTTCCGACGCACGAATCATCTCTGAAGTATTTGCCGACGCAAACCAACCAGAGAAAGAGGTGGCCCAAAACCATTTCTTCAAAGACTGCCTTATTCCATCCGATACAGATCCAGGCGCGTCTTTGAAAAAGACCGCAAGACACAGAAGTTGCAGCGCATAAGGCAACAGTTTCCCGGTCTCAAGCTTGATTTCTTCATTGAGGAACTTCGCAGCACTTTTCAAAGCAGCCGTGACAGGAGTTTCTGCTGACTTAAGGGCGTCCTGTACGCTCCTCTTGGTCAAATCATCGAACTTAGGCTTTGTAAAAGTCTGTCCCGCTCCTTGCAGCAACGTTTGCAAGATGATTGTTCTACTAACATCACCAAATCCATAAGGTGAAAGAGCCTCCAGGATGCGATCCAACGAGACTTCAAGATTGAATCCCTCGTGATAGGTAAGGGCCACGGCCATCTGATCGGTCGACATCCGGCGGCCGCTTCGGTTGATCCGAGAAAAGATACGGACAGCGTCGTCGACATTCCCGTCGCGCATGCTCGTTAGTGGAATACGGTAATCACGAATTTTTCGCTGCACTGCATCTGCACGATCTAGATATCTGACCTTGTCAGGTGCGCTCAAAGCACTCGAGTCAATATTTCTGGCGAACCTCACAAAATCAACCGTCTTAAGAAGCGCACGGAGCGGCAGGATCGTAGGACTGTCGAAGTCGTGAGGACGACGCATTTGACGCGTTTCCTCCGCCTCCAAGTCGTAACCGATACACCAGCCTAGTTCTTCGGCGCTCATGTTGGCCGCATTTAGCACGAATGATTCGGGAAGCCTCAAAACGCCATAGAGCGTCGCCACTCGCTGGTGCCCGTCTAGTAGAAGAGAGACCGGGGAAGTAGGATCTGCGTCGGGAATCGGAAGCGGACCGAATCGCGACAAGGTCTCCACGGTCACCTCTCTGGGCGACCAGAGTAGCAGAGAGCCGATTGGATAGCCGCTGATGACACTTTCAAAAAGTTCACGCATCATTTGCGGCGTCCAGACGAACGGACGCTGAAACCGGGGGATACGGACACGGCCCTCGTCAACGTCATTCAAAAGAACATCAAGGCTGATGATGTCAGGTCGGGCGCTCGCTGCTGGAGCATTAGCTGCCATTCTTAGACTCCGGTACATATCATCATATGTGGTTAATTATCGTCACGAGTAGATTCTCGATCTCCTGTTGTTGAGCGACCGTGAGTAAGTGTGCCGCCCCAGGTGCACATCGATAAGCTTCCTCTTGGTACACAGCCGCGAGTGAATCGCCAAATCCTCCGCTGAACCTCTGCCAATTTGTATCCGAGATTCCATCGAAGAGCATTTTTTCTTTCGGATGCCATCGATTGTCTGCTTTGAAATCGCTCATCGATTGGGGTTGCGGGGGCGTCGCTTCATCGCGAAATCCCGTTTTCAGAGGAAAGTACCGTCTTTGCTCTTCCGACAAGGAGAAGTAGGCGGCGACTGCTGGCCCGGCTCCGCGTAATCGATCCTCCGCGTGTTTTCTTGGAACGTAATTCTCGATGGTACGCCCCTCCAGAATGTGAACAAAGCCAACGTGAGGCTCAAGCTGGGATTTGATTGTGGCATTGCGATCGTCGCCGGCGAAGTGAGAGTCGCTGTCAAGAATGGCACAGGACCTCAACTTCATGGGCATGATCGGCCGCCCGTCCCGTGGCCAAACACCGAAGGTCATAGCTCTCGCAGATTTCAGCATCTGCCTCTTTCCTCCGGCATGCCTAAACGAGACTCGACCTGCTCGGTAGGCAGCCCGAATCGAATCTTTCCCTAAGAGGCGTGCCATCCACAAAAGGAATCCTCCGTCTGAAGTTTCGTCTTCCACGATGATTTGTAAGGGTTGAGCCAGCAGGGCGATGGCCTTCAAAGGGGTAAAGCGCATGGTCGCGGTCGGCAGAATTTCCCCTGAAGTAGGCGCATCTGCATCAATCTCAAGGGTCACCGCCGTCACCGGAGTCTGACGGCTCATCGTGCGAGCAGCGCCACGAATCATTTCTGCCAGCACCTCCCGCGGCCCTGTCGCATTCTTAAGCCACGGGCTAGATGAGATCTGGCCGAATTGGCTCGGATCAAGGGACGCATGACTGTATGGCTGTGAAACGATATCGAGGAGAACATCGAGCGCTGGAAACCAGCGAGAGTCTTGAAGTACATTGGCAGCGAGGCGAATGTTCACGCGATGGGCTCGTCCTTCTTAGAACCCTCGGTGACAAGGCGTTGCCCTGCTTCCCTCAACTGCACAAGATCGTCGAACGCCTCTTCGAAGACGCCGATGGGCCACGAGTCGGGGTTCCCATACTCATCAAAGCTGATCATTCGGATGGGCTCCGGATCATCATCTTCGCAAGACCGATGCCATACAGAGGCTATCTTCACGCATTCTCTCGGAATTCGCCCCTCCGCGATCCGCCTCCGGACACGCGTGATCATCTGTTCCGAATGGGTTTCGCAGATGCACCTGGTTTTGTCCGGATCTTGCAAGACGGTCGCGATGAGGAGGTCCATCACATTGCCATGGACAGCAGGATGCAAATGCAATTCTGGCTGTTCGACGATGATTAACGGAGATTTGATCAGCCCCAGCTGCTTCGCATACGCCTGAACCGCGATAGGCAAGACTTGGGCGAAACCGGCGCCGGTCTCGCTGATGTCGACATCAATTGCCCTGAGGGAATCGTGCACCAATAGCCGCGGGTTGTCTCCGTTGACCATGAGCTGCAGACGATTGCCCGCCATCGCCGTTTCAAACCACTCCTCTACTAATCCTGTAAGCCGGCCATCGCCTCGTAGTCTATTGTCACCAAGAATATCGAGAGCATGTTGCCCCTTTGCACCCAAACCGCTTACTCCTTGGCGCGGTATTCGTCCCAGCGCTACAAGCTCAGTTCGGAACGGGCCGATATATGAGGGAGCCGAGAACGACGTCTCGAAGTGTGCGCGCACTGAATTCAGATTTTTCGAGACTTGCTCCAGTCCAATTAAGGTTGCGGGAAAGAGGCCCGTAAAGTGAGCTTTCGCTTGTCGCGTGTCCCCCACCCAAGAGCCGTCGAGCAGAAACGTCCCCGCGGCGGTGGTGATATCGATCGGGTCCGCAGCTTGCAGATGCAGCAGCAGCTCGTCGTTCTTGAATAGTGAGAACTCCTCAATGCCCAAAACGTACTTCTCTGTGATGTATCTGAGTGTCGTTGCGAATCTGTAGCGCCCGTCGGCTTCAATCTCGGCACCGAGTACGAAAGGCTGGGACGACCTTTGGAAGATTAAATCCTCGAATTTGACGGCATGGCGGATGCCACCTGCGTCAAGATCGAGGGGTGCCTCCGCTTGACTGTCGAGCCCACCGGACAGCAGAAGAGGCAACCGCGTCAGAACGCTCTTGCCCCCGCCGTTCTGTCCTATGACGATTGTAAGAGGAGCTAACTGCAACGTAGTTTCATCGCGAAAAGCGCGGAAACGTCTGAACTGAAGAGAGTTAATGTGCACCGGTTCACCTAGGAGCTTTCGCATTTGATTTTACGCGGCGGAGCACTAAATCCGAGCGCAACTCGAACGGCAGGGGCCAATTTCACGATCCGTAAGTAGCGATAAACGCCGTAGCGACCTGTGATCTCGGCCCGAGGCGCTCCTCGATTTACGCCGAGTCACTCAGCGAGTGCTCCGGGTGCATCGGAGAAATCCCCAATCTTCCAGGTTCCGGCTGAGTGACTTGCAAACCGGGCACTGCTGTCCTCCTGCAAGTCCCGAAAGCACTTCGGGACCGTTGTGGACATTTCGCCTTTTGTTCGCCTATACTCAGCTCTATGTTCGTGGATCCGCCAGCCCGCTTTTGTGACTTTGCCGTCACCTGTAAGGGGTGTGGCGAGTGCGTCCCCGCGCCGGTCGAGACGATGCCATCGTCCTGGATCATCACGCAATGTCCTCTGTGCAATGAAAAGAATCAGTACCTGCCTCCCGACATTTATCGAGGCAAACTGTCCATGAGGCTGACTCGCAAGCCGGTGCGTTCGGCAGAGGTGCACTCATGGGGGAGATGAAGCGGGCGATCGCGCGGGAACAAGCGACAAGATACGAGGAGGAGCAACGGACGAGAGACCGATTCTCTTCGACACTTGTAATCGCGGCCTCGATCATCGCGGGGATTAGACTCGCACGGGACGAGAACATCAGTCGGCCCTCTCCCCGCCTAGCCACAGTCATCGCAGACTCAATCGCCCTGGCGAAAGCGATCCTCGACAAAGTGGTGCGCTGATATTCTGTTTCGAAATGTGCGGATTTGTCGCCTCGGCGACGAATCAAGGCGGAAACTCTATGTGCGGACGATACGGACGGCGGAGTGACAAGCAATATATCGCGCAGCACTACGCCATGCGCCGTAAGGTGGTTGACCTGCCGCCGATGCCTCCCGGTTACAACATCACTCCAGGCACGTTTCAACCAGTTGTGCGCCTCGACGAAGAAACGAGTGAGCGCGAGATGGTGCTGATGGAGTGGGGGCTGGTTCCGTACTGGTCGAACATGCACAAAATGATCTCGAACTGCGCCCGTGATGACAAGCTCACCAGTAGTGGGGCATGGATTAGGCCGTTCCAGCAACGCCGTTGTCTGATTCCCGGCGAGTTCTTTTACGAATGGGAAGTTCTCACCCCAGAAGAGAAAAGGCGAAAGGTGACAAGGCCGTGGGCAATCGCGCTCAAAGACGACCGGATCTTTTCGTTCGGTGGCATCTGGGATAGGTGGAAGGACAGAGCCACCGGCAACGTGCTGGAAAGCTTTGCGATGGTAACGGTGGATCCCAATGAGGTCCTGGAGCCATTCCACAATCGCTGCCCACTCATCATAGAGCCGAAGGATTACTCAAGATGGCTTGCGCCAGCCGAGCCCTCACACCTGCCCATTGACCTTGTGCGGACTTACCCCGCCGAGGGCATGAAGGCGTGGCGGGTTGCGCCGCTCAAAGACGACGGACCGCAACTGCTGGAGCCTCTGAAAACCCCACCTGATGCAATGCAAATCACGCCGTCACTGTTCCCCGAGTAAGCTATCCCGCCAACGAGCCCTGGCTGGCTCAGGTTGGTAAGGATAAAGGGCCGGCGGCGCCGGCCCCTGGTTTAGGAGGCTACTTCCGCCTCTTCGTTGGAGAGATAATCTCCGGCTCTTTTTGGACTGCGGCGTCGTCCTCGCTCGCACCGTCTGACGGATCGTCCGCGGCTTCGACTTTCGAGAGCCGCTTCAGGCTCGTTGCGTGGATCTCGGCGATGCTGTGCTTGAACGTCACGCCCTCGACCTCTTCCGAGACCTCGCGATACTTGATCTTCCCTTCCAGAGTGATGAGCTGCCCCTTCTGAAGCGTCTTGGCGAAGCTGGAGAGATTGCTCCAGGCGTACACGCGATGCCACTCGGTGCGGTTTTCGTAATCGCCTTTTTCGTTCTTCCAGCTCTCGCTTGTCGCCAGGCTGAAAACAACGTATTCCTTGTTGTTCTGTGCGGTTTTGACTTCTGCATTCTTTCCGAGACGACCGATGAAGATGACTTTGTTGACCATTATCTTTAGCTCCGTTATTTGGGTTTGTCCGCTGGATGCGGTACATGCTTGCCCGAAGGGTGTGCCGACGCGACCCCCTCCCAAGGCGACTAGAAACGATTCGTGGAAGGGGACCCGAGCTTGTCTCGGGGGAGGAGTCCACGCCTGAAAGGCGCGGAGCGAATCTTTGGCAGGAGAGCGTGCGTCCGAAGGGCGGGGGTGTCGTTAGCGCGGCACGCTGAACGCAAACGGAAAGGCAAACGGAAATGGAGCTGAGGGCTCAACTTCTTCATTTCTCTCCTCTCGGATTGCAGAGGTCGCATCATCGCAATAGGATGTTGAACGCCGCAACGACCTGGCCGGAATGAAAGCCACGAAGCCCGCGCCTTTTGAGCGATTACCTGTTCGCCCATAATCTCGCCTTCGCCATAGTGCGCCGAATGTAAGCAGCCTTTCTGGCGGGGTTTGGATCGCGGGAAAGGTATTCGCTGTCGAGGGTGTTTGCCAATGCATCATCGGGCATCCCCAGCGAATAAGCCGCCACACAGAAGGCGATGTCAGCGGCGGCCGGTCGGTCGTGGTACCTGGGCGCGGTACGGAACTTCTCCAACGAAAGGTGCGAGTACCTCATCCCCCTGCTAGGGGGAAAGACGGCCGCCCGGTGTTGTGCAATACGAGCCTGCCGTTCATGCTCTTGCAGTTGGAATCGCTTTGTCAGGTCAACACGAAGGAGGCCGGCCATCCGGTATTGATTGCCAGTGCAGCTCCGCAACAGTACGTATGGATAGAGACCGTTGTCCTTGCGATACTTCGGTTTGCAATTCGTGAAGCCGGGAAGCCTACCGAAACGTCGCCAGTCAGCCGCGCTGGGGTCTCCCTGATATCTGCCAGCCAGTGTCTGTGCGATGAATGTTGAGAGATCTGTAGGGTAAACATCGTCATGCTTGAGCCACGCTTGAAAGTTTCCTGCACTGGTCTCAACGACTGCGCATGGCTCGAAATCGTCCGATATGAGCCGGTCAATCGAGCTTTGATTCAGGTCGTCTAAAACTGTAAATCGGTGCGCTCCGGAAGGACGTATGTAGATGTGTGCCCCACGGGAATTGTGAGCCTTTAGGAGCGGGAGACGAGACATTACGAGATGAGCTGGAAGGTCCGACAGGCCAGGAAGCATCCCACGATCACTCAGAATGCCAATGTCATACGCGGGTGCATCGAGCGCTGCGAGCATATTCCGAACGGCGATAAGAGTTCTGTCCATTTTCAAAGCCCAAAACTATGGAGTTGCCAAACTCAACCCGAATCGTGCTAGGATGCTGTATTGAAATGTACACTGCACTATGTTTGAGTCGCAAGCCCTTTGCCCCGGCTTCATTGAAATGCATTTGGTTTTCGTTGTTAGACGTTGTGAAAGGTTCATTGCATTAGCGTATGCACCCAGATGCCCACAGTGACGAGAAACAGGAACGGCTCAGAGAGAAGCTGCGGGACGAGCTGGGGCCGGTGATTGTGGGTTTGCTCGATAAAGCCAGTGGGCTCGAAGACATCATCGTGAACGAAGACTCGCGGATTTGGGTCAAGCGAACCGGATCCTCATTTGAGCAGGTAGGAGAACTGTCCAGCCGGCAAGCTCGTGGGGCACTGATGACGATTGCCTCGATGCAGAAAACGACGGTGACAGAGTTGCGGCCTGTTTTGGAAACGCAGCTTCCCATCTGGAAGTTTCGATTTGCGGGCTTGATTGAGCCTGTTGTGCCGTCGCCGTCGTTCGCTATCCGTGTCAAGCCGGATAGGAAACGAAGTCTTCGCGATCTCCAAGCGCAAGGGATTCTCACCAAGAAAGACGACCCTCGCAATCGTCGCGCGGCGCAGGAAGACTTCATAGCAAGGTTACAGGGCCTGGACCACATCGAAGTGATTCAAGAAGCCATCCGTGCCCGAAAAAACATCCTCATCGTCGGCGGAACGGGCGCGGGGAAAACGACCATTGCGAATGCCATCCTCGAAGAGATCGGCACTCTGACGCCCGGCGACCGGGTTTTGGTGATCGAAGACACACAAGAACTTCTGCTCGACTCAGCAAACAGTCTGAGCATGTTGGCGACGACGGAGTTTGACCAACTGAAGTGCCTCAAGGTTGCGTTGCGGCTCAAGCCTGACCGGATCATCGTCGGCGAAGTCAGAGATGGAGCGGCAGCTCTGCCGTTGTTGAAGGCCTGGAATACAGGCCATCCAGGAGGCGTTTCTACGATCCACGCCAATAGCGCAGCGGAGGCGCTAATTCGCTTGGAAGATTTGGTGCGAGAAGCAACCGAGGCACCCCAACAGCGGACGATCGGAGCCGCTGTTGATGTCGTGATTTCGGTCGTCAACGATCCCGTTGAAGGCCGGAAAGTACAGGAGGTCGCGGTGGTCACTGGTTACCAGGACGGTCGCTATCTTCTGACGCAGGTGTGAGTGCTTTGGCTCTGACGCTGTTGAGGCAGGGCTTTTCTGAGGTCGCGGAGGACGAAAGTCGTTCGCATAACGATGTGCCGAAGGGCACTGGAGGAAATGAGATGAATCGTATGCGTATTTTTATTGCGAAGCGGCCAGGGACCCTTCGGGTAGCCCTGCTGCTTGCGTTCATGGTGGCAGTTGGCACTAGTGGGGCGTTCGCAGCGGAGACGGGAACCAACCTGCCGTGGGAAGGACCACTGACAACGCTTGTAACTTCACTGACCGGGCCGGTTGCATACGCCATTTCGGTTATCGCAATCGTGGCACTCGGAGCCACGCTTGCGTTCCGTGGCGGGGAGATGGGCGAGACGATGCGGCATCTCCTTCAGGCTGGCATCGCGGTTTGCTTGGTAGTCTTTGCGGCTCAGGTGATGACGTCGTTCATCGGCCAGAGCGCGGAGATTGCCATACTCCAACCGGTCCGTGCCCTTGCTCGTGGGTAATCAGCAATCAACGGATTCAACCGGGGGGAGCTTGAACACTCAAGCCTCCTCCCTTCCATTCGGAGAGAGCTATGGAAGAAGTAGAACAGACGATCATGCGGACCTCATTGAGCAGGCCGCAACAGCTTCTCGGTGGCGATAGGGAGTTGGTCATTCTGTCGGGCCTTGGGGCCGCGCTGATGGCCGTTAGCGTCATGACCTTCCTGTCGT
>Ga0182024_10024024_pt1 | contig 10870 bp, 9 predicted proteins | sample P32metaG_FD_120480 | JGI IMG/M metagenome (GOLD analysis project Ga0182024, IMG submission 120480) | Permafrost microbial communities from Stordalen Mire, Sweden - P3-2 metaG (Illumina Assembly) | ecosystem: Environmental > Terrestrial > Soil > Wetlands > Permafrost | place: Sweden: Stordalen... | reverse complement strand
CACGTGGCCGAACGGCTACGATTGGGATCCGATTGCGCTTCATGATGAGATGGAGGCGGCCCGCGAGTTGCGCCCGGTCGGCGATGCGGCGCAGTAGCAAGTAGCGGCCACAAATACTCATCGTCATTGCCGGACTTGATCCGCCAACCATGCGGCGCTTCAGCATAGACCGCCGGGTTGAGCCCAGCGGTGACGAGGGGATTGGTTACACATCCACCTTCAGCGCGGCAATAAACGCCTCCTGCGGAATGTCGACCTTGCCGAACTGGCGCATTTTCTTTTTGCCCTCTTTCTGCTTTTCGAGGAGCTTGCGCTTGCGGGTGACGTCGCCGCCGTAGCATTTCGCGGTGACGTCCTTGCGGAAGGCGCGCACGGTTTCCCGCGCGATGATCTTGCCGCCGATGGCGGCCTGGATCGGCACCTGGAACATGTGCGGCGGGATGAGCTCTTTCAGCTTTTCCGCCATGGCGCGGCCGCGCTGCTCGGCGCGGGTGCGGTGCACCAGCATGGCGAGCGCGTCGACCGGCTCGGCATTGACCAGCATCTGCAATTTGACGAGATCGGCCGGGCGGTAGTCGGTCAGGTGATAGTCGAACGAGGCGTAGCCGCGCGATACCGATTTGAGCCGGTCGTAGAAATCGAACACCACTTCGTTGAGCGGCAGATTGTATTTCACCAGCGCGCGGTTGCCGACGTAAGTGAGTTCCTTCTGCTCGCCGCGGCGGTCCTGGCACAGCTTGAGCACCGAGCCGAGATATTCGTCGGGGGTGAGGATCGTCGCCTCGATCCACGGCTCCTGCATTTCCTCGATGTGATTGGGATCCGGCATGTCGACCGGATTGTGGATTTCCAGCTGCTGGCCGTTGCGCAGCTTGATCTTATAGATCACCGACGGCGCGGTCGCGATCAGGTTGAGATTGAATTCGCGCTCGAGCCGCTCCTGGATGATTTCCAGATGCAGCAGCCCGAGGAAGCCGCAGCGGAAGCCGAAGCCGAGCGCGGCGGAGGTTTCCATTTCGTAAGAGAAGCTCGCATCGTTGAGCCGGAGCCGGCCCATGGCGGCGCGCAACGCCTCGAAATCGGCGGCGTCGACCGGGAACAGGCCGCAGAACACCACGGGGATCGCCGGGCGGAAGCCCGGCAGCGGCGCCGCCACCGGCTTCTTCTCGTCGGTGATGGTATCGCCGACGCGGGTGTCGGCCACGTCCTTGATCGAGGCGGTGAGAAAGCCGATCTCGCCGGGGCCGAGCTCGTCGCGTTCGACGCGCTTGGGCGTGAACACACCGACGCGGTCGACCTCATAGGCCGCGTTGGTCTGCATCATCAGGATGCGCTGGCCCTTTTTCATCACGCCGTCGACGACGCGGAACAGCACGACGACGCCGAGATAGGCGTCGTACCAGGAGTCGACCAGCAGCGCCTTGAGCGGCGCCGCGACGTCGCCCTTGGGCGGCGGCAGGCGGGTGACGATCGCTTCCAAGACTTCCGGCACGTTCAGCCCGGTCTTGGCCGAGATCAATATCGCGCCGGAGGCATCGAGACCGATCACGTCCTCGATCTGCTGCTTGACCTTGTCGGGCTCGGCGGCCGGCAGATCGACCTTGTTGAGCACCGGCACGATCTCGAGATCGTTGTCGAGCGCCTGATAGACGTTGGCCAGCGTTTGCGCCTCGACGCCCTGGCTGGCGTCGACGACGAGGAGCGCGCCCTCGCAGGCGGCGAGCGAGCGGTTGACCTCATAGGCAAAGTCGACGTGGCCCGGCGTGTCGATGAGGTTGAGGATGTAATCCTTGCCGTCGCCCGCGCGGTATTTCAGCCGTACCGTCTGCGCCTTAATCGTAATGCCGCGCTCGCGCTCGATATCCATGGAATCGAGCACCTGCTCGACCATTTCACGCGCTTCGAGCCCGCCGGTGATCTGAATCAGCCGGTCGGCAAGGGTCGATTTGCCGTGGTCGATATGGGCGATGATCGAGAAATTGCGGATATTGGCGATTGGTACCGCGGTCATGGCGGGCAGATAACATCGAGGGGAGCGAGCGGCAAGCTAGCCTTCATCCGCCCCTGCGATAGCGGGGGCGGAAATCTACCTTTGCCGCCACACAAACGCGGCGCTGACCACGAAATTCCACACCGTGCCGATCATCGCGCCGGCCAAGCCGGCGAGCCACCATCTGCTGTCATAATCATAGATCCAGGTGGCGATGCCGACATTGGAGACGGCGCCGATGGCGCAAATCACCTGGAAGCGGACTAGCCCGGTGAGGAAACGCCAGCCGGACAGCCGCTGATCGCGGTAGGTGAACACGTTGTTGAGGACGAAATTCCAGGTGATCGCGCAGACGGTGGCGAGCGTCTGGGCAGGGCCGAACGCGATTGCCGCGAGCTGCGTCGCGAGCGACAGCGCGATCAAATGCACGACCAGGCCGCTGGTTCCGACCAGGCAGAACAGGAGAAAGCGGACGGAGACGGCGTCGTTGGTCAACTTGGCCGTCAACAGCGCGGCAAAGTCGAGCGCGACCTTGCTGTCGAGCTTGCTTTCGCCGTGGCGGCGCTCATGAAAGGTCGACGGCAGCTCGACGACGCGCAGGCTGCCCGGCTTCGTCGCCAGAATGTCGAGCAAAATCTTAAAGCCTTGCGAGGAAATCGCCGGCGCCCGCGGCTCGAAGGCATCGCGCCGGATCATGAAATGGCCGCTCATCGGATCGGTGAGATCGATGCCGAGCAGCCGGCGCACCAGCATGTTGGCGAAGCGGCTGGCGCTGGCGCGCTGCTTCGACAACCCGGCGGCGGAGCCGCCGCCGAGATAGCGGCTCGCCACCACGACGTCGCAGTTTCCGCCGCGCAGGCGCTCGAGCATGGCGGCGAGGAGTTTCTCGTCATGCTGCAGATCGGCGTCCATGACCGCGAGATAGCGCGCCTGGCTCGCCAGCATGCCTTCGAGGCAGGCGCCGGCGAGGCCGCGGCGGCCGATGCGGCGCATGCAGCGCACGCGCCCGTCCGTCTCGCCGAGCGCGCGCGCGACCGCGGCGGTGCCGTCCGGCGAATTATCGTCGACGAACAGCACTTCCCAGGCGCAGCCGGCAAGAACATGCGTGAGCCGCTCGACCAGAATCGGGATGTTGGCGCGCTCGTTGTAGGTCGGCACCACAACACTGAGTTCAGGGGCCGGGCGAACGGCGGAAATCGGCGCGCGGGCAGGCGCCGGGGGCGAAGTCACGGGTGAATCGCCGTCCATGGCCGCCTGAGATAACGCGGAGCGCCGAAGAAATGCAATGCGCCGCGGATGGCCGCAATTTGGCGTGCTTGTGGCGCTAGGGTTTGGATGGCATCCATTTCCGATGGCCGATGTTCGCCCCGACCCTGCCAAGCCTATGCGTCCGCGGAGCGCGAACGCCGGTTGGCGCGCGATGCAGTTCGCACAGCATTGTGTGTGCGCGCAGAGCGAGGGCGCCGTTGTCGGTCTGATGCTTGCCGTCTTCATCGTGCTGTGGATGGCTTTTCAAACCGTGTCGCTGGCGCCGGTCGATCTGCGCGACGACGCGTCCGAGGCGGCCTTGTGGGCGCAGCACTTCGCCTTCGGCTACAAACATCCGCCGCTGACGGCCTGGCTGTTCATGGCGTGGTTCGCCGTATTCCCGCGGACGAACTGGGCGATGCACCTTGAAACGGTCGTGATCGTTGCGGCAACGCTCGCCGTCACGTGGCGGCTTCTGCGCGATCACCTCGACAGGGACCGTAGCCTGTTCGGGCTCGCCGCACTGATCCTGGTGCCGCTTTATACGTTCAAGGCCGCGGAGCTCAACGCCAACACGGTAATGATGCCCTTCTGGGCGGCGGCGCTGCTGTTCTATTTGCGCGCGCGGCGGGGTTTGGGCGTTTCGGATTCCGTTCTCGCCGGCGCTTTTGCGGGCTTTGCCATGCTCGGCAAGTACTGGGCGATTTACCTGGTCGCCGGCATGGCCGCGGCCGCACTCGCCGGTACGGGCACGCGGCGGTTCTGGCAATCGCCGGCGCCCTATCTGATGGCGGCGGGCGCGGCCGTCGTCATCGCGCCGCATCTTTATTGGTACGTCTCGCACGCCGGCGACGCCGACTACGCGTTCGTGCGCGACAGCGTCATGACCGGCGACTCCTTCGCCGGCGCGCTTGGCAAATCGGTTTATTATTTGCTGGGTGCGATCGGCTATGCGGCGGGGCCGCTTCTCCTCCTCGCCGCGCTGCGGCCCGGGCGCGCCGCGCTCGCCGACATCGCCTGGCCGGCAGATGAAGCGCGCCAGCAAGCTCTCATTTTGTTCGCGGTGCCCATGCTGCTGCCGGCGCTGGCCAATCTCGCGCTGCCGGCCCGGCTGACGCCGGACTGGACGTTTCCGAACTGGGCGCTGCTCCCCCTCGTGCTCTATGGCTCGCGCAAGATCGCCATCGATTCACTTGCGGTGGCAGGCGCGGGATTTGTCGCGCTCGCCGTGAGCCTGTGCTTCCTGATTGCTTCACCGTTCATGGCTTACGCCCACCTGACGGCGGGCCTCGACTCCAATCGGCCGAGTTCACAGGAAGTGGCTGAGCTCGCTGAAAAGATATCGAACAAACCGGTGCGGCTTTATTGGGGTTCGCCGGGGATCACCGGAAACTTGCCGTTCTATTTAGCCGGCACGAATCGGCTGGAGGACGATCCGCTGTCCGACCTCGGCCGCTCCGAGGCTGCAGGGCAGGGTCTTATCGTCGCCTGCCTCGACGACGATACGCCTTGCCTGACCACCCAAGCCGCACTCGGCGGCACCGGCGCTCGCACCGCGAGTGGCACGATCAGCCGCAGTTTTCTGGGCTATTCCGCCAAGCCGATCGGCTTCCGCGTCACCGTCGTGCCGGCGCAGCATTGAGCGCCGGCTACGCTCTCAATACCGGTACTGATCCGTCTTGTACGGCCCGCTCACCGGAATGCCGATATAGGCCGATTGCTTGTCGGAGAGCTTGGTGAGCTTCACGCCGATCTTGTCGAGATGCAGCCGCGCCACCTTCTCGTCGAGCGATTTCGGCAGCACGTAGACTTTCTTCTGGTACTTGCCCTGATTGGTCCACAGCTCGATCTGCGCCAGCGTCTGGTTGGTGAACGACGACGACATGACGAAACTCGGATGGCCCATGGCATTGCCGAGATTGACCAGGCGGCCTTCCGACAGAAGGATGATGCGGTGGCGGTCGGGAAATTCGATCTCGTCGACCTGCGGCTTGATGTTGTTCCATTTCAGGTTCTTGAGCGCGGCGACCTGAATCTCCGAGTCGAAGTGGCCGATATTGCAGACCACGGCGCGGTCTTTCATCTTGCGCATGTGCTCAATGGTGATGACGTCGACATTGCCCGTCGCGGTAACGAAAATGTCGGCACGAGGCGCGGCCTCTTCCATGGTGACGACTTCGTAGCCTTCCATCGCCGCCTGCAGCGCGCAGATCGGATCGATCTCGGAGACCATGACGCGGCAGCCGGCCTGGCGCAGCGAGGCAGCCGAGCCCTTGCCGACGTCGCCATAACCCGCGACCATCGCCACCTTGCCTGACATCATCACGTCGGTGCCGCGGCGGATGCCGTCGACCAGCGACTCGCGGCAGCCATAGAGGTTGTCGAACTTCGACTTGGTGACGCTGTCGTTGACGTTGATGGCGGGGAACAGGAGCTTGCCATCCCTCTCCATCTGATAGAGCCGGTGCACGCCGGTGGTGGTTTCTTCCGAGACGCCTTTGATGTTCGTGGCGATCTGTGCGAACCAGCCTTTCGGTTTCTCCTTCAGCATCCGTTTGATCAGCGCGAAAAAGACCTCTTCCTCTTCGTTATTGTGCTGGTCGAGGAACACCGTGTCGCCGTGCTCCGCGCGCAGGCCCTGGTGCACGAACATGGTGGCGTCGCCGCCATCGTCGAGGATCATGTTGGGCGTGCCGCCGCCGTGCCAATCGAACAGCCGTGCCGTGTAATCCCAATAGTCTTTCAGGCTTTCGCCCTTGACCGCAAAGACCGGAACGCCGCCAGCGGCGATCGCCGCGGCGGCATGATCTTGCGTCGAATAGATGTTGCAGGAGACCCAGCGCACATCGGCGCCGAGCGCTGTGAGCGTCTCGATCAGCACGGCAGTCTGGATCGTCATGTGCAGCGAGCCGGCGATGCGGGCGCCCTTGAGCACCTGGCTCGGCCCATATTCCTCGCGCGTCGCCATCAGGCCGGGCATCTCGGTTTCGGCCAGCGAGATTTCTTTGCGGCCCCACTCGGCGAGGCCGATATCCTTGACCACGTAATCGGCGTGCGCATGGGCTTTCGGCTTGGTGGACGTGTTCATAACGGACTATCCTTCAAGGGCGGAAGACGCGGGGAGGTTGGCGCGCTTCTAGCAGGGTCGCGGCGCGGCGGCAATAACACATAAAGATTCCTTTATGTCCATGCGCGCGAACACTTAGCGGCGCCCTGCGTTTTACCAATATGGATCAACCAGCCGAAAACCCGATCAAATCGCTGCGCCAGCTGGCGCAAGCGGAGAATGAATGCCGGCGCTGCCCGCTCTATCGTGATGCGACGCAGGCGGTGCCCGGCGAGGGCCCGAAGGAGGCCACCTTCATGCTGGTCGGCGAACAGCCCGGCGACAAGGAAGATCTGGCCGGCACGCCGTTTGTCGGGCCGGCCGGCCGCGTCCTCGATGCCGCGTTGAAAGACGCCGGCATCGATCGGGCGCAGACCTTCGTCACCAATGCCGTGAAGCATTTCAAACACGAAATGCGCGGCAAGCGGCGGCTGCACAAACGGCCGAACAATGACGAGATCGAGCGCTGCAAGATCTGGCTCGACCGCGAACGCGAGCTGGTGCAGCCGCGGACCATCATCGCGCTCGGCGTCACCGCGGCGCGCAGCCTCACCGGCGAGACGGTGACGATAGCGAAAATGCGTAAAGTCCCGGTCGCGATGGCGGACGGCACCACGCTTGTGATCACCGTGCATCCATCGGCGCTGCTGCGCATCAAGGATGAAGCCGACAAGCGCGCGGCCTATAAGGAATTCGTCGCCGACCTGAAAGCAGCGAAAACGGCGGCAGCAAAGAAAGCCTAGCTTCAGCCCGGCTTCAGCCCGCCTTCAACCCGTCTTGGGCGCTTCGCCGCCGCGCGCCTTGACCACACCGGCTTGCGTCAGCGCCGCCGTGATCTGTTGCATGCGGTTGATGAGATCCACCGCCGCGGCCGGCGGCAGCACCAGCCGGCAGGCCGGGTAGCGCCGGCCGGTGATCGCCGTGTTCGGCTTGACGTCGTCGAAGCGGGTCACGCCGAATTCGATGCGCAGCGTCTGGCCGTCGAAAATCAGGCCGGTGATGGAATCGGCGAAGGTCTCCACCATGTCGGCGCGATCGAGGTAGCGAATGGTCGCCGGTTGGCGGCCGCCGTCGCCGGTCGCCGCAGCAGGGGCGGCTGTGGCGGGTTTTGAGGCACTGCCTTTGGAAGCTGTCGGTTCGGGACTCATCTGCTTTATCTCCTTCGGACGGCCATTCCGGGGCGATGTCGCTCGGGCCGATGCCTTTTCCGGCGATGCTTTACTCCGCGATGCTCCGCGTTTCATCAGACAATCTTAAATCTGCTATCCGATCAATCGGCTTCGCCAAAGCGAGACTCGATCAGGGCCGCCAAAGCGTCGACGACTTCGGTGGCCTCCCGCCCCGTGGCCTCGACCGTAATCGAGGTGCCGGGCGCGGCCGCCAGCATCATCAGCCCCATGATCGACGTTCCGCCGACGCTCTCGTTGCATCGCATGACGCGCACTTCGGCATCGAATTTCTCGACCGTCTGCACGAATTTTGCCGAGGCCCGGGCGTGCAGGCCTTTCTTGTTGCAGATGACGAAGATCCTGGAGACCGTGCCCGCGGGCGCGCTGCCCGCATCGGGCGTTCTGACGCTATGAGCCGGTCCGTTCATTTGCCGGTGAGCACCCGGCTGGCGATGGTGACGTATTTCTTTCCCGCTTCCTGCGCGGCGGCGACCGCTTCGGCGAGCGGACATTCGTCGCGCACTTTGGCGAGCTTCACCAGCATCGGCAGATTGATGCCGGCCAGCACTTCGACCTTGGGCCGGCTCATCACCGAGATGGCAAGATTGGATGGCGTGCCGCCGAACATGTCGGTGAGAATGGCGACGCCGTCGCCGCTGTCGACGCGCCGCACCGCTTCGATGATGTCCTTGCGGCGCTCTTCGACGTCGTCGTCGGGCCCGATAGTGACGGCCTCGATCTGGCCTTGCGGTCCGACCACGTGCTCCAAGGCGGCACGGAATTCAATCGCCAGCCGACCGTGGGTCACAAGCACAAGACCAATCATGGAACTCCCCGCGGGCGCGTCCCGGGTGCACCGCACGAAAGGGAGCACATCATGACCATCCGAAGCCCCGGCGCAAGAGGCATTCCGAGCAAAATCCGAGGGTTGTTGCATTGCAATATAACAACTCGGTTATGGCGCGGCAGCGTTGCCGGTCCGGTTGGTTTTATCCAGCAATACGAACCCGGTCGCAGGCGGCAGTCTTGACCATTATGGTTAACCAATCCCCAATCCAATGGGCCAGAACCCCATCAGTGGCTTTGCGGATCGATCGCCGTCCTACTTGAGGTGATGAGTGCGATCATCGCCGGCAAGGGCACCGTGCCCAGTGCAACGGCTAGCCGTGGTATTTCAATACCGTCAATGTCGACTGTCTGCCGATCCGGCAACCTTTGCGCGTCCGCAGCCGCCAAATCGACGACCAAGCCGACCACCGCGCATGGCTCGTAGTCGCGCCGCAAAACACCGACCCCGCGCAGCTCAATCAGACCGGCGAGCGGCTGTGCCGGCCGCACCAGCAGTCGTCCGTTGGCATTTTCCAGATGGACGCGATCGTCGCCAACGAGCCGCGCGAAACGCAGGCGGCTGTCTTGCGCGGCGTCGAGCAGATCGAGCGCAAGCCGGGATTTGCCGGCACCCGACGGGCCGCGGATCAGCACCGCCCGCGCACCGACCAGCACGGCAGAGGCGTGGATCGTTGCCGGCATCACATCGCAGGCAGGCGGACGATGAAGCGAGCGCCGAGCACGTTGGGCTCGCCGTCCGGTCCCGGGGGGCCGGTGCGGTTCTCGACCCAGATCGAGCCGCCATGCGCATCGACGATCTGCTTGGAGATCGACAGCCCCAATCCGGAATTCTGACCGAAGCCCTGGTGCGGGCGATCGGTGTAGAAGCGCTCGAAGATCTTTTCGCGCACGTCGTCGCGCACGCCCGGCCCGTCGTCGTCGACATACACTTCGATCTGATTGCGCAGCCGCCGGCAGGTAACGCGCACCGCGCCGCCGGGCGGCGAGAACGAACGCGCGTTCTCGATCAGGTTATCGACGATCTGACCGAGCCGCGAATCGTGTCCCGGCACCTGAAAGGCGCGGGTGCCGCCGCCTTCGAATTTCAGGGTGATCTTGACGCCGTCATCGCGCTTGACCTCGTTCGCCACCGAAACGAGCGTGCTGAGGAGTTTTGCGAGATCGACCGGCGCCGCCTCCTGGCGCTGCAGGTCGGCGTCGAGCCGGCTGGCATCGGAAATATCCGAGATCAGCCGATCGAGCCGGCGCACATCGTGCTGGATGATGTTGAGAAGCCGGCCTCGGCTTTCCTCGGTCTTGGCAACAGGCAGCGTTTCCACCGCCGAGCGCAGCGAGGTGAGCGGATTTTTCAATTCATGCGCCACGTCGGCGGCAAAGCTTTCAATGCCCTCGATCCGCGAATAGAGCGCGTTGGTCATGTCGCGCAGCGTGCCGGAAAGGTGACCGATCTCGTCGCGCCGGCGGGTAAAATCGGGAATCTCGACACGCGAGCGGATGCGCCGGCGGACGCTTTCGGCGGCATCGGCAAGCCGCCGCACCGGCTCGGCGATGGTGCCGGCAAGCAGGATCGACAGCACGATCATGACGCCCGCTGCGATCAGAAACACTTTTATGATGGCGAGCCGCTCGGCTTCCACCATGTTGTCGATATCGGCGCCTTGCGTCGACAGCATCAGGGCGCCGCGCACCGCACGGAAGCGCTGCACCGGCACCGCCACCGAAACGATGACGTCGCCGCGCTCGTTGATCCGCACCATGCTGGCGTTCTGGCCGTTCAAGGCTTCCGCCACTTCGGAATAGCCCCTGCCGTCGTCGGGACCGAGCTCGTGGTAGACCGGCAGATCGCCGCGGCCGAGCCACATGCGCAAAGCGATGAAGGCGCGTTCGAACAGCCCCGGCTTATCCGCGGTCGGCGACGGCAAGTCGAAGCGCAGCACGTCGCCGCGGCCGAACAGGCTGCGGCTGTCGACCAACAGCACGCCGTCGCGGTCGTAGATGCGCGCTCGCGTTTTGGTCGGCGACACCAGCCGCCTCAAGATCGGCGCCACCCGCTCCGGATTGATCGGAAAATCGATGCCGTAGAGCGCGTCTTCGTTGGGACCGTAGCTCTGGCCCGGCTGCAGATTTTGCAGCTTGTCGGGATCGAGCGTGATCGAGGAATCGTTTTCGACCGTCGCCGACGACGCAATCGCGCCGGCGATGATCTCACCCTGCACCAGAAGGCTCTGAATGCGCGCGTCGATCAGGCCGTTACGGAATTGCGAGAGAAAGATGATGCCGATGGAGAGCGCGACAAGCCCGGTGAGGTTGAGGACGACGATGCGCCGGGTCAGGCTCGAAAAGCTCTGGGTAATGAAGAACTGCCAGGCGCGCTGCAGCCAATCGCCGACGCGGGCAAACCCGCGGGGCTGCGGACGCAGCTCGGCCTCGTCGAGGCCGGCACTCTCGGCCTGGCTCTCGATCAGGTTCTCGGCGCGGGGTTCGGCCTCCATCGAGGCTTCGGAGGCT
>Ga0182024_10024023_pt1 | contig 10870 bp, 7 predicted proteins | sample P32metaG_FD_120480 | JGI IMG/M metagenome (GOLD analysis project Ga0182024, IMG submission 120480) | Permafrost microbial communities from Stordalen Mire, Sweden - P3-2 metaG (Illumina Assembly) | ecosystem: Environmental > Terrestrial > Soil > Wetlands > Permafrost | place: Sweden: Stordalen... | reverse complement strand
GGCCCGACCTCCTTGCTGACGATATAAGCCTGCGCAGGACCGGCTATGGTCAGGAGCGCCAACAATACTGCTGCTGTTCTCTTCATTGCTCTGCCTCCTATTCTTGGCACTGGTACAGTTTGACCTAGTGCAAATCATATCGGGCGAAAGAATGGTCGCATTGCTTTGGCAGGGGGCCATTTACAGGGATGTTAAACTCCCAGTTTTCACTTCCTGGCTGCTTGTCACCTGCCCACAGCTTCTCCCGGTTAGCCGAAACTTCCCATGTCCCGTAAACAGGGGTTGCCGTCCATTTTATGTCAGAGCGGCGGGGTATCTGTTTGCCGCAATGAGCCTTTGCAATCGCAATCGCAGCAGATTCCGTCAACGATGCAGCATGTGCGGAAGCAACGAAAGCCAGCAGGACAATGGTACTAAGTCGCCAATGCATTTTTGGCCTCCCAATCCTCAATTGGCTTCACAATATACCACCATGCCGCTGGGTGCTGCCAGTAGCCCTTCCACCTGCGGCTGACCGGGTGATGGGCAGCGCCAGACGCAAGCGCCATTTATTGCGAGCCGTTGGGATTGCCGCACATGGAGCCAAGCTAAGGGAATAGCAACGGCAGAAGAAAGCGGCGACCCGATGGCCGCCGCTCCCGACGCCCCGAACTATTTCAGCTTGACGGCGATAACGTGTACCGTCGTTGATCCGATATTCAGCGTTGAATACGGACGCATCTCGGAATTCATGACTGCCTGGCCAGTCTTGCGCGTGACAGTCGCCTTGGTTCCATCCGCAAACGTCCGTTCAATTTTTCCTCCCGAGAGGTAATAAAGAACCTCTCCGCCTCGAACGCCGGTGGGCAATCCCTCGCCCGGCTTACTAACGGATTCTATTATCGTGACCTTGTCATTGTCGAAAACCGTCTTGCTCATTGCCGGTTTGGGCTGTGCTCCGGCTGGTAGAGACGCGATCAATACGAGCGACGCGAACGCAACCGCAGTTTTAGAAACGCCTTTGAGCGTAATCATGGTCAGTCGTCCTTCATTTTAGAATTGGTTTCGGAAATTGTTGTGCTTTCAAATGAGCAGGCCTGCGTCGCCTGCTTTCTGGCTATGAGATAAAGAATCCGGACGCTGATTGCTCCGGAGACATTGTGAGAAAAAGCAACAGCCGAAAGCTATGGAGACCGATGGATGCCGGTCAGTGACCCGTCAAGGGACCGTGCGATGATATTTTGTCGGCTTTTGGGATTGAGACCATAGCACAAAGTGGACGCATGGCGGAACGGTGAACTCCACGCATACGGCTATATGGCAGTCAATGAGTTGGAATTGGGCAAGCCGCAGGATGGCGGGGCGATCAACTAGCTGTTGGCTCGGGTTTGACTCGGGTTTTGGGGCAAGCGTACTGTTACAACGGTGCCCCGCCCCGGTTCGCTCGCGAGATGAAAGGTGCCGCGGTGCATCTCGACAAGCCGCTTCGTCAGAGGCAGTCCAAGACCGGTTCCCTCAAATTTGCGCGCCAGGCGGCTATCCACCTGGCCGAAAGGCGCCATCGCCACATCTATTTTGTCCCTGGGTATGCCGATGCCGGTATCGGCAATGCAGAACTGAAGTCCGCCGTCGGGTGTGGCTTCCGCTGAAAGCGAGACCTTGCCGCCGCTGGGAGTGAACTTCACGGCATTGCCCAGAAGGTTGATCAGGATCTGGCGCAACTTGGCGGAGTCCGCGCGCACTCTGGGCAGCACGTCCACCATGGTGACGTCGTAATCGACACCGGCTTTGTCGGCCATCTCGCGCACGATGGTACTCGACAGGGAGATCACGCGCGCAATGTCGACATCTTCCTCGTACAACTCCAGCTTATTGGATTCTGCCTTGGCCAAGTCGAGGATATCGTTGATGACCGCCAGCAGATGCGTGCCGCTGTCGCAGACCATGCCGGCATATTCCGCGTATTTCTCGTTCAGCTGACCGAACGTTCCTTTCTGCATGATAGAGGAGAAGCCGATAATGGCGTTCAGCGGAGTTCGCAACTCATGGCTCATATTGGCCAGGAATTCACTTTTGGCGCGATTGGCGGTTTCCGCGGCCTCCTTGGCAGAGACGAGAGCCTCCTGATTAAGGCGCAAGGCCTCGAAGGCGCGCGCCGAGCGCAATATATAGCGCACGCGATGCTTGAGAATTGCCCATTTAAGCGGCTTGCCGATAAAGTCAGTCGCCCCCGCTTCGTAGGCCTTCTCGATAGAGGCAATATCGTCCAACCCTGTCGCCTGCAGGATGGGAATATATTGGGACACGGGGTTGGCGCGCAATTCCCGGCATAAGGTATAGCCATCCATGCGCGGCATGACGACATCGGCGATCACAAGGTCGGGAAGCTCGGACCAGCAATGCTTGCAGGCTTCGACGCCGTCAGCTGCCTCGGCTATCTCAAAGCCCTCGGCCTCAAGTTCGGCGCGCATAATGGCGCGGACGATATCGTCATCGTCGACGACCAGGATGGTGGGTTTCTTACCCTCTTTGAGCGGCAGGCTCATGCAATTCTCCGGTCATTACGGAAAGGCTTTTGAGCGCGGCGGCAAGCTCGCGGTCCAGTGCGGAAAGAAGCGGCTGCACGGCGTCCAGGCCCTTTTCTCGTGCCAGTTGCTCGATTTCATCCGCATGCTGCGCCAGGCGGTTGGCACCCAGCGCTGCAGCACTGGACTTGAGGCTGTGGGCGATCCGCCACAATTCCTCCGCATTGCCCGCAGTGTATTGGTCGTTGAGGGATGCGGCCAGACCGGGTGCGGTGCCGATGAAGCGCGACACGACGCGCCGGAACAGTATTTCGCCTTTTGGTCCGCTGAACGCGCTGATATCCGCCAGAACTCCGCGGTCTATGGCCTCTAGTGGAGCGGTCAAGGGAACGTCGCCCGATGCTGTTTCACCGCCTGTTGAGGAGCGCGCAAGATAGCCGATCCAGCGATGCAGCGCCTTCCCCATCTGATTCTCATCGAACGGCTTGGTGAGAAAATCGTCCATGCCGGCCTCCAGGCATTTCCGGCGGATATCGGCCAGGGCATGGGCGGTGAGCGCAACGATGGGCGTGCGCCTGCTTCCCTGATCACGTTCACGAATGCAACGGGTAGCGTCGAAGCCGTTCATTTCGGGCATTTCGCAATCCATCAAGATCAAGTCGAAGTTTTCCCGCATCGTCAGGCGCACGGCGGCGGCCCCATTGGAGGCGGTAACTACCCGGCAGCCTATATTTTCCAGGATGCCGGTTGCGACATCCTGGTTGACCAAATTGTCCTCGACCACCAAGACCCGTGCATCGAACCGCATTTGTTGTTTACGCCCGCCATGCCTGACATAGAAGGGTTTGACACCGCGCGGCTGTGAATCGGAGGCAATGCCGGCAAGGCTGTTAAATAGTTCCGAGGGGCGCACCGGTCTCGTGAGAATGACCGCGGCATCGATGTTTTCCAGGCTTTTTTCGATTAGGAAGCGGTCCGTGCCGATCAGGAAAATCACCTCTGTGCCGCCACGGGCACACATCTGCTGGCCCAACGCCACGCCGGCTTCGGCGAGGTCCTTAAGATCGATGATGGCAGCATCGAAATTATCGCCGCTTTCCGCGGCGATCTCCCAGGCGCGGCGCGCCTCTTCGACGGTGCGCGTGAAAACGGGATTCAGTTCCCAAGCCTTCAGGTAGGACGACAGCACGCGCGCGTGAACGGATGGGCCCTCCGCTACCAACAGCCGCAATTTGCGCTCCAGGCGGCGGAGCGCAGGCGCGGCCTTCTCTTCGGGGCTCTTACAGCGGACAGTGAAATGGAAGCGTGAGCCACACCCTAGTTCGCTATCCACGTCAATGGTGCCGCCCATAAGCTCGGTAAGCTGGCGTGAAATCGCCAGCCCCAGGCCGGTGCCGCCTTTCGCACGGGTCATCGAGCCATCGACCTGACGGAAAGCCTGGAACAGCAGAGGCTTTTTGTCCGCCGGAATTCCGATGCCAGTATCCTTGACAGAGAAAGACAGCAGGACGTCGTCCTTGTTTTTCTCTGCAGTGTCCAGTTCGATGAAGATCGTACCTTGTTCGGTGAACTTCATCGCATTGCCGACCAGGTTGATCAGTATCTGCCGCAGACGTACGGGATCGCCTTTTACCCACAATGGCACGTCTTCGGAGATGAAATGGACCAGCTCCAGCCCAACTGCGGCGCAGCGCTCCGAGAAAAGGTCGACGACATCCGCCACCGTTTCGCGCGGTTCGAAATCAGCCTCGAACAGTTCCAGCCGGCCCGCCTCGATCTTCGAGAAATCCAAAATGTCGCTAATGATGGACAACAGGGCCTGCCCCGAACGCGACAGATTGGCAACCAACGTGGCCTGTCGTGAATCGAGCGAGGTGGAGGACAGAAGATTGGCGATGCCGATCACCCCGTTCAACGGTGTCCTGATCTCGTGGCTCATGGTGGCAAGAAACTGTGATTTGGCGGCGTTGGCTGCCTCGGCTTCCTCGCGGGCCCGAATCAGGTCCTGCTGTATGTGTTCACGACGTGCGATTTCCGCGAGCAGCGAGGCAGTCAGTTCGCTGCGACCGACCAGGGAAGCAACGCCCAACGTGACAAGGCCGACGCTGACCGAGACAAAGCCTATTACCAACGCGAGGCTGGTCGAGGAATAGATCGTGCCTGAAATGCGGACGCCGGCCATGGGATAGAAGATCGAGGCTTCCATGGCGACATAGTGCATGCCCGCAATGGCAAGGCCCATCACAGTGGCGGGCAATAGCGCCCGCATGATGCGATGGCCATGGAAGTGCTTCAGCTTGGCGCGTATCACCAGGGCTAGATAGGCTAGCGCGACGGCCACCACCACCGACAGCGCCACGGTGCGGACGTCATAACGCAGCAGTGCGGCCGGCTCCATTGCCGCCATGCCGGAATAGTGCATCGCGCCGATGCCCGCACCCATCAAAAGTGCGCAAACGAAAAGAAGTTTCTGCGAGGGCCGCTCCTTACGGCTCAGCACGAACAACGCCACGCCGCTGGCCAGTACGCCCGGCAGAATGGAGACCAGTGTGAGCGCGGGATTGTAGCCGACGCCGCAAGGAAGAGAGAAAGCCAGCATGCCGATGAAATGCATCGACCAGATGCCACCGCCCATCACAATGGCACCCACAGCGGTCCAGATCAGGCGGACAGATTTGCGCGAAGAGGCGACAATGCGGTCAGCGACCGACAAAGCCACATACATCGACAGCACAGCGACAAAGACCGAAAGGGCAACGAACGACAGGTCGTAAGTGCCTCTGTACGGTGTTATGTCGAGTAACTGCAAAAACCAGAGCAAACTGGCGTGGTTGTCGGCCATGAAGATCTGCTTGGATGGACCCCGGCCGCAGTATCCATCGTCGCCGGTTAACGGCCCGTCAGCGGCTGAACCAAAGAGGTTCTCTGCGTTGCACCAGATATCACGGTAAGCAAAAGATTAATGCGGCGCTTTTTAGAGCAGTGGATCTCCGGCCGCCGCGGTTAAACGGTCTTCCGGGAAAAGCGCCAACTTGTGAGGCAGAAAAAGCGGCAATAGAACGTATGCGCCAAATGCGATGCCGAACGCAAACAAAAACGCAGCAAACGGCGCTGAGCATTCCGGTGGAGATTTGAATATCGATATCGCTCTTCGCTCGCCAGCGGCGTGAGAGGCCGCTTGGGCACTTAACAGAGGGGGCCGCTGGCTTGGGGCGGAAGCTTGTCCGATGGTCTCAGAAAAAACGATCAGGTTATTAGCTCTTTCGAAGCCGCTCAGCCGGTCACTTTGCAGAGAGAAGGTGCGGATGCGGTCCACCATTCAGCGATTGTCAACGATGCAAGCTTAAGATTTGGTCAATCTGTATCAGCCGGGTGACTGAGTTTCAGAACGGCAGGTCCGCGAATACAGGGCCGCATGACGGTCAATTGCCAGTACAGCACAATAGGGGGCCGTCACTTGCCCCGTCGCCGCAAAGTGCTCAATTCCCTGCGCCTATGGAAGAACGGCAACGTCCGCTTTGGGTCAGGAGCGGCTATTCGACCCCGGTCGGCCCAATGTCCGCTTCGCGCCAAAAGCGGTCATTTCCCCGTTGCGGAGTCTGCCCGCCACCTTGCCGCACCACGGCGTGGCGGCAACGCCACTACGGCTTGTCCGCCGCTGCACTATCCCGCGGGATGGAGAAGGTGACATCCAGATCATCCTTCAGCCGATCCGCCAGCGCCGCCATCTCCGCCCGGCTCGCACCGGTGCAAAGGCTGTGGTCGAAATGCGTGGTCAGCTCGCGATGCACGGTGATGCTGTTGGTTCCGGCCGTCCAGTGCGACGCATAGCTGACATGGGCGCTATCGAGATTTGAATCCGCCGGCAGCTTCACCAGCTTGCGGGTTGCGGGATATTCCACCGTCTCCTCGTCCACGGCATGGCCGTTGTGGCAGGCGCCGGCCGTGCTTTCCGCCTTTTCGGAAATCAACGGACCGAAAAGTGCCGGGGCAAACGGTGACACGATCCTCAGATTGTCGCGAATGTTCACCCGGTTGCCGTCCGCCAGGGAATGCATGATGCCCGGCGTGCTGTAATTCGCCGTCATCTGGTAGGAATCGGTGGCGTCGCCAGGGGGCGGCATGGTGATCGCACCGGTTGCGCGCGGCGTGTCGGATTTTTTCAGCACCAGCTCGGCCAGCTTGGCGCCGTCCTGGCCCTGGGCCAGCTCAGCCAATACCCTGAACGGCATGACAAAGCTTCCCTGAGCATCGAACGTGCTGTTGGAGGTGATATGGCCGGCGTCGTCCGAGACCACGGTGCGCTTGTAGGTCACTGACGATTTGCGGCCGTCATCTTCCGGCACCTGGTGCAAGGCTGTGCGGTCGCCCACCACCATCACCGGCTTGCCATATTCCGGCAAAGGCAGAAAGCCAAAGGGCGTGAAGCGGCCCGCCGTGGTGTCGGCAAACATGTTAAATTCCGGCAGCCAGACGATCATGTGGTTGAAAGGCGAGATCGTGGGGACCTTGGCCAGGGTGTAGCCGTCATTCCCGTTGATCGCCACCAGATTGGCGGGAATGCCGCGCGCCTTCAGCAGGGCCAGATACAGCACCGCATGGTCCTTGCAGTCGCCATAGCCGTTACTCATCACGCTGTCGGCGCTGTGGGGTATGATGCCGCCACGGCCAAATTCCAGCGCGACATAGCGCACATGCGCCGAGACCCAGTCATAAAGGCGGTGTGCCTGTTCGCGGCGATCCTTGGCGGGCCCCGCAATCTCGTCGGCCTTGGCCTTGATCGCCGGCGTCACCTCGGCCATGGACAGCGCCTCATCGGCATACTGCTTGGCGAGCGCGTCATAGCTCTTGAATGTGGACAGCGAGAGCCGCGGCGCGACGTCGAATATGGACTGGCCCTTGGGTACAGGATCGGGCGTGGGGTGCGCGTAATGCAGCGTCAGCGTCTGGCGGTCGCCGGCGTCGCTGCGCGAAACATCCAGCATCTGATTTTCCATCTGCAGCGCGATGGCGCGCGGCGCGGTGACGGTTACAGCGGCGTCGTCGAACGCGATCGCCCCCGGGAACACCGCATCGTACATGAAGTTTCCGGTCAGCAGAGGCTTGGATCGCGTGACCGTGTCCTGCACCAGCACGTCGCCGATTTCGACATTGGGATAGATGATCACCTTCTGCTTGGTGTCATCCAGGGTGGCGGCGTTCTGGGATGCCGGCGCCTGTTGGGTGATGATGGCTTCGGGCTTGACCATCAGCTTGGTCCCATCAGGCTTAAGCGTATAGGCCTGGGTGATCTCGAGCTCCTGCATCTGATCCTGGTAATTGAGCTTGGCCTGCGCCAGCGCCGTGACGCCGGCCTGCGTGAGCAGCTTGGTCTCGACATGGGACGTGATCGTGTTGCTGCCGTCGGCGGCCACGTCGATCTGGCGCGTCACATGCAAAAAGCGCGCGGGTGCGTCTAGCTGCGCATGGGCAGGCAGGGAGACCGCCAGCGAGGCCGTAGCCGCAAGAATTGTTGCCTTCATCGTGAAGCCTCGCGCGCGCCCGATTCCCACTTTCCCGCGACGACGGGGGCAATAACGCCCCGGATGGAAAGCAGAGTCATGCGACCTCCATCTATTTGCTACAGAATGTAGCAAACCTTGAGACGGGTGGAAATCCCCCCAAAAAAACCTCGGGCCGGGCGGTCCGGAAGTTGCTGATGCGAATGTCCGCTTTGGGTCAAATGCGGTCATTCAACCCCGTCAACCCAATGTCCGCTATGCGCCAAAAGCGGACCCCCGCAGCCGATGGAGCGACCCTCCCAGATCATGCCGGCTGCTGCGCCAACACTGCTAGGTCGCGCGAAGTGCATCCACCACCGGCAGGCGCGCCGCGCGGATGGAGGGCAGCAAACCACCCAGAAGCGCCACCGCCACCGCCCAGGTGATTCCAAGCTCGATCAACCTGATAGAGACGGAAAGATGGAAGACATTGTTGCCGAACACGTCCTGCTTGCCGTCATACAAGCCCCAGGCGATGGCAGCGCCAATCGCCGCCCCGGTCACCGCGAGCACAATCGCTTCAAGCATGACCGACACCGCCACGGGTAAAGCGCCAAAGCCCAGTGCCCGCAAGGTTGCGATCTCCTGACTGCGCGTACTGACGGCGGCATACATGGTGTTGAGGCAACCGAACAGCGCGCCGATGGCCATGATCACCCCGACCGCATAGGCAATCATCGACAGAAAGCCGGTAATGCCCGCGCTGAACCGCTTGTACCAGTCGGAATGACGCTCGACCGAGACCGATAGCGCGGGGTTGGTGGTCAGCGCGTGCTTCAATGTATCCAGCGAATCCAGCGAGGTCAGCCGTACCAGAATGGAGTTGTAATTCTTGCGGCGAGCGGCAGCCATGACCATCTCTACGTCGCCCAGCACCTGGCCTTCCAATACGTCGCCCGACCTGTATGTGCCAACGATGGGCCATTCACCGTCCGGCATAATCACCGTGTCGCCGATATGCATGTGCTGGTACATGCGCTCGGCGCCGATGCCGACGATCATTTCGCGCTTGCCGAACTGGAACATACGCCCAGCGACAAGCTGGATTTCCGGCCTGACCTTCAGCCCCTTGGGGCCGAGACCGCGCATGGTGGTGTTGCCCTTTGTGCCGTTCAGGCGCAGAACCGGCAGGGTAGCATTGAGCCCTCGGTCCGCGAGCGGCCGTCCGTCGGTGTCCTTGGCGATACCGGGCGCGTCCGAGATGATCGGTGCCATTGCGCGGGTGATCGTGCTTTGGGGCTCACTCTCTGCGCCCTGCGACACGATGATAGCCCGGCCGGGGTCGCCCGCGCTCATATAGGCCCGATGAATGCCATCGGTCAGCGACATCATAGAGAGCAGCACGCCGATGGTGGCCCCGAAGCCGACCACAATCACCATGGACTGCCAGAGGCGCGACTTCATGCTTTTGAAGTTCAGCGCTGAGACAACGAAGATTTGCCGGATCATGTCAGTGCCCCGACTTTACTTTCGCCCAGAAAGGGCGGTTGCGATATCCATCTTGGCAAGGCGCATCGCCGGGAGCGCGACGCTGAGAAGAGCCACCGCCGCAGCACTGATCGCCGCCCAGACAAAGACCATCACCGTCATGGTGGGCATGGGCAGGCCGAAGCCGGGCGGAATAAAGCGCGGCAGCACCTTGCCAAGAATGCCCGCCACACCCACGCCCAGGACCGCGCCAACCCCGCAAGGCAGCGCCGCCTCCAGCACCACCAGAGTCAAGATCGTGCGATCCGAAAAGCCAATGGTTTTGAGGGTAGCGAATTCCGCGAAGCGTTCGCGCACAGATTGGGCGATGCCGTTGGCGGTCAAGAACAGGATCATGAACAGGCCCGCCAGCGCGATATCGCGGGTCACCGCCGCGATGTCGAGCCCGCTGCCGTTCGACTGAAAAGCGGCTTTTTCCGTGATGCTCTGCAGCGGCGCCGCCGAATTTGCGAAGCTTTTGTCGATTTGCTGGGCCAGGCCCGGGGCCCGCTCCGGATCCTTGGCCAGAACCTCGAACCAGCCAATCTGACCCTGGTCGGCCAGCGGCCGGCTTTTGTCGAAATAATCCAGATTGCCCAGCATGTAGCCTTCGCCATAGACCGGCATGTCGTCCGTCACTGAAAGGACATTGAAAGTCCAGCTTCTGGTGCCGTCAGCTTTGGCGATGGCGGGCGCGGTGATGACAAAGCTGCTGCCGGGTTTCAGATTCCACTTCATCGCTTGGAGCTTGCTCACCACCAGTCCGGTGCGGTTCCTGGCGATCAGGTCCCAATCGGCGGGCGCAAGTGGCCAGTCGGCGCGCACCTTGCGGGTCTTGTCGTCCACCATCATGACAAAGACATTGTTCTTCTTGTCCTGATGATAGCCGCCGATAAAGCCAATGGTGGCAACCTCCTGCACGCCGGGCACCGCCGCGATTTGCCTCCCCTCCGCAATGGGCAGGGGATTGTTAAAGCGCGGATTGACGAAGATGCGGTCGGCGCGGGCGGCTTCTTCGATGCCGGCGAAGGTTGCGTTCATACCGATCATCATGCCGAACAGGGTGAACGCCACCATCACCGACAACAGCGTCAAGACCGCCCGCGCGGGCTTGCGCATGATCGCGGCCCAGACGAGCGGAATATATTTCATGCGCTCACCACGCCGCGTTCTTTCAGGGTGCCCTTGTCCATCTCCAGCTGCCGGCTGGCATGATCGGCCGCCTTGGGATCGTGGGTCACCATCACGATGGTCTTCTTGTGTTGGCGGTTGAGCTGCTGCAGCAGCGCCAGAATTTCGTCCGCCGTGGTACGGTCCAGATCGCCGGTCGGCTCGTCGCACAGAAGGATGGTGGGATCC
>Ga0182024_10024022_pt1 | contig 10870 bp, 13 predicted proteins | sample P32metaG_FD_120480 | JGI IMG/M metagenome (GOLD analysis project Ga0182024, IMG submission 120480) | Permafrost microbial communities from Stordalen Mire, Sweden - P3-2 metaG (Illumina Assembly) | ecosystem: Environmental > Terrestrial > Soil > Wetlands > Permafrost | place: Sweden: Stordalen... | reverse complement strand
TGCATCGCGGGGCGTTGGTGATCACGACCGGCGGAGGCATCGTCGCCTTCGGGTGCGCGGGAGCTTTCGCGGGCGACCCGCCTGGTCCGAACGCCAATGACGCAACGACGATCGCCGCGATGGGGCCGAACACAAGGAGCACGCCAGCGAAGTGGTGACGACGACCACGCCTGCGCGCCTCTTTGATCAGTACCTCTGGACCGTCGTCGGCAACCTCTTGGGGCGACCCTCTTGTAGGTGGCGCGACTGTCATGGACGCCTCGATTTGGCGACTTAGGTGATACTATGCGGATAGTACCATGACAATGCGACGGGTGAACAAGGACGACTCGGTCGCGCTCTACGACGTGGTGGCGGCGGAGCTTCGGCGGGCCATCGCAGACGGTGAGGCGGGACCTGGGGAGCGGATGCCCCGTGCCGTCGACCTTGCGGTGATCCTGGGTGTCAACAAGAACACGGTGATACGAGCTCTCCACATGCTGCGCAACGAGGGGCTCCTTGACTTCACCCGAGGTCGTGGCGTTCGGGTTGTCGGGACTCCGCAGAAGAGTGCGCTGATGACACGGATCGACGAACTGCTCGAGTTCGCAAGGAGCCAGGGGTACAAGCGAGAAGAGGTGGCGGCGATCATCGCTGGACGGGAGTCGAGATGAGCATTGCACCCACTAAAAAACCTGCTGCGCTCCCGGTACCCGACCCTGCAGAGATCCTGATCAGGGAGGCTCGCCGACGTGGTCGCCGGCAACGATTCGTCACCTTTGCGACCGGCACGCTGATTGTCGCGCTGCTGGCCTGGCTCCTTGTCACGCTCTCCTCTGGCGGCGGCGGTCGGCCTCCCGCCAAGAGCCAGCCGAAAGCCGGAGCACCTGCACACGAGGCGCCTGCGATTGGCACGCAGCTGCGCCAAGGATCGTTGGGTGCGTACACGAATCTTCTGACGGGCAGCATGCTGTCTGCCACGTCCGGCTTTGCGCTCGCCGCCGGCAATGGCAATCCGCACGAGTACCTGGTGATGACGCACGACGCTGGTCGCACCTGGGTCGTCCGAGGGTCAGTGCCGTATACGTTCACGGGGGAGGGCCCCATCGGGGCCTTTCAGCCCATGCTCGCCTTTGCGGGCAAGGATGTCGGCTACGCGCAGCCTGAAGTCGGATCCCCTATCTACATGACGACCGACGGAGGCTCGTCGTGGTCGCAGCTCACCGGAACTGGGCGGGCACCCTCCTTCGTCATCACCGGCGGTCGACTGTGGGTGGCGGGGTCGTCGTGCAAGTCGTACTCCGACGCGACCGGGTGGGAGGCGTGCCCTGCCATGTTGACGTCATACCGAATCGGGTCGCGTCTCGCGGTGAGCAGCGCCCGACTTCGCCACGTTCCATGGACACCCTTCGTGGGCGGCAACGACGGGATCTCGAGCCCATCGCCGGGCACGATCGCGCTCGACTACACACCGCCGAGGGCGGGCTTTGCGACGGCCGTGGAGCTGACCACGGACGGCGGACAGACGTGGCGACCGATGCGCTGGCCCTGCGGGTCTACTGAGTTCACTTCCCTCGTCGGATCTTCCAACGGATCCTGGGTGCTCTCTTGCTTCCTGGGCGGGGGGATGATGCAAGGTGTTAACGAGGTGTGGCGGAGCTACGACCGAGGTGCCACGTGGCAGCGACTCGGGTACGCGAACGAGGAGAGAAGTGGCAACGTCGCCGACGTGGGGTATTTGCTGACCGCAAGCGCCGATGGCAACGTCATCTACACGGCATACGGCGGGGCCGCGGACGGCTTTCTCGCCAGCTCTGACGGAGGAATGACCTGGCATGGTCCGGACGTCCACAACAATGACGCCTACGTCTCTGTTGTTCCGGCAGGCCAGGAGGGTGCCGTCGTGTTCACAAGCGGACGAGCCTTCTGGACAGCATCGGGCAGCTCTTGGGTTGTTCGCACGCTCCCGGTCGCCGAAGCGACACGGTAGGGACAAGCGAGGGTCTGTGTCGGCATCACCACGACGTAGGTGGAGAGCTGAGGACCTCTGCAGGGAAATCCGCCTGCGCTTATCAGTTTCGGTGTGAGTTCGGCGTAACGATCCTCCATACAGCTTCTAGCGCCCTGGGGCCGTTACGCCTGTGGGCACCGCCCGGGGACCTGTCTTCTTGCGCCCCCCATAGTGGCCGGGATAGGTGATAGGGACGCTCCAAACGTCCGCTGAACGCTCCCAGGCGACGAACAGGCATCGCCCTGGCATCGCCCGAAGCGACTCACGGAGTGCAGACCGCCCCAGCTCCTCGCGAAGTTCGATCACTTCGAGTTTCGAACGACCAGATGCATCCGATCACCAGTCCGACCCCACAACACAGCCCGATCCACCACCATGGGAAATATGTCGAATAGATGACGGTGCACCTGCCGTCGTAACACTCATGGCCAACACCACCGAACACCTGACTGCTCGTAACAGCAACCCCGTAGGGGAGCAACAACTCGGCGCCAATCGGCTGCCACCACCTCCGCCCGAGACCCTTCCACGCCCAGATGATCACGATCTGTCCAGCACACAGGAGAAGCGCCAGGAACAGGCAGGTCAGCACATGCGGACCGTAGGCGGCAGTGTCTCCGACGAATCGTGCTCCCGGTACTCCAGTCCCGAAGAGTGCAATGAACACCGTCGCGACGCCAAGCGAGAAGAGCGTGACCCAGAGCCGAACGACAGTCATGCGATCTACCTGATCGCGGGCGCCCGACCCCGTGCTCTGGACCGTGACTTCAGGCGGTCCAGAAAGCGTCTTCTCGCCAGCCACGGTAAGGATCCTCGCAGACCTTGGGACTGGGCGCGTCCCCCGAGTCATGTGTCCGCGAGCGTCCCAGGGTCGGTTACGAACCCGATCGCGCAGTCAGAGACTTGAACGCCGTTGATCCCGAGCTTCACCCCAACTAGCCGACCTTTGAACTCTCCCTCGAATGATCCAAGGCTCCACGAGCCGGCTGACCACGTCTCCACTGCCGTGGGGATACCTTCGATTCGGAGCTCGAAGGAGCCCGTCGGGATCACATCGACGACAGCCGGACGGTTGCCATGCTCGTCGTAGAACGCGTAGTCAAGGATCTCTCGGAATCTCCTGGCGGGCGGTTGAGCTAGATCATCTCTGCGTTGTTGAACCATGAACTCCTTCAAGCGCTGCTCCCGCTCTTCTGGTGTCGGATTGCCCCCAAGGAACACCGCGCCCTGGATGCGATCGCGGAACGTGGTCTCTATGTAGGCAACGCGCTGCCACGTCGATCCGGTCACATCGTCATACTGAACCCCTATCTGTGTCAGATCATTGCCCCCGGCGCTGCTCCCTCCCGCGGACGGAGGACCTAGATCCGGAGCCAGGATCGCAAAGATCGGTCCCTCAAATGCTGCGATCAACCTGTCGGTCGGATCGTCGTAGACGGCCGAGGCGTGGTCCTCTGACTCGGCGGTGAGCTGAACGGCTACCTCAGCAAGTTCGCCAGCCTCCAACATCTTCATCTCCTCCGCGGCTTCCCGAAGGCGATCAAGGTCGGTGCCAAGGGCCTTCAACGCACGGCCGACTTGGGCATCAGCGACGCGCACTACGCCTAGCAGGAGTGCGATCGTCCCGATGCCCGCGTCGCCCATCTGGAGTGCTTCCCGAAGAGCGAGTTCCAGCACTCTCTTGCCCTCGGGAGAGAACGGCCGCTGCCCACTACCCTGCGTCGAGGCCGCCTCCTTCGGAGCGCTCAGCTGCCCCCGCAGACTGTCGTGGTTGGCACCGACAGACCGAAGCGCTGCGGACGCGGCACCCCCCGTGTCGCGGGATAATCCAAGCAGCAGATGTGCCGGACCGAGGGCGTCGCTACCCAGTTGCTGACACTCGTCTTGCGCCATGACCAGCACGCGTCGGACGCGATCTGTGAACCGCTCGAACATCGTCTACTGAGGGGATCTCAAGGCTGGAGTAAGTGTGGGGCTCACTCGGACATAAGGATACCGAGTAGAGACACCCGGGAGTGAAGCAGATGACACGAGGGACACGATCTCGAAGGGTCCTGCTTGTCGGCGTCGCCGTCCTCGCTGTCGTTCTTGCGGTTGGTGCGGGCTTCCTGGCTCAGCCACGATCTGGTGCACCATCGGGGCGACTCCTTGCGCAGGATGTGCTCAGTCAAGCTCCCGTTCCCCCGGGTTCTGTTGCGACTGAATCAGTGATCAAGAGCTTGAGCGAGCCGCCATCCATTGTTGGTTGTTCTCCGATGTGGGATCTACACAGAACGTATGTGCTCGACTCCTCGACAGACGTGCGATCTTTCGTCGAGTCGCACCTTGGTAAGGACAACACGGTCACCGGCTCGGGGTACTCAGGCGGCCCCGGCGAACCCACAGTGACGTTCCTCACCGTGACGCTCGCATCGAGCCCAGGATCGAAGGCTCTGTTGATCCTGTACTCGATGGTTCCGTCACGTCATGGATCTCAGGCTTTGCGTGTAGACGCGCAGGTGACGTTGTCGACGAGCCGTTGCGTTACGCACGGCTCACCCATCGGCACCTCTTCACCGCTACCGCCACCAGTGCTCATTGGTCGGAACCTCACTGGCGAGTCCAACCCACCGCCGACCCCAGGTTCAAAGGCCCGGCCGCCTTCGTGCACTCCCGGTGAGGTGATCTGTCCCCTGTGAACGAACGTCCACTAGCCCTAGGCTTCCGACCGTGAGGCCACGCGAGGCCCGAAAGTCTGTGTGGACTTGGTTCTTGGCTTGCGCACTTGCGTGCGCTGTCGCCGCAGCTGTGCTCTTCGGGCTATCCGGGCAAGGCAGTCCGCTTCGCGCGAACCTGACCGTCATTGACCAAGAACTGTGCACACATCCGAAGGACACAATCACAACCGGCATCGCAGTAGGGGAAGTCACCGTCTACCACGATGGGGCGGTCGCGGCACGCAAGCTCTCCTCGATTGCTGACTTCCATTTCGCGCTGCTTCCCGGTCCCTATACAGCGCGTAGCAACGGGTTTGCTCGGACCGTCGATCTCCATGCAGGACAGTCGGTCACGATCAACCTATCTTGCGGTGTCAGCTCATACTTTTTCCACGCCACGCGCCTGCCGGTCCTGGTGCTGCACGGAAGCACTCCATGCGGACACTCGCCATCGTTCGACCCGCATCGGTTCGTGAACATGCGGATGGCTGCGTCGTTCGAGGTAACAGCTGCGCAACTGCTTGCGCGTCCGTACGACGCACCTATCCCGTCAGTGTTGGACGTACCGCGGAATACAACGTTTCCTGCTTGCTTCGTGACCTATCCCAAGGTGGTGCCGAAGCACCGTCCCATTCCGCGCGAGCATCGCTCCCTCTGGATCCTCAATCGGTCAGGCGCACCGTTCATCGTGCTCGACGGGGCCGTCACTCCAGATGTGGAGCGCTAGGGCGGCGGCTCGCTCACGCTCTGTGTCGATGCGTCTGTTTCGAGCATTTCAACGCAGGACGGAATACCGGGTGGGCGGACGTTTCGGTCCGGCAACAATCACCTTGCTTATTCGTTGTGTCAAGGTCGTGAACTTGGCAAGCACCGGAGCAGAGGGACATACGCTTTTTGAGTGAGCGAGTTCGACGGGCTGCACGGTAGACCAGTCGAACCAGAGGTGCTCTCTGCGCACTATCCGGCTGGCCCTGGGTGGTGGCACGGGAGCGACGGACAGTGGCACCCACCCCCAGAACCGGCCGAGCCGCCCGGCACAGTCCATCAGGTCGGGGACACGAAGCTCACCTGGCAGGGAACCGCCCGGTGGGACGGGGCGCAGTGGGTGCTGGTGCCTGGTGGCCTTGACCCACTTCCCCAAGGGCCGGGCGAAGCGCGCGCGCACACTGCGACGTCCTCCAACTTCGACGTCTCAGACATCTACAACCGACGGCTGCGCGTGAACCATGCAGCAATGGTGATGGTGTTGTTCTTCGCTATCTGCCTTTCGTTCTCTCGCGGCCTCCCAGTGGTCACGACCTCCGAGTCGTGCAACAGCCAGTTCTTCTCAGTTCAAATGGTGTTCGTGTGTGGGACAAACTTGGATGGTTCGTACACTTCGAGTTACAGCGTCTACAACGTGACAACTACCTATGACCCCTGGCCGGGGTTCACGTACTCGGCACTCGCACCGAACGGCAAGTCCATCCTTTTCTACTTCGCTGTTCTCCTCTCGATCTTGTGGGCGTACACGGTGCGTCGTCGAGCGCGCGAGCTCCCAACGTTCTGGCGGAAGCGCGCGAAGCGGCAGCGGATGCGGGTCGAAGCTGGTCTGATCGGGGCCCTGATCGCGACCGCACTAACGGTGAATCTGCTGCAGATTTCACACTTCGGACAGCAGTGGACGAGCCAGACCTGTGGCCGTGCCGGCTGGTGCAGCGCATCGCCATCGTGGGGCCTCCCCGTGCTGGTTCTCGTTGCCGTTGGCCTGGCGCTCGCGATCGGGATCTGCGCGTGGTCGCTCGAATCTGACAAGCCAAGCGCAGGCGAAATGAGTGCGGTGCCTGGCTCGCTGAGCTAGCGGCCCCGACTCCGTGTCGGGTATGAGGGAATCGGGGCATGCATTTCGCCATTCGCTGACGGCCACGCGGTGGTGGACTGGGGGGACCGGGATCAGGCGGACGTTTGGGGCGGCCCTATCACCTACCCCCCCCATAATGGCCTGAGACGCCACGTGTCCTGCGGGTGCGCTGTTCCACGGTCATCACGAGACTGACTTTGGGAATCCCTTGGGAATCAAATGTAGGATTTGCGCTGGAAAAGGGGATACGGCGCGGACTGGATATAGCCCGTGAACTGGGCAGACGTCACTCGGACCCACGGCAAAGACGGACTCATTCCGATTCCTAAACCGCAGGCGCAGGTTCGAATCCTGCCGGGGGCACCGCTTGACCAGGGCAAACAATTGCGGAGGAATGACTGCATGGGAATCCTTGGGAATCAAACGTGGGTTCCCAAGCCCTCCGGCGGCCTCAGGACAGACCATGGCGGTGAACCTCCGGGAGTCTTTCTCTCTCCAGCGTGGGTATTCCCGACCGCTGCCGGATCGGTCGGACGAAGACGGTATCCAGTGGCGCGATTGGCGCTTGCTGTTGCGAGCGCCCACCCCCTTCAATTCGAAGTGCCGCCTCACGATCGTTCTAGATGACCTCCGATGCCCGCGACCTTCTGGCTGTCGCACCGACTTCAGTCGGCTGGACTTGGAATCGGTGGTTGACTCCGCGCTATGCGGCGCCCCTTGGCTTGTTGGACGTGATGCTTTGGATCATTCGCCCTGTTACGACAAGTGATCCAATGGCGAAAGCAGCAGCGCTCCGAACGTACTGCGTCGCGCACAGCTGGATACTCTTCGAGTGCGCTTCGTTGTCGAAGTCGCCATGACTGCCAAAATCCGCCCCAGGCGGACCATCGACGGGTTGCCACAGGTTGCTGAGTCGACCCGGGGCAATTGGTTCATGGGTCTGCTGCGACGCGTAGCCGGTGCGGGCCAGGTAGCGGTCCAGTAGGGGGGCCGCGAACTTCTGCGCGATGATCGTTGCCACAGTGGACCCGCCCACCGAATATTGCTTGCGATTCGGATGATCGGCGGCGAATACGACACCTCGGGCAGCAACCTCAGGTTGATAGATCGGTGACACCGGCTTGGGGCTATTCGGGAGGCGGCTCAACACCCAGGAGAACTGGGGGGTGTTCACGGCCGGCATCTGCACAACAGTGATGCGGACAGCGCTCTTGTCATGGAGCAGCTCGGTCCGCACGGACTCGGTGAAGCCGTTGACCGCATGCTTCGCGCCGCAGTATGCCGATTGCAGGGGGATGCTGCGGTAGCTCAATGCCGATCCGACCTGCACGATGGTCCCGTGATCTCTGGGCTTCATGCGATCCAGCGCGACTCGAGTGCCGTAGACATAACCGAGATAGCTCACTTCGGTGACTCGACGGAACTCATCGGGTTCGATTTGGGTAAACGGCGCGAAGACCGACGTGAATGCGACGTTGACCCAGACGTCGATCGGACCCAGCGCTTCTTCGAACCGGGTGGCGGCAGCGTTCAGTTGGCTGTAATCCGACACGTCGGCAGCAATGGCGAAGGCTTGGCCGCCAGCTCGCTGGATTTCGCGGACAGCGCCATCAAGGCCCGCCTGTCCTCTCGCGATCAGTCCCACTTGGGCACCACGCGAACCAAACAGGCAGGCGGTAGCTCTTCCAATGCCTGCACTCGCCCCAGTCACCACAACAACTTGGCGTTGGCTCATGGCGTCCCTTGGTCGAGGGGTAGTGACTGATTAATCCGGGTAGGCGGCCGTCGCCAGCATCATCCCAGAGGGTGCTGCAGCTGAGTCAACAGGGTTATCCCAACTTGCGTTGCCTCTGGCTCACGACGTCGACTACGTGCCTTTGGATGAGACACTCCAGAAACCAATCCACCTAGCTCTCTAGTAGTAGTGGTTGCGGCCACCGATGGCATGGCCCATCGACCCGAGCAACCAGAGAACGAGTCCAACGACGAGTACGACTCCACCAACGGCCCACACAAATGGGATCCCAGTAAGGAATCCGATCAGCAAGAGCACGACACCGAGAATGATCATCACACGCTCCTCTTCGATTGCCTGATCTTTTGTCAGGTCAGAAGGAAGCGAGGTCTAGACGCCTTCAAGAAGCACCGTACCATCTTCACGACCAAGCTGTACGGTCGGCCCCCCCGAAATGCAAGCCTTGACGAACACGCGCAGCGAACCAGAAAACTCTCAGCGATTCGGTCGATGCTTCACCTGCATGATTCGTGTCCTTTCGGGTTAGGGTCCTCACGAGGCACCGCATTGGGTGCAAGACCGCTGAATCCAGTCCTCGTTGAGCGTCGCCACAGTTGTGGGAGACCCGCGATGAGACTGACTGCCGATCACTTTGGACTCTCCGCTCGAGAATTCTTGGGTGCGCATCGTGGCCACTGACCGCTTGCTCGCCATCCTTTCTCTCATGCGCAAACAGGTATCCACGGGAGGCGAGAGAGGTGGTCGTTTGTGCACAGTCGCCGCCGAATTTACTGAGCAAAGTGGTGCGGGCATTGCACTTGCGTCAGAACGTGGTGGCCTGACGAGCATGTGCGCGAGCAACAGCGTCGCACAGCGATTGATGGACCTAGAGGACACTTTCGGCGAAGGTCCTGGCGTAGATGCGTCGAGTTCCTCCGCGGCAATCGAAGAGGCGGAACTGGTCTCCCCTACAAGTTCGAGGTGGCTTGCGTACTCGCCTGCCGCCGGAGCTGCCGGGGCACGAGCAGTATTCGGTTTCCCCTTGTGCATCGGTGCCATCTGCCTTGGCGCACTGAGCCTCTACCGCGATCGCCCCGGTGCGCTAACTGACGCCCAGGCGTCAGATGCGTATCTGATGGCTTCAGTAGCCGCCCGGGCGGTCCTTGCAATGCAAGCCGGAGCCCCCCAGGACGCGATCGCTGACGAGCTGGTACGCGAAGCGACGTTTGACTTCGCCGTCCACCAGGCTGCCGGGATGGTGTCTGTGCAGGGCTCGATGAGCGTGGGGGACGCACTCGTGGCACTCCGAGCTCATGCATTCGCCAACGACAGCACTTCGTCGGAACTCGCGGTTCGGATCGTCGCTCGAGACCTTCGCTATGACCCTGCGACCTGTGAATGGCGAGACGGATAGTCCAGGCGCGTAGTCTTCAAGAGTCGGGCGAGGCCCGAGGTGCACGGTGCCGTTGATCCGCCCATGTGATCAGCGGAGGTGGGACAGATGGCCAGAGAATCTCTCTTGATCTCAACCCTTGTCGAACTCGCCGACAGCCTTGTCGACAACTTCGACGTCATTGACGTGCTGACGGTGTTGAGCGATAGGTGCGTCGAAGCAATCGATGTTGACGCGGCAGGGGTCATGCTCGCGTCGCCGGGCGGCGAATTGCAGTTCGTTGCATCCTCCAGCGAGTCGATGCGCGTACTGGAGCTGTTTCAGATCCAGGCCGACGAGGGACCGTGCGTCGACTGTTTCAAGGACGGGAGTCCAATTATCAATCAGGCATTGAAGGTTCCGGATATGCGATGGCCCCGCTTCACCCCCCGGGCTATCTCCCAAGGGTTTCAATCGGTGCATTGTCTTCCGCTCCGGCTTCGAGGCCGCACCATCGGGGCGCTCAACCTCTTTCGCACGGAGCAAGGCCCATTCGACGCCGACGACGTCATCGTCGCCCAGGGACTGGCTGACGTCGCGACGATCGCGATCCTCCAACACCGAACGTCACTCGACGCGAGCCTCCTGAATGACCAGTTGAGCAATGCGCTCAACAGCCGGATCATCATCGAGCAGGCCAAGGGCAAAGTCAGCCAGTCGACGACCTGTGATATGGACCAGGCGTTTGGACGCCTGCGCTCCCACGCGCGCAATCACAACCTCGGTCTCACCGCCGTCGCCCGGTCAGTGGTTGACGGAACACTGGATGCAAACGGGCTGGATCAGGTGCGAAAGCCGAAATCCTGACCGAATCCTCGCTTGACCTGGAAGACAAACCTTGCTGCTCGCGCTTCCGTGCTGCACGGAGCTCAGAGCAGGGTGATACGTTGCTCGTGAGGGCGTCTAGCCCGCATCCTGCAATAAGCGTCGCGAGCTGACTCGTCCAAGAACGCGGAAATGCCCTCCTGGCGGGGGAAACTGTAGGTGACGAAGCCAACAGTTCACCCAACAGAAGGGCACTTCAAAGATGAACGGTAGTCGCGCTGCCAACCACGTTGCAGTGACCCCCGACGGCAAGGGCGTGACCAGTCGCGTCGGCTCGCTCCTCATGGCCGAACTCGCCGATCGACTTGGCCTGACGGGTGCGTTCTCCAAGGGAATGGCGCCGTTGGTCAAG
>Ga0182024_10024021_pt1 | contig 10870 bp, 9 predicted proteins | sample P32metaG_FD_120480 | JGI IMG/M metagenome (GOLD analysis project Ga0182024, IMG submission 120480) | Permafrost microbial communities from Stordalen Mire, Sweden - P3-2 metaG (Illumina Assembly) | ecosystem: Environmental > Terrestrial > Soil > Wetlands > Permafrost | place: Sweden: Stordalen... | reverse complement strand
GAGGACCTCGTATCCGGTCATCGTCTTGAGGCGCGACATCTCCGTCTTGTCTTCTCCTCGCTCGAAGGGCCTCGGCCTTGCAGTTGCAAGAAGGGGACCTCCCTCCGTCATCCCGTACACCGAGATACACTCGCAACCCGGTATCTTGCGTTCGATCTCCGCGAGCATTTTCTGAGAGAGGGCAGTCCCGACGACGGCGAGTCGACTGAGGCTCGAGGCGTCATAGCGATGGAAGTCAGGAGAGGCCAGCATGCGGTCTATCACGGTGGGAACGGCCACGAAGATCGTGACCGATTCCTGGTCAATCAGTCGGAGCATCTCCTCAGCGACCACCTTTCTCAACATGACGTGCTTAGCGCCGACAGCGGTGATGGTCTGTGGCGTTCCACCGCCATTTGCGTGGAAGAGTGGGACTGTATGTAGCAGGCTGTCTTCGTCAGAGAGGCCGTATGCGATGATAGTGTAGAGCGCGTTGAGGTAGAGGTTCCTCTGGGTGAGTCCCACCGCCTTCGGCCTCTTGGTGGTGCCACTTGTGAACAGCACCTCGGCTACCGCGTCCTCGTCGACCGTCGGCTCCTCAAATTTCGGATCTCCACGCGCTATCAGAGTCTCGTAGTCATATAGCGGTCCAGCTGGCGCGTCGTCCTTCGGCTCTATCACTACGACATGACGAATCGAGGGAAGCTCATCCCGCAGCGCGTTGACAACGGGAAGGAAATCCTGGTGGACGATCAACGCCTTGCTCTTCATGTAATCCAGCATGTACAGGATGTCGCTCTGCGAATATCGAAAATTGACCGGGTTGATGACCATCCCGGACTTGAGGGTCCCGTAGTAGGCCTCCAACATGTGATGTGTGTTGTAGCTGATGACAGAGACGACGTCGTTCGGTCTCAGCCCGATTGATTGAAGCGACGCGTTCAACCTAAGGGAACGTTCCAGAAACTCGCTGTAGGTGTACCGATCAGGTCCATCCACGATAGCGGTGCTCTCTCCGTACAGCCTTGACGCTCTGAGGAGAAAATCGAAGGTTTGGAGCGGACGAATCATCTTACCAGACCGCGGTAGGGCCGGTTTCAGACCTTGTCTGATTGGTGAAGCGCAACCTATGCTTCTCTGTCATACGCTTGTATCCCAGGCTTGTATAGCTTCTTCTTGAACTGGTCCAGCCCCTTCCCAACCCATTCCCCCTGCTGAAGATAGGAGAGCTCATACACCTTACCCATCTCATACGGGATGGCGGGGCCGAGTTCGCCTCCCTTCAGTCCTTGGTACAGCTCCTTGGCCGCCTTCAGGGCGAGGGGGTTTCTCTTGCTCAGCTTGGAAGCCATCTCTTCGGCACTCTTGCGGAGGTTAACGTGCTTGACCACCTTGTTCACCAAGCCAAAGGACAGGGCCTGCTTGGCATCTATCGTATCCCCGGTTAGGATGAGGTACATCGCATGCCGAGGAAGCAGGTAGTAGACGGGTGCCCACATCGCGCCGCCCGCCGGTATCAGGCCGAAGTTGATCTCTGAGAGACCGAAAACTGCTCTTTCCGACGCAATCGCGAGGTCGCAGGCTCCAAGCACGGCAAACCCGCCGCCGAAGCACCATCCGTTGACCGCGGCAATCGTCGGCTTTGGAAAATAGCGAAGCTTCTGGAACCATCCCATTGCCACTTGGTTGACTTCAGTGAACTTCTTTGGGTCGGCGAAGGTGTCATAGAAGCACTCTAGCACGTCCATCCCCGCAGTAAAGCTGTCTCCGGAACCTGTCACGACCAACACATCGACATCAGGGTTGTCTTTCAGCTCCGTGAGGGTCGAGAACATCTGTCGATGAAGCTCAGGGTTCATCGCATTCTTCTTCGCAGGCCTGTTCAGTGTTACCGTGGCTATCCTCTCCTTGACGGTTAGTGTTACGAGCTGCACTCGCGTCTCGCTGCGCCGAGGCCGGTCGTTCGCTATTAAGCGTATTGAGCGAAGACCGTCTCGAGAGTCTTGTTGCCGGCAACAGATTGGGTCAGCGCCGGTATATGCCGCGACGCGCCTTCTTGGCTCGTTACGTCACTTCGGAGTTGAGGAGGTATCTCGGTAGCGCGCCATCCAGGACCTCCACCACCTGGTCCGCTGCGGCAATCGCCATCGCCGCCACCGCTTTCCTGCTGAACCCCATATGAGGCGTCAATATGAGGTTCGGTAATCTGCTCTCCAACTTGTAGAATACGTGACCGGGCCCAGTCGGTTCCTCAGAAAGAGCGTCTAGGGCGGCTCCGCCCAGCGGGTGACCCTCGAGGGCGCGAGCCAGCGCCTCTTCGTCGACAACTGCCCCTCGCGCGGTGTTGATCAGAAGCGCGCCTTTCTTCATTCGCGATATTGCGTCACCGTCGATCTTGTTCCCTTGTCTCGGCATTTAGGGGTATGTGGATCGAGAGTATGTCCGACCTCGAAAGAAGCTCCTCGAAGGACACATAAGTCATTCCGAGAGTTTCCTCCAAATCGCTGCGCCTGACCACGTCGTTGTAGAGCGTGGGCATCCCGAACGCTTTCACCCTCTTAGCCACCTCGGCACCGATCCTTCCCACGCCCAGGAGGCCGAGCGTCTTGCCATAGAGATCTTCCACTTCCCCGGCCTCTGTGGTCGCCCCCCATCTCCCAGCCCTTATTTCCTGATTTGCGCTCGTAATCTTCTTGGCGAGACTCAGTTATCAAGGCGAACGTATGCTCCGCCATCGCCTTGGCTTGTTCATGAATCGGTGTCAGCGCGACGAAGACACCGCGGTCAGTAGCCGCCTTGACGCCTATGTTATCGTACCCCACCCCAACTTTCGCTATTATCTTCAGGCCGGAGGAGGGGTCGATTACGCGCCTGTTGAAGGGTTCGCCAATCGCCACGGCTGGAAATTAAAACGTTCTTGCTAGCTCTGTCCAGTCTACTCGGGCGGGACTTCTGAGAACGAGAGGGACAGGTCGATAGATTGGCTCTTCCTCACTCCCCATGCGATCCAGTAGAAAATGAAGCAGCCCGCGAAGATCCCGACGATGAACTCTATCGAGCTGCCCGAGGAGATTGAGAGGAAGCCCAGTGGGGGCCCTGCGATGAATATCCACGCGATGTACACGTTGATGACGAGGGCGATAGCACCGAGGATCGAGAGGATGGGAACGCTGCCGAGCTTGTATTTGGCTATCGGGGAGGCCTCGAAGATTTGCTTCTTCCGGTACGGGAAGAGGATCGCGGTCACGCAGATGAGTATGTATGCTATCTGCGTCGCGAGGCCCGCGGTCGAGAAGTAGCCGGTGTCAGATGAGTAGTAGATTATGAGGTAGAGGAAGGCTTCGCAGCCTATCATGGAAATGACCAGTGCGATGATCGGAGAGTGCGTCTTGCTGTTGACGTATCCGATCTTGTCGGGGAGGACGCGGTCGAGGGAGGCCGCGAGCATTATCCTGGTCGAGGCGAAGTAGACGATCTCGATGACCTGGAAGATCCCGAAGGTCAGGCCGATAAGAATCACTCCCCAGACGATCGGGCTGCTGCTTACAGAGGCGACGAGCGCTGGGTAGTAGGGCGTGTAGAGGAACGCTAGCGGGTTGGTGGACGGGTCAAAGTTCGCGTAGAGCGTGTAGAAGGACTGCAGGAACTTCACGCCTATCACGTCTTCGAGGAGATACCAGAGCGCGAGGAGGAAGACCGCGAAGCTGAGGCTCGAGCCGACCTGGGTGATGTTCTGCGTCTTCAGCAGACCAGCCTTCTTGATCTCACCGAGGTTGTAGATGCTCCAGAACGCGTATCCGAACGAGAGCCAGATTATCCCGAAGAGCAAGAGCGTGTTGGGGAGGCTGAAGCTCGCAGGCGCGAGATTCGCGGTATTGATGATGTACTGATAGTAGCCTCCCGCAGCGTTGACCGCGGTGGTACTGATCTGCGACTGGTTGCCCGACGCGACCAGCGGAGAGACGAATTTGTTCAGTTCGGTCACGAACTGGGCGTGGCCGGTCGTGGCGAGGACCCCGAGCAGGGTGATGGCCGAAAGCGCCGAGCCGGCGAAGAGGACATACTGCAGGCGGACGTAGAACCTTAAGCCGAGCGCGGCGATTGCGAAGCCAGCGATGATGATCACCGTGGTCACCTCGAAGACCAGCAAGTTATCCACCTGGCCGAAACCTTGGGCGAGCTGGGCCGCCAGGTTCGCGTCGTAGGTGTTCCCCTGCAAACCGAGCAGGGCGAACAGCGGCTGATACCCGAGGGTGGTCATTACGACCCCCAGGAAGCTAGCGAAATACCATTGCCAGACCGTCCAAGCGGAGAACGTCGACGCGAAGCCGATGGAAGGATGAAGGACCCTGCTCTGCCACACGTAGTCTCCACCCGCCCTCGGCATCGCGGCAGAGAGCATTGCGGTGCTGACGTAGAACGGGATGGCACTGACGGCCATCAGACCGATCGCGAGGCCGAGGTTGGCGCCGAGGAAGGACGACGTATAGCCTACGGAGAAGAGCGTGGCCCACGTGAAGCCGTACAGGCCAATCGCCATGAAGTTGTAGATGAAGGCTTGGTGCGGGGCGATCTCGCGGACGAGACCTGATGCACTCCGGGAGAATATCTTCTGGGCTGAACCCAAACTGCGGAGAAACTCGCAGTGTTGCTATAAATAGATTATTATGGTGATTAATTTCCTATCCTGACACGAACTGGTAGGATCTGAAGCCAGATTCGTCGAAGTTGACCAGGGCACCCCTCAGCACCCCCTCGCCATATTCGCTCGCGGGGTTGATGCAGACGGTCCTGCCTATCTTGGTCATGTTGCGCGACTCGTGTATGTGGCCATGCAGCCCGAGCATCGGCTGGTACTTCTCGATCGCGGCCCTGACCGAGGTCGAACCGGCCCCGTACATCAGCATTCCTCCCGCGCTCATCGTGGGACGAGGCGGATACACGCTGGTGTCGAGCTTAGGACAGGTGTCGAGACCAGAATCGACGGGAGGGCAGTGAAGATTGAAGATGGAGGACTTCACGTCCTTCAGCATCGAGACCTTCCGCTCGATCCTCTCCGCTATCTCCTGCTCCGTGATGTCCCTCGGGCACTTCCAGGGAGTGATGTTCGCGAAGCCTCCCGATATCATGTCGTGTTTCGCGTCGACCGGGATAACCTTGTCCTCCGTGAGGATCACCTTGCTGCTGCTCTTGATTATGTCGTCGACCTCGGCGATGTCGTCGTTGCCGGCGTTCACGTAAACGGGAGTGGTGGCGTTCCTCTCCGCGAACTCCATCCACTCTCTGACCCGCTGAAGTATCAGGCCGTCGAAGACCTTGTCGGCCCTCGCCTTGTCGGCGCCCAGCTCGTCCATGTCTCCCTTGCTTCCCACATACATGTAGGTCCCCGTGCGCCGGAGCACCTCCTCGAACCGGGCCAAAGCCTCTTTGTCCTTGAGGACATGCTTCTGATCCTGGAAGTCGGCAGAGTAGGTCCCGTCCGCGTTCGCGGTGACCGGAACCACCCCCTTGCCCGTGATGTCGCCCCCTATGATCACGGCGTCGGCCTTGTAGAACTGGCCTCCCTTGATGAACTTGCGCCAGACTGGGTCGCTGCCATGCACGTCGGTCGCGAACAGGATTCGTGTGAAGCCCAATGCAGATCGCGAATCGAGACCGACCAGGCCCTTGATAAGACTGCTTTTTCTTCTTGCATTTCTTAAATAGACGCGGAGGCAGGCTTGGAATTCATGGCTGAGAAGGTAGTGATAATCGGTTCCGGACTCATGGGAAGGGGCATCGGAGAGGCATTCGCGATAGGCGGGCATCAGGTGAAGCTCGTCGACGTGAGCGACGACATAATCACCCAGGCAATGAGCGGAATCAGAAAGTCGCTCGATTATCTCTCGAAGGAAGGGCTCCTGGACGAGCAACCCGCGAAGATCCTCGCCAGGATCAGCGGGTCCACGGACCGAAGGAAGGCGGTCTCCGATGCTGCGCTCGTGGTCGAGGCTGTCTTCGAGAACGCGGACCTGAAGAAGGATGTATTCCGGGAGATAGACGCCGCGGCGCCCAAGGACGCCATCCTCGCGAGTAACACCTCCAGCATCCCGATCACGCTTCTTGCGACCGTCACGAAGCACCCCGAACGGGTGGTGGGCACTCACTTCTGGAACCCGCCGCAGCTGATGCAGGCCGTCGAGGTAGTCAAGGGGGAGAAGACCTCTGAGGAGACAATCCGCAAGACGGTAAAGATCCTCCGCGGGATCGGCAAGAAGCCGGCGGTGGCCCGAAAGGACGTGCCAGGACAGATAGGAATCAGGGTACTCTACGCCATGATAAGAGAGGCTACCTGGCTGGTCGAGAACGGCGTCGCGTCCGCTGAGGACGTCGATACCATAGTAAGGGAGACCATCGGGTCGAGGCTCCAGGTCCTCGGACCGCTGGAGTTGGCGGACCTCTCCGGGGTCGATCTGGTAAACACCATCTCGAAGGGACTCTACAAGTCGCTCGATGCCTCGCAGGGCCCCCAGAAGCTGATCCAAGACATGGTCGCGCGAGGCGAAGTGGGGGTAAAGAGCGGGAAGGGCTTCTATGACTGGAAGGGCGGCGCGAGGAGCCCCGAGGCGGCCATGAAGGCCCGGGACGAACACCTCATCAAGCTCCAGAAAGAGAAGAAGACGAAGAAGAAGGCAAAGACCTGAGGCTTCAAGGATGAGCCAGGCTTACGAACGGGCCGAGCAGGGGGAAGAGCTCAAGGTCGTAGGCAAGCCGGTCGCCCGGATAGACGGGCTCGAGAAGGTCACGGGCACAGCCGTCTACGCGTACGACATGGAGGTCGCGCGGATGCTCTATGGGAAGATACACCGCTCGAGGTATCCGCACGCCGAGATAATCTCCGTCAATGTCGAGAAGGCCCTCAAGGTTCCGGGCGTACGGGCGGTGATAACCGCCAAGGATACTCCCGGCGGTCTCAGAGGCAGGGGGCTGCTCGACACGCCGATACTGGCGGATGACAGGGTCAGGTACGTGGGAGACCCCATCGCGGCAGTCGCGGCGGATACGCTGGACGCCGCGGAGATGGCCGCCGACCTGATCGAGGTCGAGTACAAGCCGCTCCCCGCAGTCTACGACCCAGAGGAGTCGATGAAGTCCAACCCGGAGGTGGTGATCCATCCCGACATCCTGAACTACAAGCGCCTCAAAGCCCAGATCTACAAGTCGATCCAGGACCCGACAAGGCCGAACGTCGCGAACTACTATAGGGTGAGGAAGGGCGACGTCGAAGCGGCATTCAGGGAAGCGGACGTGGTGGTCGAGAACAGGTTCACGACGCAGATGGTCCAGCACGCCCACATCGAACCGAACGCAGTCATAGCCAGACACGAGACCAACGGAGGGTACACGCTTTGGACCTCCGGGCAGAACACGTTCAGGACCAGGAGGGAACTCAGCGACGCCCTGAAGGTCCCTGAGACCAAGGTCCGCGTAATCGCGCTGAGGCACGTAGGGGGAGGATTCGGGAACAAGGGCGCGGGCCACATAGAACCCATCGTCGCGTCGCTCGCGAGGAAGACGGGAAGGCCCGTCAAGATCTCGCTCACTCGGGAGGAGGTCTTCACCACGACGAGCGTAAGGCATCCATCGGTCGTCTACGTCAAGGACGGTCTCAAGAAAGACGGAACGATAATAGCGCGGGAGATGAAGGTGATCTACAACGGCGGCGCCTACTCGCTCGCCGGGAACGTAGTCAACAAGAACGCGATCCACGCGATCACGCCGGTCTACAGATTGCCGAACCTCAGGTGCGACATATACCGCGTCTACACCAACCAGGTGCAGGGCGGGGCGTTCAGGGGCTTCGGCGCCCCACAGGTCTACTTTGCCATCGAGTCCCAGATGGACATCGACGCGCGGAGGCTCGGCATGGACCCGATCGAATTCAGGAGGAAGAACCTCATCAGAGAAGGCGAGAAGAGCGCCATAGGAGAACGCCTGACGGACATCACCATAGAGCAGTGCATCGACAAGGCAGTGGAAGCGGTCAGGAGCCGCCCGATGCCGAAGCAGGAGGGGAAGTGGAGGTACGGCACGGGGTTCGCAGTGACAAAGGAGCAGTGCGACGTCTCGTTCGCCAGCGCCGCGCTCGTGAAGCTGCTCGAGGACGGGACGGTGGAGCTCTGGACCGCCGCGACCGACCCGGGCGAGGGGATTCACACGGTCCTCGCCCAGATAGTGGCGGAAGGCATGCAGGTACCTGTGGAGAGCGTGAGGACGGTGGTCTCCGACACGGACCTCGTCCCCGTCGGGACGGGGGCCTCGGGCAGCAGACAGACGTCGCAGATGGGGATGGCGGTGAAGCTCGCGTGCGACGACCTGAAGCGCAAGATGGTAGCGGCTGCCTCAAGGAGGTGGGGCGTCAAGGAGGAGGCGTTTGCGTTCCAAGGAGGCAAACTCGAAGTCTCCGGCGAGGGAAGGACGGTCGAGTACTCTGAACTCTTCTCACCAGGGCCGATGGGAGGAGCGTACGTCCCCGGAGAGGCATCACTCACCGGGCAAGGCTTCTGGATGCCCAAGACGGGAGAGATCGACCCGCAGACCGGCCCGTGCACGACCGAGAAGGCGGCGGCGTACTACACACCAGTGACGCAAGCCGCGAGGGTCGCTGTGAACACGGAGACGGGGGTCGTGAAGGTCGTCGAGTATGTGGGAGCCATAGATGTCGGCAAAGCGATAAACCCGCTGAACGTCCTCGGCCAGAACGAGGGGGCGATCGCGATGGGGATCAACGGCGCCATGAACGAAGAGATGGTACTGGTGAGGGGTCGCGTCATCAACCCCGACCTGAAGGACTACAAGCTCCAGAGCATCATGGAGCACGTCCCGATCACATCGATAATACTCGAGAACTACAACCCTGACGGACCGTACGGGGCGAGGGGCTGCGGCGAGGCACCCATCAGCCCGGTTGCAGCGGCGCTCGCGAACGCCGTGTACGACGCAGTCGGGGTCAGGATCTTCGACCTTCCGATAACCCCGGAGAAGGTGCTGCTGGCCCTAAAGGCCAAGAATTGAAAGAGGCCATAGGGTTGCTGGCAGAGCCAGAAAGGTTGAAAGAAGGAGCGACCCCGGAACGGTCCGTTGCCCAGAAAGGATCCTGCGGACGCTTCTGGGGTGCTCGTCCTCCAGCACGTGACGTGGGAGGGTCCCGGAATCGTAGGCGAGACCCTGAGGAGCGCCGGAGCGAAGGTCAAGGTGATCAAGCTCTACGGGGACCAGCAAGTCCCCATAGCGATGGTGGAACGAGGAGAGTTCGATTGCGTCTTCGGCCTCGGCTCTCCGTCGACGGCTTACGAGCCCAAGAGCAACCCTAACCATCATGCTGAGGTCACTTTCATGAGGGCTGTGAAGAGGCGGCGCGTCCCATCATTCGACATCTGCTACTCGATGCAGCTGTTCTCGGTCGCGAACAGCGGCAAGGTGACGGAGAACCCGGATGGGAGGGAGGTCGGATTCCACGAACTGACTCGCACAAGAGAAGGGAGGAGGGATCCCGTCGCGAGACACTGTAGCAGGATGCTCCAGTGGCACGGGGACATGGTAGCGAAACTGCCGCAGGGGGCAGTCCTTCTCGCTTCGTCGGTGATGACGGAGAACCAGATCGCGGTCGTAGATGGGATCCACTATCTCGTACAGGGGATGGGCAAGCGGCGCGGCCGGCCATGCTGAGGCGCTGGTTCAAAGAGGACCGCAACTGGGCTCGCAGTGGCCTGAGAGAGGAGGAAGAAGTCGTCATGGAGGAGGCCACCGCTAACGAGAGCAAGAACGTCGATTCATACGCCAGGATGGTACTCGGCTTCCTAGACCTGGTGGGGGACAGCAAGCGTCAGAGCTTGGAGCTCGCGTAGCCCATCGCCTTCAGGGTGTCGTCCAGCGCGGCGATAGCCTTGTTCGCCTTCTTTCGGTGCGCCCCGTAGCCCATGTGCCCCAGCAGGACCACCTTGCCCGCGGGCCTGCCCCAAGATTCGGATATCATCACCCCATAGTCCTTGACCATCTTCGCCCTAAGCTTCTTCTCGTCGATCCCTTTCGGGACCTTGACGGAGGTGACCGTCTGCGCCGATATCTCACGGCTCTTCGCAACGAGTTTGAGCCCCATGAGTTCGCACGAGCTGCGGACGAGCTCCGCGACCTTCGCGTGTCTCCTGTACGTGTGCTCGATGCCCTCCTCGAGGATGAGGTCGAGCCCCGCGTCGAGGGCATAGATGTCGGAGACCGACGGCTCATAGGGGAACGCCCTCTTCTCCAGCCAGAGCTGCTTCCAGGGCATCAGGTCGAGATAGAACGAGGTCACCTTCTGCCTCCTTCCCTCGATCTTCTCCCATGCCCGCTTGCTCACGGAGATGGTGGCGAGGCCCGGCGGGGCGCTGAAGCACTTCTGGCTCCCGCCGAGCGTCACGTCGACGTGGTTCCGGTCTGCCGCCACGGGCACCCCGCCCATCGAGGTTATCGCGTCGCCTATGAGTATCACACCGTGGTCGTTGCAGGCCTTGCCTATCTCGTCGATGGGACCCATGGTCCCGCACGGAGTCTCGGTGTGGACGAAGGTCGCGACCTTCACATCCGGGTTCTTCTCGAGCGACCTGTCGACGTCGGATGGTGAGACGGTGTCTCCGTCGGCGCTGCGCAGGGGGACCGGCCTCCCGCCGTAGTTCTCGACGAACTCTTTGAGCCCGTCACCGTAGAAGCCTGACGAGATCGTGAGCACCTGGTCTCCCTTCTCGACGAGGTTCGCGACGGCCGAGTCCAGGACGAGCATGCCCTCGCCCGCCATGACGAAGAGGTCGTTCCTTGTGCCGGTTATCCTCTTGACCTTCTTCACAACCCCGTCGTAGAGGGAGAGGAACTCGGG
>Ga0182024_10024020_pt1 | contig 10870 bp, 11 predicted proteins | sample P32metaG_FD_120480 | JGI IMG/M metagenome (GOLD analysis project Ga0182024, IMG submission 120480) | Permafrost microbial communities from Stordalen Mire, Sweden - P3-2 metaG (Illumina Assembly) | ecosystem: Environmental > Terrestrial > Soil > Wetlands > Permafrost | place: Sweden: Stordalen... | reverse complement strand
CCTGGGAGAGTTTATCGCGGTCGGCTTTCGATTTAGGTTCGATTGCCATGGAGATCACAGGATCCGGGAAGACCATTTTTTCGAGCAGGAGCTCGTTGTCTTCAGCGCAGAGAGTATCGCCCGTCGAGGTGTATTTTAGCCCGATGCAAGCGGCAATGTCGCCTGTGAAGAAATTGTCGCGGTCTTTTCGCTGGTTGGCGTGCATTTCAATCAGGCGGGAGACCCGTTCCCGTTTGTCTTTTGTCGTGTTGATCAGGTTTGTGCCTCGTGAGAGCGTTCCGGCGTAGATACGGACGAACGTCAGACGGCCGACGTAAGGGTCGGACATGATTTTAAAGGCCAAGGCAGCAAGGGGGCTACTATCACTCGGAGTCAGTTCTAAAGGGTCTCCGGTTTTGATATTAATTCCTTTGATCGTACCGCGGTCGAGAGGGGAAGGCATCCAGCGGACGACTGCATCGAGGAGAGGTTGAATCCCTTTGTTTTTGAAGGCTGTTCCGCAAAGAACAGGGTTCATCTTATTGGAGATGACGCCTCGGCGGATCGCCGCATGAATTTCGTCTTCGGTCAGAGAGGCTGGATTCTCGAGGACCTTCATCATGAACGAGTCATCGGAATCGATCGTCGCAATCTCTTCGAGCATTTTCTGACGCATCTCTTTGCACTTGTCAAGGAGGTCGGCTGGGACGTCAGCGTCTTCGTATTTAGCTCCGAGGGTTTCATCGAGGAAGAGGTAGGCTCTCATGCTCACGAGGTCGACCATGCCTTTGAATTCGCCTTCTGAGCCGATAGGGCAGTGGACCATCACGGCATTGGCCCCGAGCTTTTCAATCATGGAATTGACGGACATGAAATAATCAGCGCCTACGCGGTCCATTTTGTTGATAAAAGCAATACGAGGTACGCCATAACGGGTCGCTTGGCGCCAAACAGTTTCGGATTGAGGTTGAACGCCTGCAACAGCATCGAAGACGGCAACAGCGCCATCGAGAACACGCAGAGACCTTTCGACTTCAATGGTGAAATCGACGTGGCCGGGGGTATCGATGATATTGATCTTGCTTCCTTTCCAATAAACAGTGGTCGAAGCAGAGGTGATCGTTATCCCGCGTTCTTTCTCTTGTTCCATCCAGTCCATGGTTGCCGCGCCTTCATGGACTTCGCCCATGCGGTGGAGGCGTCCGGAATAATAGAGGATACGCTCTGTTGTGGTTGTTTTTCCAGCATCGATGTGGGCCATGATGCCGATGTTACGGACATTTTCTAAGGTGTCAGTCTCGGGCCGAATATGCTGCTCACTCATTTGCTTTTACCATTTGTAGTGGGCAAAAGCTTTGTTCGCTTCAGCCATTTTGTGGACGTCGTCTTTTTTCTTGATAGAGGAGCCTTGATTGTTGAAGCAATCAGCAAGTTCTTGCGCCAGGCCTTCTTCCATAGAGCGTCCAACTTTTTCTTGAGCGTATTGGATGATCCATTTCATGGCCATCGACGTACGTCTGTCAGCAGGAATTTCAATGGGAACTTGATAAGTCGCTCCACCGATGCGGCGGGATTTAACTTCCAAAGTAGGTTTTGCATTCTCAAGAGCTTGTTCAAAAGCAGCTAAAGGATCTTCGGCTTTGATCTTCTTGGCGAATTTGTCGAGGGCGTTATAGATGATTTTGCGGGCAGTTGATTTTTTGCCGTCGATCATGAGCTTGTTGATAAATTTAGCTAAAACATAGCTGTTATAAATCGGATCCGGATCAATTTCCCGCTTTACAGCGCGACGTCTACGTGACATAACTTTTTTTCCTTATAGTTTAAAAATTCTTCACTGTGCTCTTTAAAGAGCCGACTTCGGGTTTCATCCGTCGCCAAGATGACTTTTAGAAGCCATCCTCAATTACTTAAGACCCCCGTCTTTAAGGGCAGGCCTCTATTTGGGCTGTTTAGCCCCGTACTTGGATCTGCTTTGCTTGCGGTCTTTGACAGCAGCGCAGTCCAGCGCTCCTCGAACGATATGATAACGCACACCGGGAAGGTCTTTTACACGGCCCCCGCGGACGAGGACAATGCTGTGTTCCTGAAGGTTATGACCCTCTCCGCCAATGTAGGCGATGACTTCTTGTCCATTTGAGAGGCGAACCCAGGCCACTTTTCGCAGGGCAGAGTTCGGTTTTTTCGGTGTCTTCGTCTTAACTTGCAGACATACACCCCGTTTTTGAGGGCATTGCTGCAATGCTGGAGATTTACGACGTCGGGATTTCTTTCCTCGACCGAATCTGACCAATTGGTTAATTGTCGGCATCAGTTCTCCTATTTTCACTGAGAATCCTAAAACTATAGCCAACAGCTCGATTATTTGCAAAAAAATTGAATATCCCATTGAGATCAAAAAAAGATTTTTATACGTCAAAAAACTGTTTTTACTTTACCCTTTTCGGGAAAAGAAGGTCGAAAAGTGAGTATTTTCCCTATGTTAGTTAGAGCCGCCAATGTGATTGCAATACCTGTTGCTGGGTATCTATCATTAAGAGGTACAGAAAATTGGACAAAGAGTCAGTTCTGTGTAGGACTTGTTTGTGCGGCGGTTTCTTTGAGAATATCTTTAGCGATACGCCCTTATCATTTCGACGAGGAAGTTGCAATGAACCAAGACCAAGAGCAGGCTAAAAACAAGAGGAATCTAAAATATTTATTAACCTCTTGCGGAATGATAACCGCTTTGTGTCTGCTGAATACCCCGCGTGTCAATAAATTGTTTGAGGCCTATACGCATCCTTATGTGACAGCCCTCATCAGAGGAATCGGGTATGGATATTGGTGTATGTATGGATGTGTTATCATGGATGATGGATTACCTAATCGGTAGCGCATTGGAAAGTGATTTTTTAGCAGTGATGTTTCCATTTTACATAGTAATTTGGAGATTCCAACTCCATATTACAAATCCTTGAATATCAGTAGAATAGAGAAATTCATTAAAAATGAATAAAAACAGGCAATGAAAAATTAGAGATGAATTTTAATGCTCGGTGGGTATTTTAGTAGGAAAGGGTAACAAGTCATGCTGCGATCACGTGTGCTGGGTCTGTTTTGCTTAATTTCTTCACTTTGCTTTGCTTCAGAAAAATATCACCTCAAGGTTGCCGATGTGCGTAATTCGATGGAGGAGATGTTCAGCTATCATGTTGAAACGAGGGAGATGACCTCGGCCTTGATCAAGAGGTCTTTTAAGATCTATATCGATCAATTCGACGCTCAGAAAATTTATCTGACTCAAGCTGAGGCCAAGCCTTTTTTAAGTTTAAACTCCTCTCAGATTGAGAGTATCATCGACCATTATTACGGAGATGAATTTCCTGAATTTGTCACTTTAAATAAGACGATCAACCAAGCAATCCAACGAGCAAAGAAGTGGCGCGAAGAGCTCTATGCCGACTTCATCAGTAAGGGAGAGGCGGTCCAAGTTGGTGAGATAGACACATCGAATCAATATGCTTCAAGTCCCGATCAGTTGAGGAAAAACCTTCGAGCTCAGCTGGTCCAGCTTTTTAAAATGGAAAATATAACCAAGGAACCTGCATTTTGGACTCTGGAGCGGCGGCAAAAAATTTGTAACCTTTATGAAAAACGGTTTGCCCATTATGAGGAAGCCTATCTCCCCTCCCCGCAGAAAGGGGAGCATTATTTCTCGATGCATATCCTAAAAGCGATGGCGCGGGGACTCGATGCGCATACCTCTTTTTTCAGTCCTGAAGAAGCCTTAGAAATGAGATCTTCTTTGGAGAAGCAATTTGAAGGGATCGGGGTTGTTCTGCGCGAAGGATTAGACGGCATTGTCATTGCCGATCTTATCAAAGGCGGACCCGCTGAACGGAGTGGAAAGATCCTCGTAGGGGATGTTCTTATGGAGATCGATGAAAAGCCGGTCGTCAGCGCCTCCTATTACGACGTATTGAACCAGATGAAAGGGGATGGAAGGAAGGATATTACATTGGCCTTCAAACGGGGCGGCAGCGAAAATTTCATCAAAGTCAATCTCAAGCGTGAAAAGATCATCATGGAAGGTGAAAGGCTGCTGTTCACCGCAGAGCCCTTTGCCGATGGAATTATTGGAAAACTGACACTTCCCTCTTTTTATGAAAGCTCAGATAGTTCCAGCTGCGAGGCTGACATCCGGGAAGCGCTAAGGGAACTGAAGAAGAAGGGTAAAGTATTAGGCCTGGTCTTGGATCTTCGGAATAACCTCGGGGGCTTCTTAAGCCAAGCCGTCAAGGTTTCGGGCTTGTTTATGACGAGCGGCGTCGTGGTCATCTCCAAATATGCCCAAGGGGAAATCCAATACCTGCGCAATCTCGATCCCCGTATTCATTATGCAGGACCTCTGGTCATCTTAACGTCTAAATTATCGGCGTCGGCCGCTGAAATTGTCGCGCAGGCCCTCCAAGATTATGGAGTGGGGCTTGTTGTTGGCGATGAAAGGACCTATGGAAAGGGAACCATCCAATACCAAACAGTGACGGATACATCTGCAGCATCCTTTTTCAAGGTCACTGTCGGCAGATATTATACCGTCTCCGGAAGATCGACGCAGATCGAAGGCGTCAAGGCCGATATGATAGTTCCTACTGCCTACGCTGCTTATAATATCGGGGAGCGGTATCTAGAATATGCGCTTAAAAATGATCAGATTTCTCCTGCTTATACCGATCCTTTGGCAGACATCCCCGCCAACACTCAACAGTGGTTCCAGAAAAACTATCTTCCTTATTTACAAAAGAAAGAGTCGGCCTGGGTCCAGATGGTCCCGAAATTGAAGATCAACAGTGATTACCGCTTAGAGCACGATCCTAACTTCCAAGCCTTCCTTAAAAAAGACGACCAGGAAGAAGCTAATTTTGACGTCGGTGTGAACGATCTGCAAATGGGCGAAGCTGTCAGCATTGTAAAAGACATGATCAATCTGAAAGCGTCATGAATGCTGAAGAAGTAATTATTCTAGGTGTCGATCCGGGCACGCTCGTGACCGGATACGGCGTCATTCGCCAGACAGACCGTTACTGGGAGCCTTTGGACTTCGGTTGCATCTGTCCTCCTCGCAAGCTCAAGACGCATGAAAGATATTTGATCATCTTCGAAGGAATTGATCATCTTTTGGAAAAATATCGACCCCAAGCCGTCTCTGTCGAAACACAATTCGTCCACAAAAATGTGCAAAGTGCGTTAAAGTTGGGCATGGCACGCGGTGCTGTCATCATCGCAGCCGCAAGGCGCGGCATTGAAGTCTTCGAATATGCTCCTACAAAGGCCAAACTGGCCGTCGTGGGAAACGGAGGCGCCAGCAAGTTCCAGGTCCAAAAGATGGTTCAGATGCAATTAAAACTCTCTCAAATGCCGGAGCCTGCCGATGCGGCCGATGCGCTTGCACTCGCGCTCTGTCATGCGCATACAAGAAAGGTAAAAACTCATGTTTGAATTTATCCGTGGAAAAATGGTCCAGTCGATTCCCTCTAAGGCTGTCGTCGATGTAAACGGGGTAGGCTATGGCCTGGTGATTTCTTTAAAGACCTTTCAAAAGCTCCCGAATATAGGATCGGAAGTTTTCTTCTATGTCGCGCCGGTCATCCGGGAAGACGGCCATTACCTCTATGGATTTCTGACTCTCGATGATAAAAGACTTTTTGAACAGCTCATCTCGATCAGCGGCGTAGGTCCTAAGACCGCCATCGGGATCTTAGGCCATGTCGATATCGGGGATTTTCAGATGGCTGTTGTCCAAGGAAACGCCGCTCTTCTCTCTAAAGTTCCCGGAATTGGTAAAAAAACGGCAGAAAGGCTCATCATCGAGCTCAAAGATAAATTTAACAATATCTCGACTTTCGGCACCAGTCTGTCTCCGGGAGTGCAGGGAAATAGCATGGTGGGCGATGCGATTTCAGCCCTCACAAACCTGGGCTACCACCCTTTAGATGCTCAAAAGGCGATCAAAAAAGTTTTATCTCTCCATGATAAGGAGCCGACTTTGAGCGAGCTCATCACAGGCGCATTGAGATCGATCTAACTATTTGATAGAATGTTTCCCCTATGAACTTTGTCCATCGGCCTTATCAGAAAGGGGAGACTATTGCCGCTGTCGCTACGCCTCCGGGCGAGGGCGGGGTTGCCATTGTTCGCATTTCGGGAGACCGCGCACTCGAGGTGGCGGAAAAAGTCTATTCCGGTCCCCTCCGTTCCTACTTAAGCCACACAGTTCATTTTGGCCGCATTATGAAACAAGATGAGATCATCGATGAAGTCTTGATCGTGGTGATGAAAAATCCTCGTTCCTATACCGGTGAAGATACGGTCGAGATCCATTGCCATGGCGGAAGCTTGGTCACAAGGCGTGTGCTGCAAACAATTTTAGAAGCGGGTGCCCGTGCAGCGCTGCCCGGAGAATTTACTTTTAAAGCTTATATGAATGGCAAGCTCGACCTGGCCCAAGCAGAAGCCGTGCAAGAGCTCATCGCTGCGAAAAATGATCTAGCCCTCCATGCAGCTGAAAATCAACTCCACGGCGCTTTATCAAAGCAAATCGAAAGCTTTCAAAAAGAGTTCGTCGATATTGCTGCGATCTTAGAAGCCTGGGTCGATTTTCCTGAAGAAGGGCTTGAATTTGCCTCCTTTGAAGAAGTGATCGCCTCTCTTGAGTCGACGCGTAAAAAAATGGAGCGGTTAAGCCAAACTTTCCATGAAGGAAAAATTGTGCATGAAGGGCTCACGATGTGCCTCTCCGGCGCTCCGAATGTTGGGAAATCATCTCTTATGAATGCGCTTCTGGGTAAAGAGCGCGCTATTGTCACTGCCGTTCCGGGAACGACGCGCGATCTTTTGGAGGCAGACCTCCGCATCGGCGGACTTCATTTCCGGCTGGTCGATACCGCAGGCATCCGCGCAACGGAAGAAATTGTCGAACAAGAAGGGATCCGCCGCTCGCACCAAGCCTTGCAGCAGGCCGATCTGATCCTGCTGGTTTTGGATGCCACCCGGGGCGTACAAGAGACCGACCAAGAGCTGTTGAAAATAGCTCCGCCGCAGAAGACGCTCGTAATCTGGAATAAAGTCGATTTGCCGTCCGAGTATCAAAAACCGGAGAGTTCTCTAGAGGTTTCGGCAAAACAGGGCCTAGGATTAGATGAGCTGCGAGAGGCGATCGATCAGAAAATCTGGCGCTCCGGACCGCCGTCTAAAGAAGAGGTCGTGATCACCAATAGCCGGCACCATCAAGCGCTGAACCAGTCCATTGAATCTATCCAATTGGTGATTGAAGGACTGCAAAACAAAGTCTCTGCCGAATTTGTCGCAGCCGATATGCGCAGGGCTTTACTCGAACTGGGAACGATCATCGGAACTGATATTTCAGAAGATATATTGAGTGCGATCTTTTCAAAATTCTGTGTAGGAAAATGACTAAAAAAGAAAAAGCCAAACGTATTCAGAAGATACTAGATAAGCTTTTTCCTAATCCTCCTATTCCTCTGCACCATACGAGTTCTTATACTCTTTTGATTGCGGTTGTGCTTTCTGCGCGCAATACCGATGCCAAGGTCAATCAAATCACTCCCCATCTTTTTAAATTAGCCTCAACGCCGCAGGAAATGATCCAGCTGACGATCCCCGAGATCCAAAAGATCATCAAACCATGCGGACTTTCGCCGACCAAAGCAAAAAATATCTGGCATCTTTCCAAGATCCTCGTTGAAGAGCATGGGGGGAAAGTCCCTCGGACTTTTGAAGAATTAGAGGCGCTGCCGGGTGTGGGGCATAAAACGGCCTCCGTCGTCATGGCCCAGGCGTTTCATCATCCAGCATTTCCTGTCGATACGCATATCTATCGATGCGCGAGAAGATGGGGGCTGAGCCAGGGAAAAACAGTCGAAAAAGTCGAGGCTGATTTGAAAAAATTATTCCCCCGCAAAGATTGGATCAAAGTGCATCTCCAAATCATTTACTTCGCTCGCAAATATTGTCCAGCCAGAGGCAAACATCTCCATTGTCCAATTTGTATACTGTGGTCGGGATGAAACATTGAATTTTGGTGGTCCTCAGAGTGATTCAGATTTAAGGGATCGTGAGAATGGCGATATTCAAGTAATCTCGCCGACGAACGATCACTTAAAGATGAACTGCTCTGATGGCCGCAAAAATTCAATGTTTCATCACGACTGCAGTATAAACAGACAATGCCTACACTCCAATTATCTGGGTTGTAAATGCATATAAACGTGCTGTCTTTTTCCAGGCGTCTTTTGGAAGCTCTGCTTTTAAGCAGAGATGCTCCAAAAAGATCGGCACAGTCCAATTATATCCTGTTGCAGTTTCCGGCAGCAGAATACCTAATTGGCCGCTTTGATCGATGATAAGACCATGAACTCCAATTTGAATTTGGTTTGGCTCGATGGGGATCGGGTGTGTCATAATAGAGATTTTGATTCGAATTCTTGAAACATCGTCAACACTCAGTGACGAAAATTGTCCGAACTCTACTGCAGATTGAATAGCAAACTGTTGTACTGCTGCTTCGAGTGATCTATCAGGAAAAGGGTGGCCAATACAGTTGATTAAATCATCTTTCCAAAGGCTGACAAAAACTCCGCGACTTTGACACAAAGAAAGCGAAAAAAAAGATCCTATATTTAATAATTGGAGGTTTTTATCAAAAACCTTGTGGATCGCATTGCGAGCCACCTTGAGCAGCCATTCACCTTCTTCTTTAGAGACGAGCCTTTCTTGTTCCATTTCACAAAGATATTAGCGGAAAAGTAAAAACATACCGACTGCTCAATTTGCGCCTATTTTTAGGTCCATTTGATTTCCACGGTATTTCCTGTCGCGTATTTTGCGACAAGGGCCTTGCCTAGCGACTGGCCCATGAGGCCGAGGACCTCGATGCGGCGGTTAGAGGCATCGATCAGATCTTGATCGAACCGGATGCGGGCAGGCTCAAATAGAAGGATGAGGCTGGAGCCTCCGAAAGAAAAATATCCTTTTTCATCGCCTTTTGCGTGCGGTTCATGGGGATCGAAGGTTTGATGGATCGATCCGACATAGGTCGCGCCGACCTCAATGAAGAGGATGGTGCCGAAGTTTTTTGTTTTGAGGGGAGTGATCACCCGTTTGTTCTCCGCAAGGATCTCGGCGTGTTTTTTTAGCGCGGCAGGATTGACGGAGAAGAGAGGGCCGTTGATTAGTTGCGGATCTTCCGGAAGGCAGCTTGCGGGAAAGTGAAAGCGATGGTAGTCGACAGGGGCTAAACGGGCGATGGCCATTGCGCCTAGGGCATATTTTTGGGCAAGCTCGGAGCTTCTCAGGAGTTTTTCTAAAGAAAATTTCTTCCCTTTCACGAAAAAGCCATCGGTCTTTTCGATATTTTCATAGACGAGATAACGGCCGTCGGCCGGAAGAATCGCTATGTCATTAGCCATTACGATGGGACGTGCTGAGGGCTTGAGTTTACGGATGAAGAAGTCGTTGAACGATTGAAACGAGTCGACGGGATCGAGAAATTCGGAAGTATCGACATGGAATTTCTCAATGAAAGGCTTGATCTTTTTTTTGCTCAGACGGCTTTTTTGGATCTCACCATAGAGCCGGGATAAGAAGTTGATATGGGAAAAAACAGGAAGGACGAGGAAGGACAAGAGGTGGGAAAACCAGCTCGTGCCGTAGAGCAGGTCGATGTAAAATTTCCCATAGACTTTCTCGGTCATCTCTTGACCGGTCTTACGGTCGATGTAGCGTGGAGCTGTCATGGCTGCACAGTTGGGGTTTGTTTTTTACCGACGTTAGCGAAACGCTTGAGCTCTTCGAAAAAAAACGGGGGGAGAAGATGGAGATAGTGATTATCTGCTGCCATCTGTTGAATTTTCATTGCAGTGTCGACCATTTGAGAAGCAAGCTCTTTGGTCTTCTGCCCTTTTTCGGGTCCATCGCAAAAAAGATCTTGCTGGGTGTGAAATTCTACGATTAGGGCCTTAAGTTCTTTTTGAATGGCCAGCTGCCTTTCGGAGGTGGCAATCAAGTCATCTAAAATTTTTAATTCCTCCCCCTCTCGAGAAAACGAGAAAAGTGTTAAGGAAATAATTGAAACCAAGGCTATTTTGAGGCTATTTTTTTGCCACGATATGCTCATAAGAGGGAAGTTATAGTTGGGAATTTAATTAATTTCAACAAGCTGATATAATCTAAGAGAATACACAGAAAGGGTTTACATGTTCGGTCTTTTAAAACAGATTTTTGGCACCCAGCAGTCCCGTCTTCTCAAAAAGTATCAAAAAACCGTCGGCCTGGTCAATGCAGAGGAGCAAAAGCTCGCATCCCTGACCGATGGGGAGCTGAAAGCGAAAACTCAAGAGTTCCGCCAAAGGATTGCCAAGGGAGAATCGTTAGAACAGCTCCTGCCGGAAGCCTATGCCGTCGTCAAAGCCGCGTGCCGTCGCATGTGCGGGACTGACGTTCATGTGTCGGGATACGATCAAAAATGGGACATGATTCCTTACGATGTCCAAATCTTAGGTGCGATCGCTCTTCACCATGGATCGATTGCCGAGATGATGACGGGGGAAGGAAAGACCCTGACGTCCTCGATGCCGCTGTACCTCAATGCTCTGACCGGAAAACCTGTCCACCTTGTCACCGTTAACGATTACCTGGCCCAAAGGGACTGTGAATGGATCGGTCCCATCTTCCGCTGGCTCGGGCTCCGTGTAGAAGCGCTGACAAATTCTACTCCTCATTTCAAGCGTAGAGAAGTTTACGAAGCTGATATTGTCTACGGAACGGCTTCGGAGTTCGGCTTTGATTATTTACGGGATAATTCAATGGCGCAATCGGCAGACGACCAATG
>Ga0182024_10024019_pt1 | contig 10870 bp, 10 predicted proteins | sample P32metaG_FD_120480 | JGI IMG/M metagenome (GOLD analysis project Ga0182024, IMG submission 120480) | Permafrost microbial communities from Stordalen Mire, Sweden - P3-2 metaG (Illumina Assembly) | ecosystem: Environmental > Terrestrial > Soil > Wetlands > Permafrost | place: Sweden: Stordalen... | reverse complement strand
CCCTTCGGCTCCAGCGTGAAGTATGAACTGGACAAATCCAGCGGCCTGATCCGCCTCGACCGCATCCTCTATTCGGCCGTCTACTATCCCGCCAACTACGGTTTCATACCGCAGACCCTCGCCGAAGACGACGACCCGCTCGACGTGCTGGTTCTCTGCCAGGAAACAGTCGTTCCGCTGACCATCATCCACGCCCGTACCATTGGCCTGATGACCATGATCGACGCCGGCAAACAGGACCATAAAATCATCGCCGTCGCCACCGAGGATCCGGAGTTCAACTCCTACCGCGACGCATCGGAAATGCCGCCCCACCGCCTGCTCATGCTGCGCCGCTTCTTTCAGGATTACAAACAGCTCGAAGGCAAGGCCGTCGAGGTCGATGAAATACGCCCGCCCTCGGAAGCCTACCCCATCATCCTCGACGCGCTACACCGCTACAGCGAACAACGCCGCAAAGGTTTCAAGATCGCGAAGTAGCGCATCACATGTTCTTAAATACGAAGCTGATTTCTTTCGTCTCGTTCGCGCCAATGGTCACCGTCTGCGTCGACGTGCCCAACTTCTCGTGCCAGGCTTTAATCGTATAAGTCCCCGGCGGCAGATTGCTCAGGTCGAAGCCTCCATCCTTCCCGGTCACCGAAAAGTACGGATGCTTGAACACCGCAATATACCCGCGCATCCACGGATGCACATTGCACTTCACCGGAATCGCAATCTCCTCCCGAGCAAATACCTCTTCCATCTTGGAGCCCGGCGGCTCCGCCTTGTTCCATTCGCGATTATTCGCCGGCACCGGATGAATATTGTGCGAGGTCGGATCGTCATTTACCACCTCCAACGTCTGATTGGCCCGCACCGCCAGCACATGCGGCTGATACAAACATCCTTTCTGCTCGACTACCACCGGCTGGCTGGGCGCCTCAAACGTCCTGTCGCCAAGCCCCTCGGACACGAACACGATCACGTTCTGCAAATCGCCTTTCGTGTCGACCATCACTTCCTGCGCCATTACCGGCGAGGCATGTTGCTTGGCGCAACTCGGATCGGCCGCCATGCTAATGGCCTTTGCCGCAGGAGCTTTGCCTTCGAACCGTACGCTTCCTCGTACCGTGGCCCCCGTGATGGTAGGAGCAGGACCGCCTGCCCTCAGCGCTGGCGGAGTCGAAATGCAAACTGTCAAAGTCAGAGCAAAAATTGAAACCAACTTCTTCGGATTCATTACTTCACCTCTATTCAAGAATTTCGAACGCAACCTGTGGGGTCATCCTGACCGCAGCCGTTCTTCAGGCGGGGAAGGGATTTCGCGCAGAGGTCGGCGACCACGTCCGCCAACGATCCACGCCTATCCCTCCCCTGCCCTTCACTCAACCCGGTTGTGTGTGCCCGTCATAGTGCTGGCAAGAAAGTCGTTGTACCCGCGTCGATAGCCCGCCACGAACGAAGTGCGATCGTGCTCATTCGACCAGCGCCCGATCTGGGGATGCGGCGGTCGCCCGCCCTCTGCGGCAAGTCTGCCGACGTAGAGCCCGTCGCGAAATGCCCCGTCGGTGGCCGTCTGCGTGTCTAATTTTTCAGGTTGCCGTGCTGCGCGTCCGCTGTTGGCGAGCATCGCTGTTGTTCCCAGGCACACCGCCATCGCCAGCGCAAAAGTGAGAATCTTGTCCATGTCCTGCTCCTTCTTTCCTGAGCCAACGCCTTCGCACAGCGCTGCCTCGGCTTGGCCGCACACTCGTGCGGTCGGTTGACCGATTCATTTCGCAGGGGGTGTTTCGGTTGACTTGAATAGAGACTAGGCGATGCGCGCAGAGCGATTGTCATCGCCCCGTCATTCGTTCGTCATTCCTTCGTCGTCGAAAGGTGGGACAATTAGGTACGTTCGGTTGGAAAATTAGGATCGTTCCCAGCTAGTGAAATCGAAATTGCATGGAGGCGTCCGTGATCCTGAGAATTATTATCATCGTCGCTGTTGTAATCGCGGCTGTTCTCGCGCTCGCGGCAATCAAGCCCAAGACTGTACATTATGAAAATCATGAGTATTTTTGTAAACAGGGATAACGTAGTCGGGAAGCATTTCGAAAGTGGGCTCAACAACCTCAAGACCACCGCTGAACAATAGCTGTAAAGCTGTTTCCCTTCAGAATCGCTCCCTCGCCACAGGCGGAAGAGATCGTGCGCGCAAAATCGCCCACGTACACATCGCATATGAAGGCTCAAAAATACAGCCAAACAATCTCTTGCCTTAATGTACTAGTTATGTAGTACACTAATACGCATGGGAAGGAATGGCAACGCACTCCGGTTCGCGATCGACCTGCATAGCGGCATGCCTGTTTATCGCCAGCTCATCGATCAGGTGCGGAGCGGAATCGCCTCCGGCTCGCTCACCGCCGGCGATCAGCTGCCCACGGTCCGCCAGCTGGCCGTCGATCTCGCCATCAATCCCAATACCGTGATGCGGGCCTATCGCGAGCTCGAACTGGGCGGCCTGCTGGAAACTCATCAAGGCACGGGAACGTTCATCGCGAAAAAGAAGCTGGAAAACAATTCCCTGGAACGCGAACGTCAGCTCAGCCAAATGGCTGGAGAATTCGCGGCCCGCGCGGGCGCCGCCGGATTCACTCTGGAAGATCTGATCGATCGTCTGCGCGACTTGCTGCCTCGTCCTACACAGACTCGTCCCACACAAAGGAGATAGACATCATGGCGAAAATCCGAATGAACGAAGTCAGTGGCATCGCCCTCTTGCTGTTCGTCATCAGCATTGTGATTGGCCTCGCGGTATCCCAGGCACTGCACCATCCCGCGCCCGCCATCTTCGGGGGCCTGGTCGGCGTCTACTTCCTTTTCGCCATCAAAGTCGTGCGCCAGTGGGAAAAGGTCGCAGTCCTGCGCCTGGGCCGCTACGTCGGCCTGCGCGGCCCCGGCCTGTGCCACATCATCCCGGTCATCGAAACGCTCAGCCCCTACGTGGACCAGCGCGTGCGCGTCGCCAGCGTCTCGGCGGAGTCCACGCTCACACGCGACACCGTTCCCGTAAATGTTGATGCCATCATCTTCTGGCTGGTATGGAACGCCGAGAAATCCATTCTCGAAGTCGAGAACTTTATCGAGGCGATCACTCTCAGCGCGCAAACCGCCTTGCGCGAATCCATCGGTCGCCACGAACTGGCGCAAATGATCACCGAACGCGAAACCCTCGGCCGCGAGTTGCAGCGCATCTTGGACGAAAAGACGAATCCCTGGGCATCACCGTGCAATCGGTAGAAATTCGTGACGTGAAGATTCCGCAGGGCCTGGAAGACGCGATGTCGCGCCAGGCGCAAGCCGAGCGCGAGCGTCAGGCCCGCATCATTTTGGGCCAGGCAGAAAAGGAAATCTCCAATAGCTTTGTGGAGGCCGCAGCCGCCTACGCGGAGAATCCTGTGGCTCTCCATCTGCGCGCCATGAACATGTTGTACGAAGCCATCAAGGAAAAGGGTTCCATGGTGATCGTCCCCTCATCAGCAGTGGAAACGATGGGCCTCGGCGGAACCCTCGCAACCGCGTCACTCGGCGGAGCAAAACCCTAATCATTCCACCTCAATAGCTCGAAAGGAGTACCACATATGAATCAAATATTCGAAGTGTGTCTAGTCGCATTAACCTTAGCTGCAAGCTTTACACCGTCCGCTGCCGCGAAGCCGGTAGCAGGGTCTCAAAACTCGCTATTCGCCGGCACCTGGGAGGGCAACATCAACAACCTCCCGGGAATCAACCTCAAGATTCAAGCGGTTGACAGAAACGTTAGTGGCAACATCGTTTTCTATTTCCAGCAACGCACCGACACCCGCGGGGCGTGGCACGTCGCCGGCGAAACTGCCGTACCGTTGCTGGCACCGCACGTCGAAGGCAACACGCTCGCGTACGAAGTTGAACACCACAAATGCCATGGATGTGCGGAGCTCGGTCCCAACGTAAAGTTCCGCATGGCACTTGCTGGCACAAACGAGGCTCGCCTCTGGAACTTGGGCGAACATGCAGAGTCCGACGCGGGGCTGAAACTGGTCCGCGAACCTGACGCCTCAGCCGGCCCGGCTCAAACGCTGCAAAAAGGAATCAGCGTACAGCTGCCAGTCGCCAGCAACGCCACCCCAATGCCCGACGCAGACAACCAAGACGCGCGGATCGTAGCCGTTACGAAGAGCGGTAGCGTCTATCTCGGAACTGATCTGTTCACTCCCGATGCCTTAGCAGAGAAAATCAAAGGGAGTCTGCCTAACGGTGATCAAAAGCTATACATCAAGGCCGACGCTAGTACGCCGTATGCCAACGTGGAGAAGGTTCTCGACGGTGCGCATACAGCCGGTGTCGGAACACCCATCCTCCTGACGGCCCAACCCAAGTCCTCAGAAACAGGAACCCGGGTGTCTCCGAAAGGCCTGGAAGTACTGCTTGTTCCACCACCGGGCTCTCAGTCGACCGCCGTGCAAGTTATCAACTCGGGACAGCAAGAGCCCGCCCTGCGGATCAATAATCGACAGGTTCCCTGGGCTAATCTGCAAACCATGCTCACGCAGCTTTTCCAGAACCGAAGTGAGAAAGTGGTTCTAGTGGAAGCAGACGGTCGATTGCCCTTTGCGGATGTCGTGCACGTAATCGACGCATGCCAGTCGTTAGGAGCAAAAGTCGTCCTGGCCGCGCCACGGCAGTAATAGCGGTGATCCTGAAAGGGTTGGGAAGGGCGCGATTCGCGGCCCTTCCCATCTTTGCCTACCAAACGTGGCAAGCGTTCTCCGCCACCATCGGCTGCCCCGCCTTGCAGCCCCACGCCTTCTGGAACTCCGGCATGTTCTCCACGACGCCGTCCACGCGATATTTTCCCGGCGAGTGCGGATCCGTCAGCACCCGCATGCGCGCGACTTCCGGTCGCCGTTTCTCGCACCACACCCGCCCGAATCCCAGAAAAAATCGCTGCTCCGGCGTGTATCCATCGATCTTCTGTCCTTCTTTCCCGGTCTTGTCGTCCGCGATCATGTGTTCGAGCGCCGCCAGTGCAATCCGCGCCCCGCCATTATCCGCCGTGTTCTCGCCGAGCGTAAGTCTCCCGTTCAGCTTGATGTCATCCACGGCGACAAAGCCCGAGTACTCGTCGGCCACACAACTCACGCGCTTTTCAAATTCCTCGCCATCCTGCTTCGTCCACCAGTCCTGGAAGTTCCCCTTAGGATCGAACTTGCGTCCCTGGTCGTCAAACCCGTGCGTCAGTTCGTGCCCAATCACCAGCCCAATCCCGCCAAAGTTCACTGCGTCGTCCATCGTCTTGTCGAAAAACGGCGGCTGCAGAATTCCCGCTGGAAACACTATCTCGTTGTACGACGGGCTGTAGTACGCGTTCACCGTCGGCGGCGTCATGCCCCACTCCTTGCGATCCAGCGGCTTATCGATTTTCGCGATCTCCCGCTTCGCCTCGAATTCATTCGCGCGCTGCACATTGCCCTTCAGGTCGCCCGGCTTGATTGCGACCGAACTGTAATCGCGCCAAACATCGGGATACCCAATCTTGTTCCGAATCGCCTCCAACTTCACCTTCGCCGCTTTCCGGGTGTCCTCGCTCATCCACGACAAGTCGTGAATATCCTCGTCTAAAGACTTTTCTAGCGCATCCACCATTTTCAACATGCGCGCCTTGGCTTCGGGCCCAAACGTGACGTCGACATATCTTTGTCCCAAAGCCTCTCCCAATTCCCGATCCGTGAGATTCACGCACCGCTTCCACCGCGCCTGAATTTCCTTTTGCCCGGTGAGAGCCTGCTGATACTTAAAATTCGCATCGACGAACGGCTGCGACAACCACGGCGCCGCCGCGTTCAGCACATGCCAGCTCACATAAGTCTTCAAAGAATCGAGCGACTCCGACTCGATTGCTCCATTCACCTTCTTAAAGAAATCAGGATTGGTCACGTTGAGCTGCGTAAACGGCGGCGCACCGACGGCAGCAAAATACCGATTGAGATAGAAATCGGGCCCCAAGGCGACCGCTTGTTCACGGGTCATCTTATGATCGCGATTTTCCGGCTTGCGGCGCTCCGTGCGGTCCATCGCCGCCTTCGCCAGTCCAGTCTCGATCCGCAGTACCGTCTGCGCCGATTCACCCGCCTGCTGCGGCGGCTGCCCCGCCAGTGTGAACACTTGCGTGGCGTAGTCCACCAGGTGCTGCCGCATCTCCTTCATCTTCGGATTGTCTTCCTTGATGTAGTAATCACGATCGGGAAGAGTCAGCCCGCCCTGATCAATGTAAGCAATCACCTGATCCGCATTGTGCATGTCCGACGACGAATAAAAATTAAACAGCGGACTCGGCCCAATCAGGTGAAGGTGCGCGATTTCGTCAATCAGCGCGCCCTTGTCTTTCACCGCCGCCACTCGATCCAGATCCGGTTTCACCGCCGCAATTCCCTTGCTGTCCGCGGCCTTCTCGTCCATGCACGAACCGTAAAGGTCGCCAATTTTCTGGTCGACCGCATTCCGGCTAGCCCCGCCCGCCGCGGCCTTCTCCAGAATACCGTGCTCAATATCCAGATTGCGTTCATGCAACTCCACAAAGCTTCCCCACTGCGACTGGTCGGGAGGAATTTCCGAATTCTTGATCCAGTTCCCGCAAGCGTACTGATAAAAATCTACGCACGGATCGGCCGTCTTATCAATGTTGTCAAGGTTGAAGCCCGGACCAGGCTTGGCAGAAGAAGCAGATTGCGAAAAACTGACAGCACTCACCACCAGCAAAAAGCCCATCACGAGCCGGAACATACGCATAAGAAATTTCTCCTTGAAGCGATGCGTGAGATTCTATGCCGGAAGATTCGCGGCGAGCAACCCGCCGCGCAACGATCTTTGCGTAAAACCTCTGTGCGCCTCATTGTCCTCTGTGGTAAATGCCTTGGTTTGGCGGTTTCACAGCTGCGACCCGTCCACCCTCAACACGGTTATAATCAAGACTCACCGAATTCCCAAAAGGCTGGTTCCCGATCATGACGTCCACCAATGGCAACGGAAGCACCGGTTACACCGTCCCTCAACCGCGCGCAGAGTGGCTATCTCGCCGCAAAAAAGAGAATGCCACCGGCAATTTCTCTCAAATGCGCTACGCGCGCCAGGGCGTGATCACTGAAGAAATGTCCTACATCGCCCACAAAGAAAAGCTCACGCCCGAACTGGTGCGCGACGAAGTCGCCCGCGGACGAATGATTATCCCCGCCAATATCAACCATCCCGAGCTCGAGCCCATGGCGATCGGCGTGGCTTCGCTGTGCAAGATCAACGCCAACATCGGCAACTCGGCCGTTACGTCGGAAGTAAATGAAGAACTGAAAAAGCTCCACACCGCCGTCCACTACGGCGCCGACACCGTCATGGATCTTTCCACTGGCGGCAACATCCACGAAATTCGCGAAGCTATTCTCCGCCACTCCCCCGTCCCTATCGGCACTGTCCCAATCTACGAAGCCATCTCCCGTGTGAAGCGTGTAGAAGATCTGAACGCAGAAGTCATGCTGGAAGTCATCGAAGAGCAAGCCGCCCAAGGCGTCGATTACATGACCATCCACGCCGGCGTGCTCATCCAATATCTCCCGCTGATTTCCAAGCGCATCACCGGCATCGTCAGCCGCGGCGGCGCCATCCTCGCTCAGTGGATGGTCCACAACCACAAGCAGAATTTCCTCTATGAGCGCTTCGACGACATCGTCAAGATCTTCAAGAAGTACGATGTCAGCTTCTCCCTCGGCGACGGCCTCCGCCCCGGCTGCGTAGCCGACGCCAGCGACGAAGCCCAGTTCGCCGAACTCAAAACTCTAGGCGAGCTCACCAAGAAAGCCTGGGAGCACGACGTGCAGGTCATGATCGAAGGCCCCGGCCACGTCTCCATGGACAAGATCAAGGAGCAGGTCGAAAAAGAAGTCGAGCTCTGCTACGAAGCCCCGTTCTACACGCTAGGTCCGCTGGTCACTGATATAGCTCCCGGCTACGACCACATCACCTCCGCCATCGGCGCAGCCATGATCGGATGGTACGGCGCCGCCATGCTCTGCTACGTCACGCCCAAGGAGCATTTAGGATTACCAAATGAGAAAGACGTGAAAGACGGCATCATCGCCTACAAAATTTCCGCCCACGCCGCCGACATCGCCCGCGGACGCCCCGGCGCCCGCGACCGCGACGACGCCCTCAGCTACGCCCGCTACAAATTCGATTGGGAGAAACAATTCGCCCTCTCCCTCGACCCCGAAACCGCCCGCTCCATGCACGACGAAACCCTGCCGGACGATTACTACAAAGAAGCCGCCTTCTGCTCCATGTGCGGCCCGAAATTCTGCTCCATGAACTATTCTTCGAAAGTGGACGAATACAACAAACAAGTCCACGGCATCGAGAAGAAGGATTATTCGGAGTTGGTGGAGAGGCTGGTGTCGTTGAAGTAGGCGGCCCTATTTGAAGAAGCGGGCGCTGTGGAGCTAGTCGTATCGCCAACCAATCTCGCACTGAATGCCATTCAGGCGCAACACCTGAGCGAACGCTTCGGAATACTTCTGCGCCCGTTCCAACGATTGCGACGAAGTTTTCGCGAATACGAAACAACCGGAAGGGTATCCAGTCGAGCCTAGACCCTGTTTCTTCAACCACCGAGCAACCCTCGATCGTTCATCTGGAAGGTGAACCCAAGCGGAGCCACACGCCCCCTCTGAAATGGACCTCAGCGTATCCTTCAATCCACATTGGGGTAGGAATCCACTCCGCCGCTGCCTCTGACGCATATTGGTGGGCTACATCATTATAGTTGCTGCCAGAAATCGGGGCTTTGCGCCCCCTCGACAATCAAGTGAGCCAGGGATCCCTGCTCCGCAGTGAATAGGGAGGAACCGAGAGGTCGAGGTCTGTGGTACCACCCTTCGCCGAAACACGCGAAGGGTTGGGGCACCCCTCAGCTGTGATGTCCGCCACAGTCTGAGCCACCCGCCTCGCTCAAATGAAAATCCGAAGCCGACGGAAATCAGTATCGATGCGACGGATATCTCGTGTTTTTTCGTTCCGTCTTCAGCATTTTGCGCTGCGCTTTTCGTTGCGCCTTCGCGTACTTTTTCATCGCCTTCTGCTGTTTCCTGTTGGCTTTTTGGGAAGCGCGAGTCTGCGGCCAGGCTCTGGTGCGCGTCTGAGCCAAGGCCGCGACCGAGGAACCGACACTCAACGCGCCCAGAAGGACAAAGGCAGCAACTCTTTTCATAGCGTCTCGCCGAAGTACACTCTTGCAGTGATTCTACAACAGAGTGCCTCGCAAGCTTACGGTCGTCAGGACGTATCAGTTGCCGATCTGATTTCCCTGCGTACAATGCGAAACACGAACGAGAACCTAGTCCTTCACCGCCTTGTCAGTACTCTCCAGCCCTTGGTCGATGATGGCGAACGCCTCCCGCAGTTGCTGCTCATTGATGCACAGCGGAGGATTCGTGTAGAAGGTATTCCAGCGCACCAGCGTGTAAAGCCCCTGCTCGCGGAAGAAGCGACCCAGCGCTCCCATCTCGTCCGAAGTGCCGTTGAACGGAGCCATTGGTTGACGTGTCTTGCGGCTGCGCACGAGCTCCATGATGCCAAACAGTCCGATCGACCGCACCGCTCCGACCGAAGGATGCTTGGCCTGCATCTCGCGCCCAAGATCTTTCATGATCGCGCCCATTTTCCTCGCGTTCTCGATGAGGTTGTCCTCTTCGTAGACGCGAATCGTGGCCAGCGCTGCGGCGCATCCCATGGGATGCGAGTTGTAGGTCAGCCCGCCGTAAAACACTTTATCCTGAAAATACTGCGCGATGTGATGCCGCATCCCGACCGCGCCCAGCGGCAAATAGCTCGACGTCAAACCTTTCGCCATGCAGATCAAATCCGGAACAACCTTCCAGTGATCGACGGCAAACCACTCGCCCGTGCGACCGAAGCCCGCCATGACTTCGTCGGCGATCATAAGAATGCCGTACTTGTCGCAGAGTCTGCGCACGCCCTCAAGGTATCCGTCGGGCGGAATGAGAATGCCGTTGGTGCCGACGACGGTTTCCAGAATAAAAGCGGCAATCGTGTGCGGACCTTCGAGTTGAATGGTCTCTTCAATCATTGCCAGCGATGTTTCCGCCGACTCCCAACCACGCTCGATGCCGTGATAAGGATCGAGCACGCGCACCACGCCAGGAATTCCGGGCTCAGCAGCCCAGCGCCGCGGATCGCCCGTTAGGGTGATGCTGCCCGCTGTCGCGCCATGATAGGAGCGGTAGCGCGCCATGATCTTGTGCCGTCCGGTGAAGAAGCGGGAGATCTTGATCGCGTTCTCGTTGGCCTCGGCGCCGCCGTTGGTGAAGAAAAACGTGTCGATGTCGCCGGGAGTAATTTCCGCGAGCTTGGCGCCGAGGCGCGCGCGGGGTTCGGTCGCCATGAAGGGATTCGCATAGCAGAGCACGGCGGCTTGCTCGCTGATCGCCCGGATGACGCGTTCGTCGCCGTGACCGATGTTGACCGACATCAACTGGCTGTTGAAGTCGATAAAGCGTTTGCCCTCGGGCGTCCAAAAGTAAATGCCCTTGGCGCGAGCGACGGGAATGGGATCGACTTTGGATTGCGCCGACCACTCAAAGAGCGTGTACTTCTTGGTGAGATCAACAATTTCCTGACCGGTCATGGATGGCGTAGTTGCTGTAGGCGTCATGGACTCTCCCTGAAAATATGGCCACGGATTTTCACGGATGCCCACGGATTAAAGAATCAAACATCCGTGCCGATCCGTGTGAATCGCGGCTCAGAACTTGCGGCTGTGCTCTTTGGCCCAGCGTTCGACCACAACTTTCTTGTCGGT
>Ga0182024_10024018_pt1 | contig 10871 bp, 8 predicted proteins | sample P32metaG_FD_120480 | JGI IMG/M metagenome (GOLD analysis project Ga0182024, IMG submission 120480) | Permafrost microbial communities from Stordalen Mire, Sweden - P3-2 metaG (Illumina Assembly) | ecosystem: Environmental > Terrestrial > Soil > Wetlands > Permafrost | place: Sweden: Stordalen... | reverse complement strand
CGCCAAGGCGCTCGCAGGCATCGGGCTATACGGGGGCCAGACGGTAAGCCGGTCGAGCTCGAGCAGCTCGACCGGGTGCAGGTCGATATCGATTATCATGTCCATCTCGCGCGCGCGACCACTCGATCGCACGCGCGATCCGCCGGGCCTGCAGCCGCCATTCTGGCAGTCGCCGGTAGCCAGAGGACGAGCCGTCCGCGCGAACCGCGGGCGAAGCCAACGGTTGCTGAGGTCGGAGGGCGGCGTCGATGCGGCGGCGGTGCTCCTCGTCGGCGTGGAACGCCTCCCCCGTTGAAGCAGTCGTCGATGACCTGCTCCAGCGTTACATGTCCGTCGTGACCAAGCCGGCCGCCGTCCTCGTGGCCTTGCCGGAGCGCGCCGATCCGGCCCGCCGCTATAACGCGTGTCGGGACACGCGGAGCGGATGCTCGGGGGCCTAGCGCGGCGACCCGATGGTTCGGCGGGGCGCGACCTCGTCGGCGTGTCTACGCATCTCCTGGAGCGTGGAGAGCATCTCTTCTGCTTGAGCTTGGTCAAGGCCAAAATCGCCGCGAAGGTAGCGAGCGGAGCCGCGTAGGCCTTCGAGTTGATTGCGAAGCTGCGCGTACTGCTGGTCCGTGTTCCCGAGTTGCGCCCACCGGTTGAAACGACTGGCGACGGCTCCGTGCTTTTTGGACCTGAGCAGCTGCGCGTCTGGCAGGGCGAGAATCTCCGCCTTGGCCAGCAGCTCGGCTGCCTCGAACGCGTTCTCGGCGAAAGCTCGCAGCAGCCCTTTCTCAATCGCGACCTCAGCGAGCTCCAGAAACTCGTCGGCTGTCTGAAGATGCGCGGCGATGACGCTCGCGTTATAGCGGCCATCCCAGCTGATGTGCCAGCCGTCCGCGAGGCAGAGCGCGGTGATGTGGGCGGCGTCCGGGTCCGCGTCGGTCAGCTCAACCCGGGTGATTGCGGAGATGTCAGCGGATGTCACCGGCTCTCCCTTCGCCATCGTCCGCGCCGCGCGGGCCTCCATGAAGCCGCCCACCTCTTCGTTGAGACGCACCTCGGGGTCGCGGCCGACGTTGAACACGACCTGGATTGCGAATATCGGCGTGTTGGGAGGAAGCGGCTGGCCGGCTTGCGCGCGTCGGACGGCCTCAGGCTGGACGAACGTCGACAGCAGCGAATCAAAGAGATTCTGGACAGCCTCTGGAGGAAGCGATGGGGCAGTTTCGGTCATGCACGCAAGGCTAGGACCCGGCGCGGACTTTCCTGGTGCGCGCGAGCTGACAACTGAGACACCGCACCTCGAGCAACACCAGGGCTGGCCCCAGAGCGATCCGCCATGCAGCACGTCCCAACGTTTACCACCTCAACGGCCCACGGGGTGTTGATCAGCCTCAGCGCGCCGCCGTGAACTGGATCGAACCGCAAAAGCGCCGATGCGCGATCCCCAGATCCGGGCTCCCAGGCGTGGCCGTCCTCGTCAAAACGCTCGCCCATCGTCTCTCATTCGTTACGGAGACGGCGCAACGGGCAGCGGGAGACGCAACGGGCAACCCTCGGCTACGGCTTCGATGTGGGTCCGCCAACCGACGTCTGGCAGGTGCTCCCCAAAACTGCTGTCGACGAACAGCGCACCGAGCTGGTCGCGGCCCTCCCTGCTGAGTAGCGGAAGCGAGGCGATATCGAGACGCTCAGGAGGGTGTGGCCAGACCCTGACGGCGAGGCCAGCTCGCTCGAACGGGTGCTCGAAGTCGCAGAGCGGATGCCTGAGGAACTGGATCAGCAGGGCTCTCGTGTCTGCTAGCCGATATCCGTTCAGCACCGTGGCCGGTCTGCCGCCGCGGCCGTCCGATCTGAACGTCGTTGGGAGATAGAGTCGCAGGCGCCCGACCAGTTGATCGCATCCGTTCTCGTCGTCAGACAAGGCCAGCCACAGAGAGACATCAGACGGCAATAACCCGTTGAGGAGGTTCGTGTACGTGCTGGGTGGGAGCTCCCAGGCATTACTGCTCACGGCTCCTGGGAACGCGCTAGCGGTCTTTGGGTGCTGGAGCAGGAGGATCGTCTTGATCCACCAACGAGCAAACGCGGCGACGAGCTCTGTCCCATCGAGCGCTTGGGCCTGGTCGAGGACGGCCCGCACATGACGCTTGCAGGGTTGCTCGTAGAGCCGGTTCAACGCGCCGTTGCAGTCGCGCCCGCTCCTCTGGTCACAGACGGGCAGTAGATTCGGCGGAAGATCGCCGGCTGTTCGCGGAGCGCCATACCGATCGGGAATCGGCTGACCGTTGATCTCGTACGTGAAGGGGCCCTGTCCGCACCATCGGCTCAGGAGCCAGCGCGGGAGGACGTGCTCGCCTTGTCGGGACGAGGGCGCTCCGCAGAAAATGCACGGCTCGATGCGCTGTCCTCTGTCTCCGGCCATAGCCTGCAGACTATTGAGGGCGACGGCCGTGAAGTCCGTGTAATTCTCGCTTCGAGGATTGATGCGCCTGTGTCTGGCAGCCGGCGAAAGCGACTCGTGCTCGTCGTCGAGGGAGGCGCTACATGTAGTTCGCGTACCTCGGGGCTGGCGTCACCGAGGCGTCAACGTGTCGCAGGATCCCACCCACCCGCTTTGCCGTCAGGAGAGTGATAGGAAGCCGCGCATCCATCCGCGCCCGGTTCCAATTCAGCTTGGTCAAGGAGAGGATCTCGGTCGCGACCTCCTCGATCGAGCGGGTGATCGAGTACGTACGGATTCCCAGCGGCCGCGGGACGTAGAGACCGGGATATGTCTTGTAGAAGGGAACGCTCCCGTGGCTGTAGAGCACATGCTCGTCTTTGCTCAGGCTGAGCAAGGTGCCACGCAGCGGCGGGTAGTAGTTGCTGCCACGGATCAGCATCGCGTTCTCGCTGTCGGTCAGCCACAGCAGCTCGCAGCCATCAAGGTCGGCTTGCTCGGCGGCCGCCATGAACCCGTCGCGTTCGTCCTCTGAGAAGTCGCTTGTCTTATGCAAGGTAACCGCGGCCGGCGAGGTCCGGTGCTCGTCGCGGTAGCGCCGCAGCGCCTCGCTGAGCAGTTCCTTCGCGTCGGCCTTTGCCAGATGGGGTTGGCGGTCTGCCTGAGATCTCTCCGCGAGACCGCCACGGACGATCACGCCGTCGCCGAGTTCGTTGAACACCTGGGCGACGCTGGCGAACAGCTGGTCGCTCGCGTCTGACCTGGTAAACGAAACGCCGACATAGAGGCGGCTCAGTGCGCTTCGCTTGCGCAGTAGACGCCATGGCTTCCCGCCCGCCTTGTAGTAGAGGGCTGTGAACAGGTTCCAGGCGCGGGTGGCGTCGTCCTCGACGCTCGGTCCACCTCGCCAGGTGCTGGGGCGAATGATCTGGATCGGCTGTGGTGTGGTGATCAGCGCTGCCTTGAGCAGATCATGAAAGTTGGCTCCGGTCAAAGCGCCCGAGCCGACGCCATCGGGCAGGCCCGGCGGGCGCACCACGAGCACGACGTCGACGGACGTCCTCTCCAACAGTCGTCGGACCTCCTCGGCGCAGATGTCGACGGCCATGCGAATCTTGTTGTCGTCCCCTTCCGCGGCGCGTATCACCTTGAACTGCTGAGGACTCACTGCTCGCTGACTGCCTGCCGGGAACGCGAGCCGACAATGGAAGCCTCGACGCGAGGTGGTTCCGGGGAATTCCGGGAACAGAGTGACCAACTGGGTTTCTTTCGCGTCGACGCCCTTGGCGCAGGTCCTAAGGTATTCCTGCAGCTCGGCGATCTGAGCCGCTGCCCCAACAGAACCCAGCCGGATGGTGTCTGCTCGGCCCAGCATCTCGACGTCGGCAGGACCATATTCTGCAAGACCTGCCCGCTGCTCTTGGTGGGTCCCGGAGTAGCCAAACTCCATCATCGGCTCGTCGAGGACCCTGACCCGAATCACGTCAGGGTCTCCCCAAAATCGAAGATCGACTGCTGCGCGTCCTCATCGGCGTCGGCATCGGCATCGCTGGCGGCGATCCGCAGCCATGTCTTGTCGACGATGCTCCTCGGCGCGTCGCAGTCCACCAGCGAGCCGAGCGAGAACGGTGCCTCCTCGCCATCAGCCCCCAGCGTCAACCGTTCGACGAAGAGGTGCTGCCACATCCTCAGCATTTGGCTGACAGTCGAGTGCCGATCGAGCTTTTTGATCGCCTTCAAGGCGCTGTCGTGGTGCCCCGATACTTGTTGCCCGTCCCAGGTGAACAGGTACGTCGGTCTGATCTGCACATACCAGACACCATCAAGGCGGCGGACGTCGAGCTCGGCGGCGTCGTGACGATAGCTCGTGTACCCGTCTCTGGTCTTTGCCTCCTGTGGAGCGACTACGGCCCGTCCGGAGCCGGTAGTCCATACGTAGTACACCGGCTCCCAATCCGGCTGCGCACGCTTGAAGTACGCCACCCTCTTCCAATCGTGCCATTCGATCCATGCGCGGTGCTGAACCATCAGATCCCGCCGCACTAGCTCGCGGACCATGTTCAGATCGCTCGGCTGGTCTGACTCGCGCCATCCTTCTAGCGAACCTTGCTTGAGATCAGTCGCTCGGGCCTCGTCCACTAACTCCGCCCTGAACTCTCTCAGCGACCAGATGCGGCCGTCGCGAGCCGCCGGAGCGGGCTCGACAAGCAGCCGGAGGTTGAGTCTGGGCACGGCGGCGGAGAACAGCTGGTCAGCGGCCCAGCTGATCGGCATAAGGTTTGTGAGCAGCCGCTCCGGCACCGCCGGCGCGCCCGGCGGAGCGACACGATCCTCAGCTGATGCGCTGAGATCGAATAGAGCGTCTCGTGCATCTACGTCGAATCGATCTCGGCGCTTCTCGAAGTCGACCCGTCCCGCACTGCGAGCGGACGCATCACGGGCCCACTCCTGAACGCTGCGCCAGTAGATCTCTTTGGTTCTGGGGCGCGAGCAGATCAAGAGCACCGGCTGGGTAGAGCTCAGCCAGAACTGGACGTCCCTCGGTCGAGGCCGAAAATAGAAGCCGGTGTCCGTCTCCCCTATCCAACGCTTCTCAGTCGCCTTGCTCTGGACACCGATCCGGACATTTCGTACCTCCGAAGTAGCTGGATCTCGAAGCTCGATCTGTCCGTCGATCCCCGAATCTGCACCGCTCGTCGGATGCCAGAGATGTCCCATCGCGGCAACGAGGGATGCGATCAGGGCGACTCCCTGCTCCCCGATTACGATCTCGGCAGTTGCCTTCTTCGCCACACTTGTACGGTGCCATTGAACGTGGACGACTCGATCAGCCCCGGCCTTCGCTTGGCAATGACCTTTCGGCGGGTGGCGCCGGAGCGGACCGCGATGTCGGAGGGATGCCGTTCGGCCGCCGGGCGCGCCCGCCTCTGCGCTCAGCAATCGCGGGCATCTCCCAGCCCGCCCGTCTTGACACACGGTGTGCCGCTGCCCGGCGGGGAGCTTAGACACATCCGGTAGGCGAGAGCACTCCCCATCAAGCGCGTGGGAGTGAGGAGGCCGACCGCCGGTCCGCGTCGTAGGCCTGGCCCTCTCGCTGCAAGTACGCGCGAAGCTTCTTCAGCCACAGGATCCTCGCGTTCAACCAGGCGGCTTCCCCATCGGTAACGATCGCCCCCATCCGCCGCCTCCACTCATCATCCTCGGCCGGTTGACGTTCTGTACCGATCCGTCCGTTGAGATCCTCCGGTTGAGTCGTGCAGGCAAGCTCGGCCTCGCGGATGATCCCGATCATTCTCGGCACGTCCGCCGGCCCGCAGAACGTGATCTGTGCGAGCAGCTCCTCACGCACGGGCGGGGTCGGGGTCGAGGCTCTGAGCCACCGTTCGAACTGCTCGTTTCCCTTCGCGGTCGCCTCGTAGGCCGTACCCGACAAGCGTTCGGCGTCACCGCCGGGCGGGTCGGCCGTGTGGTCGTCAGCGAGAACGCGAATCAGTCCCTGCTTGGAGAGCCGCTGGACGGCGTGATATGCGGTCCCATGACCAAACTGCGCCGAGCCGAACCGGTCCTGTAAGCGCTGTTCGAGCTGATAGCTGTTCCCGGGTCCCTCGATCAGCAGACCCAACACCGCGTCGCTCGCCGACAGCCCGAACGTGTGTGAAGCAGTTCGACCCATTCCGCCAAACGGTACCCGGATCCGGGTGTACCGGCCCTCGGCCCCTTTTGGCCGGGCGGGTGTGGGTACGACGGTCCGCGCGTGACGTGTGCGGGTGACGCCGGGCTGATCGCAGGAGCTGCGGCGCGGGAACCGCTATCGCCGGACCTTACAGCGCGCTCACGATCCGAGACTGGCGCCTACGATGGAGGCATGACCGAGGAACGGCGATGACGCCCCCGCAGGGCGCGCGCCTGCGGCTGTGCAGCGCCGACATCACCTGGGAGCAGTTCGAGCAATTCTTCCTGGCGCTGCTCGACGCGTTACCGGAGGTCGCGTCGGCCAACCGCTACGGGACATCGGGCGACGATCAGGAGGGCATCGACCACGAGATCGCGTTCGCGGACGGGACGACCGGCGCCGCCCAGTGCCGACAGCGCGACAAGTTCGGCAAGCCGCAATTCGACAAGGCCGTCTCTGACAACGAGTATGACGCCGATCGGCACATCGTGGCCACCTCGGGCGTGGCCACCCAGCCGGCGCGAAAGGCGGCGGCCGCGACCCCGGGGTGGGAGCTGTGGGATGTCGATGACATCGGCCTGAAGGTGCGCAGCCTGCCGCGCGTCGACGCCCGGTGGCTGGTCGAGGACCAACTGGGGGCGGCGCAGCGACGCGCGTTTCTCGGGCCGGAGGGCGGCCTGACGCTGTCTCGCTGGCGGCAGCGCTTCCGCCGCCTGCTCGAGCCAGACCGGCTGTTCTCGCACACGCTGCCGCTGGTGGGCCGCGATCCGGCGCTGGCGGAGCTGGGCGCGTTCCTGTCGGATCCGCGTCAGCAAATTGCGATCCTGCCCGGCCGCGGAGGCAGCGGAAAGACACGGCTGCTGCTCGAGTTCGGACGCAGCTACGACACGGACGAGCGACCGATCCTCTTCGTCGGCGAGGGCGCGTCGCTGACCGCGCAGACGTTGGACGACGAGCTCCCGGCCGGGGCAGCGGTGCTCGTGCTCGACGACGCGCACCGCGGTGACGGCGCTCGGGTGGCGATCGGCTACGTCGAGAGCCATCCCGAGGTGAAGCTGGTGTTGGCGGCGCGCCCGCACGGGCGCGACGAGCTGGTCGCATCGGCGCTCGTGGCGGGGTTCGACCGTGCGGATCTGGCCGTGTTGGAGAGCCTCGAGCCGCTCGATCAGGACGCGTCGCGCACGCTCGCGCGCGAGGCGTTGCCGGACGGCTCTGACCAGATCATCGAGGCGCTCGGCGACACGACGAGGGATTGCCAGCTGATTACGGTGCTGGCGGCACGCCTGCTCGCCAAGGGGGAGATCCCGCTCGCCCTGCTCGCCAACGAGGACGAGTTGCGCGAGGAGGTGCTGTCGCGGTTTCGCGACGAGATGCTGGGCTACGTCCCCGACACGGTGCCGCGCGAACAGCTGCGGCGACTGCTGCGGATCGTCGCCGGCGTTCAGCCGGTGCGCGATGAGAGCCGCGAGCTGTTCGCGCGGATCGCGGCGGCGCAGCAATCCGAGGAGCACGACGTCGTCATCTGGCTCGATGAGCTCGAGCACGCCGGGCTCCTGCTCCGCGCTGGCGGCCTGCGCCGCATCACGCCGGACGTCCTAGGCGACTTCGTCCTCGAGCGCGCCTGCGTCGGCGAGCAGGGCAGGCCGACCGGGTATGCGGAGTGGCTGTGGCAGTCGTTCGCGGAGGTCGCCGCCGACCGGCTGCTGGTCAACCTGTCGGAGCTGGACTGGCGGATTCGTGCCGGGGCGGCTGCGAGCACGCTGTTCGATCCGGTGTGGTCGCGCGTCCGGGCCGAATACCAGGCCGGACACGGACTCGTGCGCTTCCATCTGCTGGGGCTGCTCGAGCCGATCGCGATCATGCAGCCCGAGCGAGTGCTGGAGCTCGGCGAGCTCGAGCTACGGGCCCCCGCGCAGACGCACGTCGACACCATCTTCGCGGCCAGTTGGAGCGCGGAGGACGTCGGGCGCAAGCTGGCGCCGCTCGTTCGGGACGCGGGCCGCCACCCCCAGCACACGCGTCGAGCCATGCGGCTGCTGTGGATGCTTGGCCATGACGACCGTCGCCCGCAGGCACAGAATCTCGACCACTCGTTGCGCCTGCTTGGCGAGCTCGGCAGCTACGAGAGCGGTCACCCGGCGTTCTGTGAGGCGCTGCTGGACGTCGTCGAGGAGCAGGTGGCGGCACCCGACGGGCACGAGGCGGCCGCGGTGTTGCTGCTCGGATCGGTGATGGCTCGCGAGGTGCTGACGGCCCGCGGCTCCGGACGCCGCCGGTACGCGCTGGAGGGGCATTTCATCGACCGGAAGGGGACGGCCGCGATCCGGATGCGGGCGATCGGACTGCTGCGCGACTCGGCGCTGGCGGGTGGCGAGCGGGCCGCGGCGGCCATCACCGTGATCGATCACGCCCTGCGCGTTCCGTTCGGGTATGGCGGCGGTGGCGCGCCCAAGGAGGTCGTCGATCAGTGGCGGCCCGAGCAGCGCCAACTCCTCGGAGTGCTGGCGGAGGTGCTCGAGGGTGATCCTGAGCCGAGCCTCGCCGCACAGGTCCGCGAGGTGCTTCGCGACGAGGCCGAGTACGCGAGGTGGCCCGCTTCGCGCAAACGGGCCAAGAAGATCCTCGATGAGCACCCGCCGGACCTCATCCCCGCGGTCGTCCATGCGATCCAGCATCCGTGGTCCTCTGCCCTGGACGGGAGCGCCCGCGAACAGGTCTCGGGCGCGGTGATCGCCCAGTCGACTGATCCCGAACGTGTCGCAGCCGTACTCAACGAGGCCCTGGGCCAGGTGAGCGGCAACGGGGCCAACCCGCTTCCGCTGCTGGGCGATCTCGCACAAGCCTCCCCGGAGCTGGCGACGGGCCTCGTGCAACGCGTGTTCGATCACCCCGACGAGCTGCTGAGCCGCCATCTCGCCCCGCTGGCGGCTCAGCGTGAGCCCGGCCTGACGGGCCGCCTGTGGCGCGACGAGCACGGCTCGCTGCGACGCCTGGCGGCGAGCGTGTATGCGATCAACTCGAGCGAGCTCGACGACGACGACGCGGCGCTGCTGCGCGAGATGCTGGTGGACGCCGACGACGAGATCCGGGGCAACGCGGTGTTCGCGGTCATGCGCATGGGCCAGGCCCAGGCGGGGTTGATGCTCGATCTGGCGTCGGGCGCGGCGCCTCGGTATGGCCAGGAGATTGACCATCTCTTGCATGGGGTGAGCGTGACCGACGCGACCGACGATCAGCTCGTCGTGTTCTTGAGCTGGCTGGAGGAGGCCGACCACCTGAGCTGGCAGGCGGGCGAGTTCATCAGGCAGGCCGCGCCGAGAGCAGCCGAGCGCGTGATGGCGCTGCTCATCAACCGCGCTCGTGAAGGACGAGACATCGTCGGGACGAGCCAGCTTCAGGGGCTGCTCAACGGACTCACCGACGCCGACTACGCCGTGGCGCTGCGGACCCTTCGCGAGGCCGCGCTCGACCGCGGGCTCGCCGGGCGGCTGGCCTACCTGGTCGACTCGATCCTGCGCGGTGACGGCAGCGAGGTCGTGGGCGTCCTGCTGGAGTGGCTTGTCGACCCCGACGAAGGGCGCGTCCGTGCCGTCTGCTCGCTCATGCGCCAGCTCCCGTGGCAGGTCATCTTCGATCAGCAGGCGCGCTTTGCCGCCGCCCTCGATGCGGTCGCGGTGCAGCACCGCGACCGAGCGGTGGCTGCCGTCCGGGCCGCCGCCAGCAGCGGGGGCACGATCCGGGGTTTCGGGGTGGCGGCGCCGGAGGACCTGACCAGGGAACAACGCGCCGAGGAGATCGCCCTCAGCCTGCCGCAGGGCAGCGTCGGCCGGACGTTCTTCTCCGACCTCGCCGTCTGGTTCGCTCGAGGCATCGAAGCCGATCTGCGCCGCGACGAGGAGGAGGACCTGTTCGGGGGCTGAGTCATCGGTCGGGCGGGAACCGACGGGGTGACGTCGATATCGCTGACGAGAATAGGCTGATCCGCGCACTGCCCCACGGAAGCCCAGATGACAGATTGCATCTTCTGCACCCAGCCGTTCGGCCCGTCACGGAGGCGATCCGCCGAGCATGCCGCTCCACAGTGGTGCCGCGATCTCGTCCCCGACCTGGGGCCGGCTCAGCACTCGATGGTCACCGAAACCGCGGACGGTCTCGTCACCCGCGATTGGGGCCTGCGCGATCCGTTCACGACGGTAGTCAAGGACGTGTGCGAGCCGTGCAATACCGGCTGGATGGGCGAGATGGAGGAATCGTGTCGGCCCCTGCTCGGTCATTTCATTCAGGGCGAGCCGCGCCGCATCCGGTACTGGCGACAGCTGCTCGCTGCGAGCTGGGCGATCAAGACGGCGATGGTGTGGGAGTCGGTGTCCCCCGACGACCGGACCGTGCCACTCGAAGTGCTGCAGACGTTTCATCACACGCAGCGCCCGAACCTGCGTCAGCAGGTGTGGATCGGACGCTACGGCGGGCCGGACCCGCACTCGTTCCGGCGAACCGCCGCGCACGTCGTTGGCCCCGTCACCGGGGGCAGCGAGAACCCGCAGGACGCGCACGCGTACCTCGAGGTGCTGACCGTCGGAGAGCTCGCGCTCGCCGTGTTCGGGCACCTTCTCGGTATCCCATGCGACCATCGTCTGCCAGAGTCGCTTGAGGTGCGCTGGACGCTGATCTGGCCCCCGAGTCACGAGGTCGTGCAGTGGCCGCCGGCGGAGGTACTCAGGGACGAGATGCTCGAGTTGACCGTGCGATCGCTGGGATTGCCGATACCTG
>Ga0182024_10024017_pt1 | contig 10872 bp, 9 predicted proteins | sample P32metaG_FD_120480 | JGI IMG/M metagenome (GOLD analysis project Ga0182024, IMG submission 120480) | Permafrost microbial communities from Stordalen Mire, Sweden - P3-2 metaG (Illumina Assembly) | ecosystem: Environmental > Terrestrial > Soil > Wetlands > Permafrost | place: Sweden: Stordalen... | reverse complement strand
TTCGTTGGTGCCGCCTGTAGCGGGACATTTTGATTCGTTCCGCCATTCACGCTGATGTTCGTCTCGAACGCAGGACTCCCGGATACGGTGCCTGTGAATTGGGCGTTGGTCGCGCTCTCATTTATTCCGATGTTGACGTTTGACTTGATCGTGCCGTTCGGATCAATCCCTTTTGTGTACGGATTTCCCATGCTCTCTTGAATGTTCACGGTTACATTCCCGTCTTTATCCTGCGTTGCTGTGACGACAGGCATCATCGGTCCATCGGCAGTCCTTTCGCCTCCTGTTATGGGGTGCGTTGCCCCTACAACTGTCTGTGCAGTTCCGAGGAGTGGGTTTCCGCCGTTTTTCGCCGGGTCTGTTTCAATCCGTACCGTCGTCGATACCCGAGAACCGGCATTCGGGTCTGCGCTGAAACTTCGGTTGTCTCCACGGAACCCCGCAACGCTGCTCTGTGGAATGAAGGCTCGAAACTGGATCGTGACTTCCTCTTTGCCATCAGGATCGACGAGGGCGAGCGGATTGTTCAGCGTGTAGGCGTACTTGTTCCACTTCTGCGGATTGGCAATCGTTCGCACCGAAAATTGCTTGGGGTCGGCACTCGTGAATCTTCCCTGCGCGGACGAGAAGTATCTTGCTCCGAAGTAATCCAGCCCAGATTCGCTATCTCTTTCTTTGGAGGAACAACAAGACCAAGCGCCGGAATCGTACAAGCATCCGGGCATCCCGGTCGCAGTGCTGGAGATAGCGATGGTCGCGCCGGGGCGCAAGGTGGATGTTGCAGCGTGATGGCCCCGAGGCGAGTTTTCAGCAAACAGAGGCAGAGCAGCTAAAGGAAAAACGTGCGCCGATGTTTTAGCCGCCTCGATCACTGCCGCCATTTTAGCGTGTTGCGGAGTCAGGCAAGGGGTTCGGGATCGTCGTCGTTTTCGGCGTCGAGCACGGCGAACACGTCGGCGGTATCCTGACGGGCCTGCGGCGTCGGTGGCTGATCCTTCGACAGTTGCGCCGGATGCGTGGCCCGATGGATTTCCTGAAGCTGCCGGATCGCCACATGCGTGTAAATCTGCGTGGTCTTCAGATCGGCATGGCCGAGCATCGCTTGGATGAAACGTGTGTCCGCGCCGCCTTCGAGCATCAACGTCGCCATCGTGTGCCGGAACATGTGGCATGATCCCTGCTTGTTGATCTGCGCCGCCTTCACGTACATGCTCACCAGTTCGGTGAGGTAGTCCACGGCGAACGGCTCACCGGCATTCGACACGAAAACGAAGTGATCGTCAGGCTCACTCACCAGTTGAGTCCGGGATTCTTCCAGGTATTTGCGTACCCAGGCGGCAGCACGATCGCCCAACGGAATCATGCGATCCTTCTTGCCCTTGCCCATACGGATCGTAAGCGTCGATCGTTCGAGATCGAGATCCCACAGTTTCAGTTGCGCCAGTTCCAGCCGACGTATGCCGGTCGAGTAGAACGTTTCGAGGATGGCTCTGTCACGCAGCCCAAGCGGATCGTGGATGTTGGTCTGCAACATGATCTGTTCCACTTCCGATGCTGTCAGCACGGCCTTGGGCAAGCGCTGCGCCAGCCGTGGCAGTTCGAGTTCCGAAGCCGGATTGTGCAGGATGTGATGATTTCGAGCCATCCACCGGAACCACACTCGCAGCGGCACCAGGCGATCGTGCTGTGCGTTGAAGCCGAGCGGCTGGCCGTTCTTTTTGCGGTAGTGGAACACGTAGCGCTGATAGGCTTCGAGCACGGTGCGTGTGACCTCCACTGGCTCGGTGATGCCGCGATCGGCCACCCATTCGAGGAAGAAGCCGATGTGAACACGCCGTCCCTTGATGGTGTATTCGGAGTAGTTTTTTGAGCGCAGGTCTTCGAGATGTTTTTCCATCAACAAGGCCAGCGGAGTGGATGGACGCTCGACGATTTTACGAGGTTTGCGGACACGAGCCATCAGCGTCTTCCATCGACTGCATGGTTATGGCGAAGTGCAGGTACGACCGGATTTCCATTGATCCCCGCAGAAGTGCTGTTTTCAAGGATTTGAGCAAAAACATCATTTGCGCCAGTGTTCATGCAGGTTTCAGCACTGCGCCACCTCTCCGTCACCCCGCCGTTTTGAGGCCGTTTTGACCCCGCCAACCGGCCTTCGGAGTCCGTCAGGTTGGAATCGTACACGTCGATCAGGCCAGGGATCTGTGGCTTCGACGACGAGTCGCCACGCTCGAAGATAAGCTCGTAAACGAAGCTCTGGCCCCGGCCACCACGATGCGCCAGCAGGTATTCCATCTCCTGCAAACGGTCCATGTGGATGCGGACCTGTGTCGCGCTCCAGTTCGTGTGACGGCGCACGTCTCGGCGGCTAAAACGAAAATCGCTTCGTTCGATCTTTAGTTGCTGGCACTGCACTGTGACCATCTCATCGATCAACAACAGCATCCGGCGTGTCTCCGGGCGCAGTTCATCGAGCGACCGGCCCAACGCTTCCGACACCAGGCGATTGGCGATGGCGATGTCACCGGGCGTGGCCTCGATGTATTCGAGTGGCTTCTCACGCCAGGTGGTCGTGCGGATCGGGCGCTGATGCTGATGCAAGAGAGCAACGGCCCGAATGAGCGTCAGATACTTCATGTGATCCCGGCGTGTGCGTGTGAGGCTGTCAGGGAAGGTGAGTTCCTTGGCGTAGGGATTGACCACAGCGATGGGCTTCAGCAGCCGTTGAGCATTCTGGTGCAGCCGGATGATCTCGCCACGTTCCTGCCGCCGCATCAGTCCTTCGAGCGTCTGCGCCTCACGCTGCAAACGATGGATGGCCTGCGTCTGCTCCCGATCTGCATTCACCGAAAGCACCAGGCAACGGTTCAATAGTTCCTCGTCGATGTCGATGGCTGTGGTGGTCAAGAACATCATCACCGGCCCTTCGACACGATATTGCTGCGTGACCAGCTTGCCCGTCGCCGGATCTTTGCCGGTCGATGCGATGGTGAGCACACCTTCCGATTGCAGGAGCTTCAGAGCGTAGGACGCGCGACTGGCTCCCTCTTCTTCGACGATCGCCAGCACCTTGTGTTTCAGGTCCATCTCGCCCATGTAGTAGAGCGACTGGCCGGTCATCGCCGAGTATTGGATGCGCTCTTCTTCGGGCACGAAGGCCAGAACCATATCCATCAGCGACGATTTGCCAGCAGCCGATGAAGACTGCACCACCACGGCCAGCGGCGATTCCAGATGCCGGGAGATTACGGCCAGGTAGCCGATCAGCTTGTTCGATTCCTCACCCACCAGGCCGCATTTGGTGAAGTCATCGAGGATACGATCGAGGAGCTTCGGATCACGTAACAGAGCAAGCGCTTCGGCTTGCTCTCCCTCACTCATCGTAATTTCTGGTGGTGTGGATTCCAGGGTTTTGCGTACCTGCTCGTCACGCAGTTCCTCCAGCTTCAGAAACACACGGCCCAGGTCCTTGCGGAGGATGTCTTCCTTCAACCCAAGCTCTTCGGCGGCACGCTTGATGAAGGCCGCACGCTGGCGATCGGCATAGAGATCGAGCGTGTCCACATGAAATTCATCCTGTCGGGACACCAGCACGTTGACCTTCATCAGATCGTGGCTCAAGTTTTTCGCCAGGCCCCGGATGCGAAAGCGCCGGTCGCCGTGGCGCATCACGATTTCGTCGCTGCCAGCGATGACTTGTACATCCAGGTCCGGTGCCATCGGGATCACCGGCTGCGGCGGCACTTCTTCGACCACATTGACTGCGGTCTCTTTCATCTCGACAGGCGCTTCCATAACGATTTCAGTGGGCACCGGCTCTGGTTCCGGCGTGGGTTCCAGTTCACTTTTTTCTTTAGCTGCTGGTTGCTTCTTTACTGCTCCCCACCACTCGGACTTGTTCAACAGCACCGCAAGACTCTGCGATGCCGGTGTCACTTTCCGGGCGTATTCGTTGGCATCCAGGCCCCGAGGAAACAACACTCGATGCGAGGCGATGCCGAGCTTTTCCAGTTCTTCTTTCAGCCGTTCTGCCGCCGCATCTCCTGCTTCGTCGCGATCGTATGCGATCCACACGCTGCGAGTGCCGTGCTTCTGGAAGGCAGTTTTGTGATCGTCGGTAAAGCCATTCACTCCGTAACTGGCAGTGACGTTGCGGAATCCGGCGCACCAAAACGTCAGGGCGTCGATGATGGACTCGCACAGGATGATTTCCTTCGATACCACCAGAGCTTCTTCGTTCCACACGCCTCGATGCGGTCCCGGAAGATACATGTGCATCGGCGTTCCCACTCGCAGCCCTGGCGTGATCTTGCGGCCATACATACCGAGCACGCTGCCATCGAGCGAGAAGATCGGAAACACCACCGATCCATTCATGTGCTCGTGGCCGCTTTCAGCACGCAGCACGCCCAACCGCTGCAAGCGCCCACGCAGATCGGCACCGGCCTTGCGATTCTTGTCGGGCAGCGTCAGGCCGAGCTTTCGGTTGGCGAAGCCGAGCTTGAAGTGACCGATCATTTCCGAATGCGTCAGGCCACGAGATTCCAGATACCGCAGCGCTTCCGGCGATTCCTTCAACGTGTTGTGATAAAAATCGACCACGCTCAACAATGTCTGTTGATCGTCGGCGTCGGCACCGACCGGAGATTCGAGCTTCACCGTCGTGCCTTTCTTCACCACATGAGCTTCACCGGCAGCTAAAGATGGATGGTTGGACCGCAACAGTTCGACGGCGTGCCGGAAGCTCACGCCCTGCGTCTTCATCACCCAATCGATGGTCGAGCCGCCGACGTTGCATTTGCCGAGGCAGTGCCACAAGTTCGTTTTGGGCGAGACCACCAGCGATGGAGTCCTGTCGTCATGGAACGGGCACCGACCGAGCAGTTCCGCGCCGTGGCGTTTCAGTTCCACGCCGAAGCTCACCACCAGGCGCTCCATGCTGATCTCGCTCTTCAACCGCTGGATTTCATCGTCGGGGATACGGGCCATCGAAACGGCCTCCTCTCAAAAACCTGTCAAGTGGGTCTTCATCGGTAAGCCACCTGATTTAAGAATACGGTAACATACCGTATATGCACACGTCTCTTCCCGAACCCCACCGTTACACTGGCTTCGTCATGCCCAAGCCGTCGAAGCTGAAGCTGGTTCCTTTACCCCACAGCAACGAATCCGCAGGCCAACGTCTGGCACGCATTCGCAGGGAACGTGGATTCACTCAAGTTGAGTTGGCCGAGAAGACCGGCCTCGTGCAAACGCTGGTGTCGGACTATGAACGCGGCAAGCTACGGCTCAACGCCGACATGATTCTGCGGTTCGCCACGGCGCTCGAAGTGAGCACAGACGATCTATTGCAACCGGCTGGACCCAAGGCTACCCGTAAGCCTTCCCGGAAGGTTCTGCGCCGCCTGGAGCAGATTGAGAACCTTCCTGGCCGTCAACAGGCCACGCTGCTCAGGACGATCGACACGTTCCTGGAAAACGCCGTGCTCAAGTCGGCCAGGAGGTAAGAGCCGGATTTTCCTTCCGGTGTAGAACCACCCCGAACTCTATAGATGGTTTTGGATGGGAACCCTTTTTTGAAAATCACTGTGGTTTCTTCAACCACTCTCGTAACAGCGACTCGACTAGGGCGCTGAACTCGCCCTCCTGCTCGAACAACCGGGCCTTCACTTTGTTCCGCACATCTTTGTGGACGTACAGGCTCATCTGCTTATAGTCGGGATCGCTGTGCTTGGCCGGTGGCCTGCCGACTCTCTTCCTCGCCTGCGGCGCGACCTTCTTTGCGGCTTTCCCGGTCTTGGCTGGTGGCTTCGCCATCGTTCCAAGAGTATCAGGAATCCGCCTTTTTGCGTACCTGATGTGTATTCACGTCCCTGAGTACATCAGATCCATTGACTTGCGCCCGGTTTCATCGTTATTATGAGTACGCAGAATGGCGAAACGATCCCAACCCAACCGGGCGCTCTGCTACGTGAGGGTCTCCACCGTCGAGCAATCCAAGTTCGGCTTCTCGCTCGACGCCCAGGAGGAGCGCCTGCGTGCGTATTGCCAGATGACCGGCTTGGAAGTGATGGAGTTGGTCCGGGAGGAAGGGGTGTCGGCCAGCATCCCACTCGGCAAGCGGCCAGCGGGAGCCAGATTCCTGGAGCGCCTGGATTCCGGCGTCGGCCACGTCGTCTGCCTGAAGCTCGATCGGCTCTTCCGGGACGCAGAAGACGCCTTGCGCCAGACCAAGGCTTGGGATCGGGCCGGGATCGCCCTGCATCTGGTGGACATGGGTGGTCAGTCGTTGAGCACCGGATCGGCGATGGGCCGGATGTTTTTAACGCTGATGGCCGGATGCGCCGAACTGGAACGGAATCTGGTGGCCGAGCGCACCGCCTCCGTGCTGGCCCACAAGAAACAGCAGGGCAAGGTGTACAACCACACACCCTTCGGATTCGATCGAGTTGGGGATCGCCTGGTCGTCGCCGTCGAGGAGATGGCGATGGTGAAACTCATCCGGGAGCGCCGGGACGATGGCTGGAGCCTCGCGATGATCGCCGACGCCTTCAACAGCGACAACGTGCGAGGCAAGAACGGCGGCAAGTGGTACGCCAGGACGGTGAAGAACGTTCTGGAAAATTCGGTGTATCAAAGCATCGGAAAACCTGCATGACCGTCTTCGATGCCGTCGAAGTTTTGGGCGAGTTCAGCAAGTCGATCCGTCTCGCCTTGATCGCACTGGAGGGCCTGCACTCGATCGACGGCGTGGACCAGGGCAGAGTGAGCGCTCTGACGGACGCGCTCCGTCGCGACTATTCAGCGACCGCCGACTACCTGGCCTCGGTCATCGGCGCTGCTTCGCTCCGGGAAACAAAAAAGGCGGCTATGAGCGAATGAACGCTCATGCCGCCTCTCTTGGCTCTCGCTAACGGTCTACGCCGCTTTTGCTGCGCCGACCAGCCGGTCGAACTTTTCCTTCAGTTCATCGTAGTCTTTGAACTGATGCGGAGCGATGATCTCGACAAGCGACTGGCGCTGGTCCAGCACGCTGGCGATCCGGTCTTCGTTGCCGATCGCCGATGGCTCATCGAAGCTCGACTTGCCATAATCCCGGAAGCCGCTGTTCATCGTGATCCGCAGCCGGAAGTTGGCTCCCTCGTAAGCATCGAAGGGGTCCATCGGCAGCACATCGGGGAACTGCGGATCGATGGCGTCCTTCAGCTTGTCGAAGATTTTCACGCCGTACTTGAACAACATCACCTTGCCTTCGTTTTCCGGCTGCTTCGGATCACGTACCACAAGCACGTTCGAGATGTAGTTCATCTTACGCTTGCGGATCGAGGCCACATCTTTATTGCCTTTGTTCCACAGCGCTGTGTTCGACTCGCACACCGGGCATGGCCGGTTGAGCGTGGTCGGACAGTTGTCAATCAGCCATTTGCCGTCCACCTGGAACGCATGGTTCCAGATGCGGACGAAGGGAAAGTCTTCGCCCGGAAACGCTGGCAGGAAGCGCAGCACGGCGCTGCCGTTGCCGTTGTTATCGAGGTATGGCTGGAAGTGACCGTCACTATCTTTCTTGACCGCTGGCGTGCCTTGCATGGCAGCGATCTTCTTTCTCAAAACTTCTATATCGTTTTTCACCATAAAAAATGCGTATCATCTGCCCATCGATTGTTTGCTCCTTTCGAGGGGATTCGTGTGGTTTTGCTCGTTGCCCTGTTCGACAGAGATAGCCTGCGGAGCTTCGAGCCAAACCCACCGGCACAGCACGACCGGGCGACTAAAAAGTCGGACGATCTTCACCGCCTTGCTGCCAGGCGGAACCTTGTTGGTAGTTAGCGGCGGCGTTGTCGGGCGCTCTGCATGAGTGCTCTGCGACCCTTTTCTTGAGACTCACTTCGTCGCATCGCCGTCTGGTACGTAACCAGCTTACAATCGATTCGGGATCTGTCAAGCGGCTGCGCCGCGTCCTCCGCACACCACCATTTCAGACCGACGCCGACCTCCCGAGATGTACATCCTCCACCGGCATTTCGCAGTGTTCCAGCGTCCGGGGCCGGTCCCGGATATCACCGGCCTTCATTTTTCTGACCGCAAAATATTGTGTCTATCTCTGATATGCACAAGCCGTTGTGGTCGAAGCAGCCCTGCGCTCGATCGCGTTCACTCGGGTCGATCTACATATCAGTGTGGCCGGATCGCATCTGGCTCACAGTCCTCCACGGTCGGGAGTAATTGACGGCAGCGTGGGCAAAGGACGGCTTCACTGTGGGACGTAGACGAAGAGCCAGGGCGCTGCAAACCGGGATGCCCAAGTCTGCCGCTGGCTGAGACCACCAGCGTTAAGTAGCCGGGAAGCGTGACGACTCAGACGATCACGTTCGATGTGAAGGGCCAGGACGCATGACCTTCAAGCATCGATGCCGAGTCTCCCTAGGACTCGTGTTCCTGCATCGATGCTCGAAACCAACCGCATGAATCATCAGTATCCCGAAGGGTCCGTAGGACCAGTTAGAACTGGTTCCTGGAATGAAAACTTTAAGACCAATGTTCGAGATGTTGCTTCGCAACCATGCTTCGCCTGGTCAATGTAGATTTGATTCCTTCACTTGATCCCGAAGGGTCGTGAGCGGAGCGAACGACCTCTTCCTGGAACCAACATTCTTTTGCGTACCTGGAATGTTAAATATCTGAAGGAACCAACATGGACTCTTTGCTCACCCAACTCGCCGACGAACTGCTCGCCCAAGACATCACCGAACCAAGCGTCGTCCTCGGTTCACTTTCCAACGACGAACTTCAGGCTGCTTACGATTTCGTGCTCGAACAGTTCGCACTCGAACTCCTGATCGGCGCTCACGAAAATTCCACATGGTCAAACGGCAACCTCGTCATCGCCGCCAACCACCGCAACATCCATCTGCTGCAAGCTGCCTTCTATGCTGTCAGGCTCGAAGTGGAGAGACGGGGCGTTGTGGTGGTCGATGCTTGACGAAGGACGTTGACGAAAATGCCAGGAGAAGGTTCTGTCACGGTTTTGGTGCGACATTAAGTCTTACCGTTGCTCCCTCTGGAAGATTCCTAGTTTGCATCGCCAGATCGCCTTTGAGTCGCATTCCATCCAATGGGTTGCCAGCCCAAAAATTGTCGATGTTGTATTCGCCGCCCAGGAAGAATGGTGTTTTGGGCATCAGACGCTTTCCAAGGGGTAGCGGCCCATTCTTCGCCTGCCATTCATTTACAAAAGGCCAGCCCGTCTCTTTTCTGTAGTTAGTCAGGATAACGCCAGCCCACCCTTCAAGGCAGTCTGCCATCAAGGTGGTTTCACCCGTCTCAGCGTGGAAGCGTAGAACACCGGGTTGTCTTGAGGACAGGCAGAATTGGTCCTGCAAAATGTCCTCGGCGAAAAATAGTAGCCCCTCTGCGAGATCCTCGTATTCATTCCGCCAGAGCGAGTCGCCGTTCCACGCTTCTAATCCAGTTCCCGGATCACCCGTAAGAGGGAAAACATGCAGGGCTGATTCGAAAGCGTAGAACCCATTCTTCTTTCGCAACATGTCGAAAACCTCTGTCCCAAGGGCATAGGGGCGCAACAAGTCGGGCATCGCTCCGGGTTTTGGAGCCAGTGCTTCTGAGCCGATGGAGAGAAGGTTTTCGACGTTTGTCGCGCTAGTCATTTTCTGGAGGTTTCGGTTTAGGAATTATTCGTATGGTCCCGCCATTGGGCACATCTCTTATTTGGTTTCCGACAGAAGCGCCTGCGCCTCGGTTATCCGACGAGGGAATATTTCTGACACTTGCCCCTTTCCCTCCTTCGGCAGTTACAGCAGGAGGATACTCGTCTCGATCCGAACCAGCTTGGGTTGGGTGTCCAGCGGTGGCCTCTCCTCTTCGGTCGGAAGCCCCTGGTCTCTTTACCGTGAGCACATCAGGCTGGCCCGCAGCTTGTGCGTCTTCCGCATGGCCCGCCGCAGCCGGATATTTCGTGGGATCGATATAAACATCCTTCGGGGTTCCCGCCGTTGAGTCCGACTTTGAGAAAAAGAGCGAGCCGATCGCATCCGCCGCCTTATTGATAAGCAGCCCTGTTCCCACGATGGCAGCGCGGGCGGAATCTTGTCCTTGGGGTGTCTGCAGGTATGCGATTGCGCTCGCAGTCGCCTTGAACGCCGCTGCAACCGCGATCGCCTCGCCGATACACAGGTCTTCAACACAGTGCCCGTTAGGATCGGTGTATCGCAGTGGATTGTTGCGAACGTAGGCGTACTTGTTTAGCGTCTGCGGATCGCCGATGTCGGCGTATGGCAGTGGTCCCGCTTGGAATGCTGCCTGTCCAGTGAACGCATCCAGGAACCCACCCTTAAACTCATCTGGAGAAGTAAAGCGACCCTGAGCCGAACTGTAGTAGCGGCTCTCAAAAAAGTCCAGCCCGGTTTCGGCATCTCTTTCTTTGGAGGTAAACTTCATCGGGATCATCTCCGACGACGTGAAACACGGCGCGCTCCGATTGAAGTTTGCTCCGATCAATTGCCCGAACGGTAGATAATCATCGCACTCGTCATACGTCCCCGAGCCGTTCAGCAACCCGCGGATACTGCCCACCTGATCTTCAACCGGAAATCTCGTCCCACTCGTTGTCGGCGTGCCGTATTCCGCGGCCAGGTTGCCGTCTGCGTCGTAGACGTACCGCGTCGTCGCGCCTCCGACCACCCGCTCCACTCGCCTCCCTTCTCCATCATATACATATTGCGCCGCCGCCCCGCTCTGCCCAGTAACCTGCACCATCCGGTTCTCGCCATCATATTGAATCTGCGTCAGTACGCCGCCGATGGACGTTTGGTTGCCCACCCCATCCGCTGTCGCGCCGGTCCACTTATTATTGGG
>Ga0182024_10024016_pt1 | contig 10872 bp, 10 predicted proteins | sample P32metaG_FD_120480 | JGI IMG/M metagenome (GOLD analysis project Ga0182024, IMG submission 120480) | Permafrost microbial communities from Stordalen Mire, Sweden - P3-2 metaG (Illumina Assembly) | ecosystem: Environmental > Terrestrial > Soil > Wetlands > Permafrost | place: Sweden: Stordalen... | reverse complement strand
GGCCAAAGAAGCTGCCAGCTCTGAGAACTTTCAGAGTCCGATCTATTTGGCTCATCACTCCGAAAAAACAACTCTATAACCCGACTCTAAGAAAACACCCCGTTTTTCAAAAGCCTGCTAAAGGCAAATTCCCCTCAGCCCCGAACTCACCAGGTGTTTTGCGTCACTTTCAATCGGCCAAAATTAATGAAAATTGATTTCGGATTTCGCCGTTGAGCGGCAGCCTATGGTTAAAGATGAGCGAGCGGCAATGTGATTTCGAATTATTGCGCGAGTTCGCGCGCGATGGACGCCAGGCAGCGTTCACAACGCTGGCGCGACGGCATCTGGACTTGGTTTATGCGACCGCCTTGCGAAAAGCGGGTGATGCCGGCGGCGCGGAGGAAATCGCGCAAAATGTGTTTTCCGCGCTGGCACGCAAGGCCTGGCAATTCGCACCGGATGATTCCCTCCCTGCCTGGCTGCACAAGACGGCGCTGCTCGAATCCAAATCCTGGCTTCGGGGGGAATTGCGGCGGCGACGACGCGAACAAACCGCCGCCGAACTGGGCATGACCATGAAAACTCCCGAGGACCAACCCGCGTTCAACGCGCTCGTGCCGCTGCTGGACGGCGCGCTGCTTTCTCTCCGCGAAAAAGACCGGACCGCACTGTTGTTGCGCTACTATGAAAGTCATTCTTTGCGCGATGTCGGTGCGGCGTTTGGCGTGAGCGAGGACACGGCGCAAAAGCGTGTGCAAGGCGCGCTGGAGAAACTGGCGGAATTCTTTCAGCGGCGCGGCTTCAAGACCGCAACCGTGGCGGCGACGGCCGCCGCCTTGCAACACACCGCTGCTTCCGCTTCGGCGGGTCTGGTCAGCACGGTCGTGGGTGCGGCGTTGCAAGCCGCGCCGCCGGCACTCGCCGGGTTGGGCGCATGGCTGGCCCGGCTGGCCAGTTTGAGCCGGGGCCAAACGGCGGCCGTGTGCGTCGCTCTGGCTATCGCGCCCGTGAGGTGGCAGTTAAACGAGCGCCACGCCGCGGGCGAAGAAGCGAAGAGGTTTCATGCACTGCTTTTGGGCGCGCAGAACGAGCTTGCAACCGTGCAAACAGAGATTGAACGATTGCGGGCGGTTTCCGGGAGGCTGGAGCAATCCGTCACGCAAAAGAATGAAGCTGCCGTCCGGGCCGCCGAATCCGCGCGAGCCTTCGAGGCCTGGAAGAAAAAAATGCGCGGCCAGCTTACTGCGGCGGATTACCGATGGCCGGACGATTCGCCGTTCGTCCGCATTCCCAAGTCGGTCCTGCCCGAACTTAGCGAACGGAGTAATGCCGAGCCATTTTCCCCGCCCGGCGTCGTCCAACCTTACGCCCTTGAACTGATGAGTTTGACTCCGGCAGAACGTCAGTCATTGGAAGATACGCTTCACCGGCATTTCGCGGACATGGAAGGTAGAATGGAGGCCGGGATTTATGAGACAAACAACCCTTCGCGCGGTGCCGCTGGTGATGCTGTTGTTGCCGCCACAGTATTCGTCTCTCCGGGGAGGAGCGACGAGGCGAAACAAGTCACAGACCAGATGCTGGCGCAGGTACGCGGGATTCTTGGCGGGGAACGATGGGCACAGGTGCAGGCCAGGCTCAATGAACGGCGGGGCGGCGGCTCCTTGCGCCAAATCCTGAATCCGATCCCGTCGGGGCAAAACCTGCAGATCCAGGTGACAAGCGACGAAAAAGGGACGCTGACCTGGCATTGTCAAAAGAATGGCAGCGGTATGTCGGGCTACGAAAACGGGGCATTGTCCATGTTTCTGCCGGAGGGCGATCCAGACCGAACAGAGGGTTCTGATAATTTTGGCCAGGCTTTGATCTCGAAAGCCATGCGCCAGCGCGGGTTGACTTGGCTTCAAGAACAGGCGATTGCCCGCCTGGGCAAGGGGGCAAGCAGATGAACAAGATCCTCCTGGCATTGACCCTTCTGGGCGCGGGCGCGGGCGCGTTTCTCTCCGCCCGCCAATCAACGACCCAGCTTCAGCACGAGGCGAATGACACCCGTGACGCATGGCTGGCCCAAACTCAACTGGTCGCCGTCGCCCAGAGTGATGAGGCCGCCTTGGCTGAGCGCGTCCGAGAGTTGAAACAAACCCTGGCTCAACCGCAGGCAATGGGAGTGAGCGCGATTTGGTTCGCGCTCCAGACGAATCGCGCCGGTCGTCTCACGCCGGAACTGCGGGAGCGTTTACTGGAAGAGCTCGGCTTCAACTGGCGGTCATCGCCAGACTTTATCGTGGTCAGCAAGGAGGCCGTGCGCGAGATCGGGATGCCGTTCATCGACGGCGGCAAGGTGACCGACATCGCAGCCACAGTCCTCGCGATAACGCCCGAAGAGCGCGGCCAGGTCGAAGCGGCCATGCAGCGGGTCCAGACGGATTACAAGGAGTGGGCGTTGGCACACGTGGAACGCACCGAGCCGAAGGATGATGTAGTGGCGCAATACACGTTGTTGGGGGATCCAGCGATGTCGGAGAACATTAGCAACAACTTCGCCGCCGGAGTCTTCAACGCACTGGGGAAGGATCGGGCGGATTTGACCAGGCCTTCCGCCAGGGACTGGTTGAGTGGCATGGGCATTTTCTCAAAACCGACGACGATGATCGTAAAGCGTTACTCGGCCGGGAATGAGCAGCGACCGAAATCCCAATTGTCGATAAGCTTCTTCGGAGATGGAAGTAGGAGTGGTCCGACCGACTTATCGGAGTGTCGTTTCCCCGAAGATTTCCGGCCCATTTTCCCGAATGGTTGGGCTGACGTTGCGAAACGTGAAGGCTTCGAACTGCCGGAGGAACCTCAGGAAAAGTAGCTTTAGTTGAAAGGACACAATTATGAATGACATGAACCGTTCCCAAAATCTCGCGGCCCGTCCGCGCGTTGGTTGTTTCTCTGCCGTGCTTCTGCTGGCCGGTTTCCTAGCCATCAACGCGCCGGCGCAGACGTTCACGACTTTGCATAGTTTCACGGCAGTCGATCCCACTTATTCTACCAACAGCGACGGCGCTAGTCCGGTGGCCGGATTGATCTTATCAACCAACACGCTTTATGGGACGGCTAACGATGGCGGGAGTTCGGCCAATGGCACGGTGTTCGCCGTCAACACCGATGGATCGGGATTTACGAATCTGCACAGTTTCACGGCGCTTTCCGGTTCTCCTTTTCCAATAACCAACAGCGACGGGTCTTCTCCACAATCCGGATTGATTTTATCGGGCAACACGCTCTATGCGACGGCGAGTGGAGGCGGCAGTTCGGGAAATGGCACCGTGTTCGGCCTCAACACCGATGGCGCCGGTTTTACGAACCTGTATAGCTTTACCGGCGGCAGCGACGGGGCTGATCCTCTGGCCGGATTGGTCTTATCAGGCAACACCCTGTATGGAACGGCGGTTGATGGCGGCATAAGTAACAATGGCACGGTGTTCGCCGTCAACATTGATGGCACGGGATTTACCAATCTGCACACTTTCTCGGTACCGTCCGGTCCTTTTCCCGCCACTAACAGCGATGGGTATTCTCCACAATCCGGATTGATTTTGTCGCGCAACACTCTATACGGGACGACGTCCTCCGGCAACCCTAACGGTACTGGCACAGTTTTCGCTGTCAACATCAATGGCACGGGGTTTACGAACCTCTACAGTTTCTCTGGACTCTCTGGTTCTGCCGGCCACGGTCTCCAAGGGACCAACAATGACGGAGCACATCCGAATAGTTTGATTTTATCGGGCAACACCCTTTTAACTGGCAACACCCTGTATGGAACGGCGAGCGCTGGCGGGACTTCGGGCAATGGCACGATCTTCAGCCTTACTCTGCCACTGCCGGAACTGACGATTGCTCTTTCTGGAACCAATGTCATTTTAGCGTGGCCTGCCAGTTTCACGGGATTCACTTTGGAATCTGCCACTAATTTGGTTTCGCCAGTGGTTTGGAATGCCAATCTTTGGAACTACGATGGATTGGACACCAATTTAACAGTTCCGGTCGTCATCGGCGGTCAGAATGTCGTAACCAATTCAATCTCCGGCACCCAAATGTTTTACCGCCTCGCTCTTGCCCCAAACTTTGGGACGAACTGGGTGGGTTTGAGAACGGCCATGAAGGCCGCCGGTGCCACCAGCTACGGCCACCAGTCGTGTTTTGGTGGCGCAGGGCAAACCGCCTACGACATGTTTTACCTGCCGGTCCCCGCCTACGTCATCGAGCTGGCTAACGCAAACCCCGCGCTCTGCGTTGCTACGGTTAGCACTGGCGAAGGTCCGGCCCCTGGTTTTGGATGCGCCAACTATGCGGGCAGTTTAGCCCGAGGGGAGGGACTAGTGGGGCCGCAGTCGATCGGTTCGACGGTCATTGTTTTCCCCAACTCCGGCAACAATGGTAATTGCGATAGTGGAGATTTCCCCTACCTAGGTTTCTGAGCCGTGAAACTTAAGTTGGAACACCTATTCGACAGTACCGGTCGTCCACTTCAACGGGCAATTCGTCGTGACCAATTCCATCAGTGCTTTTACGATGACGCGGGGCGCGCGAGCAATTTTTCGGCGACGGCACGCCAAATGTCGGCAGCGGCTTCAGGGTGCCCCAAGGATTTGGCCATGCGACTCATCACCCTCTCGTCCAACTTTTCGTTGGCTAAATGCCAGGCTAGGAAGTGAAATTCAGAAGCTCTAAGCTCAAATCTTCCAGTAGGGCTTTGAGCTAATGTCGATTTGCTCGAATAATTGCCGCACGCAGGCTGGGATTTCGTCCATCGCCAGGGCGATGCGGGCGCCGAACCGGCTGTCGTATTCGCCAATCCGAAACTCAGTGAGCAATTCGCTCAATGCTCTTTTTTGGTCGGGCATTGTGCGCGCGGGATCAAAGCGCGTCTCCAATTCTTCCATCGTCAAAGTGACGGCCGGAAAGGCGCGCACAATCGCCTTGGAATTGAGCAGGTAACCCTCTAATTCGGGAAAATCCACCGTGAGCACCTGTTCAGGCGGCAACTGCAATTGTTCCACCATCGGTTTGCGCGTCCTGCTGGCCATCTCGCTGCCGTTGCCAAAGACTGCGAAGACAAGGGTATGGACGAAGGTGCTCAAAGCGATGCGCGTGTTGGCAAAATAGTGCAGCGTGCAAGCCCCTTCAGCCTCCAAAAATTGGACCTTGATGTGAAAGTCGAACTTCCTGGCCCACGCTTCAAAAATCGGAACATGATCAATCTCCTCGACAAATACAATGGCGTCCGCCTCGAAGCTGAAGGAAGGTTTGACACCCAATTGTTCGATCACTTCCGGCGCGTCTTTGGCCGTAACGGGCATGACGACGGTTGATTTGTCCGCGCCGCGCTGCACGATGAATAAAGAAGAAAGCGGACACGAAGCGGCGATGGCGGTCGAATGGGTCGCCACAAAAATCCGTTTGCCTTTGGATTCCTCGAGCAGAAAGTGAAAAAGCCCAAGTTGAGCTTTGGGATGCAGATAGGTTTCCGGCTCCTCGATGCACACCCATGCCCCGGGTTTGGCCAGGATTACTTTGGCCACGATGGCTACGAGCGACCGTGTGCCAAAACTCATTTGATTCATCGAGTAAACCAAGTCCTCATCGGTATCGTCCATGAGTCCGAGCGTGGCTTCGTTTTGGATCGTCGGAGTGTAAAGCTTGCCCAGATCGGGGACCAATTTGGAAACCTCCGCTTCGATTTTGCGGAAATGTTTTGGCTTGTTGTTGTAGAGCCAATGCAGAACGTCGGGAAGGTTGGAGACATCGGCCGTCAGTGTGTGCTCGCCCAGGATAGGCGAACTAACGGGCATTTTGCGCAAAGGATCAACCCACTCCAAATTGGCGAATTGCTGATAAACAGCCTCCGCCAATTCGGTTGACACCGGAAAGGCGGCGCTCCCTTCGGGACGGCCCAGGCGCAAACGGTAAGGCGTGAGCGCTTCCGGCTTGGATTCGAGCTTGATCGGCTCCGAAGGCAGTTCGCCGGCGCAGCGTTTGCACAAATTCTCCATCTGGCCACAAACAGCGTCCAGACTCTGGGGCGTGCCATGGATGGAGAAAATCACGAAGGGCTGATTACCCTCGACATTAGGCGTGGAAAGCTCCTCGCTGAATCCGTCCCGGTTAATGGTGACCTTGAGAATCAAGGCAGAGAGGAAACCGGAATTGCTGACGTCGGGCGCGGCCAGTTTCGGATTCCCGGCGTAAAGGCGATGGATGAAATCAATCCGCTTTTTCGGAGGCAGGACGAACTCAAACAGGAAATCGATCGTTTCATCCTCGCGCTTGCGATGAATCACCTCGGTCAGGCTCTGGCCGCGCGAGGCGACGGCGCGCTCAAAGCTGATCGCGGCTTCGGAGAGAAACTTAAAGCCATCGAGGCAGTTGGATTTGCCGGCATTATTGCGGCCCATCAAGAGCGCGAGGTTGTCCAAATGATCCAACTCCACGCGCTTGATGCTCTTGTAATTGCCGATAACCACCCGCTCGAGTCTGAGGTCAACAAGTTCCATCACGCGCCATTTTTCATAGACCTTTTTGCGGAAGTCTCAAGGGTATTCGTGTGCAAACGGGCTTTTCTCCAAGAATTTTCCACTTCCCTTCCGCTGGACCGTCAGGTATGTAGCCCTGATGAAATTACTCAAAGCTTTGTTCGTTTTGACGTCGTCCATGCTGCTTCTGGCCGTGCCGTCCCAGGCGCAGGAGAACAATACCTTGACCGAGGCTGAAAAAGCCGCCGGCTGGCAATTGCTCTTCAATGGCACGAATTTCGATGGATGGCACAAGTTTAAGAAACCCGATTTGGGCCCCGGCTGGGTGGTCGAGGACGGCGCCATGGTCAAGAAGGCGGGCGGTGGCGACCTTGTCACCAGCAACCAGTTCGATTGGTTCGATCTCGAATTGGATTACAAGATTTCCGCGGGAGGCAATAGCGGCGTCATGTTCCACGTCACCGACAAAGGGCCGACCATCTGGTGGACCGGGCCTGAGTTCCAATTAGAGGACGATTATCCGCCCGAAGACACCGGATGGCTATGCGGATGGCTCTACGGTCTTTATCGACCGCCCATTGACCCCGCCACCGGCAAGGAGCTTGATACCACCAAGCCCGCCGACCAGTGGAATCATATCCGGCTGCTGGTCACTCCCCAAAAGTGCGAGCACTATGTCAACGGCGTAAAATATTTGGAATACGTCCTGCACAGCGACGATTTCAACGCCAAGGTCGCCGCCAGCAAGTTTTCCAGAATGAACGGTTTCGCGCAGTCGGACATCGGATTCATCGGTTTGCAGGGGGACCATCCGGGCTTTGTTTCTTTCCGAAACGTCAAAATCCGCGTGATCCACCAATAACGGTCAATTTAGGGCGATTTAAATGAACCTGTAGCCAATTTTCCAAAGGCCCCCCTCTTCAATTCTCCCCCCGCCAAAGCGGGGGGAGAACGGACGCGAAGCGCCAAGAGAGGGGTGCAAAAGCAGGTACGGTTTTTTTAAGCGTCCTAGCTCGTTGTAGCGGACAAGACATGCGCCTCGGCCAGACGCCGAGGTCCGCGACCGAGGCAGAAGCTCTGCCTCCCGTGGTCGCGCTCCCCTGCACAAGACGATTCATTCTGGGGACCGCGGACGTCTCGCCCGCTGTGTTCAGCATCTCGCTGAACACTTCAGCCACACTTTTTGATCGTCCTAATTAAGTTCGGAAGAGAAGCGGTAGCCAACGCCACGAACGGTGTCCAGGTATTTGGCGGCAGGGCCGAGCTTCTCGCGCAGACGGCGGATGTGAGTATCCACCGTCCGCGTGTCGATGTGCGTTTCGTACTCCCAGACGTCGCGTAACAGTTGATCGCGCGATTGCACATGGCCGGTGCGCTGGAGCAGCAGAGCCAGCAACTTGAATTCCGTGGCCGTCAATTCGACGCGGCGCCCGCGAACGCTAACCAGGTGCCGGGAGACATCCACCAACAACGGACCAAAGGTGTAAGTGCTCTTGACAGGCGCGCCGGAGGTTTGTTCGAGCCGTTTTTTGACACGCAAGACCAACTCGCGCGGGCTGAACGGTTTCGGCACGTAATCGTCCGCGCCCAATTCCAAGCCGACAATGCGGTCGATCTCGCTGGCCCGCGCCGTCAGCATGATGATCGGGATGGCGCTGGTCTTGGTGTCGCGTCGGAGCAATTTGCAGACTTCCAAGCCGTCCATCTCCGGCAGCATCAAGTCCAATAGAATCAAATCGGGCGCGCTTGACCGGGCCTTGCGCAAGGCCTCGGCGCCGTCTGCGGCCGTTTCTGTTTGGAACCCTGCCTGGCCCAGATTATAGGTCACCAAGTCCAAAACATCCGGTTCATCATCCACCACCAGTATCCTTGGTTTCATGGCCCTACTCTGCCAAACCCTCTGTAGCATACAATGACGCGCGAGTGACGATTCTGTGACAGTTTGGCGTCAAGCGGAGGGCTGGCCTTGCTGATATTCTTCGATCAATTCCTTAATGCGCCGGGCGTCGCTCTTGTAGTGGCCATGACTGGCCAGGGGATCGGTCCCGCCTGAAGATTCGATAAGTATTTCCGCCCAAAAAAAGCCGGTCTTAATGTGGACGGAGGCCACTTTTTGGATGCTCACACTGATCTCATCCTTGCTGAACCAGGACCGCTTGTGTCGCACCACGGCCTTGTCGGTCACTTCGATAACGGTGGGGAAAAGGAAGTTTCCGCGGGTCCAGCGGCTGGCGTTGAATGTTTCCGACGGCATGACGTCCATCTAATATCGGTCACAATTTGGAAGCAAGCCTTTTGGCCGCCAATCGTCAGCCACGGGCAAGTCCTGGCGATTCAACAGATCAGGGCGAGCAGTGGGCGGTGAAAGACGTGCCCGCGCGCCTGGATGTTGTCACGACGGCCAGGGTGCTTGGCTTTGCCGAGCATGACCTTCAGGTCCTAATGTCATTTGGCTGATTGAGCTTCTGCCCTATTGGGCGTCAACAGGGCAACAAGAAGTGCGCTGGATCGAAGGGGACATGCATATTGTATCCAGTCTGGACGCTTCCAACGCGGCCATGTAAGTTTAAAACGAACCGATGGCAACCGCAGAACAAATCAAATCGCTGATTCGCTCACACTTGAGCGACGACGATGAACGTTTTTACGCGCTTGCTTTGCAAGTTGCCGCCCACGAATCCCAACAGGGTCACGGCGAGCTCGCGCACGATATTCGAGACATCGTCGACAAATCAAGGAAGGCGCGCGGCGGAAACGTTCTGTTGAAATTCCCTCAGGAGATGATGGGAATGGTGCTGTCTGAAAAGACCGACACCCCTTTTTCTGCGCTTGTTTTGACAGCGGAATTGAAAGACCGAATTGAACGAATAATTCACGAATATCGCCAGCAAGGAAAATTAAAAAAGCACGGACTTTCAAACCGAAGGAAAATTCTGTTGTCTGGACCGCCCGGAACCGGAAAAACAATGACGGCGCGGGTTTTAGCGCAGGAGGTTCGGATGCCTCTTCATACGATTCAAGTTGATAAACTGGTAACGAAGTTCATGGGTGAAACGAGCGCCAAGCTTCGTCGAATTTTCGATCTTATCCGTGACGAGACAGGGGTTTATTTATTTGACGAGTTTGACGCGATAGGAGGAGATAGATCGCTCGACAATGATGTTGGCGAAATGCGTCGAGTTCTGAACGCGCTGTTGCAATTTATAGAACAGGATGCTTCGGACAGTATTATAATCGGGGCAACAAACAACCCATCTCTGCTCGATAGAGCGCTTTTCCGGCGTTTTGACGACGTTCTTACTTATCAGAATCCGCAGGCACCAGCTCGCCAGCAATTAATTGAAAATATTCTTGCTTCCTTTCGTGGTGAAAAGTTGACGTGGAAAAGCCTCCTGAAAGAGAGCGATGGCTTGAGTCATTCCGAAATTGCTCAGGCATGTTTAGACGCGATCAAGTTGACAATTTTGAATGACGAGCACACCGTGGGCACAGACCGGCTTATGGTTACGCTTCGCGAGAAAAAGCAAACGCATTCTCGCTAATGGAATATGCCAGGGGAACGATATTCGCATTTATTTCTTCCAGGACCCTCCGACGTTCGAGATGACTATAGCAGCCCTCGGCGTGGCGGAGAGGAGCCACGACTTCGCGTTCAAGATCGCCCAACGCACGCCCGCGATGTTATTCAAAGGCTTCGAACCGCATGGGCGAATGCAACTAACAGGCAGGCGGTTGCTCATGCGGACCGGCACGGCGTTTATCTCGAATTTTGCAGTGAACCGGGTTTTGACCTTTATCTCAAGAGCCTGGAGGCAAGACGGTCAGGAATTCGCTTGCTCAACGTTAAGACGGAAGGCGACGGAGAAAATGAAATCACCCGCGCTACGGTTTATATTCCCCAATCCAAAAGTGCTTTTTTTATTCAGAAGGCTATAGCCTACGCCAACGAAAACAATCCCCCAAAGAAGGACGGAACCACAACGCCAAAGAATGCTAGCCTTATCAACAGCATTGGCGACGTTCGCGCTGTCATTCTTGAATCTTCGTTTTGGCAAGACGCCGTGGCTCGTATTCCCGGAGCCGCGCCAGATTGGGTCGAGGCTTGGCTTAGTAGCGAGGACCTGGCTGTTTTCGAGCGTTTCTCCACTTTGTGCGCTTCCCAAGGCATCCCGTTGGGACAAGGCCGCCTCACATTTCCTGAGCGAACAGTTGTGCTTATTCGTGCCAGTCGGGCCCATTTGAACGCTCTAACAGGCTTTTGAAAAACGGGTGATTTTGAATGTTTGGGGCATCCATGCTGTCAAATATACATGCGTGGAGCCATTAAGTCCCAGCCGGAGTTGGTTTGTTTGATTTCCCCTGATTC
>Ga0182024_10024015_pt1 | contig 10872 bp, 14 predicted proteins | sample P32metaG_FD_120480 | JGI IMG/M metagenome (GOLD analysis project Ga0182024, IMG submission 120480) | Permafrost microbial communities from Stordalen Mire, Sweden - P3-2 metaG (Illumina Assembly) | ecosystem: Environmental > Terrestrial > Soil > Wetlands > Permafrost | place: Sweden: Stordalen... | reverse complement strand
GAAGATCCAGGCGGACGCGAGCATCTCGCCCTGAATCTATCGCTCGATGCGCTCGAAGGATACCGAAGGGACGCCCTGATTGCAGATACGGCCGATACCGAACGCGGGTACCAAACGAATCTGGATATTGAATGGTTTGAAAAGAAAGTCCGGGAAATGGGGAGGAAAAGCGAACTTGATGTCTACAGAATGCTCAGGGCTGGCTACGATTGGCACGAAATCAGCCAGCATATCGGCGAACGCCCCAACACGCTCCACCGCCAGTTCCGTCGGCTGGTTCGGAGGATCGCCGATATTATGTAGCCCCGTGACACGCGCTAAAATTATTGGTCGATGAACGAGTCGCCCGAAGAAAAATACTGCCGCCTGCAAAGCGAGATCCAACGCGGGATACTTCAGGGATACCCCAACCCGGAGCGGCGGGGGTGTCCGGGTGACGTGGCGGTGCGAAACCTGGCTACGAATCCCGATAGCATTACGAACGAGGATGAGGCGAACGAGCAGGGCGCTTGGTATCACATCACGCACTGCTCACCCTGTTATGCAAGCTTTCTGGAGTTGCGTAACACGGGGCGCGAGGATCGGTGCACGCCAAGGTCCGCCGGATGACGATCACGGCGTTTCCGCGGCCACAGTTGGAGCTTCGCTTGCAATGTGGCATCGGGTGTCAGAGCAGCGGCATGAGCGACACGATGACGCCAGCCGGCCCGGGAGATATAGCAGATGATCGACATTCTCATACCCATTTTGCACGCTGTACCGCGCCATCAAGCGCTACTCAAACGGAGAGACCAAGTTTGGTTGACGCCGAATTCAGTTAATTCTCACTCGGTCGTTCCACGCGATCGATCACGAACATATCGATTACGGCTCTTTGCGGCTCCATGTGAAGGCCGAGTTTTTCGAATACGTCGAACAGGGTCGGGCGGTCGGAATTATTGGCACTGGAGCCGCTGATTTGTGGAGCACCATCCAGGCTGGCCGGAATGACGCGCATCGGCACCCAGCCTTCGGTCTGAATGTTGTAGTAACCAGTGAGCCCGGTATTGTCCAACAGTGGCCGGTCAGTATAGTCCTGCACGCCCTCCACAACCTGCGCAATGGTGACAGACGCGCCATGGAGCCCGCGACCCTGGCCACCGTCCAGAAAGTGACAGGCAGGGTTGCTGATCCAGTTCGGAACGGTGTCATCGCAGTCCTGCTCCTGGAACTTTGATTTCTCCAGTTTAGGTCCGCCTTTTCCGATCACCAGCGCGTACACCGGTTCTTCTCTCGGTTCACGGTGAATCCTCAGCTGGAAACGGTCTTCCAGCAACGCCTGAAGCATCAACTTCGTCCTGCTGAAGCGTTCCATCGGCGTTAGCCCGGGAGGAAGCGCCCCTTTCTCCGCGGTTGCTTCGATATCGTAAATAACGTCCGGCATCCTGACGCCGGGAGCCAGCGTCAGCCGTTGCGATTGCATCGAAAGGTCCCAGGCAACTGCGATCACTCGGATCAGCGGGATGTTCGTCGTAACGAATCTGCCGCCCGGAAGAAACTGCATGAGCGCTTTACCAGGATCAGGCGACCTATTCAGTCTGACAGAAGCCACTTCGAATTTCGGCGTCGAAGTTTTTTCCGTCTGTGACTGCGCGACTCCGATGGACGCCGCCAGCGCGATTCCGATCCACTTCAGGTTCATGGCGTTTCTCCCTTCCCGGCCATACTAACGCGAAAGCGGCCCGCAGTAATCAGGCCCATTAGCTATTGAATTGAAAGATATACTGAAACGATTTGGCCGAAGGTCAAGTATTGTCTCGCCACCCAAGAACTAACTGGGCCTGACAGGGGCACTCGATATCAGTTGTCGCTACATATCAGTTTTCGGACGGTCTCTCCACACTATCGATCACGAGGAAAGTTCCGGGTGACCTGGTCGAATCGATCTTCAGCCCGAGCTTCTGCATTGCGGTCTGCACAGCGGCGAGGATATCGGCCGAGTCAGGCGGGGTCGTGGGTACGAGCGGATCGCTAGGCCGCCCAGGAGGGAGGCCGTTCAAGGACAGCTCCAAATGGATATCAAACTTTCCTGCAATCCCCGTCTTATCGATGACTTCCCGACCCAATTGGAAGGAGGTCGAAAGAAGCGTACACAGGTCTGCCATCGTTTCACCGTGTACGTCGTATCCATTATTCCCACCACGGGCCATTCCGCATATCTGAGGAAGTGGCTGCCCCGGTTCCGGTGCGGGGAGTAGATTGTCAAAATTCATAGGTGTGCAACTTCCTTCCTTAAACGGCTGCAATCTGGGCCCTCCTTTCGCGACAGTCAGCGCGTAGACCGGGACCTCTCTCACCTCGCTGTGGGTCTTCAGTTTAAACCGGTCTTCGAGCAGCCGCTGAAGCATTGGCCCATTTATCGTTCCCCGGCTCTGAGGACCCTCCGCTTTTGCCTCGACTTGGTACAGGTCGGAGTTGATCCACGCCGGCCCCCCCGAACTCAGAACATATGGCCAAGGATGGTAGCGGCCATTCGCGTAGAAAATGTAGGCCCAATCGACGAGACTCTTCACCGTCTGGCAAGGCAGTAGCAACCTCTCAGGAGACGAGGTGTCGCCACCGCCCCCCTTTCTGCCACCGGGGCCATCCGCTGCTTTGCAGAGCCTAATAGATGCCACTTCGAATTTCGGCGTGGCTGCGGTCCCTGATTGAGCAGACATGGCTTGAGCCCTGACGGGCGGCGCGTGCGCGATGCCTACGATGATCGGCACAGCGACTGCTGCGGTCGCGATAACGGCTAAGGCCACCTTACTGGGAATACTCAGTGTGGGCGCCATTCGGTTTTTCATGATTGCGTGAATTCGTCTTTTCAAGTTCGATCCCGTCACCCCGGATACGCACACCAGCGGCGCTTCGACGTAGAGCTTACAAATATTGAGAATTCCCGCGGCGTAAACTTGCGGCTTGCTGCCGAGGCGTAAAACTTCCTCATCGCACGCACGCTCCCGCTCGTCCACCAAACGCGCTCCCAGCCACCAAACCAGCGGGTGGAACCAGAACGTCGCTTGCACCACCATGTGAATGGCTGCGGTGAGGTTGTCGTGGCGATGGACATGGCAAAGCTCGTGAGCGAGAATCGCCTCCAATTGCGCGCGATCAAGCTGTTCCTGTATCCCTTCCGGCAGCAGCAAGTCCGGTCGGAAAACGCCGAAGATACCAGGCTCGACGAGGCCGGGGATGGACATCACAGGAATGGTGAGTTCGATGCCGCCCGGGATCATCACGGGCGTTGCCGACCTCCGTAGGGCCCGAACGCGCTTCCAGCGGACTAGCCAGCAAATCGCAATTGTTGCTAACCCACAGGCCCACAAAGTCACAGCCGCGACTGCGAAGTAGTTCGGATTCGCTCCACCGGGGGTGACAGCGACTCGCGCCGCGACGGCAGGAATGGTGAAAAGAGGTTGACCGAGATGCTCAGCTGCACCGACCCATCCTGTTTGAATTGGCGGAGCGGCCTCGCTTCGCGAAAAAAGGCTTCCAAACCCGACCAACAGAGAAAATGGGACCAGAAACTTTACAGACGCGATGAACCAGATCCGATAGCGCACTTGCGCCTGATTCCTTCGCAACGCCAACGTCAGGAGCCAAGCTACCCCGGCAAATAGGGTCGACTGCCACAGATGCGCTACCAGTCCGGGGATCATTGCGCTTCCTCCTTCCCCTTGTCCTCCTGGTCTTGAAGCGCCAGCAGCGCCTTCTCAGCTTCTCTGACGTCATCGAGAGTGAGCCTTCTGGATTCGACCAGATGCGCCATGACTGGCTGGAGCCGATCACCGAGCAAGGAGAGTAAGTCGTCGATCAACCGGCTTTGCGCTGCGCTACGGGAAATCAGGGCTTCAAAAATGTGAGCATGGCTGATTTTCCTCGCGCGGCGGAGGGTCTTCTTCTCCTCCAACCGGTAGACTGTGGTCTGGATCGTGGTGTACGCGGGGCGCTTCCGCTTCGGGAAGGCTTCCTGAATCTCGCGGATCGCGCACGGACCACGAGTCCAGAGGACCTCCATGATCTGAAGTTCCAGCTTGGTAAGTTTGGGCGTCAACATCGTAAAAAACTAGTCCTGTATGCAAGGCTACTATAGACATAATACTTTTGCAACAAGTCAAAACATCATTCTCCGAGCTGATCGTAACCAGACGCCAGGCTGGTGGCAACGCGAACAGATCGCATCCGAGCCCTTGCGCGGCCGCACCGATACCTCGATACTCCTGTGGTCGGGACTGAAGCGGGCGTGTTGAGAGACATCCTCGGAAGCGGTGGCAGCGGTTCAAAACGGTGATCAGTTTCATGGTGTGCGTTTGCGACAGTGAAGCCTTTACGATAATCCGCGCATCTTTGCGTTGTCTCCCGGGCTGAAAGGCGGTTGGGGTCGTCGGGCCAGCCGTACACTTGGGAGATTGAAGAATCTGTCTCGGAAACGGTGGCGTACCAGGCCCTACTGGTCTTTGCCGAATGTGACACTGGCGGCAGCCTCGAAGTGACGGTGATTCTTATAGTCGACGCTCACCCTTCCGGCGCTTCCGTCCGACCGTCGGGCCACGAACTCGAACGAAACCGGAAGCAGATAGGTTGCATCCCCAATTTTCACGTAATCCCACGATTGTTTTTCGGTAACACGCTCATACCCGAAATTCTCTGGAAAACCGGCTGCTTCTTCCTCAAATCGAACCACGTTTCCGCGAGCGGCGTCGACCAGAATACGGCCGGTCCGGGCGGGGTTGTACACCCTGCTGCCCCCGGTGTATGTACCGAAGCATCCTTGCGCCGGTGAGCGAAACAGATATACCAGCAGTTCGCTGCCGCCGGCCATGCCGGTCCCCCCGAAGTCGATGTTGGTGGGACATTTGAGGTCGACCAGGGCTCGGAGTTCCACTGCGAAGCCTGCGCCGCCCCAAAGCATACGACCAAGCTGGTTAAAAGGCCGGTGAAAGGGTTTGCCGTTCTGGCGGATGTTCTGGTGATCGAGTTGAGATCCTTTGAGCGAAACCTCGTCCTCGACGGTGTCGTAGAGCCGCCATGGCTTACCGGTGCCATCACTCCAATAGCGCCGCGCGATTTCGTCGGCCACAAAATTCGGCAGCTTCGAGAGGTATTCGAGATTGACTTGGCGGACGCGTTCCAAATCGAATAGAGAATGGGGCGCGACTGGCGCCGGCCGATACAGTAAATTATCCCCCGGTTGCCACGAGAGTAGCGCCATCACCTCGGTGCGCTCCTCAGGCGTAGCCCTCCGTACCAGCCGGATGCTCTTAACCCGCAAGTGATAGTGAAGTCCTGCTTTCGCATCGTATACGGTTTTGAGTGGTACACAGGTAATTTCCACCTGGTCGGCGGCGCTATAGGGAACTGTGATCCCGGCTGCAAGAACGGCATCCACCGCGCTGCCGTCGACCATTCGGATTGAGATTGAGGTGTGGGTCAGGACTTCGAGCCTGCCTGCAAACACGAAATCCGCTGCGCTCAATGAAATTGAGAATACCAGGAACAAGGCACAAAACTTGTTCATACCGCACCGCTTTTATTGTATGGATCCGCAGCACATAGTTCGACGGAATGTGGTCTCATAAAGTCACGTCCGGAAAACACACTCGTTTCATTGTAAGCGTCCGAGCAAGTACAGTGGTGGCCGAATCGGCTGAAGTGTGATTTCTGAAGTGCGGAAGCAGATCAGGGCAGGGAAGCGCTCCACGCGGCTGGGGTCAGTTGACTTACGCACTGAACTGAAAAGTTAGCCAGGCAAGACCGTGGTGAGGTATTCGCGGACGAGCAACTTAAGCCGGCGGCAGCTTTCGATAACAGACAGAATGGCGGCTACCTTCGGCCCGGCCTGCTCGCTGCCGACGTGGATCCGGTTCTTGCGTCCCAGTGCGACGCCGCGCATCAAGTTCTCCGCCAGGTTGTTGCTCAGTTCCAGCGCCCGATGTTCCAGAAACCGCGTGAGCTTATGCCAGAGCGAAAGCGTGTAGCCGACCGCCTTCCCCAGCGCACTGGCAGGCAGCGCCGCGATCTGCGCGGCCTCCATCTCGTCTTTGATGGTGCGCTGCGCGGCGATCGCCCGCGCCACCCGTTCGCGGGTTCGGTCCGGCAGCGTCATCCCGCCGACGAAAGCGCAGAACTGCTTTGGCCGGTCGTCGCCGGAAACGATCCGGGATAGTTGCTTCAGCCGTGTACCATCGCCGCCAGCCAGAATAATTCCCCAGGGTGCGATGTTCAACGCTCTCCTCCTGCCAGAAATACGCCCGTTTACCGGTAATACTGGCTGAGTCAACGCTCCGACTGGCTTCGCTGCCGCTCATCTTCGTGATGGCTTCGCTGCCGCTCATCCGCATCATCCTGACATCTCATGCATAACTCTGCCCACGGCAACGCCCGCAGACGCGACGGTTCAATCGATCCGGCACAAGTGGTGCACCGTCCGTAGGTGCCATCCGCAAGTCGCCGTTCCGCCCTGGACACGAGCCCCGAGATGGCAGTTTCTAGTTCCGCGTGGAGCAGGGCCGGTTCGAGTGCGACCGCGCATCGATCATGGCGTGTTTGATTCACCGATTTTCTCCTTATGATGAAACCACCGGCAGATTTCACTCTATTGCGGCAGGCGAAATATGGCCATACCGCCCGCACGGTAATTTACGGCCTCGGATCGGGTGAAAAGAGCGGGTTTGCGTTCCGTCGGTTCGGCGTCGTCTCGCGCCAGGGCGGTCTTTCGCCGAAAATCCCCGCTGAGCTGTATTGTTTCCGCAGGATTCCCCGGTTAGCGTGAAGCAAGAGGGCGTTTGGTAGACCAAAGCAGTTCCTCCGCTGCGCAGAGTTTTCCATCCAGGCTGCCGCCCTCGCCAATTAGGCCCGGAAATTGCGAGGTGACGTTTTGTGCAATCGATGACAAACGAATTTCGTGAAGTTCGCGCGGGCGGTCTGCGCGCTTTTATCCAACGAATGGCGGCACGCCTTCGTGTTCCCGGCGCTTTTCGTCCGGTGGGGCCGGATGGCCAGCCGGGCATACTGGCCATCACGGCAGATCTTGGTTTCTATTCCTGCGTGTCGAATGCCGTCTGCGACTGGGGCTGGAGCGCGGAATGGGCGAGCTCGATCCATCGGGGGCTGGACGTCTGCCGCTCCCGGCCCATGCGGATTGTGGTTTATGACCGGAATCTCCCCGATGTCGACTGGCGCTATGCGCTCGACCGGCTCAGCGCCGTCCGGTCTCAGCCGCGAATTTTGCTGGCGGCCCCGCGGATCGACGAGGATCTCTGGAGGATGGTGCTGCACCGCCGCGGCTACGATGTTCTGTCCAGATCCGCCAGCGCCGAACAACTGAGGCGAGAACTCCGGTTCGCGTGGCTTTCGCTCTGCGAACCGCAGCCGCGGGAAAGCGAGACCGCAGCTCCGGCGTTGATCGCCGGCTAATCCGGCGCGCAGGTTCGCCTTACATTCCCTTCGGCCAGCGGCTCGATTGCTCCAGCGGTTCACCCGTTTCGAGCAGACTCTTCAGGCTGCTCAGGATCACGGGCCAACCCCCAGACACCGCCTCGATGAGCTTTGACGCGGTGCGATCCATTTCGTGGATCACGGTAAGCCTGACGGAGGTGCCCTGCTGTTCCAGCTCATAAGTCAGCCGCGAATATCCTTCCTCGCGCAGTTCGGGCTTGAACTCATTGCGCCACGATAAAACCAGCCGCCGCTGCGGTTCGATTTCGATAATCTCGCCGCTGTCTCCCACGCGGCCATCGGGAATCATGAGCTTCCACGAAGAGCCGGCCTTCCAGTCGCAATCCTGCGAACATTCGCACCAGTAGCGGCGCGTGAATTCGGGATCGGTCAAAGCCTGCCACAGTTTTTCCGGGGTCGTGCGTATCCAGGTTACGTAAACAAATCGTGATTCAGCCATTGTTGTCTCCTTCCAGACTTTTCTTCAGTTCGGCGAGGATGCGAAGGCGTCCCCGCTCGTATTTGCCGATCCAGCGCTCGGCGATTTCGTGAATGGGCACCGGGTTGAGATAGTGCAGTTTCTCGCGGCCGCGCCAGAGCGTGGCAACGAGCGATGCCTCTTCGAGCAGCTTCAGGTGTTTCGTGACAGCCTGACGTGACATATCCAGGTTTTCGCAAAGCTGCCCCAGTGTCTGGCCGTTATCGGCGTGCAACCGGTCGAGCAGCAGCCGCCGGCCGGGGTCGGCCAGAGCTTTGAAGACCTTGTCGATATCGGCGGCCATGTTTATATTATGCAACTGAATGGTTGCATGTCAGGCAGGGGGCCAATATTATGCTTGACTCTGACCTAAGGTCAGCCCCGACCATGTCACAAGAGGATGAAATGATCGCGTCCTGGAAAATTCACGAATTCGCGGAACTCGCCGGTGTCACGGTGAAGGCGCTGCACCACTACGACCGGCTGGGTTTACTGAAGCCGCAGCGAACCGATGCCGGGTACCGGGTCTACACCATGCACGATCTGGAGCGACTGGAGCAAATCGTCGCGCTGAAGTTTCTCGGCCTCCCGCTGAAACAGATCGCAGTTTTGCTGGATCGATCGGCGATCGCTCTGGCTGACGCGTTGGGGCTGCAGAGGCGCGCGCTGGAGGAAAAGCAGCGGCGTCTGGCGGGGGCCATCACCGCGATTATCGAGGCTGAAAAATCGATCCGGCCTGGTGAGCCGCCCGACGCGGCTGTCCTCAAGAGGTTGATTCAGGCGATAGAGATCCAGCAAGTCGACTTGGCGCAATATTACAGCGAAGAGACGCTGGAGAAGATAAGACAATTCTGCGAGCGCGCGGCCTCCAGCGAATTGGTTGAGAAGTGGACGACGCTCCGCCGCGATGTAGTCGCCGCGATCGGGCAGGATCCGGCAGGTGAGACAGGACAGGCGCTGGCGATTCGCTGGCGAGCGCTCGAAGCGGAAAGCTCGGGGCTGTTCAACTGGGTGAGCGATCCCGCCGTCGTAGCTGATTTCAAAAAGATAAAAGAGAAGGGTGGCCCGGACCTGCCTCCCGGATTGCGGCGGCGTTTTGAAGAATCCGGCGTCGGCCAGGCGGTACCGTTCATCCTGAAAGCGATGGCTGCACTTCCGAAGGAACGCTAGAGCAATTTCACCGATTCTATAGAGCGAATGCGCGCGGTAAGCCCGCCGATTGTGGGTTCGGGTTGGTAACCTGTACGGTCGAGCGCAGCTCGACCTCGTGGCGCTTCGCCGCGTCCTGATGGGTGTGGAAAAACGCCGCTCTCGCTGCACATCGGGTCTACGACAATTCCGAAACTGTTCTAATAGCGGGGCGCGATGACCGTGAGAGAATTATCCGGAAGCGGGCAATTTCCACAGAGATGTTTGACGGAATCCCCAACCCGGAACCTACGCTGGACCGCAGGGGACAAATGTGGGCCATGGCCGGCGTGTTGCTTTTCATCGCCGGAACCATGCTCGTCCTGCATCTGGCAACACCCACCACGGTTCCCTGGCGCGTCGCCGATGGAAAACTGCAAATCCACAGCAAAGTCGAGAGTGACGACTTTCCACTGGCCGATCTGCAACTCGATCGGGCCCGCGTGGTGGATCTCAATCGCGAGCCAGGCTTCAGGCCATCGAAAAAAAGCTGGGGCTTTGACGGATTCGGTTACGATGCCGGACGCTTTGTGCTGCGCGGTGGCGGGTCGGCCGACATCTACCTCGCCGGCGAAAATACGGCAGTTCTCATTCCGAGACGTGGCGACGTTCCGGTGATCGTGGGCGTAAGCGATCCAAGGCCACTGATCTCCGCGCTGCAAAGTGCGGGACAATAGACGCAGGTGAAGAAAAATATCGGGCGCGCTGCCACAGAGATGGGCTTCATTGTCTTTCTCTTTTATTCCAACCTGCTGATGGGCGAGTATTCGCACTCCGGCATGGCGCGGGGCAGGGGATTCGTCGCGGCGATTGAAGATATTTTCACCGGGGCCAATTTTGCCATTGCTGTGGTTGCTGCGCTGATCGGTTATCTTGTTGTTGAATTTCTTCGGAGGCGACTATGACCTCCGCGACGCGTATAGCCGTGCTGTTGGCGATCTCGGGAATTCCGGCAATAGCGCAAATCCAACCGTGTAACGCCGCTCAGCTCTCTGCAACGGAAGATCGCCGGGAAGCGGACGAAATCGATGGCGGTCTGGGTCATCAGGCGATGACAATCGTTATTCAAAATCGTTCTGCCTCGCGATGCGTTCTCGACGGTGTACCGGCAGTGCTGTTGACGGACCATGCGGACAACGCTTCGCGGGTAGCGGCGTGCCCCAACTGCATCGACTACTTGTTTGGGCCGCAGCCGGTCGCGAAGATTACGCTGACGCCGAATGGTTCGGCGTATGTCGTGCTGGGCTATCTGACCGAATGCAGAAGTGCGGCTACTCTCAGGTTTCAGCTCTCGGACCAACACGCCGGCTTGAGGATCGCAATCGCGGGTGTAGGAAGTTGCGGCGAGCTGAATGTCACGCCGTTTCTCGCGAAGCCTCCGGTGGACGGGTTCCTGCCCGCCTTTGTAAAATAGAACGTGTCTCTCGTGATTCGCCGCCCAAACATAAGCCTCGTGTTGGCGACGATCTGCCTGGTCTCGCTCACCGCGCAGGCCGAAACTCCGGACGCCGCGTCCCGCTTCGAACTCGCCGACGTTCATCCGAGCGCGCCCTTCATCAACTCGGACGCGCGCGATGTGAACGGCGGGCTTATGCGCGGTGGTATTTACCATCTGCGTCAGGCCAGCATGCTGGATCTGGTGCGCATGGCTTACGGTGTTGATGCAAACAAGGTGCTGGGCGGTCCGAGTTGGCTCGAAATGGACCGCTTCGATATTCACGCGAAGGTCCCGGCAGGCACGACTT
>Ga0182024_10024014_pt1 | contig 10873 bp, 7 predicted proteins | sample P32metaG_FD_120480 | JGI IMG/M metagenome (GOLD analysis project Ga0182024, IMG submission 120480) | Permafrost microbial communities from Stordalen Mire, Sweden - P3-2 metaG (Illumina Assembly) | ecosystem: Environmental > Terrestrial > Soil > Wetlands > Permafrost | place: Sweden: Stordalen... | reverse complement strand
TCTCGATGTCGAAGCTCGGCGGAGCGGTGAGCTCCTCGTCAATGATCTCGTTGCAGAGATCGATGCACTCGTCGCAGATGTAGACGCCGGGCCCTGCGATCAGCTTCTTGACCTGCCGCTGGGATTTACCGCAGAAGCTACATAAAAGCTGTTCGTTGGAGTCGGTCGGACGTGCCATCAATCTCCTCCAGAGCTCGACTCGGTCGGCGTCCCTCCAGCCCGAAGACTAATGCCTTCAGTGCTGGGAGATCACACGATCGATGATTCCGTACTCCTTGGCCTCCTCAGAACTCATGAAGTAATCCCGTTCGGTGTCTCGCCGGACGTCCTCCAGAGCCTTACCGGTGTGCTTGGCGATGATCTCGTCCAGGCGCCGCCGTACGTCGATGATCTCCTTGGCGTGAATCTCGATGTCGGTGGCCTGCCCTTGGAAGCTGGATGACACCTGGTGGATCAGGATCTTGGCGTTGGGAAGCGCCATCCGCTTGCCCTCCGCGCCACCGGCCAGCAGCAGGGCCCCCATCGACATGGCGATGCCGACGCAGATCGTCGACACATCGGGCTTGATGAACTGCATCGTGTCGTAGATCGCGAGCCCGGCGTAAACCGACCCGCCGGGGGAGTTGACGTAGATCGAGATGTCCTTGTCAGGGTCCTCGGACTCCAGGTGCAGCAGCTGCGCGACGATCAGGTTGGCGATCTGATCGTCGACCGGGGTGCCGAGAAAGATGATCCGCTCGTTGAGCAGTCGACTGTAGATGTCGAACGCTCGCTCCCCGCGAGAGGTTTGCTCGACGACCATAGGTACGAGTGGGCTCATGTCCTCGCTTCTTTCGCGTCCTGCGCCGGAATCCTGCCGACTGTAGCAACCGCCGATTCGCGCGCTGCGGGGGTCGGCTCGGGGACTCGGCGCGTGGGGTTTGGATCAGCTGCCCGGAGTCCAGAGCTGGCTGCTCCGGGGCTGATTCTCCGAGTCTTCCTTGCCCGGCGTCCACAACTTGTCGCGCGCCTGGGCTTGTTCAACACTTATGGGGGTGGCCTCGCGCACCAGCAGCTCGAGGGCCTGGCGGGTGGCGACGTCCTCGCGCAGCTGGTCGAGCCGTTCGGCCTTGCGCAGCTGCTCCACCAGCTCCTGTGGGTCAGAGCCGTCGCGCTCGGCGGCGGGCCTCAGCGCCTCCACCAGCTCCTCCTCGGTGGGCTCGATCTGCTCGGCGGCCACGACTGCGGCCAGCACCGCCTCGCGGCGCAGCGCCGACGCGGCGTCGGCCTCGGCGTCGTGGGCGAGGGCTTCCTCGTCCTTGCCGGCGATCTGCAGGTAGGTCTCCTTGTTGATGCCCTGCCGGGCGAGCGCCGAGAACGTCTGCTCGACGAGCTCGTGAGCGCGCGAGTGGATCAGCTTCTCGGGCAGCTCGATCTGGGCGGCGTCGGTGACCGCCTGGAGCACGGCCTCCTCGAACTCGCGCTCCACCTGCTGCTCGTCGGCGGTGCGCAGGCGTCCGCCGATGTCGTCGCGCAGCTCGGAGAGGGTGTCGAACTCGGACGCTTCGGAGACGAAGTCATCGTCGAGCTCGGGCAGCGACTTGGCCTTGACCTCGCTCACGGTCACGTCGAAGGTTGCCTCCTGGCCGCCGAGATCGCCCGGGTAATCGTCGGGGAAGGTGACCTTGACCTCGCGCTGGTCGCCGGCGCTGGCCCCGACCAGCTGCTCCTCGAAGCCCGGGATCAGCCGTCCCGACCCCAGCTCGATCAGCTGATCGCGTCCCTCACCCCCCTCGAAGGGCTCATCGCCCAGCTTGCCCAGGTAATCGACCACCACGTGGTCCCCACTCTCCGCGGGTCGCTCCACCGTGTCGAGGGTCGCCAGGCGGTCGCGCAGCTGCTCCACCTCGGCGTCGATCGCCTCCTGGGCGACGGCGGGTTCGCGCCGGCCGACCTCGATTCCCTTGTACTCGCCGAGCTTGGCCTCCGGGCGCACGCCGATCTCGATCGAGAAGGCAAGCGGCTCCCCCTGTCCCGGAAGCTCGCCGACATCGAGCTCGGGATCGCCTACCGGAGCGATCCCGGCGGTGTCGATCGCGTCCACGTACCAGGTACCCAGGGAGCTGCGCAGCGCCTCGTCCAGGACGGCCTCGCGGCCCAGGCGCCGGATGACGACCGGCGGCGGGACCTTGCCCTTACGAAAGCCCGGGATCCGCATCTGGCCCCCGAGCTTGCGGGCGGCCTGCTGGACGCGCCGCTCGACCTCCTCGGCCGGGACCTCGGCCTGCACGCGCACGCGTGACTCGGGCAGCTCGGTGACGCTGGTCTTGACTGAGCTCATGAGACGACAGACGATAGCTTGGCGGCGTGTGTTCGCGGATTGCAGGCCGGCTGGTCACGGGACCCCTCGCGTTCCTGCTGGGCGGCATCATTGACGTCTCGAGCTTCGCGCTGGGCTCCCTGCGGGCCCGGCTCAGCGGCCCGGTCAGTCGCCGACGAGGTTCTTGAGCTCGCGCAGCACGACGGGCAGCGTCGTGTTGTCGTAGGTACGGGACGCCCGGACCTCCTCGAGGATGCGCTGGGACCTCGTGACCGCCCGCTCGTTTCGCTCCAGCCACTCCTCGATCGCCCGCTCACCGCTGCCCGGATCATCGGCCAGAGCCTCCCGGATCATCGTGCGATGCAGCCGGTAGAGATCGTCGCGCAGCGCGGTCCGGGCCAGCGCCTGCCACCGGTCGGTCCGCGGGAGCTCGAGGATCCGGTCCCGCAACCAGTCAAGCCCCGTTCGGGAGCCCAGCCCGAAGTAGGTCGTCATCACCACCGGCAGCGGAGCCCCGGCGGCCGCGCCTTCGGTCACGATGTCGAACACCGAGAGCAGCGCCGGCATGCTGGCCACGCGACGTGCGAGCTCTGGAGGCACTCCGGCGGTTTCGAGCTCAGTCAGCCGCTCGGTGAAGGCCTCGCGGTCCAGGCCGTCCAGGACCTCGGGCAGCGCCTGCGCCAGCTCCCGCGCCCCGGGCCCGAAGCGGCTCACCAGCGACGCGATGTCGATCCTCGACCGCGCACCCGCCCGGACCAGCCAGCGGGCCGCGCGCTCGACCAGCCGCCGCCCGTCGATCAGCATCGAAAGCTGCGTTCCGGCCTCGATCCGGTTATCGAGTCCCTCCACCTCCGACCAGAAGGCGCGCATCTCGAAGATCTCCCGGGCGGCCGCGAAGGCGCGCGCCAGCCTCGGCCCCGAGGCTCCCGTCTCCTCGCTCAGCCGGAACGCGAAGGACATGCCGGCGCGGTCCACGATCTGGTTGGCGACGATCGTGGCCACGAGCTCGCGGCGCAGGCGATGTCGGCGCACCGCGTCGGGATAGAGGTCGGGAAGGGGGGGCGGGAAGTAGCGTTCGAGGTCGGCTGACAGGTAGGGATCCTCGGGCAGGTGCGATTCGAGCAGCTCCTCGTGGAGCTGGATCTTGCAGTAGGCGAGCAACGTCGCCAGCTCGGGGACGACCAGTCCCTGGCGCTCGCTGCGTCTCGAGGCGATCGTCGCCTCCGTGGGCAGGAACTCGAGCTCACGGTCAAGCGCGGCGACGTGCTCCAGGTGCTCGATCAGCCGCGCGTGCACCCCGACCATCGAAACCGACTGAGCGCGGGCCAGGCTCAGGGCCTGGGTCTGGGTGTAGCTGGCGTAGCGCACGCTCTCGGCCACCGAATCGGTCATCCGCTCCAGCAGCCGGTTGCGCTCGCGCTCGTCGATCACCCCGGCGGCCAGGGGATCCCCGAGCAGGATCTTGATGTTGACCTCGTGGTCTGAGCAGTTGACCCCGGCGACGTTGTCGATCGCGTCGGTGTTGATCTCACCGCCGGTCTGAGCGGGTCCGCCCCGCAGCGCGTACTCGATTCGGCCCCGCTGGGTGAAGCCGAGGTTCCCGCCTTCGCCCACCACCCGGCAACGCAACTGCTCGCCGTCCACCCGAACGGCGTCGTTGGCCCGGTCACCGGCGTCGGCATTGCTCTCCGACCGCGCCTTGACGTAGGTGCCGACGCCACCGTTGAAGAGGAGGTCGACGGGCGCCTTGAGCAGCTCGCGGATCAGGTCGGGGGCCGAGAGCCGGCGGGCTCGGATGCCCAGCGAGCTCCTGACCTGATCGGAGATGGGGATCGACTTGGCATTGCGCGGGTAGACGCCGCCCCCGGCCGAGATCAGCTCTGGGTCGTAGTCGCTCCAGGTCGACCGGGGCAGCTCGAACAGGCGCCGGCGCTCCTGCAAGCCCGCCTCCGGGTCGGGATCGGGGTCCAGGAACACGTGGCGGTGGTTGAACGCCGCGACCAACCTGATCCGGGGTGAGAGCAGCATCGCGTTGCCGAAGACGTCGCCCGACATATCGCCGATTCCCACGACCGTGAACTCCTCGGCCTGCACGTCGGTGCCGAGCTCGCGGAAGTGGCGCTTGACCGATTCCCATGCGCCGCGGGCGGTGATCCCCATCTGCTTGTGGTCGTAGCCGTGGGAGCCACCGGACGCGAACGCGTCCCCGAGCCAGAAGCCGTAGTCGGCCGATACCTGGTTGGCGATGTCCGAGAAGGCGGCCGTCCCCTTGTCGGCGGCCACCACCAGGTAGGGGTCGTCGTCGTCGTAGCGGACCACCCGGTCGGGGGCCACGACCTCTTCGCCGACGTAGTTGTCGGTCACGTCGAGCAGCCCTCGCAGGAACATCCGATAGCAGGCGATCCCTTCCTCCCGCTGCTCGGCGCTGCCTGCCGGCGGGCGCTTGACCACGAAGCCGCCCTTGGAGCCCACGGGCACGATCAGTGCGTTCTTGATCATCTGCGCCTTCATCAGGCCCAGCACCTCGGTGCGGAAGTCCTCGCGCCGGTCAGACCAGCGCACCCCCCCGCGTGCGACCTTGCCGCCGCGCAGGTGGATCCCCTCCATACGCGGCGAGTAGACGAAGATCTCAAACCGCGGGCGTGGCGCCGGCAGGATCTCGAGCTGCCCGGGATCAAGCTTGAACGACAGCTGCTCGGGCGCCTGACGGGTGCCGTCCCGCCGGAAGTGGTTGGTGCGCAGCATCGCCGACACCACCGCCAGGAAGCCGCGCAGGATCCGGTCCTCGTCCAGGCTCTGGACCCCGTCGATCGCCTCCTCTGTCTCCTGCGCGAGCCGCTCGGCGAGATCGCGATCGTGGGCGTCGGGATCGAAGCGTGCGCCGAACAGCCTCACCAGGGCATTGGCGATCTGGGGATGATCGAGCAGGGTGCGCGTCATGTACGAGCCCGAGAAGGCCACCGGGGCCTGGCGCAGGTAGCGCAGGATCGAGCGCAGCAGGGTGATATCGCGCCCGCCCAACCCGGCCACCATCACCAGACCGTTGAGCGCGTCGTCCTCGAGCTTTCCCGACCAGGCATCGAGGAAGACCTCGGCGAAGTTCTCGCCCGCCCGGGCCAGCTGTGCCGGGTCACAGCGCAGCCCGAAGTCATACAGCCAGACCGGGTGGGCGTTGCGGGGGCGGATCTCGTAGGGGCGCTCGTCTATGACCTCGGCGCTCATGTGCTCGAACGTGGGGACCACGTCCGAGAGCGAGACCTGGACGGCGCTGAGCAGCTTGCATCGGATGGCGTCACCGTCATCCCCGGGTCGCCGATAGGTCGTGATGATCGGCCGGCCGTGGCGACGCTGCTCGCCGATCCGCTTGATGTCGCCGACCGCCATGGTGGCGGCGCAGTCGGCCATGTAGCGGCCCTGGAACGCCGAGCCGTACTCGGCGTAGAGCTCGAGCCCGGCCCGCTCGCCGTGCGCGGCGATCAGCGCCGCCCGCAGGTCGTCGGTCCAGGCTCGCGTGGCCCCCGCGATCTGCGCCTCGACCTCCCCGACGTCGTAGTCGTCGGCGACTCCGTCCGGACAGTGGACGACATAGTCGACGCGAACGATCACCGATTCCGAGAGCTGAAGGCGCCAGTCGACCTGGTCGCCGCCGAACGCCTCAGCCAGGATCCTCCCGGCCGCCAGTCGGTTCTTGGTGTTGTAGCGATCCCTGGGCAGGCACAGCGTGCAGGCCACGAAACGATCACGCTGGTCGCGGCACACGAACAGCCGGACCCGCTGTCGCTCCCCGAGTCCCAGGATCCCGATAGCCATCGCGAACAGGTCGTCGGTGTCGATCTGGATCAGAAGGTCACGGGGAAGCGACTCGAGGATGTCGATCAGCCCCTTGGCGTCGTGGCTGTCCGGCGGAAAGGCGGCGCGGGCCACCATCCGCGCCATCTTGCCGCGCAGCAGCGGAATCTCTCTCGCGCTCGTCTTATAGGCGGTGGTCGTGTACAGGCCGAGGAAGCGCCGCTCGCCCACCACCGATCCGTCGGGCGCGAAGCGCTTGACGCCCACATAGTCCATGTAGGACGGCCGTTGCACGGTGGCGCGCGAATTGGCCTTGGTCAACACGAGCGGACGCGACGAGCGGGCCTGGGCGAGCACCTTCGGTTCCAGCGGCTTGGAGGGCGTCGAGGGCGAGCCTCGCAGGATTCCCAGGCCGCTCCCGGCCACCGCTCGCAGCTCCCCGGTGTCGTCCAGATCGTATTCGCGATAGCCCAGAAACGTGAAATGGTCGTCGGCCAGCCAGGCCAGGAACTCCTGAGCCTCGACGAGCTCGTCGGGATCCTCGCCCGGCGCCTCGCGGTGAAGCGCCGTGGCGAGCTCGGTCGTCCTGGCCCGCATCGCCCCCCAATCCTCGACCGCCGCACTGACCTCCTCGAGCACGATCTCCACACCGGCCTGCAGCACGGCGAGCCGGTCGGGATCGGACTGGTGGGCAAGCTCCGCATGGATCACCGACTCGGCGACCTCACCGGGCGCCGATACGCCAGTCTCCAGGACCTCGAGCAGATGGCCTTCGCCGTCACGAACCACCCGCATCACCGGATGGATGATCAGCTCGATCCCGCAGCCCTGGCGGCTGAGCTCCATGGTGAGCGAGTCCACGAGGAAGGGCATGTCGTCGGAGACCAGCTCGAGCACCGTGTAGGGCGAGCTCCAGCCGTCGCGCTCGCGGTCCGGTGTGTAGACGCGCACCTTGGTTTCGCCGGGCTCCCGCTGCCTGGCCGTCCGGTAGTGCGCGACCACCGCGCCGGCCAGATCAGCCTCGGTACGACCCGCGAGGTCCTGTGCCGGTACCCAGTGGTAGTACTGGCGGACGAACTCCCGGTACGCGGCGGCGGGCTCGTCGCCCAGCAGCTCGCGAATCGAGCTATCCAGGACCTCCAGCAGATCTCCCTCGAGGTCCCCAGCCTTCACCGCCATAACAGCATTCGCCTCTCTTGACGCTAACCCGACCCGTCCAACGCTACCCCCCGGGCCCGACCGCCGGCTTCACGACCAGGCGACCGGTAGGAGATCGGACGTAAAGGTGCGGACATCGATGCGCGATCATGGGCCGGTGCCGTCAGCCAGTGAGGCCGAAGCGCCGATCATCAGCACGCAGGGCCTGACCAAGGTCTACGACGGAGCCGACTTCAAGGCCGTCGACGGTCTGGACCTGGCGATCGAAGCCGGGGAGATCTTCGGTCTCCTCGGACCCAACGGCGCCGGCAAGACCACGACCGCCGGGATGCTGACCACGCGCGTGATCCCGACCGCGGGCCGCGCCCGGGTCGGGACGGTCGACGTGATCGCCCACCCGGCGCTGGCCAAGCAGCTGATCGGGGTCGTCTCGCAGACCAACACGCTCGACCGTCAGCTCACGGTCTGGGAGAACCTCTACTACCACGGGCGGTTGTTCGGCATCTCGGGCGCCGAGTCGGGGCGCCTGGCCGATCGCCTGCTGGAGCAGTTTCACCTCACCCGCTGGGCGAAGGCTTCGGTGTTCGCGCTCTCGGGCGGGATGGCGCAGCGGCTGATGGTGGCGCGGGCGATCCTGCACCGCCCGGCCGTGCTCTTCCTCGACGAGCCCACGGCCGGGCTCGACCCCCAGAGCCGGCTGGCGCTATGGGAGATCCTCGGTGAGCTGCACGCTCAGGGCCAGACGATCATGCTGCTCACGCATTACATGGAGGAGGCCGACGAGCTCTGCAACCGGGTCGCGATCATGGACCACGGCAAGATCCTGGCCCTCGACACGCCCGCCGAGCTCAAGCGGTCCGTGGGCGCCGACACGATCGTGACCGTCAAGAGCTCCGGCAGCCAGGAGGACCTGGCGGCCCATCTGGAGCGGGCGGTGGACGGCGTCACCCGTGCCCGGGTCCTCGACGACGCTGTGGAGTTGCACGTGAAGGGGGGCGAGCGGATCCTCCCCCGCGTCGTGGCGGCCGCCGAGCAGACCGGGGTTGAGCTGGTTGACCTGTCGCTGACCGAGCCGACGCTGGAAACCGTGTTCATCAACCTGACCGGAAAGGACCTGCGCGAATGACCGCGACCACGGTGGAGCCAACCAGGCCCGGATCGATCGTCGCCGAGCCGACAAGGTCGGCCGCCGCGGCCAGCCGCTTGGCGCTCAAGGCTCTGGTCCTGCGCGACCTGCTGGTGCTGCGCAAGCACCTCGGAGAGTTCGTCGCCCGGACGCTGATCCAGCCGTTTCTGCTGGTGTTCGTGTTCCTCTACGTGTTCCCGACCATCGGCCAGGGGGTCGGCGCCGGCCACGGGAAGGCGGCGGAGTCGGCGTTCGCGACCGTGCTCGTCCCCGGCGTGATCGCCATCTCGATCATGTTCCAGGGGATCAACACGGTCGCGCTTCAGATGGCGACCGAGTTCGGTTACACACGCGAGATCGAGGATCGGGTGCAGGCGCCCTGCCCGATCTGGCTGGTGGCGATCGCCAAGGTGATCTCGGGCGCGGTCCAGGGCATCCTCGCGGCCGTCATCGTGTTCCCGATCGCCGCCCTCGTGCACGCCTCGGGGGTGCATGCTCACCTGAGCGTTCACTGGGCCGTGGTCCTGACGCTGATCCCGCTGGCCTGCGTGGCCATGACCTCGCTCGGGTTGCTGCTCGGGACCGCCTTCGAGCCGCGCAACATCGGCCTCATGTTCGGCTTCGTGGTGCTGCCGCTGGTGTTTCTCGGAGGCACCTACTACCAGTGGACCAAGCTCGCGCCGGTGTCCGTCGGCGGCATCCACTGGCTCCAGATCATCGTCCTCGTAAACCCCCTGATCTACGTCGCCGAGGGGATGCGCGCGGGTCTCACCCACGCCTCCCACATGCACCTGTACATCATCTATCCGGTGCTGATCGGATTCTGCGCCGTGTTCCTGACCCTCGGCCTGCGCAACTTCCGCAAGCGCGTCCTCGTGTAACCCTGAGCGGGCTTGGCCGGGCTGCTGAGAGGGCGGCTGAGGGGGCGGCTGAAGGGCTGCCCCTTGCCGTGCCGCGCTCTGTGATGTTGCGGCTGTGCTGACCTTCTCGTTGGTCGCGCAAGCACGGCTAGTGGCAGCCCTTCAGCCGCTAGCCATCCCCTCGAATCGAGCGCTCCCGATCACTCATCGGGCGGTCTGGCCCAGCGAGATCCGGAGTGCCCGCCATGCGAGTGCTGCTGATCTCGCACGCTTTCTGCAGACCATGCGAGATCGGGAGTGCTCGCAGCCCCGGCGGAGTAGACCCGCCATTCGCACAACGCAGCCCGGCGCGCAGAGCGGGTGGATGTCCCGAGTGCGTCTCGCTCCGGGCGCCCACGCGCGAGCGAGCGCTCAGGAGGCGCGCAGGGCGTCGAGCGTTCCCTCGGGGTCCTCCACGGTCACCAGCAGGCGCCCGAACGCCGCCTCGGCGCCCAGCTCGACGCGCACCGCGGGACCGCGCCCGTGGACGGCCGCGAAGTCGGGGCGGTCGCCGGTCAGCCTCCTGACTCCGTAGGCGACCACCCCCGGAAAGCCGGTGCCGGGGGCCCGGATTCCTCGTAGTGCGCACCAGGGGTCGAGGTCGATGCTGACCGCCTTGACCGCGCTCAGCGGGACGCGAACGTCACCTCGCATCGCCGCCACCTGCTCAGCTCCGGAGAGGCTGACGATCAACTCATCACCTTGTACCAACAGCGACGCCACACACCGAGGCTAAAGCATCCCCGCGCAGACGCCGGAGCTCAGGATCCGGGTGGAAAGCGGTAGGAAGCGTGCGGCGGCACGTACGGCCCGACCTCGAGAACGATCTCGGCGTGACGGGTCAGGGGAATGCTCGACGGCGACCCCGACCACCGGTCGCCATTCACGAACGCCGCCACTCGTGAGCCCCCGGGTGCCGTGAACGTGGCCAGGCGCCGAGCCGAGAGAGGCTGCCCCCAGCTGCGAAACACGTCGGCGACCCGGAGCCGGGCGCCAGGTCGCACCAGAACCACGCCGGTGGGCTCGAGCGTCGTCAGCTCCCCGAAGCAGCCAGCACCCGAGATCCGGCCCGCGGAGTGGCGCAGGGGGCGCCGCGCTCCGATGCCGGCCGGCACCAGAACCACTCGGTTGGCCGCGAACAGCTCCAGGTGGATCCCGACCCGTGGTCCCAGCGGCGACCGGCAGGCGCCGAGCGGCGGCCCGGTGACCCCGGGGTGAAACTGGGCGCCCTCCCCGATGGGGCGCGCCTCGGCGGCCAGCCGAGCCGGGATCCCGCTGCCGAGCGCCGGGGCCGCGCGGCGGCGGCCGCCGGCCGCACCGCCCGAGCCGCATCCACCCACGACGGCCGCCAGGGTCAGGGCGGCAAGCGATCGAGCGGCCCCGCGCGCCCGCGACGGCGAGCGCGCTACGCGCTGGGCTCCCACGCCTGTGCCGACTCCTGGGGGTCGATCTCCGTCCCGGACCCGTTGCCGGTCGCCGGGCGCGAGTCGCCAGGGCGACCGCGGGCGCCCGAGCGCGAGCGGCCAGGACGCTCGGCCATCGCGAACACCAAGGGAAGCAAGCCCACCCCGCTGGCCAGGCAGGCGACGACCGCCACCCGGG
>Ga0182024_10024013_pt1 | contig 10873 bp, 9 predicted proteins | sample P32metaG_FD_120480 | JGI IMG/M metagenome (GOLD analysis project Ga0182024, IMG submission 120480) | Permafrost microbial communities from Stordalen Mire, Sweden - P3-2 metaG (Illumina Assembly) | ecosystem: Environmental > Terrestrial > Soil > Wetlands > Permafrost | place: Sweden: Stordalen... | reverse complement strand
GAGGCGCCCACGATGGCAATGCGCTCACCGGCGGCCACTTCGATGTTGGCGCCGCGCAGGACCTGTAATTTGACGGCACCTTGCAGGAATTCCTTGACCAGGTTTTCGCCCTGCAGCACCAACTCGTTAGGCATCGTCACATCCTCTAATCGTTTCGCAGTGACTCGGCGGGCAGCAGCCGCGCCGCGCGCACCGCCGGATAAACCGTGGAGAGGCAGGCAAGAACGAAGGCGAATCCGCAAATACGCAGCACATCCATCCCGTGCACGCGCGCCGGCAGATCGCTCATGAAGTACACGCGCGCATCCAGGAATTTGAAGCCGAGGATGCCCTCCAGTCCGTGCACCAGCTGCTGCAGGTTCACTGCGATCAACACGCCGAGCAGGACGCCGCCGAGGATTCCCAGCGTGCCGATCAAGCTGCCCTGCACCACGAACACCGACAGTATGCTGGCGGGCGAGGAACCGAATGTGCGCAAAATGGCGATGTCGCGCCGCTTGTCCTTCACCACCATGACCATGGTCGACACTACATTGAACGCCGCGACCGCCACCATCAGGGAGAGGATCACGAACAAGATACGCTTGGAAATAGCGATGGACTTGAAAAAATTGGCGTGTTCCGTGGTCCAATCCTGGATCTCGACGCCGCCGCCGATCGCCAGCGCGGCGGCACGCGAAACCCGCGGCGCGGCATACATGTCGGCGAGGTTCAGGCGTATGCCCGTGACGTCGTCGCCGAAACGCAGCAATTTCGCAGCATCCTGCATCGCAACGACGGCGATGCGGCGGTCGTATTCGTACATGCCCACCGACAAGATGCCGCTCACCTCGAACGCTCGCATGCGCGGGATCACTCCGAGCGGCGTTACATCGCCCAGCGCCACCAGCAGCACCACTCGATCTCCGACTCGCGCGCCGAGCTCATGCGCCAAATCGCTGCCGAGAATCACGCGGTATTTGCCTGGTACGAGATCGTCCAACCGTCCGCTCACCATGTGCGAGTTCAAATCCACGACCTTCTCTTCGGCCCCGGGCATCACACCGCGCAGCAATACGCCGGAGGACTTGTCGCCGCGAACCATCAGACCTTGATCCTCGATGTAGGGAGCGGCGCCGATGATGCCCGGGAAGTTGCGCAGCTTCTCCAGACTCGGGCCCCAGCCGCGCAAATGGCCCTCCAACCCCGAGATGGTCGCGTGGCCGGTCAAACTCAGGATGCGGGTGCGCAGCACCTCCTCGAAGCCGTTCATCACCGACAGCACGATGATCAACACGGCGACGCCGAGCACCAGCCCGCTGATGGCGATGCCGGCGATCAGCGATACGAAGCCGCGCCGCGGCGACGCGCGCAGATAGCGAAGTCCGATGAACCCTTCGTACCAGTGGCGCGTCATTCGTAGCGCAGCGCTTCCGCGGGCGGGGTACGCGAAGCTTGCCAGGAAGGATATATCGTGGCCGCGAAGGTCAGCAGCAACGCGGCCGCGGCGATGCGCACCACGTCGGGCGGATGCAATTCGCTCGGAATTCCGGATATGTAGTACACATCCGGGTCCATGATGTGAAAGCCCAAATTCTGCTCCAGGAACGGCACGATGACGTCGACGTTCAGAGCCAGCGCCAGCCCCAGGCCGACCCCCAGCGCGGCTCCGGCCCAACCGATGAGCACGCCTTGCGTCATGAATACCGCGAGCACCCCGCGAGGACTCATTCCCAACGTGCGCAATATGGCGATATCGCTGCGCTTATCGTTGACCACCATGACCAGCGTCGCCACGATATTGAAGACCGCCACGGCGACGATCAGCAGCAGAATCAGGCCCATCATGGTCTTCTCGATTCGAATGGCGCGAAAGTACGCTTCGTTCTCTTCGGTCCAATCGCGCACCTGCAACGGCGGCTTGAGATGCGCGGCCGCGAGGCGCGCCAGTTGCGGCGCCTTGAGTACATCGTCGAATTTCAGGCGCAGACCCGTAGGGCCATCCAGCTTGCGAAACGCCTCTGCGTCGGACAGATTGACGAGCGCAAGCACGCTGTCGTGCTCCTGCAGCCCGACCTCGAACACCCCGCTCACTTGAAAGTCCTGCAGCCGCGGCACGAACGATTCCGCGCCCACGGCGCTGCCGCCGGAAATCATGACGGTGACGGTATCCCCGACCCCCACCTGCAGCTGATAGGCGAGCATGCGGCCCAGAATGATGCGGTTCGACCCTGGCGCCAAGTCGCTGAGCCTGCCTTCGCGCATCGATGCATCGAACGAGGATACCCTCGATTCGAGATCCGGATCGATGCCGCGCAGGATGGCGCCGCTCATTGAAGGCTGACCCTTGAGCATCGCATCGGTGTCCAAAAAGGGTGCAACTCCCAGAAGACCCTCCGCGCCGCGAAGCTGACGGACGCGCCCCTGCCAGTCCTCGATCGGGACACCGCCGGGCGCGGTCAGCGTTGCATGCGCGGACAGACTGAGCAGCCGGGTGCGCAGCTCGGACTCGAATCCATTCATGACCGACAACACCGTGATCAGTGCGGCGACACCCATGGCCACTCCGAGCAGCGAGACCCAGGTGATGAAGGAGACGAAGAAGCTGTGTTCCCGAGCCAGCGAATAGCGCAGACCCACGAACACGGGAAGAGGTTGGAACATAGGCAGCGATTGATCTTGCGGCACCCGACAAAACGGGCGGCCTTAAGGGTCTCCAGAAAACAGCAATATAATCAGAGTGTTAATTGAGTCAAGTATTGGACCAGGAAGCCAATGTTATAGTTGCGGCCGACTCAAGTCTGCATAGGATATCGGTAACAAATGAGGTACGCCATGAAGTATCGAAATCTACTCGCCGCCGCGGCCCTAGGCCTCGGGCTAGCGGGCTTTTGCGCCTGCGCCGGTGCCGAGACGATTGCGGTCGACAACGGCATCGCCGTCAAGGAGTCGGACGTCGCCACGCCGACCCGTGGCATGACCATGAATCAGGTGTCGAACAAATTCGGCGCGCCGGTCAGCAAAATTCCCGCCGTCGGCATTCCGCCGATCTCTCGCTGGGAATATCCCGGCTTCGTGGTGTATTTCGAGGCCGACCACGTGATTCACAGCGTGGTCTCCGAATCCTCAGCCCCTTCCGATTCGTAACACGATAAAGATCGCGTAACATCCCCCGCTCGGAACCGTGAACCCACCGCGACGATGAGTCGCGGCGGGCGTTTTTTTTTATTCTGAAGTCAAATGGCCCTACTCGATCCCGTTCTCCCCGATGCCGATGCCAAACTGGTCAAATGGGGCAAGTTGTATGGCGCAGCCGCCGCGCTGGCGATCAGCGAGGCCGCGGCGGGCGCCAAGACTCCCCTCTTGGTCATCACGCCCGATTCGCGAAGCGCCGAGACGCTCGCCGACGAGGTACGCTTCTTCGCCGGGGCCGCGCTTGCCGTGCATGTCTTTCCCGACCTGGAAACCCTGCCCTACGACAGCTTCTCTGCGCATCCGGATATAACATCGGCGCGGCTCGCGGCCCTCGCGGAATTGCCGCGGGCGCGCCACGGCGTGTGGTTGGTGGCCATCGACACGCTTCTGCAGCGCCTCGCCCCGCGCAGTTACATCGATGCCTATTCGCTCAAGATCCACGTCGGCGAAAACCTGGACCTGGAGGCTTTGCGCACGCAGCTCGCCCTGGCAGGTTATGCCGCGGTGACGCAGGTCGTGGCGCATGGCGAGTTCGCCGTGCGCGGCTCCTTGATCGATGTTTTTCCGATGGGCTCCGATACGCCCTTCAGAATAGACATGCTGGACCGCGACGTTGACAGCATCCGCCGCTTCGATCCCGATACCCAGCGCTCGCTCGACAAACTCGAGCGCATACAGCTGTTGCCGGCACGCGAAACGCCGCTCAATCCGGATGCCGTGCGCGAATTTCGCCGCCGCTACCGCCTGCGCTTCAGCGGCGACTTATCCGAGCACGCGATTTACCGCGATGTCAGCCAAGGCATGGCACCGGGCGGCATCGAATACTTCCTGCCTCTGTTCTTCGAGCGCACTTCGCATTTGTTCGAATATCTGCCGCCGAACAGCGTGTTGATCGACGTCAATGACGCAAGTTCGGCCGCGGACATCCTTTGGCAGGGAATCGTCGAGCGCCACGAGCAGCTGCGTCACGACCGCCACCGCCCGATCCTGGATCCGGCGGAGATTTACGCCACACCCGCGGAATTCCGCGAATCCCTGGCGGCGTGGCGCCGCGTGCAGCTGCGCAACTTCGAGTGGCCGCCGGAGACCGAAGGCAGGTATCAGAATTTTCCCAGCGTGGCGCCGGCGGCCGTGCGCATCGATCCTCGCACCGAGCAGCCCGCCGCGGAGTTGATCACGCACATCGAAACGAGCCCATCACGCGTGCTGCTGGCCGCCGAATCCGCGGGCCGCCGCGAGCTGCTGCTCGATCTGCTGCGTGCCCGCGGGGTGCAGCCGAAGGTATTCGATGGATACGCTGCGTTTCTGAACAGCGATTTGCCCCTCGGCATCACCGTGTCGGCCACGGCGTCCGGACTCAAGCTGGAAGCGCCCGCACTCGAAATCCTTACCGAATCGCAACTGTTTGGAGATCGCGCCAGGCAGGAGCGCCGGCGCCGCCGGGCCGAGCGCGATCCCGCCAAGATTCTCAAGGAATTGTCGGATCTACGCATCGGTGCACCGGTGGTCCACGAGAGCTACGGCGTCGGCCGATATGTCGGCCTGCAAACCATGGACGTGGCGGGACACACCGGAGAGTTCCTGGTTCTGGAATACGCGGACGGCGACAAGCTTTATGTCCCGGTACAAGCGCTGCACCTGGTCTCTCGCTATACCGGCGCGCCCGCCGAGACGGCGCCGCTGCACAAACTCGGCGGCGAGCAATGGCAGAAGGCGCGGCGCAAGGCGGCGCAGCGCATCCGCGACGTCGCCGCGGAACTGCTGGATTTGTATTCGCGGCGCGCCGCGCGCGAAGGCACCAGCATGACGGCGAGCGACGCGGAATACCGGGCGTTTCAAGCCGGCTTTCCCTTCGAGGAGACCGCCGACCAAGCGGCCGCCATCGACCAGGTGCTCGCCGATTTGAAGTCCGGCAAGCCGATGGATCGCGTCATTTGCGGAGACGTCGGTTTCGGCAAGACGGAAGTTGCCCTGCGCGCGGCCTTCGTCGCGGTACAAGCGGGCCGTCAGGTCGCCGTGCTGGTGCCCACGACGCTGCTAGCCCAGCAGCACTACACGACTTTCGTCGACCGATTTGCCGATTGGCCCGTGCGTGTCGAGAGCCTGTCGAGGTTTCGCACCAACAAGGAGGCCGACGCGGTATTGAGCGGCGTGGCCGCCGGCACGGTCGATATCGTCATCGCCACGCAGCGCTTGCTGCAGGGAAAGACGAAGTTCAAGGAATTGGGGTTGGTGGTGATCGACGAAGAGCATCGCTTTGGCGTGCGCGACAAGGAGAAGCTCAAGGCGCTGCGCACCGAGGTCGACGTACTCACGCTGACCGCCACCCCGATTCCACGCACGCTCAACATGGCGATGGGAGGTCTGCGCGATCTGTCCCTGATCACCACGCCGCCCGCCGAGCGTCTGGCCGTCAAGACTTTCGTGCTCGAATGGAATGAAACGGTGGTACGCGAGGCGGCGCTGCGCGAAATCCGCCGCGGCGGACAGATCTACTACGTCCACAATACGATCGAGACGATCGAGAAGACCGCACAAGCAATCCGGGAGCTGGTACCTGAGGCCAACGTCGCGGTCGGCCACGGACAGATGCGCGAGCGTGAACTCGAGCAGCTCATGCTCGATTTCTATCATCGGCGCTTCAACGTCTTGGTGTGCACCACCATCATCGAGAGCGGCATCGACGTGCCCACCGCAAACACCATCATCATCGATCGTGCGGACCGATTCGGGTTGGCGCAGATCCACCAGCTGCGCGGCCGCGTGGGCCGTTCGCATCACCGTGCGTATGCATACCTCATCACCCCGCCGCACAAGGCCATGACCGCAGATGCCGTCAAGCGCCTGGAGGCGCTCGAGTCGCTCGAGGAACTCGGTGCCGGCTTCACACTGGCCACGCACGACCTGGAGATACGCGGCGCCGGCGAGCTGCTGGGCGATGAACAAAGCGGTCAGATCCAAGAGATCGGCTACAACCTGTACATGGAATTGCTGGAGCGCGCGGTCGCGGCGCTCAAGTCAGGCAAGCAGCCGGACCTGGAACGGCCGTTGGATGCGGGTGCCGAGGTGGATTTGCATGTACCCGCGCTCATTCCGGAGGATTACGTTCCCGATGTGCATTTGCGCTTGGTTCTGTACAAACGCATCGCAAGCACGCCCACACGCGAGGAACTCGATGAACTCAAAGTGGAACTGATCGACCGTTTCGGGCCGTTGCCCGAATTCGCGCAGTCCCTGTTCCGTTCGACGTACCTGAAGCTGCGTGCCGCCGCGCTCGGCATCCGCAAGATCGATGCCGGCGCGAGCAGCGGCTATTTTCTATTCGAGGAGCAGAACAAAGTAGACCCGAAGCGCGTGCTGAAGCTGATTCAAGGCAGGCCGAAGGAGTATCGGCTCGACGGGCCGTTGAAATTGCGTTTCACGCACGATGCGCGCAACGAGGAGAAATTGTTCGCCCGCGTGGAGCAGCTGGTCGAACAGCTGGCTTAAGCTGCGCGCTTGTGCCTCAACGCAATGCGCCAAAGACCTTCGAGACGATGGCGCTGCCTGCTGCCGCCGGATTCTGGCGGATCGCATGCTCCTCCTCGCCGATCATCGTATATAGGCCATCCAATGCCTTATGGGTGACGTACTCTTCGATATTCGCGGCGTCTCCCTTGACGAGGCCCAGCTTGCTGCCCTCGCCCGCGAACTGATCGTACTTCTGCGCCAGTCCGAGCCGATCAGTCGACTTCTTGACGATCGGCAGAAGCTTCACCGCCAACGGCGCGGCAGTCTTTGCGCGAAAGAACTGCGTGACCGAGTCATCGCCGCCGGTGAGAATTGCCTTGGCATCTTCAATGGACATGCTCCTGACCGCGCTCAGCAGCAGCCCTTTTGCCTCAGGCACGGCTTGTTCAGCGGCCTGGTTCATAGTGGCAACGAGCTCGTCGGCATCCTTGCCGCGCCCCAGCATACGCATGCCTTTGGCGACCTCATCGAGAGCCGGCGGCAGCGGAATCTTGACCTTCGGATTGTTCAAAAAACCACCGGGGACGCCGAGCTTACCGATGGCCGAAGACGCGCCGGCGCTCAGCGCACCCTTGATCCCTCGGGCTGCATCCTGATTGGTCAGATCGGCCAGACCCAATGAGAAGGCCGGTCCGATCAGACAGGCGAGCATCGCTGCTTGAAAACCGCGCACGTATATTCCGGCCATGACAAAGTCCTTATTTCTGGATTGCACCCAGAAAATCGCCCTTACCGACCTCCACGCCGTTATTGCGCAGCAGCGCGTACACCATGCTGACGTGGAAGTAGAAATTCGGCAGCACGAACTCGGTCAGGTAGCTCATGCCCGTGAATTTCCAGGAACCGTTGGGGAACTTGATCTCGATCGCCCGGACTTCCGCGCCTTGCACCTGGGCGGGCGTGAGAGTCTTCAAGAACTCCAATGTCTTGGCGATGCGCGCCTTCAACTCGGCGAAAGTGGTTTCGGTATCAGGATGCTTGGGAATTTCCACCTGTGCCAGACGGGCGCCCGCCCCTTTGGCCGTATCGCAGGCAATCTGCACCTGCCGGGCCAGGGGATGCATATCGGGAAACAGCCGCGCTTGAGCCAGCACGGCGCTCTCGAATTTCTTGGTCTCCGCGTGGGCGGCTGCCTTATCGAGAAACGCGGACATGTTGGTCAATCCGCGCGTCAACGCCGGAATACAAATGTCATACATGGAAATCGACATTGCTCGTCTCCTGCCGGTTTTATTTGCGAAAATTAGCGGGCGCCACTGTAGCATCTTGGCTGCACCGCCGACAGAAGGAGGAAATTCAATGTTGCCGTTTTCCGAAGCGTGCGAGCGCAACAAGGAGCCAATCCTGGAAGTGCTTCGCCGTGCCTTCGCCGACCGCTCTATGGTGTTGGAGATCGGCAGCGGCACGGGACAGCACGCTGCTTATTTCGCCGCGAACCTGAAAAATCTCGTGTGGCAGCCCACCGAACGCCTGGCCAATCTCGCCGCGCTGGCCTCCCGCCTGCGACTCCAGGGCGCCGACAACGTTCGCGTGCCCACGGTGCTCGACGTGACTCAAAAGATATGGCCGGTGCGCGTCGTCGACGCGGTGTTCTCGGCGAACACTCTGCACATCATGTCATGGGCCGAAGTGGAGGCGATGTTTGCCGGGGTCGATGCCGTTCTGTCGCCGCCCGGCATCATGTGCGTGTATGGGCCGTTTCGATATCACGGCAGGCACACCTCGGCCAGCAACCAGCGCTTCGACACTGAGTTGCGCGAGCGCGATCCGAAGTCCGGGATACGCGATATCGACGATGTGTGCGAACTGGCGGCCGCAAGCCGCTTGCGGCTCGCCGTGGATCACGATTTACCCGCCAACAATCGGCTGCTGGAGTTCGTGCGAATCGATTGAACTGACTAGCTGCGCGGCGTGCACGGCGGCGGGGTGCCATCATGGCACAGCGTCGGGCCGCGCTCCGGCGCGGGAGCACCGGGGCTGTCTTGGTGGGGATTGTTGGCGTCGTAGGCGGCGCATCCAGCCATCAGACAGGTCAACACACAAGCGACCAGCGTCCTCATCGTAGACTCCTTTCTCAGCTTACGGCAGCAAGGCACCCGAAGATTATCCTCCCGGCGAAGACCGAACGGAGTCAGACGAGACCGACAAGCGGTCTGCGGTTTGGCCGACAGTATTGCTAAGAGCGCGATGCCGCCAGCAACGACGCGCAATCCACGTCCTTGCCGGTTCCACGGTCGATGAGCTTTACCGATGAAGCATGCGGTTGCACGGCCACCGAGGGCCGCGCCAGCGCGCCGCGCACCAAGAGCGGCGCATCCAGGCGCAGTAGTCGCAAATCTTTCGGCTGCCCGCGCAGCGTCAGGTCGAGTTCCTCGGTATTCAGGTGGATTTCCCCCGCGCCCGTGATTACGACCGGCTCGGTATCGACAACGAGAGATCGAGCCGTCAGCGTTCCATCGTGCGCCCGAAAACTCGCGGCGGCGCAACGCACGGCAGCCTCGCGCTTGCTGCGCGTCAATGTCAACCCGAGGCCGCGAAGATCAACCCCCGTAAGCTCCGCCAGCGAGGCGCGAATCATGCCGCGCGGCAGTTCGGCACCGATGCTGCCGTTCGCGGTCGCAGCAACTTGATGAATGGAGCGACCCTGCCCGGTGATGTCGACGCGAGCCTGCATCAAGCCCTCCACCGGCGCCTCCGCATCCTTGTGCTCGAGAGCCGACAACTGCAGATCCGTAAACCTTATGCTTGCTTCCGCCGCAGGTACGTCTTTGTTGGCGTCCAAACGGATGCGCGCTTCAACCTTGCCCTGCAGATAGTCGCCCGTGAGCGGAGTTACGGTGACGATTCCATGATCGATCTTCATTTGTGCGGAGACCGTCTGCAGCGACATCCGGGCTATGTCGACTCGCTGCGCGTTGAGCCGCACCAGCACATCGGTGTGACGCAGCGCATCGGGATTGACCGCCACATCGGAGAAGATGCGGGGCGGCGAGTCAGGCGGCGGCCCGCGACCGGCGGCGCGGGCGCCGAAGTCGGATGTGCGCAGCAAATTCGCGGTCAAGACCGCATCGAGTTGCGGCCGGCCGTTCACCGTCTCGATCGACAGACTGCCGCCCAGATCGCTCTTGCCGCTGCTCAATTGCAGATGAGTAAACCGGGTGTCGCCGGCGCGGCGTTCCACGGTGCCGGTCAGGCGGTAAGCACCGGTGTTGACCAAAGTCACGCCGACCAGGAAGTACAGGTCCTTCAGGTCCTCGCCGTCCGCATCGAACACCGCGTTCATCAGGTCGAAATCGAACGGCCGCGGCAGGGAGCCGTGCACCTTCAGGCGCGAACCGCTGGATTCCTCAGAGAACTCCCATGCGTAGGGAACCTCGCGGCGGGCGGTGTCCAGAGGATCGGCGCTAAGATCGAATGCGGCCGGCCGGCCGTTCAACTGACCCTTGCCGGCGATATGCAGACGCCGCGGCGCGGGCGCTTGCCGCAGACCCTGGGCACTGACGATCCCGGCGAATTGCAGATGGCGGCGCTGATCGTCGAGCTGCACGTGGACATCCACGGCCGATAAATCTCGGATGAGCGGCAACCCTTGGTCATAGGTGGTGGCGGGGTCGACTCGTTGCCAGTTGGCGCGCCCCGCGGCATCCCGCAGCAGGTGCAAGTTCGCATCCTCCAGGGTCACGCTCTCGAGCGATGCACCGTGGCCAAATCCCGGTGCGCTGAACGACAACGTGAGGCGCCCAATCCGCGCCGTCTCCCCGGGCGCCACCCAGGGGGGATTTCCAATGGTCACTTGCTGCGCGACCATGTAGGGGTGACGCGACCAAAGCTGCAAGTGCAGCGGCCCGTCGATGCGAATCTGCCGGTTGAAACGCGCCTCCAGATAACGGATCAGCGCGGGGCGAAAATAACCTGCGTCGAGGGCGGCCAACAGCAGCGCACCGACACCTGCGAGCGCCAGGACTGCCGCCCCTGCTCCAATCCACCAGCTGCGCCGTCCGCATGGAACCTTCATGCGCCAATTAGCGCACATTCGCGCCGTCTACGCGCGCTCTATGATCTTAGGGGTTACGCGGCCTGATTGCGGCCGGACTGCTTCGCCTGCTGCAGCCGGGCCTGCGCCCTTTGCAGCAAGCTGGCGCAGCTCTCGTCCGTTTCCGGCACCGCTGCGCAAACGCCGACGCTGACG
>Ga0182024_10024012_pt1 | contig 10873 bp, 8 predicted proteins | sample P32metaG_FD_120480 | JGI IMG/M metagenome (GOLD analysis project Ga0182024, IMG submission 120480) | Permafrost microbial communities from Stordalen Mire, Sweden - P3-2 metaG (Illumina Assembly) | ecosystem: Environmental > Terrestrial > Soil > Wetlands > Permafrost | place: Sweden: Stordalen... | reverse complement strand
GAGCGAGCGATAAGCAATCCCTCCTGCCAACCCGTCCATTCCCGCCATAGATTCTCGGTGACGAACGGCATGATCGGGTGAAGGAGGTGAACGATCTGCGTGAGCGCCCAGGCAATGGCGCCGCGCGTCTCCGCCTTTTGCGCTTCATCGTCTCCGGTGAGAATGGGCTTGGTGAATTCGAGATACCAGTCGCAGAACGTGCCCCAGACAAATTGATAGAGCGCGTTGGCCGCCTCGTTGAATTTGAAGTCGTCGAGTGCCTCGGAAACCCGCCGCTCGGTATCGCCGACGGCACCAACGATCCAGCGATTGACCGTCATCGCGCACGAGGCCGGCTTGAAATCGGCGACGAGTCGGCATTCGTTCATTTCCGCATAGCGCGCCGCGTTCCATAGCTTGGTGACGAAATTGCGGTAGCCCTCGACTCGACCCTCGGCGAGCTTGATGTCTCTGCCCTGCGCCGCCAACGCGGTCAGGGTGAAGCGCAACGCGTCGGTTCCGTAGCGTTGGATCAAATCGAGAGGGTCGATGATGTTGCCCTTCGATTTCGACATTTTCTGGCCGCGCTCGTCGCGCACCAGGGCATGGATATAGACCGTGCGGAACGGCACGTCGGGCATGAATTTCAGCCCCATCATCATCATCCGCGCGACCCAGAAGAAGATAATGTCGAAGCCGGTCACGAGCACGTCGGTTGGATAGTAGCGCCGGAGTTCCTTGGTCTCTTCCGGCCAGCCTAGCGTCGAGAACGGCCACAGCGCCGACGAAAACCAGGTGTCGAGCACGTCGGGATCGGCCGAGAGTTCGGTGCGCCCGCCATACTTGGTCTCGGCCTCGGCGCGAGCTTCGGCTTCGGTCTCCGCGACGAAGATGGCGCCGTCCGGTCCGTACCATGCCGGTATCCGATGCCCCCACCAGATTTGGCGCGAGATGCACCAGGGCTGGATGTTGCGCATCCATTCGAAGAACGTTCTCTCCCAATTCTTCGGGACGAAGACCGTCCGGCCCTTCTCCACCGCGACTATGGGCGCTTTCGCCAACTCCGCGGCATCGCAATACCATTGATCCGTGAGCCACGGCTCGAGCACGGCCCCCGAGCGGTCGCCATGCGGAATCTGCAGCGTGTGCGGCTCGATCTTTTCGACCAGATCGAGCGCCCGCAAATCGGCGATGATTTTCTTGCGCGCATCGAAGCGCTGGAGACCGCGATAAGGCTCGGGCGCATTGTCGTTGAGCCGCGCGTCACGGTCGAAGATGTTGATCGGCTGCAAGCCATGCCGCTTGCCGACCTCGAAATCGTTGAAATCGTGGGCGGGCGTGATCTTGACCGCGCCGCTGCCCGCTTCCGGATCGGCATAATTATCGGCAACAATAGGAATGCGGCGGCCCACCAGGGGCAGCACGACGTGCCGGCCAACCAGATCGCGATAGCGCGCATCGTCTGGATGAACCGCGACGCCGGTATCGCCGAGCATGGTTTCGGGCCGCGTCGTCGCCACGGTGATAAAGCGCCCCGCCTCGCCCTCGACCGGGTATCTGAGATACCAGAGCGACCCCTTGGTCTCGACATTCTCGACCTCGAGATCGGAGATGCCGGTGTGCAGCTTCGGGTCCCAATTGACGAGCCGCTTGTCGCGATAGATCAAGCCTTCGCGATAAAGCGCGACGAAGACCTTGCGCACCGCCTCCGACAAGCCTTCGTCCATGGTGAAGCGCTCGCGGCTCCAATCCGGCGAGGCACCGAGCGCGCGTAATTGCCGCGTGATGGTGCCGCCCGATTCGGCCTTCCAGCGCCATACGCGTTCGATGAACGCGTCGCGGCCGAGCCTGTGCCGGTTCGTCTGCTCCAGTTCGAGCTGTCGCTCCACCACCATCTGCGTCGCGATGCCCGCATGGTCAGTGCCGGGCTGCCACAGCGCGTCGCGGCCCTTCATCCGGTGATAGCGAATGAGAATGTCCTGCAGCGTAAAGGTGAGCGCGTGGCCCATATGCAGGCTGCCGGTAACGTTCGGCGGCGGCATCAGAATCGTGTACGGATTCGCCCCGCTGTCGGGATGGCAGGCGAACGCGCCCGACTTCTCCCATTCCTCATAGATCGCGGATTCGACGTCGGCGGGTCGATAATTCTTGTCGAGCATGGGCGGCGAGTCGGCGTAGCGGCGAAATGCCGCCCTAATGGCCTTGGGCCTCACGCACCAGGCGGTTGATTTCCTCGCGGACGAGACGCTCGACCAGCCTTGGCAAATTGGCGTCGAGCCACTCCTTCATGTGCGGGCGCAATAATTCGCGCACCATCTCCTCGAGCGTGCGTCCTACATCGCCGAGCGGCAATTCGCGTTGGCGTTCGCGCGCGCCGAGGCCGGCCAGCTGCACAAGCGTCGCCATCGAGGCCGCCGCCGTCGAATCGGACACCAGCCGCTTCTCACTCGAAGCGAACGATTGTCCACCTGACGTTGCACCGGTCTTCAGCGGCGGGGGCCGGGTGAGCCGGCCGGACGGCGAGAATTGAGGTTCCGGTTCGGGCTCGTGCGCGGCGCCGGTACCGGGTTTGCCCAGACTCTCCTCGTCGATTCGCTCGGTTAGATCGAGGATTTGTTCCTGTGGGCCAGAATCAGGCGGGATGCCGGATGTCCGTCCCGCCACGGGATCGGCGGCGGAGGAAGTCGCCAAATCGGAGCCGTCTCCCGAAGGAGCGGGATCGTCCTCGGCAATGATGCGGCGGATGGATGCGAGGATTTCCTCCATAGAAGGCTCGTTATGCGCCTTGGCGTCTACCATGGGGTGCACCCGCTCTGCCGATTGGGCAAATTGTAGAGCATTTCCCCGTCAGTCCGAAGTGCTTCTTGAACGCTCGACGGAGAATTGCCGGCCGATACCGCAAGTAGCGATCGACGACCGGGATCGATCATTCGCCCGAGCCGAACCCGGCCAATTTGTCGCGCACGTCGCGATAATGCTTGTCGACGTCGTAGAGCTTGACCGCGAGTTTGAGATCGGCCGCGGTAAGCCGTCCGATCTGCTGCGCCAGATTGAATTCCGCGACGCCCAGATCGTGTTCCGTTATCACAAGATTGACCCGGTCGGCAAAAAGCTGCTGTTCGGTGATCAGCACATCGAGCACGGTTCGGGTGCCGACCCTCTGCTCCTGCTGGATGCCTTCGAAGGCGACTTCCGCGGCCTTGACCGTCTCGATTAGCGATTGACGCTGCGCCCGGGTGGACGCCACCGTTTCCCAAGCCTGAGAAGCGGTTTGCACGGCGGCGCGGCGGGTATCGTCGGTCGTGCTCTTGGCCTGTCCGACATTCTGCTCTGCTTGACGGGTCTCAGAATAGACGGCGCCGCCCTCATAGAGGGGAACCGTCATGCGGGCCACGACCGACGACGCGACCGTCTCGACGTTCTTGAATTCGACGTTGTCGAGCCGCTGGTAATCGCCCACTACAGCGATTGTCGGGAGCAACTGCCCGCGAATGACCTTGACCTGATCGCGGGCAGCATCCTCGGCGAAAAGGGCCGCGATCACATTGGGATTTTTGCTAGCGGCGAGAGTCAGCGCCTCTTGCTTGGTAGCGGGGAGGACGGGACGCAGCTTCGGCGCTTCGAGCTTTGGCGGCGGCTGCCCGACCGCCCGTTCGAAATTGGCGCGGCTGACCTGCAAATTGCCTTCGGCCTGTTGCCGGCCGGCAACCGCCGCCGCCAATTGCGCTTGCGCTTGGGCCACGTCGGTGCGCGTCAGCGTGCCGACCCGGAATTGCTCCTGCGTCGATTCGAGTTGCTTACGTAAAAGCTGTTCGTTGTTGATGCTCAGATTGAGATTGGCTTGATCGCGAACCACGTCGAGATAGGCCTGAACCACACTGAAAAATACTGCCTCTTCCGTGGCGATCATGCGAGCGCGCTCCGATTCGACCGTCTTTTCGGCCTCCGACGTTTGCGCCACGGTCCGGCCGCCGCGATAGATGGGCTGGGTAATGTTGACATCGACCGTCGTGGGCGTCAGTTCTTCATAGGCCGGCAATTGCGACGGCAAAACCCTGGAGGCGACGCATAATCCCGCGGAATAAGCGAAACAGGTGGGAAGATTGGGCGCATAAGGGGAGTTTGCTTCGCGCTCGCGTCCGATCGAGCTCGTCACCGTCACCGTCGGCCGCCAGTTCGCCAACGCCTGCGGCACATTTTCGTCCGTGGAGCGGAGATGGGCGCGTTCCGCCAGAATCTGGGGATTGCCCTCGTAGGTTTCGGCGAGCGCGTCTTCCAGCGTATAGGCGCGACACTCGATCGGCGTGAATAACCCTAGGATCGAAACCGCGACCAGCGCCGAAGCGAACCAGAGAGCGGATGGCGGGGAAGAACGCAACATCGGCTTTCGAGGCTCCTTAAAACGCAAAGCTCGGTTCCGCCTGGAACGCCGCCAGCGGCGCGGCCGCCGCATCGAACGCCGGCCGATGGGAGAGCGTGCGCCCAATCCGCGTCATCAGACTCGCCTGGCCAACCAGCGCTCCGGGCTTGAGCACCGTTACCAATCGGCCGCGCATCGCGAGTTGTTCGACGATCGCGTTCGGAACGCCAGCGACCGCCCCTTCAATCAGAATCACATCATAAGGCGCCGCGGCCGCATAACCGCGTTCAAGCGGACCTTCAACCACCGACACATGGATCGCGCCAAGCTCGGCAAGACGTGCCCGCGCCTGGCGGACGAGTTCCGAATCTTGTTCGAGCGCGATGACTTTGTTTGCCAGCCGCCCCAATATGGCGGCCCCATAACCGGTCGCGCAGCCGATGTCCAAGACCTTATCGTCCGCGCCAATCCCCGCAAGCTCGATCAGCCGCGCCAAGACCATGGGCTCCATCAGCGCGCGACCGCCGCCGAGGGGGACGTCGTCATCGCGATAAGCCGCTCCCGCCAACGCGGACGGCACGAAGCGTTCGCGCGGAACCATCAGAAAAGCATCGAGCACGCCTTCATCGAAGACCTTGTTGGTGCGAAGTTGCCCTTCGACCATGTTAAGGCGCGCGGCGGCAAAATCCATGTTCAACGAGTTGATTTCGGTGGAACCCCGCAAAGTTATAGAGGCGGGCAGAGCCGAAAACAATCCCGCTCCATTGGAGTCGCCCGCTCTAAAGCGCGGGTGCGGCGTCTTGACCGGGTGCCGGGCCGAAGCCTATATCTCGCCGCCCTCCCGGCCGGATGGCAGAGTGGCTATGCAGAGGACTGCAAATCCTCGTACAGCGGTTCGATTCCGCTTCCGGCCTCCATCCGGGAAGGTGTCTGATGTAGCCGAACTTCGTGAGTGGAAGGCGGCTACTTCGCTCCACGAATTGCGGGCTACGCGTGTACCCTCTACGAGCTTACCTAAGCTGCCGGACGGCAAAACGTTACCATCGTCATGATTTGTAAGCTGAGAGAGCAACGGGGGCGCCAGCATAAAACCCCTCTTCTAGGGGCTCCGGTTGTGGCAGACTTCCAGAATGAGTCGAGCCGCCGCTGCCTTGATCGCAACCGCTGGCGTTCTCACAATTAGCCCATTCGGGCAGGTTCGGGCCGATGGGATGGTAGATCATCTGTTCCAGTGCGCGGCAATAAAGAGCAATTCGCAGCGGCTAAGCTGCTATGACGCGCTTGTCGATATGGCGCGGATGTCGCCGGAGTCGAGCAACGTCCAGATTGCAACACACCCCGCGCCCAAGACCGTACCCTATGGTTCCCGCGTGGGTATGGAGGTCACGGTTGTCTCGACAAATGGAATTGATTCTAACCACGCCGTGATCGTCGCGAAGCATACTCGCGAAAACGCGATTATGTATTGTCGAGAGTACGTCGACAGCGTCACTGAAAAATGTATCCGGGACGAACTTGCGCTGAAACTGAGCAACGCTATCACCGCAAACTGCGCCACGGGAGAGTTCACAAATTTTTATGGAGATCGGCTTCGCTTCGCGGGACCGGGAACGACCGGCGAGTTCCACCTCGCAAAATTCATCGTCGTGGATACCGTGACCGGCGAAATTGAAGATGGCTCAACCGCGAGCGGCTATTCTGTGAATCTCGAATTGTTCAAAGCGCTCTGTCCGGAACACGCACCCAAAGCAAGCGAGCAGTAGGCGAAACGCGACTATGCGCTTGTCCGCGCCAAGGAGCGGTTATCGGGTTCGCACCCGAGCAAAAGAGACGCAGCTATCGAAGCGCTGCCGCGCTAAAGGCCGCCATGCCCGGCTCGCTGCGTCGGGAGCGGTTCCATCCGCGCTTGACAAGCCACGCATAGGTCTTGCGCGCCGGCTTCGGCAGGTGCTCGCGGCAAACCGGCTTTTCCTCGCCGGTCCTCATCGATTTTCGACAACGGGCGTTTGCGCGCGACAAACCACCGAACATCGACGGGATTTCTGGTCCTTCGTCTTCATTCATCGCGGTGCCATTCCGGTCAAAAGGCGCGGTGCAATTCCTGTGTAATCATGCCAAGAATGTCCTGGAATTGTATAGAAAGACCCACGCGCTCGGCCCTGTGCGTAACCGCTTGTTTTAACGAATAAAGAGAACGATTGAAACACTTGCCGAAACACGCCACCGAGTGCCGAAACCCGCCACCTAGACTGCAAATCTTCGTACGGCGGTTCGATTCCGCTTCCGGTCTCCATCCGGGAAGCGTTTCTTTCCTGAGAAACTGTATCCCTTTCGGCAGGCGTCGCGTGACATGCGGGTACGATTACGCCCCGCGGGTGAGGGCTACCGGGTCCGTTCTTGGCGATGGCGCTGGGCCGGGCGCCAGTCCCGCGGACCGACGTTGCCGCGTCGATGAACATGCGAGTTATCGAGCGGCCTGCACATTGCCTTCGCTCGGCGATGGGCTCGGCTCGCTCGACGCCACGGGTATTTGGGCCGAGCCAACGCCTCCCATCATAGCCGATGTGTTTGCCGACGACTGTATTTCGCTGGTCGCCACAACCGCGACGCTTCCATTTTCGCTTGCCGCCAAAGCTGGCGCGGAAATCAAGATGGCAAATGCCGCGACCACCGATCTTCGGAACATCGCATTCTCCCCTTTAAGGAGGGCGGGACGCCCGCGCGCATTTGCGTCTTCATTCGTTAAGTGTCGGTTAAGTCGGGGAAGCGTGCCGTGAAACCGCTGGAATTTCGGCAGTTCTTATCGGCGGTTCTTAGAAGGATTTTTTCTCGTCGTGGCCTATAAATGCCCTCAAAGCAGCGTGACATGATAGGAAGGCGCCCTCGTGAAACAGTAGAAGGGAACTAACGGAATGTTTGAGGTTCGCGCCGGCAAGGAGACGATAACCGTATCGGCCGCTCGCGTTGCCCGCGCGGCGGATCGGTTGTGGCGGATGCCGCAGGCGAAGCGGGATTATGCGCTCGCGGAGGCCAAGGAGCGGCTAGGCGGCCCGCGTCCCGGCAAAAGGGACGCGGCAATCACCGCCCTGGCACAATAGGCATCGGCCGTTAACCGAAGGCGCCCTATTTTTCTTCGCCTCCAAGTTCCGCCATCAATGCTTTCTTCCGCGCGGCGAGCTGCTGGGTGATTCCCGTCACGTCCATTTTGGCTTTCTTTACCTCTGGAAAGAGTTCTTCTTCCTCCTCCTTCACGTGATGCCGGATTTGCTCGCCAAGTACTTTTACCTTAGCGTCATAAAGCTCGTCGCCGGCCTCCATGCCCTCGATCTGCGCAATCAAGTCCTTGGCGCAGGCATGTTCGACCGCGGCCTCATCGAGCAGATCCTTGTCGCCGGTCGCCTTTCTAGCGGCAGGATAGAAAATTTCCTCCTCTATTTGCGCATGGACGGTCAGCGCCAAGCAGATTTTTTCCGCCAAATCCGCCTTCTCGTCGTCGTCGTCGCTTTTCTCGTAGAGGTCGAAATATTCCTCGACTTCGCGGTGATCGCCTTCCAGCAACGCAATCGCATCGTCGGTTCCCCCGGCCCCTTTTGCCGATGATTTGGTGGTCTTTCTTGCCTCCGCGCGCTTCGCCTTGGTTTTCGCCGTCGTCGCCATTTCAACCCCTTATGTGGAAATGCCTGAACTCCTGCTAGCCAACCGGCGAGCAACCGAGATAGTTCCTATTCACCTTTCGCCACGTCGCGGGGCCGAGTCCGCGACCGCTCCGCCAGGAGTCTTCCACCGGGATATTTTCAAGTGCTATGGTCCGCGCCGATCCAGCGCAAACGGGAAATCGGATCGGTCACATCATTTGGGAGGCAAGTATGGGATCATCCTTGAAGCGATTTATTCCTGTGTTTTTATTTGCCACAGCGTTGCTGGGGTTCCACGCCCTGGCGGCCAACGCGCAGGCCACGCGCACCTGGGTCTCGGGCGTTGGGGACGATGCCAACCCTTGCAGCCGCACGGCTCCTTGCAAGACATTTGCCGGCGCGATCAGCAAGACCTCAGCGGGCGGCGAGATCAATACCCTCGATCCTGGCGGTTTTGGCGGCGTCACCATCACCAAAGCGATGACGATCCGGGCCGAGGGCTCGGAAGGCGGCGTCCTCGTTTCGGGTACGAACGGGATTACGATCGCGGCCGGGGCCACCGACATCGTCAACATCGTCGGTCTCGATTTCCTTAATACTCCGACTGGAGGATCGAGCTCCGGCATCTCGGTCCTTACTGCCGCCCAGGTTCATATCCTCGATTGCGAAATCCGGGGTTTCGGGACGGGAATCAATGTCGCGCCGACTACGAACCCGACCTATGTCCTCGTAACCGACACGGTCCTCGACAACAATGCGACGGGGATATTGTTCAATTCCTCCAATGCCAACGCCAAGGCTGCGGGGATGATCGATCATGTAACCGTCTTTGGAACGGGACCCGGCAATGCGGGCACCGGGCTTTCCGCGAACGGCACGAGTGCTTCCGTGCTGATGAACAATTCCACGATTATTCAAAACGGGACCGGACTCCTGATAAGCGGAGGCAACATCTACACTTACGGGAACAATCGTATTGCCAGCAATGGAACCAACGGTGTGCCGAACCATTCGCCCGCGGCCATGGAATAGAATCGCGGCGTCTGGGACGCGACTCCCTAAGCATCGTTTTCGCACGCATCATGGCCGGGGCCGCCGAGATATTCCATGCGGCCCCGGATCCGGTGGGCGTGCGTTTCCACTCACTCAGGGTCCTGGCCGGGCATTGGATTGCCTGGATTGTACGCAATTCCGCCGCCGAAATGATCGCGGATTCACCAACCTAATCGCCGCAAGCGACACGCTCGATACACCGAAGTCCCTGAGTTTTAGCCGAATCGAGGTGGATTCGGCGGGTTGGCATCCGAATTGCTCTCCTTGGGACGAGACGGTGCACGGGGTGGCGATGACAGACGAGACGGTCCTGACGATTTCGGCCGAACCCTATGCGTTCGAGCTGGAGCCGGGGCGCTGTGCATTGCTGATCATCGACATGCAGCGCGATTTCCTCGAACCCGGCGGCTTCGGCGAAATGCTCGGCAACGACGTCGGCCAGCTTCGCCGCGCGATCGAACCGAACCGGCGGCTGCTCGGCGCCTGGCGCGAGGCCGGATTGCTGGTGATCCACACCCGCGAAGGCCATCGGCCGGACCTGGCCGATCTCCCGCCGGCCAAGAAAGTGCGCGGTCATGGCGCGAAGACGATCGGCGATGCCGGTCCGATGGGCCGCATCCTGGTGCGTGGCGAGGCCGGCCACGACATCGTGCCGGAGCTTTATCCGCGCGGCGGCGAACCGGTGATCGACAAGCCCGGCAAAGGGGCGTTCTTCGCCACCGACCTCCACGCCATCCTGCAAAACAACGGCATCGCACAGCTTGTCGTCACCGGCGTCACCACCGAAGTCTGCGTCAATACCAGCGTGCGCGAGGCCAACGATCGCGGCTACGACTGCCTCGTGCTGGAGGATTGCGTCGGTTCCTATTTTCCGGAATTCCAGGAGATGGGCCTGAAAATGATCAAGGCCCAAGGCGGTATTTTCGGTTGGGTGGGCAAATCCAGCGACGTCATCGAAGCGATCGCAAAAAAATAGCGGGGCGGAAGTCGGGCAGCGAAACAACGCGAGACGAGGGGCAGCGCGATGGCGATGACAGAGACGGCGGGCGGCTTCAAACCGAGATTTTGGGTCGCCGGGGATTTGAACGCCTTTTTCGGATTCGGTACTAACATTCTCGTGAACATGCTGGTGCTGACGGGGCTTTTGCGTTTCGTGTTGAAAATGCCGGACAGCCTCGTCTTCGGCCGCATCCTGCCGGCGACCGGCCTGATGCTGTTCCTATCCACGATGTATTACGCCTGGCTCGCCTACCGCCTTGCGATCAAGGAGGGGCGAAGCGACGTCGCGGCACTCCCGTCCGGGATCAGCGTGCCGCACATGTTCGTTGTCACCTTCGTCGTCATGCTGCCGATCCTGATCAGGACCAGCGATCCGATTCAGGCTTGGGAAGCGGGATTGACCTGGGTGTTCATCCAGAGCTTCGTTCTGATGGCGGGCGGCTTCATCGCGCCCTGGATCCGCAAGATCACGCCGCGCGCCGCCCTCCTTGGATCGCTCGCCGGCATTTCCATCACCTTCATATCGATGAATCCGGCGGGCCAGATTTTCTCGACGCCGGTGATCGGCGTAGTGTGCTTTGCGGTCATCCTCGCCAATTGGTTCGGTGGCATCCGATATTTCGGCGGCGTCCCCGGCGGCTTGGTCGCGATCATAGCCGGCAGCGTCATCGCGTGGGGTTCGAACCTATTCGGCCTGGGTTTCGGCGGTTTGAGCTATGGCAATCTGCTGGGCTCGGTATCGAGCTTCGGCTTCGAGTTTCCGGTGCCGGAAGTAGACCATGTCTTCCATGGCTTCAGATTCCTGGGCGTGATCCTGGTCACGGCCATTCCCTTCGGCATCTACGAT
>Ga0182024_10024011_pt1 | contig 10874 bp, 7 predicted proteins | sample P32metaG_FD_120480 | JGI IMG/M metagenome (GOLD analysis project Ga0182024, IMG submission 120480) | Permafrost microbial communities from Stordalen Mire, Sweden - P3-2 metaG (Illumina Assembly) | ecosystem: Environmental > Terrestrial > Soil > Wetlands > Permafrost | place: Sweden: Stordalen... | reverse complement strand
CGGTGCCCCTCCTGACGCCCCGCCTATCGAGTTTGTGGTTGGGCCTGGTCACTCCGATTTATGCTCGCGTAGGCCGCAAGCTGATCGAGAGCATGAGAAACCCGACGCTGGTCTGCGATCCGTCCGCGCTGACGACTTTTGGTATTAAGCCGAAGGGCCTGAGAGAATCCATCGAGAGAGCTCTGCATCACGAAAACCGGGAATTTGCCCTGACCTTCTGGTCCGACGCTCTCTCCTCCGGTGGGAAGACCCGATCATGGGGTGGTGTGCGGTTTGGGACCAGGCTGGTCGATTCCCGAACCATACAAGTGTCCGTTCCACCGGCCTTGGCCTTTGCCCCAATCCAGCGGATTGGGGGCTCGAACGGATGGTACTTCGCCACTTTCCTGTGGCAAGTTCGAGGCTTCTTCGATCTTCTTATTGGCGGTGTGGGACTACGCCGGGGGCGCCGGGATCCTCATGCGGTGGCCGCTGGCGATGCTCTGGATTTCTGGCGCGTAGACAGCTTTGAACCGAACCGCCTGCTCCGTTTGGTGGCGGAGATGAAGGTGCCCGGACGTGCGTGGCTTCAGTTCGAGGTTGAACCAAACAGCCGGGGCGCTGTGATTCGGCAGACCGCAATTTTCGATCCAGCTGGATTAGCGGGGCTTTTCTATTGGTACGCCCTATACCCGATACATTATTTCATCTTCAAAGGGATGCTCCACCAGCTTGCAGCAATCGCGGAGCGCGAGCCAGGCACAGCTTCGTTGCCAACATTAGACAAATCTTCGAAAATCACTGTTCGCTGATCGCCTGAGGTCTACCACTGAGGTGGCCGTATCGTGATTTGGTTCACCACACATTCTTTGGCGTGCCGATCACAAATCCTTTTCCCCCCGGGGGGGCAGCCAAAGTCACGGACGAACGCGCCTCTCAGTGCGACTGCTGACCTGGATGACCACGATCTGGAAGAAGTCACGCTGTACGCCCATTTCAGAGACGCGTGGCATCGACGAAGAAGGCGTTCGGGTCCGGCTACCTATGATGATCGAGGCCGCAGGCGTTAACGCAAGCGCCGCCTTAGGTAGGATCTTGCCACATTCTGTGTCGAGTTTTGTCACTTTCTGCGTCAACATTTGTCAGCAATTCTATCAACCTACAGGAGTGTAGGTTGACAGAGTAGTTGAAAACCGCCGTGTTGATTCCAGAGGGCCAAGAGCCGCTTGTTTGACGCAGAAGATGAAAAGTCTCGCCAGAGTTCGTGAAAATATCCTACGCGCTTGCCACTGTTGTTGAAATAATCCTACACGGGACTGCTGTCGGGCGTGCTTTCGGGCACGGTCGCTAAATGCTTGGCGACCAGGGAGGAGGCAATCTCGGCAAGGCCAAGCTGGCCAGTCTCGACATTGATGATTACACGCTCAGTTGGCAGGCCACTTTCCACTAGCCCGTTTTGGTCCGAATACTCTGTGCCAGCGTCACGGTGAGGAAAGACGGAAGATTTAGGCCAAGATCTTCGTCTGATACTATGTCGTCACGTATGCCTGCCGATTTCAGCTACGCCTTCCGCCAATTCGGCAAGTATCGAATTTCGACCGCCCTCGCAGTCACCTCGCTGGCATTCGGCATCGGCGGGGCGACTTCAGTGTTCAGCGTCATTAACGGCGTACTGTTGCATCCGTTCCCCTACGCCGGAGCGGACCGGATGATCACTCTGCGGGTGACCGATACGGCCGGCTATAACGGCTTTTCGAACTACTTGCTGTTGTCAGCGCGTCAGTTCCAAGACATTCGGAAATCGCCTGTTCTGGATGGGGCGATCGCCACCGATAGTTGGGATATGGCCATCACGGGTGAAGATCTTCCGCAGGCGGTTCACACGGGTAAAATCTCGGCGAACGCATTCGAATACTTCGGTGTGCCTCCAGTGATCGGCCGCGAATTCGTCAGCGACGATGGCCCCTCCGGCCAGGAACCCCGTCGTGTGGCCGTACTGAGTTACCATTTCTGGCAAGGCCACTACGGCGGCAGCCCGACAGCCGTTGGCAAGACGATCCAACTAGACCACGAGAATTACACGATTATCGGCGTCGTCCCGCCTCGATTCGAGTGGTTTCATAGCGATCTCTATGTTCCATTGCGCCTAGCGGACGACCCTGATCGCGTAGAGATTGTCGATGCAAGATTGAAACCCGGAGTCAGCATCGAGCGGGCAACCGCGGCGTTGACACCGCTTATCCAGGCCTTCGAAAAAGAGAGCCCGAAGCATTTCCCCCGTAAGCCCGGTCTGCGAATCCGCAAGCTGAACGCCGCAACCGAGGACCGCTATCAGAGGACGCTCGTCCTTGTTTTTTGTGCGGTCATGGTCCTGCTGGCGGTGGGATCGACCAACGTGGCGCTGCTCGTTCTGGCGAGGGTCAGCGGGCGGCAGCAGGAATTATCGGTGCGTGCCGCTCTGGGCGCCAGCCGCGCGCGGCTAATTCGGCTACTCGTGAGCGAAGCTATTCTGCTCGCCTCTGTCGGGTGCGTGGCCGGCGCAGGATTGGCGCAGGTTTTTGTCCCGCGAATCGTGCGTGGGTTGCCCGACAATTCCTTTCCGAACGCCGCGTCGATTCACGTCAACGGCCCGGTCTTGCTGTTCGCGGTGTTCGTATCCTTGTCAACTGGCCTGATCGTCGGCATCTGGCCCGCGCTCCGGTCCTCACGCGCTGATATCGCAAACGCGATGCAGGCACAGAGCATTCGCACGTCGGGAGCGAGAAACAGCCGACGTCTGCAAACGTCGCTGATCGCGGCGCAGGCGGCCCTGACCGTGGTCCTGCTCGCGGCGGCCGGCGCGTCCATACGCACGTTCCTTCACCTGTACGAAACGCCCTTGGGATACGACCCCAGGAACCTGGTGACCGTCGCGCTGCAATTCCCAGACGGCACGCACTTGAAATTGCAGGAACGGCAGCGCTTTTATGCGGATGTGCGGGAGAGAGTGTCGCACATTCCTGGTGTGAAATCGGCCGCCATCTACCCCTTCGGATTTCCGCCGCACGCTCAGTTCTTCCGCCGCCTGGAGTTATTCGATCAGCCAGCGGGCGTGCTGAACGTTGCCACCAATCCCGTGGGCCGCGAGTTCTTTCAGACGCTGCGCATTCCGATTTTGCAGGGCACAGTATGGTCGGAAGAAGAAACGGAACGCGCGGCGCACGTGGCGGTGGTCAACGAGGCGTTCGCGCACCGCTATTGGCCGGCGGGGGATGCGGTTGGACGCCGGCTTCGACTGCCGGACTTCACCGCGTTCACTTCCTGGATGCTGGCCCATCCCGGAAGCAACGATTGGCTCCAGGTCCTCGGGGTGGTGGCGAACACACCTAACGACGGGCTTGCGAAACCTGCCATTCCGGCCGTATATCTCCCTTACAGTCTGGTATTGGGGGATTCATTCAACCTCGCGGTGCGCACCGCGGACAATCCTCTCTCGCTCGCTCACGCGATCCGCGAAGCGGTTCATTCCGCCGACGCCGGTCAGCCGGTGAACGAGATACGCACTGCCGAAGAAATCCTCTCCGACGAAGGCTGGGCAACCGAGAGGTTTGTGGCCGGATTGTTTGCCGTGTTCTCTGCGTTGGCGCTCGTGTTGGCGGCTATGGGGCTTTACAGCGTAATATCCGTGGTGGTGGCGCAACAGTATCAGGAACTGGGAATTCGGATTGCGTTGGGATCGCCCAGGCGTTCCGTGCTTTTGGGAGTGCTTTCAGTCGGCACTCGTGCTGTCGTAGCCGGGCTGGCGGCGGGTGTCTCGTCGTGCCTCCTGCTGAATGGCGTTTTCAGGCATTGGACGGGTGGCAACATTTACGATCCGGTGGTGATCCTCTCGGTCTCCGGCATTCTCCTCTTCACGTCGGTTGTCGCCAGCTTCTGGCCGGCATGGAAGGCAACCACCATTGACCCGATTGCAGCGCTCCGTCAGGGGTAAGCGCGGTTCTGCGATCTCGTTTTGCTGCGCGACAGCGTTTGTCTACTTGGACCGTTCCAGACAAACAGCAGGCTCCCCGGCGTGCCACCTGACCGTATCACGACAATGAGAAATGGTCGCCGCGGGATAGATCCTCCCTGACGGCATGGTGTTTGGCGATGATGCGGGGCTGCGAAGGACACCCGCGTGGCAGGATCGACCATTGGGACCAGCCAACGTATTTCCCAGAGGTTATTTCGAGCTACTGTCAGAGCGCCGACAACTTCGCACGGACTCGTCGCATAGGTCTACCCAAGGCGCCCTCCTTCGCTTGCCGGTACTCGACCCACTTCTCTTTCCGGGCGGCCAGGATGCGGCGTCGTGCTGCCTCCCTCACCATCCTACGGCTCGGCATCTGTATCTGAGCGGCTACCTCTTTGCGGAGGAAGAATGCGTGTTCTTTTCCAGCGTCGGGTATTGGGATCGCAAGCAGCGTTGTGCCCGACTCTTTCAGGTAGCGTGTAAGAGAACCACTGTCGAGATGGAATCGCCTGGCGAGGACTGATGTCGCAACGTAGCCCTCCGCGAAACGTTGGACATCCGCGGCAGCCAACAGCTTCGAAAGACCGAACCGATATTCCGCAGCCGAATGCACAATGTCCTGTGCTACTAGGCCACGAATCACAGGCACCCCTACGCCCAAAATAGCCGCCGCCTCCCCGTAATTGAGAAAGCCATCCGGGGGCACTGTCACGCCTGGCACGGGGCGGTACTTGCGCAGATCCTCAGACAGGAACAAATATCCGGTGATCCCACGAAATCGGTTGGTGTATCCCACTGGAACAAGATTGCCCTCGACGACGGCCCGGATAACGGCGGCAAGCCCCGAATCGCGGCCGAGGTAGTTCTTCATGGCATGGCGCAGTGCTATGAACTCGCCAGGCTTCGAGTATGCCTTCACCGGCACAGAATATTTTTCAAACGCGTCCTTGATCTTCATGACGTCTTCGCGAAGGAAGAAGAAACACCGCGCCGGGAAATTTCGGTCGGGTCCTTTCGCGTAGCGCATGGCTCCGGCGGCGGCGACTGTGGCGAGGGTGAAGTTCTTCAGACCGAGAGCCCTCTCCGCCTCGGGTCGCGGCATGTAGGGCGTGAGTTCCGCGTCGCGAGCGGCAATCCATTGGTTCAGCGATTCCCGTTGAATCCAGCACTCGGTGCGGCTCCCACCCCGGCGCACGTTCAGGAATATCGCGTCGATTTGGCCTTGACGGGCAAGATCCCAGATTCGGCCGCCAGCCGTGTGTGCTATCACCTCCGCCTCGTTCGCGGTCACCCAATGGGAACTCCGCCGAACGGCAGCGGAAAAGTATCGGTGCTGGCCGCGGATCAGGCCCGGCCAGTCCTCGATTACAAACCTCTCGAAGACGTCGTGCAGGAATCCGAATTCGATGCGCGGGAGAACACGGAATAGATGGCGGTAAAAATTCCCGAAGATCTTACTGAAGTTCAGAGCGGCCGGATCGGTGATCTCCGGCGGGAGCATGTTCTTCAATGCTTCGCGTAAGGGTCGAGGCCATTCTCTCAGTACTGCGACCGCGCCGCGGTCGATCTCGGTTGCGACTACAAGATCTGTCGCGATAAAGGGCCGTTGCTTCGTGCGTAGCCTGTCCTTTTCGCGACTGGCACCGACAAAAAGGACTAGCCTTAATAAAGCCCCCAGGCCCAACCTAAGCATTTCCGGCGGAAATCCACAATCCACGAGATCAAGTTCAGCGTCTTTGCCGGGTGGAAACCCGGCAGCCTTATAGATCGCTGCGTTGATTGCCACCATGTCGGGTGTCGCCGCTTCGGCGGTTAAGCCGCGCAAATCGAGTCCGCAACGACATTTACATACAGATGGGCGCTGCCAAGCCAGCCTCTTCTTGCAGGCCGGACATTGGTTGACTAAATGGCAACGGTGGATGGGGCAGGTTGTGACGAGGCCCAAATCCCACACGGCCCACCAGACGGGACTGTCCTTGAGGCAACCGGGGCATATCCGTGGGCGGTTGTAATTCAAATCGTCGTCGCTAATCCGTCGGCCATAAAATGACCGTTGATCGAATCGATTCCGTCCGCCGATATGCCGGTAGCACAGGGCCTGCCACTCCTCCGGCTCCAGGCGCAATACGTGTGCAATTTGGTCGGCGCTGTTATCTCGCTCCAGGCCGGACCTCGGTAATCCGGCAATTTGGGCCACCGAAAGGGGGCCGCAATAACCGTGCTCTTGAGCAACGCGACACAGGTATCCGCGGGGGCTCTCGCGGGGCAGCGGATCGACGCGGAAAAGCAAGCGGGCGCCTCGGAGGATCGGTATGCTCATGCGTGCAACTCCAGACTCACGCTGCGATGACCGCCCGCGGAGCGCGGGACACACGTTCTTGCGCTTGGCAGAGTCAGCGGCGGTGCCTTGTCACAATCGAAGGTATCAATGAACGGATTCGGATCATCGAGACGTTCCGACCAGACATGCTCCGCGAAGGACTCCGAGAGAGTGCGTAATGTGATCTGCCGGCGTGGATGGCAACGGGCGATCCGTGCGGCGCCGCGGATGATCTTCATCGTGTAGCCGATCAGGCCGTATGAGGCATAGTGCATGCGGAAAGCCATATCGACGTCGGACAGACAGGGCATTCCGTACTCCGGGAGCTGCTCTTGAACCGCGCGGAGGAAGGCCCGGTATGTTGTCCGGTCGTCTTTAGCGTCCCAGCGAAAAGCCCCTACGCGCAGGGTCGCACCAAAGCGGCGCCGGAGCTGTTCATTCTGCTTGAGGACTTCCAAACAACGTTGTAGGCCGACTACCACGATTGCCAGCCGGGCTTCCTCGACCTGTTCCTTCAGCCAGTCCGCGACGTCGTTTGGGATGTTCGCCTGCCGCACATCTACGAAGTGCTGGAACTCATCGAGCGCCAGCAGACGCACGCGGCACCGCTTCATCAACTCCCGGAGGCGAATGCTCTTGGCCACGGTGTTGCCACGCGACCATAGCGGATCACCGAGCTGATATAGGAGCGTTTCGGCGAAACTCTTCACCGTTGGCCGGGCTGGCACCTTTGCAACGAGCACCGGCACTTCCAAACCCCACTTATGGTCAACGCGTGGATGTAGACTGGCGAAATACGAAATAATTGTGGTCTTCCCGCTGCCGCTCTCGCCAACGATCGGACAACAGTCCGGTTCGGCGGTGGCGTCATGGCTATCAAAGCATGCCTGGACCCGCGCAACCGCGCTTTTGAATAAAGGGTATTTGACAAGTACACGTTCCGACCGCTCCATGGATTCTGTCATTGCCTTTCTTCCATAGCCGTAGTCGAAATCACCGCCGCCGAGAGGCGAGGCAGGTCCAGAGCGGTTTCGAATACCGGTAGGGTCTCGTCATCAGCGAAAGCATCGCGCCGTGCGGGCGGTGGCTCCGGTGGAGGACCCGGTTCAGCAGGCGGCTTCGGAGGGTCCCCGGTATCCTCCGCTGGATGGGGTTGTGTCTCTCGGGGATCTCGCGCGTCAGCGCTCACGATTTCGGCGCCGACCGCGCCCGAAGTAGGTCCGGCTGTGTGATCTTCCAAGAACCGCGCATGGCGCTTCCGGCCGCGCGTCGACTTGCGGTTGAAATCGCGCTCCACCAACGCACGGATTTCTGCTTTGGCATGCGCCAACGCTACGATGTCGGTGCGGGCATCCAACTGCTGGTGTGCATATCGGCGAATGACCTTGTTCTGCCAGAACGACAGGCCCTTGGCGTAGGCCTGATTCACCGCGGGAACACAGATATAGGTTCCCTTCTGGGGATCAAGCACATTGACGCGGCCCAGGTCGCCAGGGTCGAAAGTCAGCTCGACTTTTGCGCCCACGCCCATTCGCCGCCTCAGTTCTCCAAGTTCTGGACCGTTGTACCTGAGGCCTTCCAGTTCAACACCATAGTGGAACACAACCCGTCGGACGGTCATCCCCAGTACAACTTCCAGGCTGCTGGCGCTCGGCGGCAACGGAGGCGGCAGTTCGCTGATATCGCTGCGCCACCGATGAGCCGGAGTATCCGTGATGCCACGATGAGGTGTTTGCAGGTAGACGTCGATCATCCACCTGTGGAGCATCTCGCGGAAGGTGCTGAGTAAAACGACGGCTTGCCGGCTCGGATCGTAGTCATCACGTTCCAGGATGTTGCTGAACGTCGTTCCGGGGTTGCCGTGCATCAGATCGTGGCACATCGTGCCCTGAAACCTTTCCAGCTTGCCCTTGTACCAGGGCACGAGAACCTTTGCGTACTGAATGTCGGTGCCAATCTGCAAACATGCGCGCTCGAAATGGCTGGAATGAAACTCTGGCGGATTATCGACGACCACGAGTTCCGGCACGCCGTAACAGTCCCAGCGGTTCTTGATCCCGGGAAACTCACGTTGGACATAGGTCTTCGGGAGAATCGCGTGCTTCAGGCACCGCATCACCGATAAGCAACTGGGCGGCTCGAATCCGGTGTAGAAGCCCATTGGGGAGCGGGTATGCTCATCAAGGGCGGAAGTGATCGTCGGCCGGCCCAGCGGCAACATGCTGCTGTCGTCCACCACGATAATGTCGCTGGGAGTGTGATCCATTGAAACGCGCTGGAGCGCGCGGCTTGTTTCGGGACCCGTGACAGACACCCTGAATTCCATCTCGGCCCGGCGTTTGCCATATCGCGCCGCCATGAGTTCGTAAGGCGGTCTCCGGGCGATCTCACGGTAGATCGTCCGCTGGCTTGGAATCGGAAGCCGGTCACCCTTCGGACGTAGCTGGTTTGCATCGCTGAGTTGGCGAACAATCTCCAGGTGTACTTCTGGTACCCGCTTGCGCTCCGGCGTCATATACAACTCATCAATGACTCGGTCGCTGACGATCTGCGTGGCCGGCAGCGATCGGGCACCGCTCTTGCCGCGATCGGCGTGTCGCAAGACGATTGCCCGGACATCGCGGCCCGAGGCGATCCACTTTCGGTAATCCCGCCAAACCGTAAGCCAGCTGGGGGGCTTGTCATCCTTGATGCGCTCCGCTACCGAACGAATGAGCGGCTCCATGGTCGTCCTGGTGATGGCAATGGGTTGCTGCCGATCGATCTCTTTCAAATACTGCTCCCGAGTCTTGGCGAGCGTCACCAGTTCAGACGGATGTGCGGAGAGATCGCGGGCGAGCTTCGCGGGAAGGCCATCGGCACGCGCCTGCGCATCGACTATGAACGACACATCACCCTGGGCAAACCCGTCGAGAAGATCATCCTCAGGTAGCGCTGACCATTCTCCAGTTGTGCCGTTTTGCAACTGCCATCTGCTGTCCGGCAGTTTCTGAAGAAGCCGGAACTCATTTGTCCCGACCTTAATCCGTTGCCCCTTTTTCAGCGTGCTCAACGACATCGTTCCTCCTGCGATCGGCAGTCGAGGGGAACGGGCCAGATCTGCCGGCCGATAGGTGTCCCGCTCACTCTGGAATCCAGGCGGAGCGGCACCCACCAGTCGATGTGAAGAATGCCATCAAGTACGAGGCGAAGCACGGCGGCCGCTGTCATTCCTGGTGTGTCACTCACAGTGCGCAGCGTTGGCTCCGATCCAGACGAGAATACCCTGCGGATCTTTTCGCGGTCTGCGACTGAGACGTCAACGCAGCGATAACGCAAAACAAGACCGACGTTCGCCAGGCGGGGCTCGGCGTAAATCTCAGAGTGTGTCCAGACCCGAAATGAGTATCCGTGCCCTGCTAGCAGCTCGCGTACCAAGGCAAACCGAACCCGATTTTCGGGCTTGTCGGCCTCTGAGTCTTCCTTGATTTCCACGACTTCCCGATTGGCGCCCCAAGCGACGAGAACGTCGGGGGTGTAGCGATGCCTTTTCCCATCATGGTGGTATTCGAGAACGAAAGGCTGTTCCTGCCAGGCATCCGCATGCCCACTGGCGAGCAAAATCTGGAAGGCCCTGAGTTCGTTTTGTGATTCCGCATGCCGAGATCGGCCACTAACCACATCGGCGACCTTGCCCTGCACACCAGACTTCGACCGGCTCACCGGTTTGCGCACGCGCTGTAGCTGACCAACCTCAATACGATCTGTGGAGTCGCATGAAGCGACAAAAGTCAGCTTGCTGCGGCGAGGCCCTTCAATCGAATCGTTCATCAATCCTCCAGGCATGCGCAAAACGCTTGCATTTTTCCCTGCCTCGGGTAATCCTTATAGAGGATGTACTTAGTCCTTTATCAGGAAGTCTATCGCAGTCTTAATTTGATGTCAACACCAAAAGGATTATGATATCCTTTAAAAGGACACGCCAATTAACGCGCATGCCAGACATCTATGAGCAGATCGGGAAGCAGATTCGGGAGCTGAGGACGACACTCAGGGGACAGGGCATCAGCCAGGAGGAGTTGGCGCAGGCTGTGGAAACCACCGCCAATACGGTCTCCCGCTGGGAGACCGCCACGTACAAACCCTCAATCTCCGATCTGGAGAGGCTCGCTCGCTTCTTTGGAACTCCGATCACCGCCTTCTTCCCCCAGCCGGAACCCAAAACGCGAACGAACGCCCTCCTCAGCGCGACCGCGGACTTGGACGACGACAACCTCGAAGAAGTAACCCTTTATGCGCAGTTCAGAAGAACTCGCCAGCGGAAGAAGAAGCGGTAGGCCGAGCGGCCGTCGCGTTCTCCAGTCCGCAGCGCGACGAGATGTAGGATTTTTTCACTAATAGTGGCGGGTTTTTTCAAGAACTGTGGCAAGAATTTTCACGAATTCTGTCAACCTACAAGGAGGTTTGAAAATCATCATGACAATCGAAACCATGGTTCGAGAATTCCGTTACGACGAGATCCGGCTGCCGGATCCTAACCCACGACTTAGTGTGGACGAAGTCCGGACTGCGTTTTCGGCCACGTATCCGGAAATTGCGACGGCG
>Ga0182024_10024010_pt1 | contig 10874 bp, 10 predicted proteins | sample P32metaG_FD_120480 | JGI IMG/M metagenome (GOLD analysis project Ga0182024, IMG submission 120480) | Permafrost microbial communities from Stordalen Mire, Sweden - P3-2 metaG (Illumina Assembly) | ecosystem: Environmental > Terrestrial > Soil > Wetlands > Permafrost | place: Sweden: Stordalen... | reverse complement strand
CCATGAAGGTCCAGGCAAACGGCATCGCCATCAACTACCAGATCGACGGGCCCGCGGGCGCGCCGTGGCTGGTGTTCTCGAATTCGCTCGCGACCTCGATGGCGATGTGGGACGAGCAGGCCACAGCCCTGAAGGATGCGTTCCGCGTGCTGCGCTACGACCAGCGCGGCCACGGCCGCAGCGACGCGCCGGCGGGCCGCTATCCGTTCGACACGCTGCTCGCCGACGCGCTCGGCCTGCTCGACGTGCTGGCAATCGAGAAAGCCCATTTCGCCGGCCTGTCCATGGGCGGCGCCACCGCGCTTGGCCTCGCCGAGCGCCATCCCGACCGCTTCGGCGGCATCATCGTCTGCGACTCGCCGTGCCAGTCGACGCCGGCGAGCAGTCAGCAATGGGAGGAGCGCATCGCGGTGGCGCAACAGCGCGGCATCGAGGCCCTGGTCGAGCCGACGGTCGGGCGCTGGTTTCCGCCCGAGACCGTGGCCAAGAACCCGCCTCACCTCGACAAGGTTCGCGCCATGATCCGCGCCACGCCGGTCAACGGCTTCATCGGCTGCGCCGCGGCATTAGCCGACCACGATTACGCAACGGCCGTCGCCACGGTGAAACGCCCGGTGCTGTTCATGGTCGGCGAGAAGGACGGCGCCACGCCGGCCGCCATGCGCAAGCTGAACGAGAAGCTTCCTGGCTCGCACTTCGTCGAGCTTGCCGGCGCCGGCCATATCTCCAACATGGACCGGCCCGCGGAGTTCACCAAAGCCGTCCGCGATTTTCTGACCGCCGGCTGATCGCGCGGCGCCGGGCATCGGTTCTAATCAAGCAAAGGGCGTCGCCGGCCATGCTTTTTCGGCGGGGCATGCCTCGCCGCACGCGATGCTGGCGCCTTTGCAAAGGCGGCGTCGAGCCACTATACCATTGATTAAAGGCCTGGAATTGGCTTGCCGACCGACTTTGGGCCGCATCCGATAGGGACGCGATCGCCGTCTTTCATTGCAAGGAGAACACCTCATGGCCACGGTGACAATGAAGGCCCCTGCCCCGGGCGGGCTTTCCAACAAAGCGCGCGAGTTGATGGAGGCCATCAATACCGAAGCCGGCAAACATAACGTCTGGGTCCGAACCCAGGCCAATGCGCCGGCGCAGAAGCCGTGGTTCAGCGAGACCAGCGGCGAAGGCTCCGGCCAGCTCGCCTCCGGCCGCGTCGCCGCCAACCAGATGAAGACCGTTCCGTTCATGTGGAAGTGGAACGAATACAGCGGCTACCTCACGCAGATTTCCGAGATCGCCAGCAAGGCCGATGTTTCGCCGATCGAATTCGCCGACCGCCAGAGCATCCTGCTGCTCAACCCCGGCTTGAACGGCCGCTTGCAGGTCACCAACACCATCCGCTGTGCCATCTCGATCTACAATCCCGGCGACGTCGCGCCGGTGCATCTGCATTCGCCCAATGCCAGCCGCACCATCCTGTCCAACAAGGGCGGCTACACGGTGGTCGAGGGCGAGCGCGTCACGGCGAACCGCGGCGACCTGATCCTCACCCCCAACGGCACCTGGCACGACCACGGCAACGATTCGGACGAGCCGTGTGTCTGGATCGATACCCTGGACTGGCCGCTGATGGAGTTCCTCGATGCCGCCTGGGTCGACCACAACATGCCGGGCGCCCAGGGCAATACCAATGTGCAGGCGGTCACGGTCACCGAGGGCTATTCACACAGCCTCTACGGCCACGGCGGCATCAAGCCGGCCTTCGTCAACCACCAGCGCGGCGTCGGCCGCGACCCGGCGCCGCTGTTCCACTATCGCGGCGCCGACGTGATGGAGATGCTGCACAGCCTGCGCAAGGAAAAGGGCGATCCGCACGAGGGCATCAAGGTCGACTTCGTCAACCCGGTCACCGGCGAGCCGGTGTTCAAGACGCTCAACTACTCGGCGCAGCTGTTGCGCCCCGGCGAGGAGACCGATTTCAAGCGCGAGACCGCCGGCACCTACTATGTGTGCGTCGAAGGCACCGGCGTCACCGAGGTCGGCGGCAAGCGCTTCGAATGGGGCCACAACGATCTGTTCGTGGTGCCGAACTTCCTGTGGCGCCGCCACATCAACATCGGCAAGACCGACGCCGTGATCTACTCGGTGTCCGACGCCGCGCTGATGAAGAATATCGGCCAGTACTACGCGCAAGGCCGCGACAAGAACGGCAAAGTGACGGAATTGGTGCTGCAGTAGCCGCCGTCACGCCCCGCGCAAGCTTGCAGGCAAAAGAGCCGGCAACTCGAGGCCGGCTCTTTTGTTGTCCGCCGGCTGGAGCGCAATCTTTTCAGATTGAATCGATCAGCGCTCCAGCATTTTTGATCGAGCATGATTTTCCCGGAAAGCCGGTTGCCGCCCCCGGATCAAGTCCGAGGGCAGGCTGTTCCGGCTCATGCTCACGCTAGCTCGGGGTGCCGCCGTTCTTCTTGCAATCGGACCGGAATTTCTTGCGCGCTTTGCCATGAAGGCCCTTGGCGTTGGCCTGATCGGTGCAGGCCTTGGAAATCGCCTTCTTGCTGCCCGGCGCCGGCGCGGTTGCCGTGGTCGGGGCTGCGCCGGGTGCCGGAGCCGGCGTTGCCGCGGGCGCCGGCGTCGAGGCGGGAGGTGGGTTTTGCGCCAGTGCGGCTCCTGCACAGATCGCGAGACATAACGTAGCGCCAATGACTGTCTTAATCATCACATTCTCTCCTAAAACGCGCCCCCGTTTCGATCAGCTCAGGCCGTGCCTTTGAGACGCTTGTTGCACTCGCTGTAATAGCCGCCGCCCTTCTGGATCCACTTCAGCCCGCCGTTGCCGTTGCCGGTCTTGTTGGCGCGATACTGGTCGAGGCAGGTTTCCATGCGGGCCTTGCCGGCGGAATCCTTGGAATATTTCGAGCTGACCGCGCTCGGGAAGACTGCATTGCCGACGTCGACCGGCGCGGACGCCGGCGCCGAGGCTTTTGGCGCCGGGGCGGGAGCGGCGGCGGGCGCGGATGCGGTCGCGGGCGCCGCCGCCGGTGCCGGCGCGGCCGTGGTATCGGAGCCGCAATTCGCCTTGCGGAAGTCGTTCCACTTCATGCCGTTGAGCGAGCCGTCCGCCTTGGCCGCCTTGTATTTGGCGCTGCACTCGGTCATCGACAGCGCGTGGGCCGATGTGCCCTGCAGGGAGACGGCGGCAACAAATGCGGCCGCGCAAAAAGCAGCGTAACGTATTGTCATGGCTGTGTTCCTCGTTTTGTGGACCTAACCTGCGACCAGTTCGGCGAGCCGGACTACAGCGACTGGGACACTTCCTGCTCGGTCGGCAGCCGCCCATCAGGCGTCAATTGGTCGACGGCGTCCGGCAAATGCTGACTCAAACCCGCTAGCAAATCCTCGCGCGACAATCCAGTGTGGGCCGTGAGCGTGTTGATCTGGTCGGCGCCGAGGGCGCGGGCGAGATCGTCCGATGAAATCGCCTTGTTGGGTCCGCCGCCGACCCAGGATTTCGCCACGTCGCCCTGGCCGGCCTGCTGGAATTGCTTGAGCAGGTCGTTGAGCCCGCCGCTCAGCACGCCGCCGGCGGCGCCGCCGGCAAGAAGGCCGCCCAGTCCGTTCTTGAGGACATCGCCGAGGCCGCCGCCGGGATTTGCGGTCTGGCCGGGCGGCGGAGCGCCGGGCCCGGCCGGATTGGCGGCCGGCTGATTGGTGAAACTTTTCACCGCCTTGTAGGCCAGCAGGCCGAGGATCGCCATGGTGATCGGCGACATGCCGCTGCCGCTGGTGCCCGGGGTGCGCTGCCCGCGCGGTCCATTCTGCATTCCGTTGAGAACATCAATCAGGCCCATGTTCGCCTCCGTTCGCCATTGCGCCGCACCGCTTATGATTTGTCCTGGCACGCTGCGTCAGGAATATGGTCAAAGTTGCGCGTACCGAGCATTCCCCGATTCGACGAACGGCGAATGACGGCCGCGCCGGGCGGGCCGACGATCGTTACGGCTTCGCCGCGTGGTCGTGGCCGTGCTCGATCATGTCGCCGCAGCCGGCGCGGGTGGCCCAATACTCCCAGGCGCGCCAGGTTTCCGGGGATTTCGGCTTGTAGCCGGCGGCCCGCGCGGCGATCTCGCCTTTGGACAGCGGCTTCGGCTTGCCGCCCATGCGCATCGCGTTCATCTGCACCCGGGCATTGCGCGGCAGATAGACCGACAGCCGCACCACCTCGATGATCGAGGCCGCCGCCGAGGCGAAGCCGTGGCCGCGCATCAGCGCGACGCTGCCCCTGCCCATGCATTTGGCAAGGTCGCGGCCCTGCGCCATGTTGGTGACGAGCAGATTGGTATCGCCGAACTTCTTGCGGATGTCCCAGACCGGCACCTTGCCGCCGATGAAGCTGCCGGAGTGGATCACCGGCTCGAGCGGCTTGCCGATCAGGCCGAACGGCAGCGTGTCCTCGGCGTGGGCGTGCACCACCGCCATCACGTCGGGCCGCGACTCGAAGATTCCGGCGTGGATGAAGCGCTCCAGGTACGGCTGGCGCTTGTCGTTGACCGGCTCGCCGTGCTGATCGAACTCGATGAGATCGTGGCGCTCGACCAGTTCCGGCGCCCGCGACCGCGACATGAAAAAGCGCTTCGGATTGTCGGGATGGCGCACGCTGATATGGCCGTAGGCGTCGACCACGTCTTCGTTGGAGAGGATGCGATTGGCGACGACGAGGTCGCGCAGCAGGTCTTCGAGCTGGCTCATGATGCTTCTTTCCAGATTGGCGAATGTCGGAACCGGTCAGCCGTAGGTCGGCACGAACAGGTCGTCGACCTTGACCGGCGTTTCGATCAGGCCGAGATCCTGCTGATAGGTGATCAGCGCCTGCAGCGTCTGCCGGTTGGGCTCGACGCCGTACGGCCACGGATCGCCGTCGAACACCTCCCAGATGTCGTCGATCTCGCGCATCAGGAACGGCGTCATGTAACGCACCGCGCGCAGATTGAACAATTTCTCCAGCGCGATCTTCTTCGACCTGACGAAAGCGTCATAGAGGCTCGTGGCGACGAACGGATAACGCTCGTAGACGCTCTTCTTGATCGCGACCAGATGCATGATCGGATAGATCTTCTTGCGCTTGTAGAGATCCTTGTCGACGTCGACGTAGTTCGGAAACAGCCGCACGACGTCGGGGTTGGAGCGGATCTCGTCCGGCAGGCTGGTGCCCAGCGTGGCGTCGATGGCGCCTTCAGCCAGCAACTGGCCGAGCGTCTTGTCGGTGGGGTTGTTCTCGATCGAGATTTTCTTCAGGAGCGGCAGCACCGTCGGGCTGCCGTGCGAGCCGGCGGTGTTCATGGCGCCCTGCACCCAATGCACCTTCGACAGGTCGACGCCGAACTCGCGATGCAGCATGCCGTTGATGAAGATCGCCGCCGTCATCGTGTAAAGCGGCACGCCGATGCGTTTGCCGGCGAGATCCTTCGGGCTCTTGATGCCCGACTTGCGGTTGATCGCGATAAAGCCCAGCCGGAACGCGATCGACGGAAAAACCGGGATGGCGACGAACGGACACTCCTGGCGCGCAAAACGCTGGGTGAATTCCGAACTGGAATATTCCGAGACGTCGAACTCCTGGCCGCCGGACATGCGGTCGAAAATCGGGCGCGGCTGATCGATGGCGATGAAATTCAGGTCGATGCCGTCGGGTTTGACCTCGCCCGTGTAGAGCGGCTGCATCCGGTCATAAAGGCCGCACGCAAACGAAAGTTGCAGCTTGGGCATGGGCTCGTCGTCCTCCCCTGTTGTGATTGCGGCTTACGGTTAGCATGCCGCTTTGAGGGCAGGAAGGTGGCCCAGGTCATAGCAAGTCAGGTCATGCCCAAGTCATACCTCTCCCCGCTGCGGCGAGGGATTAATGCAGTTCTTTCCGCAGCACCTTGCCGACGTTGCTCTTCGGCAGGCTGTCGGAAAATTCGATGATCCGCGGCACCTTGTAGCTGACCAGGCCGGCGTGGAGAAATTTTCTCAGATCGGTTTCGGTCAGCGCCGGATCGCGCTTGACGACGAAGAGCTTGACCGCCTGGCCGGTGCGCGCGTCGGGCACGCCGATGACGGCGGCCTCGAGCACGCCCGGATGGGTCGTGACAACATCTTCCACTTCGTTGGGAAATACCTTGAAGCCCGAGACGATGATCATGTCCTTCTTGCGATCGACGAGTTTCAGAAAGCCTTCCGCGTCGAACACGCCGATATCGCCGGTGCGCAGCCAGCCGTCGGCGGTGAGAACGAGCCTGGTCTCACCGGGACGTTCCCAATAGCCCGCCATGACCTGCGGGCCGCGGACCCAGACCTCGCCGGTTTCGCCGACCGGGAGAATCTTTCCGGCCTCGTCGCGGATGGTCACTTCGGTCGAGGGCACCGGCTGGCCGACGGTGCCGGGCCGCGGGCTCGTCATGGGATTGATGCACACCACCGGCGAGGCCTCGGTCAGGCCGTAGCCCTCGATGAGCGGCGTGCCGGTGACCTCGTGCCAGCGCCGCGCCACCTCGCTCTGGACCGCCGCGCCGCCGCCGATGACGATGTGCAGCGCGGTGAAATCCAAGGCGGCGAAATCGGCATTGTGAATGAGCGCGTTGAACAGCGTATTGACGCCGGTCATTGCCGTGATGTGCGCGCCGCGGATGGTACGGATGAGCCGATGCAGGTCGCGCGGATCGGGCACCAGCACGTTCAACGCGCCGGCCAAGGCGAAGGTCAGAAGGTTCGCGGTGAGCGAGAAGATGTGATAGAGCGGCAGCGGCGTCAGCAAGCGCTCGTTCTCGTGGCCTTCGGTGGCTCCGGTCCACGCCGCGCATTGCAGCGTATTGGCGATCAGATTGCGATGCGTCAGCATTGCGCCCTTGGGCACGCCCGTCGTGCCGCCGGTGTATTGCAGCAGCGCCACCGCCGTCGGCGCCGGTTCGGCATCCGCATAAGCATCGCTCGGCGGCCGGCTGCAGGCGTCCTGCAGCATGGTGAAGCTGTCGAAGTGCCAGGCCGGCACGGCGTGCGCGATGTAGGAATTGGCGAAATTGAACGCCCAGCGCTTGAGCGTCGGCACGAAATCGCCGAGCCGCGCCACCACGACATGCCGGACGCTGGTCTCGGCGACGATTGCCGCGAGCTTGTGGGCGAAGTTCTCCATGATGACGATGGTCGCGGCGCCGGAATCGGCAAGCTGCTCCTTCAGCTCCCGCGGCGTGTAGAGCGGATTGACATTGACCGCGATCAGTCCGGCGCGCAGCGCCCCGAGCAATGCCACCGGATAGGCCAGCATGTTCGGCAGCATGATGGCGACGCGGTCGCCGGAACGGCAGCCCACTTGCTCGACCAGAAACGCCGCGAAGGCGCGGCTGTCGCGATCCCACTCGGCGTAGGTCATGCGCGCGCGCAGACACTCGAAGGCCGGGCGGTCGGCGAAACGGCGGCACTGCTCGAGCAGCATGGCGTGCAGCGTCGGATAGGCATCGGGATCGATGGCCTGGGGTACGCCCGGCGGATAGGACTTGAGCCAGATGGGCTCGACCGCCCCGGCCGCCCCGGTCGCCGCCGCGGGCGGCGCGCTCTCGGACATGAGCGTCATGGCTCTCGCTCCCCCGGCTTGGCCGATCCTTCGGCGCGGCCGTTTCGGCAATCATCGTCGATTCTGGCGTCCGGCGCATCCGGCAAAAAGCGCCGCATTTCCATTCCGGCCCGGGCAAGCGATAATGGCCGCCTGCCGCCGCGACAGAAGAAACGCCGGTCCAATCGCCTAGATTCGCAGGGAGGTCGCCATGCCGTATTCAATGTCGTACTCGATGTTGCACGCCAGACTGTCCGCCGTTGTGGTCGCTTTGAGCATTGCCGCGCCATTGCCGGCGTTTGCCGAAGATATCGTTGTCACCCAATACAAGGCCGATCCTTCCGGCGCCTCCTATGGGGTCGGCATCGAAAAGGGCTTCTTCAAGAAGGCCGGCGTCGACATCACCGGCGTCATCTCCGGCGAAGGCGGCGGCGCCTCGGTGCGGGCCCTGATCGCCAGCGACCTGGGCTATGGCGAGACCTCGCCGGCGGCGGGGATCGCCGCCATCATGGGCGGCCAGGACATCAAGATCGTCGACATCGGCTCGCGCTCGCTCGCCGACAACGTGATCATCGTCATGCCGAACTCGCCGATCAAGACGATGGCCGATCTCAAGGGCAAGAAATTCGGCATCAGCAATCCGAAGTCGCTCGGCGAGATGACGGCGGTGATCGCGGCCGAGAAAGTCGGCCTCGATCCCAACGAGGTCCAGCGTGTCGCGCTCGGCAACCTGTCCGGCGCGCTGACCGCGCTCGAGAACAACGTCGTCGATGCCACCAGCATTCCCGGCATCCTGTTCCTGATGCGCGGCGGCGAGAGCAAATACCGGGTCATCATGGGACCGAAGGATCTGCCGCTGTTGCCGCCGGCCGCCGGCCTCGCCACCGGCGACCTGATGAAAAATCATCCCGACAAGTTGCGCGCGATCCTGGCCGGCCGGCGTGAAGCCGTGAAATTCATCAACGAACACACCGCCGACGCCAGCAAGATTCTCGAAGGGGTCTATGCCCCGCTGCCGGCCAAGGACGTCGACACCATGATGGCGGAGCTGGTGGCGGCGAACTTCTACAGCGAGGGACGCATCGAAATGCCGCTCCTTGAGACCACGGTGCGCGCCATGAAATATGTCGGCATGCTCGATCACGATGTCGATCTGTCGAAGATGATCGACACCTCGTTCCTGCCGCCCGATCTGCAGAAGTAAGGTGCGCCGTGCCGCGTGAAGTCCATGCGCATGTTGCCGCGGTCACGCGGACCTATGCGGCGGCCGGCGATCATCCGCCGGTGCACGCGCTGGGCCCGGTCGATCTCGAGCTGCGCAAGGGCGAGTTCTTCGCCGTGATCGGCCCGTCGGGCTGCGGCAAGTCGACCTTTTTGGAAGTGCTCGCCGGCCTGCAGCGGCCGACCGCCGGCGCGGTGACGTTCGAAGGCAAGCCGGTCAGCGGCAGCGTCGCCGACGGCATCGGCGTCGTCTTTCAGGAGGATGCCAGCTTTCCGTGGCTGACGGTATGGGACAACGCCGCGTTCGGGCTGCGGCGGAGCGGCGTCCGCGAGGCCGAGGTGCGCCGGCGGGTCGAGGACGCCGTCGCCTTCATGGGATTGAAGGACTTCGCCCGCGCCTATCCGTCGCAATTGTCCGGCGGCATGCGCCAGCGCGTCTGCATCGCCCGCACGCTGGTGCTGCAGCCCCGGCTCATCCTGCTCGACGAGCCGTTCGGCGCGCTCGACGCCCAGACCCGGCTCTTGATGGGCGACGAAGTCTTGAGGCTGTGGCGCACGACCGGCGCCACCGTGCTGCTCATCACCCATGCGCTCGACGAGGCGGCGATGCTGGCCGATCGGGTTGGCGCCATGTCGGCGCGGCCCGGCCGCTTCATCGAGATCATCGAGACCGGCTGGCCGCGCGAGCGCGACAGCGGCATCGTCGCCGAGGCGGGCTTCGGCGAGATCACCGGCCGGCTGTGGGAGCGCCTGCGCGGCGAGTCGATGAAAGCGCTCGGCCACGCCGCCGTGACCGCGATGGCGGCGGAATGACACGCGTCGGTCTGATCCGCATCGCGGTGATCGTGGCGCTGATCGGCGCGCTCGAACTCGCCTGCCGGATCGGCTGGATCAATCATCGCATCGTCATTGCGCCGTCCGAGATGGCCAGGGCGCTCGTCGCGCTGCTCGCTTCCGGCGCACTCAACGCCGACATCGCGCGCACGCTCGGCGTGGTGGCGATCGTGGTCGTGCTCTCGATCACGCTCGGCTTCGCCGCCGGCCTCCTGATCCATGCCCTGCCCCGGCTGCGCGAAGCGCTCGATCCGCTGTTCGCGACCTATTACGCGGTGCCGATCTTCATCTTCTATCCGGTCTTGATCGCGATCTTCGGGCTGTCGCCGATCCCGATCGTGCTGATCGGCGTGGCGACCGCGATCGTCGCCATGATCATCGCCACGCTCAACGGCCTGGACCGCGTGCCGCGGGTGCTCACCAAGGTCGCGCGTGTGCACCGGCTCGGCCGCTTCGCCACCGCCATGACGTTGCAGCTGCCGGCCGCGGCGCCGTATCTGTTCACCGGCGTCAAGCTCTCGGTGTCGTATGGCTTCATCGCCGTCATCGCCGCCGAGTTCATCCTGTCGCCCGCGGGCCTCGGCCGCGACATCGCCGACGCCTATGCGGATTTCAACAATCGGCGCATGTATGCGCTGATCCTGTTTCTGTTGTTGATCGCCACCGTCGTCAACACGGTTCTGCACACCCTCGACATGCGCTGGGCCGAACGGCGCGGGGCCGGCCGATCATGACCGCGAGCCGCCGCGCCGCCGACACGCTGATCATCGCCGCCGTCATTCTTGTCGTCTGGCAAATCCTGCACCAGATCGCCGGCGCCACTGCGCTGCCGGCGCCGCTGGCGACCGTGACGTATCTCATGCACATGGTGCCGACCGCGCGGTTTGCCGAAAACGCCGCGGCGACGCTGAAGGCCTTCAGCCTCGCGCTCATGCTCGCCTACGGCATCGGTCTTGCCGTCGGCGTCTGGATGGGCGCGCACCGGCTGTCCGGCGCGGTCGGCGAGCCGATCCTGGTCGTGATTTATTCGCTGCCGAAGATCACGCTCTATCCGGTGGTGCTGCTGATTTTCGGGCTCGGCATTTCGGGCAAGGTGGTGTTCGGCGCCATGCACGGCATTTTGCCGGTCGCGCTACTCACCATGGGCGCGATCCGCGCCATTCCGCCAGTCTATTTGCGTTCGGCGCGTGCGTTGCACCTCTCGACTTGGCAGACTATCGCAACCGTTCTTCTTCCGGCGGCTTTG
>Ga0182024_10024009_pt1 | contig 10874 bp, 8 predicted proteins | sample P32metaG_FD_120480 | JGI IMG/M metagenome (GOLD analysis project Ga0182024, IMG submission 120480) | Permafrost microbial communities from Stordalen Mire, Sweden - P3-2 metaG (Illumina Assembly) | ecosystem: Environmental > Terrestrial > Soil > Wetlands > Permafrost | place: Sweden: Stordalen... | reverse complement strand
GGCGCTCATCCGCTGCCCGAAGATCGCCAGCAGGGCCTCGGTGGCCAGGGGCCGCAGGCGATCGATCGACTCCTCGATCTCCGCCCAGCGCTCCACTGGCACCCCGGCGGCCAGGAAGGGCTGCCACACCTCCTCCAGGAACAGCCGCACGAACGATCCCGAGACGGCGTCGCAGTGCTGCTCGATCTCCTCGAACACCGCCAGCGCTCCGTCCAGTGAGATCCCGCGTTCCACGACGCGCTCGGCGACGTCGAGCAGCGCCGGGCTCGGAACCTCGAAGCGGTCCTCGCCGGCGGCGACCAGCACCCCCAGCCGCTGCGCGCGCGCCAGCACCTGCGGGGCGTCCTCGGCGCTGACCCGGAAGCGGCGCCCGAGCTCGGCCACGGTCAGCGTCTGCGGGCGCTCGGCGTTCGACGGCGAAGTCAGCGCCTGGCGAAAGCGCTCCAGGCGCTCGGCCGTGCCGCTGTCGTTCAGCAGCCGCTTGATGCCCGCGAGGTTGAAGCCATCGTCCTGAAGATCGCGGATCAGCCGCAGCCGGGCCACATGCTCGGGCCCGTAATAACCCACCCGGAGCCGAACCTCGGGCGGGGCCAGCAGACCCCGAGCCTGGTGCGCGCGGATGTTCCGAACCGACATTCCCGACTCGGCGGCGAGCTGCTCGATCGTGAGCTCCGCTGGCACGAGCTGATCATACGCCTGAACGATGTGACGTCGATCGATGTGACATGAGCGTCCGCTGAAGGCCGCCAGTGAATTGATTCGCAGCCCACGACTTATAAGAGCGTCACTTAGGGCGTTCACAGGCTGTCCTGCCGCTTGTCACACAGTTGCATTACGGCTTGGTCGCATAGTGCGTTCAACAGCCAATCCGTAATGCAAGGGATGACCATCATGGCCTTCAAGCCCACGATTTTGAGCAGGCATAAGCTCACCACGTCCATCGCTACCGGCGCCACGGTGATCGTGCTTGCGACCGGTGGCTACGCGATCGCCGACTCGGGTTCGAGCAGCCCCAGCGCCACCACGACGACCGCCACGTCACACTCGGCGACATCAGGGCGAGCCATTTCGGGCAGCGGGGGGTCTAACGCCCGGTCTGGACCGGCCGCAGGGGGGTCCTCCGGCACGGTTGACAGCGTGTCGGCGTCGGGCTTTACGATCTCGACGCCAGCGGGTCAGAAGGTGACCGTCAACAAGGCGTCCTCTACGACCTACCAGAAGGGGACAAGCTCGATCTCGGCCAGTGCCATCACAAAGGGCGCGAGCGTCCTGGTGCTGGGGACCACCAACTCAACGACGATCACGGCCAGCCAGGTGATTGTGCAACCGACTAACGGCGGCGGATCTGCAGCTTCCTCGGCGGCAGCGGTAGTGCCATTCCAACGCGGCGCACCAGCCACGTCAAAGCAGGTCGGTCAGATCCCAGCTGACTACAGTCAGGGGTCAGGGACAATCGTCAGCGGAACGACAGCGAATAACGCGACGAAAGCCGCACTCGCCGCCTACCCGGGAGGCATCGTTGACCGTGTTGTGAAGCTGAGCAACGGCGAGTACGAAGTCCACAACATCGGCGTCAACTGGCCCCACCACATCTTCGTCAACCAGGCCTTCAAGGTCATCGGCGCCAACTAGCCCAGATCATTCAGTCAGCTCGCGCCGCAGGAGCTTTCCGGTGACGCCCCGCGGCACCTCGGCCACCAACTCGAAGCGCTTGGGCACCTTGAACGGCGCCAGTGACGCGGCGCAGTGGCGGCGAAGCTCCCCCTCGTGCACGCCGGCGCCGTCCCGCAGGACCACGTGCGCGATCACCGCTTCCCCCCACTCCGGGTCCGTGCGCCCGAACACGGCCGTGTCGGCGACGGCCGGATGTTCGAGCAGCACGGCCTCGACCTCGATCGGGGACACGTTCTCTCCCCCGGTGACGATCGTGTCGGCGATCCGGCCGGCGATCGAGAGCCGCCCCTGTTCGTCCAGCGAGCCGAGGTCGCCGCTGTGTAGCCAGCCGTCGGCGGCAAGCGCTCCGGCGGCCACGGTCTTGCCCCGCACCAGCACCTCGCCATCGCCGGCGATCTTCAGCTCCACCCCCAGCAGCGGCCAGCCGTTGGTGGCGATCTGAGAGCAGGCCTCAGTCATCCCGTAGGAGGGGGCCACCGGCACGCCGGCGTCGCGGGCACGCTCGAGCAGCGCCGGCGCGATCGGCCCCCCACCCAGCAGCGCCCAGCGCAGCAAAGGCGGCTGGCGCAGGCCGGCGTCGAGCAGCCGCGCGAGCATCGTGGGCACTAGCGAGACCAGCGTTACGCGGTCACCGGGGTCCATCAGCGCGGCCAGCGCGGCCTGGGTGTCAAAGCGGTCGTGCAGCAGCACCGCGGTCCCGTAGATCGCGCTGCGGATCTGGATCGAGAGCCCACCCACGTGGGCCAGCGGCATCGGGCACAGCCAGCGCTCGTCCTCGTCGAGCCCCAGCGCGAGCGCCGAGCCGAGCGCGTTCCAGAGCCAGTTGTCATAGCTCAGGCGGACCTCCTTCGGGCCCGCGGTGGTGCCGGAGGTGTACATGATGGTCGCCGTCTCCTCGGGCGAGCGCTCGATTGGCTCCACCAGCACGGCGGGCGCCCCGGTTTCCAGCTCCTCGAGCACGACGGCGGCGCCGGCGGTCCGGACGGCGCGTTCGGCGGCTCGCAGCCGCAGGTCTATGGGGACGGCGATTGCGCCGATCAGCATGCAGCCATGGAGTGCGATCACCAACTGGTCGCTGGGCAGCACCAGCGCGACCCGATCGCCGGTTCTGACGCCGCGCTGAAGCAGCGCGGCCGCCGAAGCGAGCGCTCGCTGGTGAAGGTCCGCGTAGCTGACCTCCTCTCCCCCACCGGCGCTTATAGCCACACGGTCGCCGTGCTCCCGCGCCGCGCGCGCCAGCCAGACCTCCATCGGTGCGCTCTAGGGCTCGGAGCGCAGCGCCGACATCGGGGGCGGCGTACTGGCTCGGACCGCAGGACGGGCGCCCCGGCGGCGGGGACGGCGAACCTTCAGCTCCTCGGCGAGGAAGTAGGAGCCGATCACCAGTACGGCCGCGACCACCTGAGCGACGATCGTCTCGACGTTGGGGAAGATCGAGAACCACAGGCCCATCCAGCCGGGGATCCTGACGTTCACTGCCGTCGTCCCGATCCATCCGGCCTGCTGCAGCTCCTGCACGCTCTCGCCCACCATCACCAGCAGCACGACTCCGAGCAGGACGCCGGTGGCCACGAGCATCTTGCGATACGGCAGCCGGCGCTGCAGGCCAAACGTCAGGTAGCCGATCACCGCCACGAACACGAGGCCCAGAACCACGCCCTCGAGCACCACGCCGGACCCGTAGCGCAGCCGGAGGTTCTGCAGGAACAGGACGACCTCGAACCCCTCGCGGTAGACCGAGGTGAAGCCGAGCAGCCCGAGCCCGAGCAGCGTGCGCTGCGCGCTCACTGAGCCGGCGCCACCCACGAGCTCCTTACGCCGCTTGTTGTGATGCGCGATCCAGCCCGTCCAATAGACGCGGTGAAAGAACCAGTTCATGACCACCAGCAGCACCACGATGGCCAGCAGGCCGGTCGCTGCCTGCAGGTCGAGGCTGCTCTTGCCCACGGCGTCGGTGACGGCGATGGCGATGAACCAGGTGGCGATGCTGGCCGCGAACGCCGTGCCGGCTCCGGCCGCCAGCGGCTTGCGGTAGGAGGTGTCGGCGCCGCGCATGCTCGCCGTCAGGACGGCGAGCACCAGGATCGTCTCCAGCCCCTCGCGGAGGACGAGAATCCCGCTGTCGAGCACGACCGCGAGATGATTGAGATGGGTGGTCGGGTTGGTGGGGTCTGGCGTGCCACCGGCTCCGGTGGCGATCTGCCAGACAAGCAGCCCGGCCAGCACCACCAGCAGCGAGGCCCAGCCCAGCCGTTTGCGGATTCCGCCGGCCATTAGGCGACCCTAACACACTTTCGCCGAGCCATTAGGGGTCCCTAATCGGACTCGGATCCGGCATCCCGGCCTGATTCACCCCGCTGACATAGAGTCCTGGCTGTCCCACGAGAAACAGGAGTTCATCCAGTGAGCATCAGCTGGCAGACAGCCGGCGACTACACGGACATCCGCTACGAGGTCGCCGACGGCGACAGTGGCGGGATCGCCAAGATCACGATCGATCGTCCCGAGGTCCGCAACGCCTTCCGTCCCGAGACCGTGGTCGAGCTCTCGCACGCGTTCGAGCGGGCGCGCGAGGACGAGAACGTCGGCGTGGTGATCCTCACCGGAGAGGGCCCGGACGCCTTTTGTTCCGGGGGTGACCAGCGCGTGCGCGGCCAGCGCGGCGGATACGTGTCCGGCGCCGACCCCGCCAACGCCGGCGCCCAGCAGGCGGTCGGTCGTTTTCATGTCACTGACCTGCACGTCCAGATCCGCCGCCTGCCCAAGCCCGTCGTGGCCATGGTCGCCGGCTACGCGATCGGGGGCGGGCACGTGCTGCACGTGATCTGCGATCTCACCATCGCCGCCGACAACGCTCGCTTCGGGCAGACGGGTCCCAAGGTCGGCTCGTTTGACGGCGGCTTCGGCGCGAGCGTCCTCTCGCGGCTGGTCGGTCCCAAGAAGGCCAAGGAGATCTGGTTCATGTGCCGCCAGTACGACGCTCAGCAGGCGCTGGCGATGGGGCTGGTCAACGCGGTCGTGCCGCTCGAGCGCCTCGAGGAGGAAACGGTGCAGTGGTGCCGCGAGATGCTGGCCCTGTCGCCGTTCGCGCTGCGCCTGCTGAAGGCCAGCTTCAACGCCGACGAGGACGGCCTGGCCGGGATCCAGCAGCTAGCTCACGACGCCAACCTCCTCTTCTACATGAGTGAGGAGGCCCAGGAGGGCCGCGACTCCTATCTCGAGAAGCGCCCGGCCGACTTCTCGAAGTTCCCGCGGCGAGCGTAGTCGTGGCCCAGGACGCCGCGGCGATCCCCACGGGGGTCAGGATCTGGCTGACGGCCGCGCGCCCGCGGACGCTGCCCGTGGGCGTGGCGCCGGTGCTGGTGGGCACGGCGCTGGCCGGGTTCGCTCACGTCTTTCATCCGCTGCGCTTCGTGGCGGCGCTGCTCGGGGCGGTGTTCATCCAGGTGGGTACCAACCTCTCAAACGACTACTCCGACGCCCGCCGCGGCGCCGACGCCGATGACCGCCTCGGCCCGGTGCGGGTCACCGCCGGCGGGCTCGTTCCCCCCAAACAGGTGCTGGTGGCGACATACGTGTCGTTCGGGCTCGCCGTGCTCGCCGGCATCTACCTGATCGTGGTCGCGGGCTGGCTGCTGCTGGTGGTGGGGGCAGCGTCGATCCTCGCCGGCGTGGCCTACACCGGCGGCCCGCGTCCCTACGGCTACGAGGGTCTCGGCGAGGTGTTCGTCTTCCTGTTCTTCGGGATCGTGGCCGTCGCCGGGTCCTACTTCGTTGAGGTCAAGCACCTCGAGTGGGAGGCGTTCGCGTTGGCGGTCCCGGTTGGCCTGCTCGCCGCGGCGATCCTGATCGTCAACAACATCCGCGACATCGACTCCGACCGCCGGGCGGGCAAGCGAACGCTGGCGGTCAGGATGGGCCGCGAGCGCACGCGAACGTTGTTCGCGGTCACCGTCTACCTGGCGTTTCTCCTCACTCCGGTGACCTGGATCATCGGGCCGGCGAAGGCGTGGGTGATGTTGCCGTGGCTGGCGATGCCGCTCGCCGCACGGGTGGTCAGGGTCGTGCGCAACCACACTGACGGGCCGTCCCTGAACGCCGCGCTCGCCCAGAGCGGGATGCTGCAGCTGGCCTTCTGCACGCTGCTGGCGGCCGGGCTGCTGCTGAGCCGGTGAAGCTCGAGATCGAGCTGATCAGGGCGGGGCTGCGCGCGCTCTTTGTCTCCTCCTCGGGATCGGTCAGCGTGCGTGAGCTGCTGCTGGTCAGGCTAGAGGACTCCGACGGGGTGGCGGGCTTTGGAGAGGCCGCACCGCTGGAGCAGTACGACGGAGTGAGCATCGAGCAGGCGCGGGCAGCGCTGGAGGACTGCCGCGGGGTACTGGCCCGCGCCGACGGGATTGCGCACGCCGACGTGCTCGCCCGCTGCGCCGAGGCGACGGTGGTCGCGCAGGCGCTGGCGGCGATCGACATCGCGCTGTGGGACATCGAGGGCCGCCGGCAGGGTGAGCCCGTGTGGCGGCTGCTCGGTGCCCTCGCGCCTGAACCCGTGCTGGTCAATTGGACAATCGCTTGCGCCGACCGCGCCGGCGCCGCTGACGAAGCGGCTCGTGCACGCGCCGCGGGGTTTGCAACGCTCAAGGCTAAGGTGGCGATCGGCGATGACCACGGCAGGCTCGCCGCGGTGCGCGCGACCGCCGGACCGCAGATGGCGATCCGGCTCGACGCCAACGGAGCCTGGTCACCGGCGCAAGCGGCAGCGGCGCTGAGGGCGTTCGAACCGATCGGAATTGAGCTCTGCGAGGAGCCGGTGCACGGCGCCGCGGCGATCCGCGAGCTGTCTGGCATGACCGAAATTCCGCTCGCCCTCGACGAGTCAGCGTCCGACCCCGATGCTCTGGACCGGCAGGCCTGCGCGCTGATCTGCCTGAAGGTCTCCCGTTGCGGCGGTCTCAGTGGCCTGCTCGCCGCCGCGCGGGCGACGAGCGCACTCGGCTACGAGGTCTTCCTCGCCTCGACTCTGGACGGACCTCTCGGGATCGCAGCGGCGCTCCACGCCGCCGCAGTGCTGGCGCCTGCGCGGGCCTGCGGATTGGCCACGCTGCCGATGTTCGAGGCCCGCGACAATCCGCTTCCGGCGGCCGGCGGCGCGATCGAGGTCCCGCGCGGCCCCGGCCTCGGCCCGGGCCTGCTGGATTGGTACCGCGGCAGCTGAGGCTTCACCCGGCCTCCGGCGACGCTCAGCGGGAAAGGGAAAGGGTGTCCTGGGGAACGCGAGCGAGCGCGCGTTTGACCGCTTCGTCCAGCCGCGCGTGAACGTGGCGCTGGAGCCAGGGGGCCCGGAACATGTGATCGCGTGAGGGAATCCGCTCCAACCGCAGATTTGGCCAGCGGTCGAGCTGGTCAAGCAGCCGCTGACGGGCAAACTGCTCATAGAGCGGTTCCTGCTCTCCGAACAGCAGCAGCACCTCGGTACCGCGCTCCCGCAGCCGGTCGAAGGCGGCGATCGCGTCCGTCCGCTGTCGTCGCTCAGCCGAGCGGCGCCACAGGCGCCACGCTCGATCGGGCCGTAGGTAACGCATCGCCTTGGCGACGAACTCGCGGTCAACACGGTGCTCACGGGCATTGGGAAGCCGGGCGGCGATCGCCGCCCGGCGCCCACGTTCGGCGACCAGCTCGCCGCTCCAGGTCACGGCGAACAGGTTGATCAGCAACAAGCCTTGAACTCGCGAGTCAGCCAGCGCGCCCCGCAACGAGCAGTGGGCGCCGGAGCACAGGCCGCCGAGCACGAAGTGGTCGGCGATACCGGCCGCCTGGAGCTCGTCGAGGATGCCCCGGACGTCATCGATCCGCCAGGGCTCGTGGATGCTGTCGTCTGTCCGCAGCTCGGGATCCTCTCCACCGGCTTCGCCGATCCCGGCGAGATCTAGTCGTACCGTGGGAACCCCGCGGGCCGCCCAGCGCCGCCCCAGGTCGACCCAGGTCCGGTTCGGCCCGGTGTGCGGCAGCGCCCCGGCGCCGAGCAGGAGCAGAGCCAGCGGCGCCGGACCGGACGAGGGATCGCGGGAGACGATCCCGAACACCTCGCCGTGGCTGCCGGGATAGCAAAGCGGGGTCTCGACCACTGCGCCGGCGATCTCCAGCTCAGGCGTCTCGCGCACCCGCGCCAGCGGCCCGCGCGCCGATCCGGATGCGGCTGGCCCGGGCCCTCGTCCCAGCCAGTCCAGCACATGCGCGACCGTGGCCTCCGGCGTCTGCGACTGCTGGGGATTGGCCATCAGCGCGTTGTAGTCGGTGGTGCGGAGAACGGTCACCTCGGCGCCGCGGCGCTCGATACTCTCCCGCAGCCCCTGGTCGACTGGGCGCGCGCCGCGGCTGAGCAGCAGCACCCGGCGCCGGTCAGCACCGGGCAGCGCCAGCGAGCTCAGCTGAAGCGCGCTCAGCGCCGCCTCGGTCTCCGCGGTCATGAGGTAGCCGATCAGCTCCAGGTCACCATCAGCGGCCGCGTCGCTGCGCTGATCTTCGGGAAACGCGGAGGCGATAACCCGCGCCAAGCTCTTGCTCTCTTGCAGAAGCGTGCGGCCCCGATCCGGAACCGCCCACAGAGCGAGATCGTCGATTGCGTCCTGCTCGCCGGCGGCGACGTAGGCCAGCATGCCGCCAAGCCCGATCCCGAAGGCGAGGCAGCGCGACGCGCCCGTGCGCTCGCGCAGCCACGCGGCAGCGCCGCCGATCGCGTCAATCCAATGGCGCAGCAGATCGCCGTCCCGTGGTCCGCCGGCGCCGTCGGCGGTACCCGGCAGCGTCAGCCGGGCGGTGGGGTGCCCAGCCCGAGCCAGCAGCGTTGCCGCGACCCGCAGCGAGCGCGAGCAGCACACTTCGTCCCATCCGAACGGCGGGCACATCAGCACCGCGGTGCCAACGCCGGTCGCCGCCTCATCGGGCTCGTGCAGGATCGCCAGCGTCCCCGCCGGCTCGAACCTCAGGTACGTTGGCCGCCCGCCGGTCACGCGGCCGTGCTCCCCGTCACGCGGCGAGGACCAGCAGCTGAGTGAGACCCCGCAGGCCCAGGTTGGGTCGCCACCGGATGTCTTCGTCCGGTGACAGGGACAGCTCGGAGAACCTGGCCAGCAGGGTCTCGAAGGCGATCTGCCCTTCGATGCGGGCCAACGGGGCGCCGAAGCAGAAGTGCGCGGCCCAGCCAAAGGCAAGGTGCCGGTTGTCCGCGCGGCCGAGGTCGAGCAGGTCAGGGTCGCTGAAGCGCTCGGGGTCTCGGTTGGCCGCGCCCATCACCGCGATCACCGCGGCGCCGGGCGGGATCTCCTTGCCGCCGAGGACGGCCCCGGGGGGTGCCAGGCGGGCGGTGTGCTGGCTGGGGCTCTCGTAGCGCAGTAGCTCTTCGACGGCGCTCGGCATCAGGGTCGGGTCGGATCTGAGCCGCTCGAGCTGGTCGGGCTGGCGCAACAACGTGAGCAGTCCGTTGCCGATCAGGTTGGTGGTGGTCTCCTGGCCCCCGACCAGGGTGACAATGACGTTGGCGACGATCTCCTCCTCGCTCAGTTTGTCCCCTTCGACCTCAGCTGTGACCAGAGCATTGATCAGGCCCTCGGTCGGGGAAGCAGCTTCCCGGACCACAGCGGCACGGAAGTACGCGACCATCTCCTCCACGCTCTGGAGTGTTTTCTTTGCCCGGCCGGGGTTGTGCTGGAAGTTGCCGAGCATCTCGGCGAAATCCTGGGACCAGGCCTTGAGCAGCTCGTGATCGGAGGTCGGCACCCCGAGCATCTCGGCGGTCACGATGGCGGGCAGCGGATTGGCGAGCCCGGACATCACCTCGAGACGGCCCCCGTCGGCGAGCTCATCCACGAGCCTCTCGGCGATCTCCCGGATGTGCTCACGGAGTCGCGCAACTCGACGGGGCGTGAAGGCCACCGAGGCCAGGCGGCGCACCCGGCCATGCTCGGGGGGGTCCAGGAACAACATCTGTCGCACCATCACCGCGGCGATCGGGGTGAGCTCGCCCATGCCCAGGGCGGCCAAGCGGTCGGGTGCCGGAGTCCGGGCGGCCTTAAAGCGGTGGAGCACCTCGACCACGTCGACGTACCGCGTCACCACCCACGCGTGGAGGTAGGGATCCCAGTGCACGGGGTCCTCGTCGCGCAGCCGACGGTACAACGGGTAGGGGTTGGCCAGCACCTCTGGGTCGAGGAGGTGATAGAGGCTGAGGGGGGGAGCCCCTCCCTCAGTCGCCGGAGGGCTGCTCACCCCATCACCAAGCCATCGACCTGACCGGCAGCGATCTGACGTTCCACCTCGGCGGCGATCTCCGCCGGGGTCGGATGGTCGAACAGGTACCGCAACGGAATCTCCACGCCGAAGAGCTCCTCCAGCCGGACGATCAGCTGCGCGCCCAGCATCGAGTGGCCACCCAGAAGGAAGAAGTTCTGGTTCGCGCCGACCTCGTCGACTTCGAGCAGCTCGGCCACGACAGATGCGGTCACCGCCGCGACGTCTGTCCCGGCACGCGGTCCCGTCGGCTCGTCCCGCGACGTCTGGACGGGCGCAAGCAGCGCGTCCCGATCGACCTTACCGTGCTGAGTCAGGGGTAGCTCTTCGAGCCACACGTACCTGGACGGCAACATGTGGTCGGGGAGGAAGCCGCCGAGGAACTCGGCCAGTTCGCGGCTATGCGGGCGCTCGCTACCCGCTGCCACCACGTAAGCCACCAGCCGGCGGTCGGCGCTGGAGCTGCCGACACCGACGGTCGCGCTCGCCGCTATCGCCGGGTGGGTGTTCAGGGCGGCAATGACCTCCCCCGGTTCGACTCGGAAGCCCCGGATGCTGAGCTGGTCGTCCAGGCGTCCGAGGAACTCGAGCTCACCGTCCGGTCGCAGGCGCACGCGGTCGCCGGTGCGGTACCGTCGCCCCTGCTGGTCATTCAGGAACCGCTCAGCGGTCAGCTCGGCCCGGTTGAGATAACCACGGCCGACCGCGGCTCCTCCGACCACCAGCTCGCCCTCGACCCCTGGCTCGACGGCGGCAAGGCTCTCGTCGACGACCTCGACCACGACCCCGGCAATGGGGCGGCCGATCGAAGGTAATCCCTCGCCGGCCGGAGCGACCGCGCCTGATGTGGCGACCACCGCTGTCTCGCTCAGGCCATAGTTATTGACCACGGTGAACCCGAGGCCGGGCGGTGGTCT
>Ga0182024_10024008_pt1 | contig 10874 bp, 8 predicted proteins | sample P32metaG_FD_120480 | JGI IMG/M metagenome (GOLD analysis project Ga0182024, IMG submission 120480) | Permafrost microbial communities from Stordalen Mire, Sweden - P3-2 metaG (Illumina Assembly) | ecosystem: Environmental > Terrestrial > Soil > Wetlands > Permafrost | place: Sweden: Stordalen... | reverse complement strand
GTCACCGGCGCGCACGCCGGTCCCGGCGGCGACGATAATGGCGGCGAAGCGCATTTCCTCTCGTGTAGGGCGCCCAAGGGGCTTGTCCAGCCTTTACCTCGGCGCGAAAGTTGCCTAAAAAGTGGGCGTGCTGAGTGCCTACAAAGCGAGCAAAGGCCAGCATGACGTTTCAGGATGGACAGGAGGCTACGAGCTTGCTGCGCCTCGAGGCCGCGGCATTCGAGGCCAATCCCGAGCCGTCCATAATCATTGACCGATCGGGCTGCGTCGCCTCTCTGAACGAGGCCGCCGCCGATCTCTTTGGCCGAGGTCTTCCTCTCTTTACCCGAGGAGGCTTCGAGGTTCTGTTTCCTTCTGGCTCGCCTTTGGCCTCGATGCTCGAACGTTGCCGGGGGGCGTCGGGCGTGGTGTGGCAGCGAGGCATGCTGCTCACCTTGCCGACCCATCCGCCGATCGAGGTCGACGCCGCCGCCTCGCCGCTGGCCGAGGGGAGCGTGCTTCTGGTCCTCCATTGCCGGGGAGGCTTGCGCACCGACCAGCCGGCCGACGCCGGCGCGCTGCAGTCGGCCGGGGGCCTGGGGCGGATGCTGGCCCATGAGATCAAGAATCCCCTGGCCGGCATTCGCGGCGCCGCCCAGCTGCTCAAGGCGAACGCCGGCGCCGAAGACATCCCGCTCGCCGAGCTGATCGTCGAGGAGACCGGCCGCATTCACCGCCTGGTGGATCGCATGCAGGCCTTTTCGGAGGAAGTCCCTCCGGTCAGATCGGCGGTGAACATCCACGTGGTTCTCGATCGCGTGCGCGCCCTGGCTGTCAGCGGCATCGCCGATGGGCTCGAGCTGCGCGAGAACTACGATCCCTCACTGCCGGCCGCCTGGGGCGAAGAGGATCAGCTGATCCAGGTGTTCCTCAACCTGGTGAAGAACGCCGCCGAGGCCGCTCGCGCCCGCGGCGACGGGCGCGGCGAGATCTCCATGGCCACCGCCTGGCGTGACGGGATACGCGTTCGCTTGCGTGACGGCCGCCGGCCGATCGCCGCCCCCCTGGAGGTCAAGGTCACCGACAACGGCCCGGGCATCGCCCCGGCGATGCGGGACCAGCTCTTTCAGCCCTTCGTCACCACCAAGGCCCACGGCGGTGGCCTGGGCCTGGCGCTCACCGCCAAGATGGTGGCCGCCCATGACGGACTGATCGATTTCGAGTCCGAGCCGGGACGCACGGTCTTCCGCGTCCTTCTCCCCGTCTACGCCAACGCCGATCATCGAGGATAGCCACCTTTGGAAACCAGCGCCCAGAAGATCCTCATCGCCGATGACGACGCCTCGATCCGGCTCGTGCTCTCCCAGGCCTTCACTCGCCTGGGGTATCAGGTGAGGGCGACCGGCAACGCCGCGACCCTCGTCAAATGGGTCACGGAGGGCGAAGGCGATCTGGTGATCACCGATGTCGTCATGCCCGATGAGAACATCTTCGAGGTTCTGCCCCACATCCGCCGCCGCCGCGCCGACCTGCCGGTAATCGTCATGAGCGCCCAGAACACTCTGACGACGGCGGTCAACGCCGCCGAGCTGGGGGTCTTCGACTACATCCCCAAACCCTTCGACCTGGATGACATGACCGCGACGGCCAAGCGCGCCCTGGATCGTCCTGCGGACGGCGAGGCGGCGCGCGCCCAGGCCCGGGCGGTTCGTGACGAACGCCTGCCGCTCATCGGCCGCTCGGCCGCCATGCAGGAGGTTTACCGGACCCTGGCGCGCCTCGTGGGCGCCGATCTCACGGTCCTGATCCAGGGCGAATCCGGCGCCGGCAAGGAGCTGGCCGCGCGCGCCCTGCACGACCTCGGCCGTCGCCGGGACGGCCGGTTCGTCGTCATGAATCTGGCCGCCGCGCCTCGCGACCGCGTCGACAGCGAGCTCTTCGGCAGGGGCGAAGGCGATGCCGGCAAGATCGCCGAGGCCGATGGCGGCACCTTGTTCCTCGACGAGATCGGCGACATGCCTCTGGATGCCCAGACCCGCCTGTTGCGGATCTTCGACGGAGCCGACACCGCTCTCAATCCGAAAACCGGCAGGCGGTCGAACGTGCGTGTGATCGCCGCCTCCAACCGTGAGCTTCGCGGTCTCATCCAGCAGGGCCTTTTCCGCGAAGATCTCTACTTCCGGATCAACGTCGCGCCGATCCGCCTGCCGCCGCTTCGGGAAAGGCTCGAGGATGTTCCCGATCTGGCGCGGCACTTTCTCGTGCGTGCTCATCGCGAGGGTCTGCCTTCCAAGACCATCGATCAGGCGGCGATCGAACGCCTGAAGTCGCACCCTTGGCCCGGAAACGTCCGCGAGCTCGAAAATCTCATCCGCCGGATCTGCGCCCTCTATCCCGAACCGATGGTCACCGCCCGGATCGTCGATCTCGAACTCAGCGATACCTCGGTCTCGGGCGGCAGGGCCCCGAGGGCCGCCAGCCTTTCGGAAATCGTCAGCGATCATCTGACGGGCTATTTCGCCAGCCAGCCGGGCGGTGCGCCCCCCGACGGCCTCTTCGACCGCGTGATGGCCGAGGTCGAACGGCCCCTCATCAAACTTACATTGGCGGCCACACGCGGCAATCAGCTCCGCGCCGCCCGAATGTTGGGTCTCAATCGCAACACCCTGCGCAAGCGAATCCACGATCTCGACATTGCCTTGGAGAGACCCCGACCCTGATCTGACGTGCCGGCCACAAGGGTGTTGAATTTGAGGCACAGTGCGGCCTAGGCTCGGCATGATGGACGGCACGGTAACGGCGGGTTTCGGAGTTACTCCTTTTCCCCGACCTCGTTCCCATGAACGGGCGAGCGAGGGCGAGGGCGCAGTGGCGCCATGACCAAGCCACCCCGGGCGGCGGTCCTTCGACCGGAGGCGGGCGCCTCGCGGCTGCTGATGGGCGGGATGTACGGCCTCGCCTTCGCGCTGACCGGCTCGTCGGTGGCGCTTGGCTCCTCGCCGTCCCTCACCGGCCCCCTGGGACCGGCCAGCCCGCTCGTGCTCACCCTGCTTTTCCTGGGCTTCGTTCTCATCGCCATCCTGGCCGTCCTGCTCTTTGGGCGGATGCTGAGGCTTTTGCGCGCCCAATCCAGCGACGCCGGCGCGCGCCTGCATCTGCGTTTCGTGTCGCTCTTCGCCCTGGCGGCCGCTGCGCCGGCCGTTATCGTCGCGCTGTTCTTCGGCGTCCTGGTGACCCGTGGCGTCGACAACTGGTTTTCCGCCCGCGTCGAAAGCGTCGTCGAGAACTCCGCCAAGGTCGCCAAGTCGTATCTCGACCAGCAGCAGGACTTCATCGGCCGTCATGTCGCGGCGATGGCCGGCGAACTGAATCGCGGAGGCCCCGGGGCCCTCGCCGACGCCCCGATCGCCTTTTCGCACTTCCTCGCCCAGGGCGCCGGCGACAACGGGTTTTCCGCCGCCTATCTCCTGGATCGCGAGGGCAGGGTCATTGCCCGCGCCGACGGGGCCGGCGATCCGCCCCTGCTCATCCCCCCGGCCTCGAGTTTCGCCGTCGCCGATCAGGGCGATGTCTCGCTCGGGGCCTTCGAGTCCGCCGACCTGTTCCGCGGTCTTTACCGGCTGCGGGGATTTCCCGATGCGTACCTCTATGTCGTTCGGCCGGTCGATCGAGGGATTTTCACCCACCTGCGCGAGACCGAGGCGTCGCTGGGCGCCTATCGCGAGGCCAAGGCGCGCCGGGCGAGAATCCAGGCCGCCTTCGCTTTGAGCTATCTCGAGACCGCGCTTCTTGTTCTGGTGGGGGCGGTGTGGCTGGGCATGGCCGCCGCCAGCAGCATCGCCGCGCCGGTGGCGCGGCTCGTCCAGGCAGCGGGGAGGGTCGCCGCCGGCGATCTCACCGCCCGGGTCGACACCCGCCGCGACCCCGAAGAGATCGCCGTCCTCTCGCGCGCCTTCAACCGGATGACTCACGACCTGGGGCAACAACAAGAGGCTTTGCGCGCCGCCCATGAGGAGGCGGAATCCCGACGCCTGTTCACCGAAGCGGTCCTGCTCGGGGTCAGCGCCGGCGTCATCGGCCTGGACGGCGCTGGCCGGGTCTCGGTGATGAACGCCCAGGCCATGCGGCTGCTCGATCGGAGGTCCGATGACAGCCTGGGACGGTCCCTGACCGAGGTGGCGCCGGAGATGGCGCCCCTGGCGACCGACGCCGCGCGTCGGGAGAGCGATGTCGAGGAGGATGTCGACGTGGTGCGTGGGGGTGAATCACGCCGCTTGCGCGTTCGCGCCAGCCATGGGGCCGAGGGTCTGGTGCTGACCTTCGATGACATCACCCGATTGATGACCGCCCAGCGCAACGCCGCCTGGCGCGATGTCGCCCGCCGCATCGCCCACGAGATCAAGAATCCCCTGACGCCGATCCAGCTCTCCGCCGAACGGTTGCGGAGGAAGTATCGCAAGGACGTGGTGGCCGATGTCGAGACGTTCGACCGGTGCACCGAGACCATCATCCGGCAGGTGGGCGACATCGGCCGCATGGTCGACGAATTCTCCGCCTTCGCCCGGATGCCGGCGCCGAGATTCGCTGCCCATGACGGCGCCGAGCTCCTGCGCCAGGCGGTGTTCGCCCAGCGGGTCGCCGACCCGGAAGTGGCCATCGAGATCGTCGAGCCTCTTCCCGAGATCGTGCTGACGTGCGACGCCCGGATGCTCGGACAGGCGTTGGCCAACGTGTTGAAAAACGCCGGCGAGGCCATCGCGACGCGAAAGTCCGCGAACGCCGCGCCGGGGGAAATCTTCGCCCGCCTGATCGTCCGTAGCGACAGCGTCGAATATGTGATCGAGGACAATGGCGTGGGCCTGCCGCCGAGAGACCGGGACCGCCTCACCGAGCCTTATGTGACGACCCGGGAAAAGGGGACCGGCCTTGGTCTGGCGATCGTCAAGCGGATCGCCGAGGAACATGGCGGCCGCCTCATCCTCGCTGACCGCGGTAAGGCGAAGGGAGCGAAGGTCGTGTTGGCTCTCCCGTACCGCCAGCCGAGTCCGGTGGTCGAGCCGGCCGGCGTCGATGCCGGCGCCATGCGGACGGAGCCGGCGTCGTGATCGGCGATGTTCTCATCGTCGACGACGAGGCCGACATCCGTCACCTGGTGGCCGGAATCCTCGAGGATGAGGGTTTTTCGGTGCGGACCGCTTCGGATTCCGATGGGGCCCTGGCGGCGATCCGCGCGCGCAAGCCCTCCTTGCTGGTCCTGGATATCTGGATGCAGGGCGGTGGCCTCGACGGACTCGAGCTGCTCGACGTGGTCAAGGCTCTCGATCCCGACCTGCCGGTGATCATGATCAGCGGCCACGGAAACATCGAGACGGCGGTCAGCGCCATCAAGCGGGGGGCTTACGATTTCCTGGAAAAGCCCTTCAAGTCGGACCGGCTGCTTCTGCTGGCCGAGCGCGCGCTGGAGGCGGCCAACCTCAAGCGTGAAAATCGCCGTCTGCGCACCCAGGCGGTTGTCCCCGACGGCATGATCGGCTCATCGAGCGCCGCCCAGCAGTTGCGGGCGATGATCGGTCGCCTCGCCACCGCCAATAGCCGCGTGCTGATCTCCGGGCCTCCCGGATCGGGCAAGGAGACCGCGGCGCGACTGATTCACGCCGCCAGCCCCCGGGCGCGCGGCGAATTCGTCGCCATCAGCGCCGCCGGCATGACTCCCGAGCGGCTCGACATCGAGCTCTTTGGCGAAGAAGGCGAGGGGGGCCGGCCGCGCCTGATCGGTCTCTTCGAGCGCGCCCACGGCGGCACCCTCTACATCGACGATGTCGCCGACATGCCCAGGGAGACCCAGAGCCGCATCCTGCGGGTCCTGGTCGAACAGCGTTTTCGGCGGGTCGGCGGCGACTCCGACGTGCAGGTCGACGTTCGCGTGGTGTCCTCGACGACCAAGGATCTGCGGGCGGAGATAGAAGCGGGCAGGTTTCGCGAGGATCTGTTCCACCGCCTGAACGTGGTGCCGTTGCGGGCGCCGGGCCTTTCCGAAAGGCGTGAGGATATTCCCGAGCTGATCGACTATTACCTGGACCGCCTTTCGGCGTCCTCGGGGCTGCCCAGGCGTATCCTCGCCGACGACGCCTATGCGACGCTTCAGGTGCAGTCCTGGCCCGGGAATGTGCGCCAGCTGAGGAACGTCGTCGAGCGGATCCTGATCCTCGCCTCGGGCGATCCCAGGGAGCCGATCACCGCCGACATGCTTCCCTCGGACGCCGTCGCCGGTCCGGCGGGCGGCGGGATGGGCGCCGAGCGGATCATCGCCTTGCCCCTGCGCGAAGCGCGTGAGATCTTCGAGAAGGAATATCTGCACGCCCAGATCACCCGCTTTGGCGGCAACATTTCGCGCACGGCGGTGTTCATCGGCATGGAGCGCTCCGCCCTCCACCGAAAGCTGAAATTCCTAGGAGTGGGCGCAAAGGCGGACGAGGAGCAGGGTTAGGGCAGCCCTCCGAGGAGGAACCCGCCGCGGGTTCACGTGTTCAAATTGATTGGCTGGATGGGCGCGCAGGACCCCTACTATGGCGGAGGCTATTATCCCCAGCCGGCCTACACGACCTCCGATGTCGTCGTCATCGCCCCCAGAACCGCCGGCCGCTCGGCAATCGGCGCGCCCATCGAGCGTGTGCGCGCCTCGCGCATCGTCGAATTCCGCGATCTTGACCTGAGCACGCCCTGGGGCGCGGACGCCCTGCGGCGCCGCATCAGGTCGGCGGCCCGTGACGCCTGCGACGAGCTCGACTTCCGCTATCCGATCACCGTCGACACTGGCGACGACTGCTTCGCCGATGCGGTCCACAACGCGATGATCCGGGCCAGTTACGTCACCGGCTACGACATCGCGGAGTGGTGAGCCGCCGGCGGCCGCCATCTTCGAGAGCGCTTTGCGCGTGAAACTCGCGAACCGGGGCGAAGCGCTCTAGAAGGCGCCCCATGTCGCGCGTCGCCTATGTCAACGGCCGGTACGCGCCCCATGGCCGGGCGATGGTCCATATCGAGGACCGCGGCTATCAGCTCGGCGATGGGGTCTACGAAGTCTGGGCGGTGATCGATGGTCGTATCTCCGACGCCGCCCGCCACTTCGATCGATTGGAAAGGAGTCTTGGCGAGCTTTCCATCGCCTGGCCGATGAGCCGACCGGCCCTTCGGATCGTGCTCGCCGAGACGGTCAGGCGCAACCGCGTGGACTATGGGCTGGTCTATCTGCAGGTGACTCGCGGCGTCGCCCGTCGCGATCACGGCTTTCCCGATCCGCCGCCGCCGCCGGCGGTGGTGGTCACCGCCAGGACCGTCGATCGCGCCGCCGCCGAGGCGCGGGCCGATAAGGGGGTGGCTGTAATAAGCGTGCCCGAGAGCCGGTGGGCGCGATGTGACATCAAGACCATAGGTCTGCTGCCCAATGCCCTCGCCCGCCAGAAGGCGCGCGAGGCCGGAGCGGCCGAGGCCTGGTTCATCGACGAACTGGGTTTGGTGACGGAGGGCGCGGCCAGCAACGCCTGGATCGTCGATGAGAACGGCGCGCTGCGCACCCGCGATATCCAGGCCAATATCCTGCGCGGCGTCACCCGCCTCACTCTTCTCGATGTCGCGCGGCGCGAAGGCCTGACGGTCGATGAGCGCCCCTTCACCATCGCCGAGGCGAAAAAGGCCCGCGAGGCTTTCATCACCGGCGCGGGGACTCTCGTCCTGCCGGTGATCGCGGTCGACGGAACGGCCGTGGGCGATGGCGCGCCCGGGCCGGTGGCGAAGAGCCTGCGCCGACTCTATATCGATGAGGCGCGGCGGAACGCCTGCTGACCCCAGTGGAGGCTGTCGGGTGCGCGGCCCGACCGGGTCAAGAAAAACAAGAAGGATGAAATCCCGTGCCGGCCGATAGAAAAGGCAATCTGCAGGACACCTTCCTCAACGCCGTTCGCAAGTCGAAGACGCCCCTCACCATATTCCTGATGAACGGCGTCAAGCTCCAGGGGGTGGTCAGCTGGTTCGACAACTTCTGTGTCCTGTTGCGGCGCGATGGCCAGGCTCAGCTGGTCTACAAGCACGCCATCTCGACCATCATGCCCTCCCAGCCGGTTCAACTTTACGAGCCCGGCCCAGACGACGAAGACGAATCTTGAAGTCAGGTCCGGTAGATCGCCGCCCTGCCCCTCCGGCGGCGCTCGTCATTCACCCCGGTGACCGCGACGACCTCTCCGGCCGCGGCGCTGGCGCGCGATTGGCCGAGGCTGTCGGTCTCGCCGCCGCCCTCGGGCTCGACGTGCGCGAAGCCTTCGTCGCCCCCCTGCGCGGCGCGGCTCCTTCGACCCTGTTCGGCAAGGGCAAGGTGGAAGAGATCGCCACCGCCTGTAGGGCCTTGGCCATCGCCGTGGTGGTCGTCGACGGGGCCCTCAGTCCGATTCAGCAGCGAAATCTCGAAAAAGCGTGGGACGCCAAGGTCATCGATCGCACCGGCCTGATCCTCGAGATCTTCGGCCGCCGGGCGCGAACCAAGGAAGGTCGACTGCAGGTCGAGTTGGCCCGTCTCCAGTACGAGCGCTCGCGCCTGGTGCGCACCTGGACCCACCTCGAGCGCCAGCGCGGCGGTTTCGGCTTTCTGGGGGGTCCTGGCGAGACCCAGATCGAGGCCGACAGGCGGCTCCTCCTGGACCGCATCGTCAAGCTCAAGCGCGATCTGACCGAGGTTCGCCGCACCCGCGGCCTTCAGCGCCAGGCCCGGGCCCGCACGCCTTTCCCCACCATCGCCCTGGTGGGCTACACCAACGCCGGCAAGTCGACCCTCTTCAACCGGCTGACCAGGGCCGAAGTCGCGGCCAAGGACATGCTTTTCGCGACCCTCGATCCGACCATGCGCCGCTTGTCGCTCCCCGGTGGCCGGCCGGCGATCCTGTCGGACACCGTCGGCTTCATCTCCGATCTGCCGCACGAACTCATCGAAGCTTTCCGCGCGACGCTCGACGAAGTCCGCGAGGCCGACGTCATCGTCCATGTGCGCGACATCGCCGGCCAGGACAGCGAGGCTCAGAGCACCGATGTCGCCACCGTGTTGGCCGATCTGGGGATCGAGGCCGAAAGCGGTCAGCGGCGCATCCTGGAAGTCTGGAACAAGATCGATCTTCTCGCCGCCGAAACCCGGGAGGAAATCGGCGAACAAGCGGCGGGGGCGGGCGCTGTCGCCGTCTCGTCGACCACCGGCGAGGGCATGGATGGGCTGTTGGAGCGCTTGGCCGCGATGATCGATCAGGGCCCCGATCTGGTTTTCCGCTTGCGGCCGTCCGATGGCGAAGCCCTGGCCTGGCTCTACCGGCACGGTCGCGTCACCGATCGCACGCCCGATGAGCCCGACGGCCTTCTCGTCACCGCTCGGCTCGATCCGCAGGCTCTCGGCCGCTTCGAACAGCTGCGCCCCGACGCCCTGCGCTAGGGACGCCCCGGTCGTTCAGTGCGTCGGGGCTTCCAAACCGGCGTCGGAGGACGCCAGTCCTCCTCCGCGCCGCCGCCCCGGGCAGGCGCTGTCAAGCCCCCGGATGATAACGCCGTTCGATGTGGCCGGTGAGGTCCTCCGGGTAGAAATATACCTCTCGAAGATCGCCGGTGGCGTAGCGGCGGGCCTGGTCGTCGAAGTGCGGGGAGGCGGGATCGCCGCTCTCGCCGCCGGCGGTGACGGCCCAGGCGCGCACCCTGTCGCCGAATTCCACCACGGCGACGAAACTGTTGCCCGCCGTTCCGTAGTATCGGCGGCTCCCGCGATAGGGACGGGCATCGAACGCGGCGAGCGAACCCCACCGGCCAGCGGTGAACCCGACCGGAATGCTGGGCGCATCGTCGCTGAAATGTGCGGTGAGGGCTCCATCGAGACGCTGGAACCGGTTGATCCGACCCCACGGGATTCGCCAGCTCCCGAACTCACGGGTCAGGCGATCGCAAACCAACGCCAGCGTCTCCAGCTTGTGTGAAGGGCTCACGGCCGTGGCCATGTACTCGTAAATCGGCGTGCCGGCCCTCCTCGCCTCGTCCTCGACCTCGCCCCACAGTTCATCGCCCCACAGCACCGCCAGCGACGTGGCCACGGAGTCCAGGCTCCAGCGATCGTCCCAGGGGCGAAGCACGGCGATCTGCGCCGCGAGCTTTGCCTTCAGCCGGTCCGTCGCCTTCTCGCCGTCCCAGGCCTTGACGACGGTCGGAATCAGCTCGGCGAAGGCGGTGAGGTAGGGGTCGTAGGCGGCGGCGATCAGCGAGGCGGCGGTGAAGTCACCGTGTCGGCCGAGCAGGAGCTGGGCGTGCATGCCCCGCGGCGTTTCGCCGGCCGTATCCATGTAGCGGGGATAGTCGGCGCGCTTGGGACTGAACGGGCCGGCGGCCGAATAGGGCCAGTTGTTGGTGTTGGCGATCCAGCCGTTGGGCGGATCAAGGACGTGCGGCGCCTCACCAAGCTCATGGACGCCCTTCCAGTCGGTCGAGGGGTCGGCGCCGTCCACCGGCTTGGTGAAGTCGAATCGGTCGTCCCGACGGGGGATGAACTGGGGATGCAGGTAGGCGATGTCGCCGTCGGCATCGGCGAACACGGTATTGTTCGATGAATTGGCCTTCAAGGCCATGATCTTCATGTAGGAAGTGAAGTCTCGGGCCTTCGTGCGCAGAAAGGACTGCTCGAGGGCTTCGACCGGCTTGAACATCAGGGCGATGGTCAGCCACTTGCCGTCTGTTTCGCCGACCACGGGACCATGGTGAGTGCGGTAGACGGTGAAGGTCCGGCTGGCGAGCGGTCCAGCATCCGTTCGATAGCGGATAGTGACTCGAGAGACGCCCACTGGCCGAAGCTCGGCGCCGTAACGGTAGGCAAGGCGCCCGCC
>Ga0182024_10024007_pt1 | contig 10874 bp, 9 predicted proteins | sample P32metaG_FD_120480 | JGI IMG/M metagenome (GOLD analysis project Ga0182024, IMG submission 120480) | Permafrost microbial communities from Stordalen Mire, Sweden - P3-2 metaG (Illumina Assembly) | ecosystem: Environmental > Terrestrial > Soil > Wetlands > Permafrost | place: Sweden: Stordalen... | reverse complement strand
TCCCTCGCCGCGGCGCTCTGACCGTGGTCTTTCACACGATCGTCGAAGAGCATCTGTCGCCGCACGAGAAGTCGGAACTGGCGGCAACGATATGCAGCCTCGGCGATGGAGCGTCGTCTGAAGCGCCGTTCGCGCACGTGCGCATGGAACTCGAGGATGGCCTTTATCGAACTTCCGTACGAGTCTGGCCGGATGCGAGCGACCCGGTGCAGGTCTGCGAAAGCGACGGCCACGCGCAGGGTATTATCTGGCGCGCCGTCTAGTCAAGCGCCGAGAGCGGTGAGAAGAGCTGGTCGATCCCCTCGGCGTCCAGTTGTAGCGAGGCGGATTCATCGAAGAGACCCGCGGCCAGCTCGGCCTTGCGCGCTTGCATCTCGACGATGCGCTCCTCCACCGTTCCGGCGGCGATCAGTTTGTACACAAAGACGGGCTTGTGTTGGCCGATGCGGTGCGCGCGGTCGGTGGCCTGGCGCTCGACGGCCGGATTCCACCACGGGTCGTAGTGAATCACGGTATCGGCCGCGGTGAGATTCAATCCGGTGCCGCCGGCTTTTAAGCTGATGAGAAAGAGCGGCACCTCGCCCGTCTGAAATCGCTGCACGGGCGTAACGCGATCGCGCGTTTCGCCGCGCAGCTCGACGAATTCGATCGCGCGTTTCTGCAGCTCGGGCTTGATCAGATCGAGCATCGAGGTGAACTGCGAGAAGAGCAAGATCCGCCGGCCCTCGTCGATCAACTCGGGAACCATCTCCAGCAATGCGTCGAGCTTGGCCGATTTGCGAACGCCCTGGGCCGCCGTCATCTTGAGCAACCGCGGATCGCAGCAGACCTGGCGCAGCTTGAGCAGGGCGTCGAGCACGACGATGTGGCTGCGCGCCAGACCGCGCTGCCGCAAGGCATCACGCACGCGTTCGTGCATGGCGATGCGGATCGTTTCGTAGAGATCGCGCTGTGGACCGTCGAGTTCGATGCGCGTGACGATCTCGCTCTTCTCCGGAAGATCGCGGGCGACCACCTCCTTCGTTCGCCGCAAGAGGAACGGACGCAAGCGCGACGCGAGCACGCGGCGCCGCTCCGTGTCGCCGCGCTTTTCAATCGGCGTTCGGAAGGCGCGGACGAAGGCGGCGCGCTCGCCGAGCAATCCGGGAACGGCGAAGCTAAAAACCGACCAAAGTTCCTCGAGGTGATTCTCCATCGGCGTTCCGGTGAGCGCGAGCCGCTGCGCCGCGCGCAGCCGCACGGCGGCCTGCGCGCCCTTGGAGCGAGGGTTTTTGATCGCTTGCGCCTCGTCGAGCACGGCCATCTGCCACTCCTGCGCGGCGAGCGTCTCGATGTCGCGCTGCAGCAGCGCGTAGGTCGTCAGCACGACGTCATGCTCTGCGATCTGCGCAAAACGTTCGGATCGGTCGGCGTCGGTAAGGGCGAGCACGCGCAAACGCGGAACGAAGCGCGCGATCTCAGCACGCCAGTTCGGTGAGACGCTCGTCGGCGAGACGATCAGCACCGGGTGTTTGAGGCGTCGTGCCGCTTTTTCGATCGCGACGTGCGCAAGCAGCTCGACCGTCTTCCCTAAGCCCATGTCGTCGGCAAGCACGCCGCCGAAGCCGTTGCGCGCAAGGAGTTGCAGCCAAGCGACGCCGCGCTCCTGGTATCGCCGCAGCACGCCATGAAAGGTTGCCGGCAACTGAACCGTCGCGAGCGCATCTTCGTCGGCGAGCGCGCGAACCAAATCGCGCAGCTGCTCCGCCGCGGCCCAGCGCACGGGCGTCGAGCGTTCGAGCTGCGCGATCGACGCGAGGTGCGCGGGCGTTAGCGCGAGACGCCCCTCGCGCGTCAGCGGCGTGTCGAAGAGTTCGACGAGCGTGGCCAGGAGCGGCGCGATCCGCTGCGCCGGCAGTGCAACAAACGCGCCCTCGCGCACGCGGCCGTAGACCGTGGCGCCGTCGCCAAGCTGCGCCAACTGGTCGTGCGACCGAATCCCATGCTCGCGCAGCGCGCCGATGACGATCGGCAGGAGCGATACGCGTTCGCCGCCGACGTTGATGCCGAGATCGAACTCGAACCAATTGTTTACGCTTGGCTCGACCTGCGCGTCCCAATCGTCGGCTTCGATTAACTCATACGGAAATGAGGAGTCGATCTCGACGCGCCAGCCGTTCGCGCGCAGCGCCGGCACCGCGCCGTCGAGGAACTGCACCCAGCGCTGCTCCCCGATTCCCGGAAAGCGCAACGTCGAGTTGCGGTGTTCGATATATTGGATCTCCGGCCAAGTCACCAGGTGTAGACCATAGTTATCGAGCGTTGCGCGCGCGGCGGCTTCGAACTCGTAACCCCGCGGCCAGAGGGTGACACGACCCGCGTCGACCGTTTGGAATTCGCGTGGGGCGTCGGCCGAGAAGTGAACCGAGTGCGCGCCGTACGCAAAAGTCAGCTCCGCGACGGCCGCGAGCGAGGGTGCTGAAGATCCGCGCAATCGCAGCACCGGAACCGGATCGCGCTCGATGACGGTCGTTTCAACGTCGGGCCGCGGAGCGGGGAGGCCGTTCGCGCCGAACACACGAGTCCATGCCGCCTGCACGTGCCGCGCGTTGCGCGGCGTAAGCGGGGGTGCCTCGACGACCAGCGCGACGGCTTCGGCTGCGATCCCAAAGTCGATCGTGCCACATTCGCTGCGGTCCGGATCGATGTACCACGTCGGATTGGCCGCGAGCAGGCGCAGCGACGGGTTTCCCTCAACGCCGGGGTATTGCCGCCCGCCGTCATCCAAGTACCAGACGATGCGCTGCTCGGTAAGATCGCGGCGCGCGAGCGGTAACACCTTGGGCGACCGCCAATGCAGGCGCCCGGTCTGAACGACCTCCGCGAACAGCATTGCCAGCAGACGCGGCGAGACATTCGCGCCCCGTGCCCCCCAGGCGTACTGACCGGTGAGGCCCGCGGCCACCGCGAGCCGCCCGATCGTGCGATCGATCGGCGTGACGTAGCTGCCGCCGGCAGAGTTGAGGTTTTCCACCGCGATCGCGCGCCCCAGGCTGCGCTCGCCGTTCTTGAGTATCGATACCGCGCGAGCCGTCAGCGTCGGTTGCGGCGGGTTGCCGGCAATATCGAGGAGATAACGAATCTCTTCGTGTTGCGACGCAGCCGGGAGGGCGCGATAGGCTTCGAGCTGCCGCAGCCACCCATAGACCCCGCCATCGGCGATGTCGTCCTCGCCGGGCGGCAGAACGACCTCGTTCGAATCGCGCATCCCGAGGAAGGCGATCGCAGCGGCCGCACCGTGCTTGCAGTTGTATTCGACCGGGCAGTCGCAATAGCTCGCAAACCGATTACCACGCGTCCCGGTTTGCAGTTTGACCGTTACGTCGTAGGGAATCGTTGCCGATCCTTGCACCCGAGCCTCGATCGTCTCGCCGGATCCCGGCTTGAGTTCGACGACGCGCCCACCCCGTGCGTACGCCAAACCGCGGTGGAAGGCTAGCTCGCCGAATGACGCGCGAATGGTTTCGATCGTAAGCACAACCCGCGCCCTTTGCCGCGGCCGGTTGACATCCCCTTGTCGTCCTGAGCGTAGTCGAAGGGAGGGCCCGCATGCGCTTTCGTTGTAGCGCTGGAGTTCACGTGAATAGCGCGCTTTTTCGCTCGACGCTCAGTACGCCGGCCGGCGCCCTTCAGTTGGCCGTCAACGCCGATGGAAAGCTAGTCGAGATTTTGCTTCCCAACCGAGAGCCGGCGGCAGCATCGGTGGCAGCGTCACATGCGGCGAGCCTGGGAATGCGCGCGGCTTGCGATCAGCTGCGCGAGTATTTCCTTGGCAAGCGCCGCGTTTTCGATTTGCCGCTGGAGCCGGCGGGCTCGCCATTCCAGCAGAAGGTTTGGGCGGCGCTGTTGGCCGTGCCCTACGGTGCCACGACGTCATACGGCGCGATTGCGACGGCGCTCGGCTTGGTTAACGGTGCGCGCGCTGTCGGGCATGCCAATGGGGCCAATCCTATTCCAATCGTGATCCCCTGCCATCGCGTGATAGGCTCGGACGGATGCTTGACCGGTTACGGCGGTGGTCTACCACTTAAGCGCATCTTGCTCGAACACGAAGGCGCAATCGCGCTGGAGGAGCCGCGCCTCTTTGCGAAAGCCGGCCTATGAAAGTCGAACGTTTCGTCCGCATCGTTGGTCGCACGATCGTCGTCACCGCGTTCCTAACGGGCTGCGCTGGACCGTTGCCGGCAAATAACCCAATGACGGCCGTGCGCGCCGTACCCGCCGGCGGCGAGACGTTCCACTACACAGGAAAAGAGCAAAGCTTCACCGTTCCGTCGGGCGTCACGCAGATTAACGTCGCTGCAAGCGGCGCGGGAAGCCCGAGCGGCGATGATTATCACGGCGGTCGCGGGGGTCTGTCAAAGGCGACGATCGACGTTAACCCGGGCGAGAAGCTGGCGATCTTCGTCGGCGGCGCTGGCGTCGCGAGCACCGGCGGATCCGGAGGAAGTGGCGGATTCAACGGTGGCGGCACCGGAGGCAAGGGGACCTACGGAACCGGTAACTATATCGACGGCGGTAGCGGCGGCGGCGGCGCATCCGACGTGCGCCAGGGTGGCGACGGACTCACGAACCGCATCATCGTCGCCCCCGGAGGCGGCGGTGCGGGCGGCGGCCGCTATTATAGTTACGGCGGCGCCGGCGGAATCGGCGGCGGCAAAATCGGTGGTCGAGGTGCCGGGGGCGACGTGATCCGTCAATACGACCCCGAAGGCGGAGGCGGCAGAGGCGGAACTCAACGCGCGGGCGGAGCCGGCGGATTCGGTGGCCAGACGTCGAGCTACCAACGCGCCCTGCGCGGCCATCGCGGCATGCTCGGAAACGGCGGCGCCGGAGGCTGTTGCAACAATTACAGCAGCGCCGGCGGCGGTGGCGGCGGTGGTGGTTACTACGGCGGCGGCGGCGCGGGCGCGTTTGAGTCCAGCGGCCCCGGCGGGGGCGGTGGTGGTGGCGGCGGATCATCGTGGGTCGAACCGAGCGCGACGAACGTCAAGGACATCCGCGGCGGCGCTTCGCTGGGCGACGGTCAGATCGTAATTTCTTGGTAGCTCGCGCGCGCCTCGCAAGCGAAACACCGCGTTCGCAACTCCGTATAGCGAATTATGAACTTCCTCCGCCTTGCCACTCTCGGCGCGCTTGTCGCTGCCGTCATTTCCGTTGCTCCCGCTCGCGCTGCCGACACGGATGCCCGCGTCGCGCAACTGGTCGCCGCCTCCGGGGAAGCCCTCGGCGTCGCATCGATCGCCTCCGTGAAGACGGTACGCCTCGATGTGAACATTTCGGCCGTCGGCCTCACCGGCACCGGCACGGAGTGGATCGATCTGCGAGATGGCCGGTTCGCCGAATCGGCAAACCTTGGGCCGTTCGTCGCTCTCGACGGCTTCGATGGCCGCGTCGCCTGGAACGCCGACCAAACGCATCTCGTCTGGAACACCGGCGGCGATAGCGGCCGCGCCTCGGAGATCAATCAGGCCTATCTCGCCAGCTACGCGCTCTGGCAGCCGCAGATGAGCGGCGCCGCGGTTGCGTGGCTCGGCGAGAAAACGGCCGGCGGCACTGCATTCGACGTGCTGAGCATCACGCCGCGTGGCTCGCTGGTGCCCTTTGAGCTGTGGTTCGATCGCACGACGCATCTCCCGGCGCGCGCGTTCTTCATCAACGGTTTCACCACGGCGACGTTGACGTTCTCCGATTACCGCAAAGCCGGCGGCCTGAACGTGCCGTATGTCACGCACACCGATTCAAGCGACGGCAACAATAGCGACGCGACGATCACGCGCGTCGCGCTCGATCCGCCGGGCGCGGAGACCGCGCTGGCGCGTCCGCAGACGCAGCCCACCGATTTTTCGATACAAAACGGCAAGACGTCGACTACTGTCCCCGTCGAGCTCCATGAGAATCACGTCTACATCGACGTAATGCTCAACGGCAAAGGCCCGTATCATTTTATCTTCGATACCGGCGGCTCGAACATCGTCGATCCCGCCGTCGCCAAAGAGATCGGCGCGTTCGGCAGCGGCTCGCTGCAGGGCAGCGGCGTCGGCTCGCAGACGGAAGGCTTCAGTTTTGGTAAGGTTGCCAAGCTGCAGGCCGGTGACGCCGTGCTCACCGATCAGCTCTTCGCGATCGCACCCACGCGCATGGGTTTCGGCGTTTCGGCCGGCCGCCCCGTGGACGGATTGATCGGCTGGGAAGTTCTGGCGCGCTTCATCACTACGTTCGACTACGCCGGCAAGACCGTAACGCTGAGCCTGCCGGGCTCGGTGCCACCTGCCGGCGCACACGTCGTCCCGTTCGTCTTCTATGGAACGCAGCCGCAGATCGCGTGCACGATCGACGGCATCCCGGCGGAGTGCGCGATCGACACGGGTTCGCGCGACACGGTTACTTTCATGGGGCCCTTTACTGCCGCGCACCCGCAAATCGTTCCGACCGCGCTTAGCGCGCCGGGCATCAACGGCTTCGGTGTCGGCGGCCCGGCGATCGGCCGGCTCGGCCGTGTCGCCTCGATCGGAATCGACGATTTTACGTTGCCCAATCTCGTGGCGGATTACTCGTCGCAACAGCAGGGGGCGTTTGCCGCGCCGTTTGTCGCGGCCAACATCGGCGGAAACCTGCTGCGGCGCTTCACCGTCACGTTCGATTATAACAACGGCACGATGGCGCTCGTGCCCGACGCAGCGTTCATCGAATCCGACGTCTACGAGCGCTCCGGGCTTTTCCTCATCCGCCGCGGCGACAGCACCGTCGTCGCCGATTCGCGGCCCGGCACGCCGGCGGCGAGCGCGGGCATCGTGAAAGGCGACGCGATCGCGTCAGTCGACGGCTCAGCCGCCGGCGGCATGTCGCTCTCGCAGATTCGTGAGGTATTCTCACAACCCGCGGGAACCGTCGTCACGCTGGAACTCACGAGCAAGAGCGGCGCGCAGCGCACGGTCAAGTTCACGCTTGCGGACTACGTGTAGGGAGCAGTAACATCTCGAAGCAAGCCGAGCCGCGAGGTTCGTTTGAGATATTTGGACGGACGAGCGAGCTCTCTCGATGGCCGACGTATTTGAAGCCGCACTTTTGAAACACCCTAACGCTCGCGCGATTCTCGGGGTCGCACGTTCCAGCGACACGGCGAAGCGAAAGATGCCTGCGGGCAAACTCCAGAACCGCGGTCTCGTCCAGTTTTCGAATGACCCAACCTACGCATTTCCCGTCGGCCGTGTCCCTTTCGAACGTAGCAAGGCGCTCGGCGATCTCGGATACGCGCTGCACGGGGCGCCAGTCCATATACCTTGTAACGCGTGGATCGGACGCATAAGCGTCGAACAGCGCTTGTGCATCCTCGACCGCCGGAGGTCGCAACTCTAGCCGGGAAGTCCTTATTATACGGTCCACTATGGCCAGGTAAGGGCGGCTATTGCGCGAGCGCGATGCGATTCATCGCTGCGACGATGCTCTCAGGCATGGCTCCGCCGCCGTGCCCCGCATCATCGATGATCTGCAGTATGCTACCTTGCCATGCCTTGTGCAGTCGCCATGCCGTCTCGAGGGGACTGCTGATATCGTAGCGTCCATGCAGGAGCACTCCAGGTATATCGTTGAGTCGTGAGACGTTGTCGATTAGCTGATCCTCACTCAAAAATGCGGCATGCCTCCAGTAATGCGTAACGAGGCGCGTGAAGAGCAATCGAAATGTTGGGTCCTCGAAGCGACGGCTTGGGGCGTGTCCGGGAGTTAACGAAACGTGAGTATCTTCCCACGCGCACCATTGCCGGGCGGCAAGCTCCCGTACCCCAGCGTCTGAGCTAAAAACCAGCGCGGCGTACCTATCTGCTAGGTCTATCCCCCGATTTCGATCGTAAGAGCCGACTGAGGCAAATCTTTCCCATTGCTCGGGGAAAATGGCGCCCATGTCGTGCGTTATCCATTGCACCTCGCGACGCGACGTCGTAGTTACACATGCCAAGACGATCGAGACGACTCGATTAGGAAACGCCTGGGCATAGGCTAGCCCGAGCGTGGTTCCCCAGGAAGCGCCGAGGACGCTCCAACGATCTATCCTTAGATGCTCGCGCAAACGCTCTAGGTCCCCAACGAGATGAGCGGTCGTATTGACTTTGAGGTCGCTAACGTCCCCGACGTGCGGCCGGCTGTGTCCGCACCCTCGTTGGTCGGTTAGAACAATTTTGTAGATCGCTGGATCAAAATAACGCCGGTTTTGTGGACCGCATCCTGAGCCGGGCCCACCATGAAGATACACCACGGGACGACCGTTAGAATTACCGGAGCATTCCCAATAGATCTCCTGGGAATCGCCGACGGCCAGCATCCCGCTCTCGAAGGGCTCGATGTTCGGGAACATCCACCGTTGTTCGGCGCAAAGGAGTTCTGATACTACATCAGGGCTCGAGCACGCTCAGGCGGAGTTGCAGTCGCCCGTGCAGCAAGGCCGGGACTTGTCGTTCCCGGCCTTGCTCATGTAAGGCGTTACCGCGGAGGGTTATGCGATTTTGGTGCAGCAGATTGGTGGTGCGGTTGTTGCGTCGTCGGCGCGTGTTGATCGCGCGTTACGGGCCGCGCGTGAATGCCGCCCTTGCCGCCGTTGTAGCTTACGTGGTTGTAGCCGTTGTGATAGACGACCGTTTTGTCCACGTAGGTATTGTGGATCACCGTCCGGTTGACGTTGCTCACGGCGGTGTTGTAGCGGAAAGCATTGCCGTACCATCTACCGCCGACGTAGCCGGTGCCCGAGTATCCGTGCCCGTAGTTGATGCCGCCGTAGAATCCTACCGAGCGGCCCCAGTAGCCCTGGTGCCAGTAGTATTTGTTCGATCTGTAGCCCCAGTAGCCCGGTGTCCAGAGCTGTCCTGCGCCAGGCGCGACAACCCACGATCCCGCTACCCAGCGATAGCGGCCGGATCCCCACGCCCAATAAGCTGGAGTCCATATCGAGTTCGGCCTGTAACTGGCAGGTTGCGCGTAAACCGGCATCGCCGGAGGCGCGAGCGCGACGCCGATACCGACCGTAACCTGTGCCGTCGACGGCATGGGAGCGGCGATAAACGCGGCAAAGACGAAAGCTGCAACTGCAGTTCGTATTAAGTGTGATTTTTCCATGCTCTCCTTATTCCCCATCGGACGAAAAAAAGCACCTTGCAATTCGATAACATGCATTCGTTCGGTGAAAACGCGCCTGGAGACTATTTGTTGGTCTTTTTGCCACAAAAGCTTCGCTTTACGAGTAAACCGCCGCGCCGCTAATGATTTCGAATCACCTGCATTGCCTCCGGTAAATAAGAACGGCAACCTTATTCAGACTCTTGGGTTTGGGCAACGTAGGAAAAGAAACTCAATTGAAAGTTGAAATTTAATGATGGACCTAACGAAAACCATGCCGCGCAGCTCGAGCGAAATGATGCTCGGCATCGTGCAGCTCGCCCGCGTCACCGACAAGGCAAAAGCCTTGGCGCTCGGTACTATTGGCGAATACAAGTACGATTGCCCGATGGACCAGAGCCTCTTCGAGTACCTCGCCATGGATCCGAAGGCGTTCCTCGAGGTCGTGAAAAATGCAAAGAGCGACTACGAGATCGAAGCCTACGCGAAGACGCTCGTTGCGAGAAAAGACCCTCGCAATATCGAGGCGTTCAACAAGAAGTTCCTCTCGACGGTTCCAACCGGAGAATCGTTGACACATTTCGAAGAGCTGCGCAGCAAGATCGCTCCGAGCCGGACGGACGTGGTTTCGTGGCCGGATCTGCTCGACCTTGAAGAGGGCCGCACGGTTCCGCATCGCGAGCTGGCCCACGCCTAGCAAAAATCTAGAGCCGTAGCAAGCTTTAGGGAGGAGCGCAATGCAGATTGCGCTCCTTTTTCAATTGCATAAACGTGCGATGGGGGCACTCAGAACGGAAAGTCGCTTTGCGTTAAGCCCACGTTTGTTTTTAGATCGTCGACCGACTCGTCGAGCACGATCTGCGATCCCGAATACATGATCTGCCGGATCGGCCAGTGCGTCTGCTTCGAAAGATAGACGATCTGCTCGCTGACGTCGTGATTCGACGCCGGATCGGCAACCGTCAGCTCCAGGCGGTCGGTTTCTACGCCTCCGAGTTTACCACCGTCGATCTGAGTGAGCTTTCCCGGGATGGTCCCGTAATCGTCGATGACGCGCGGCAGCAGAGCCTCGGTAATCGTGACGCCACGCAGTGAAACGGCACGTGGGTCGTGCAAGTCGATCTTCAGATGGATCCCTGAAAGAATGCCGCCCAGATGGCCGTTCAGCCGATCACCCCCGACCCATACTCCGCCCGACCCTTTGCCATCGCCATCGAGGATCAGGGTCTTGACGTAGTGTTCCTTCATGAATGAGTATTGATAGACGCGGTCCTGCGATTGCGTCCCATTCGCTTCGTGAACGTGCAGAATGCACGTGTAGTCATAGATGCCGGCAAACGCCTGGTCGAACGCCGCAATAGCGGGCGCATCGGTGGCAGCGCTTGCGGCAACGCAACTCGCGCCGGCCAGCACGACAAACAGCGCCAACAAGCGTTTCACAACTCACCGGCCTCTTGTCGGGAACGTCGCAATTTGCTCCGGCAACTGCGCAAAGTTAGGGCTTCACGACGGTATTCTTCTGCATTGTTACCGCGCCCACTCGGGCAAGCGCTCTGCCGACCATGACGGTGCCGGTCGCCATACTTATCGATTGGTGCTCGAGGAGGTTGCCATAAAAGGAGCAGCCCGTGCCGAACGTGGCCGAACTGCCCGTCGCCTAAAACACGTTGCGCGCTTGTGCGCCGTTGGTCAAGATAACGCTGCGGCCGGTTGTCATGGTAAACTTC
>Ga0182024_10024006_pt1 | contig 10874 bp, 13 predicted proteins | sample P32metaG_FD_120480 | JGI IMG/M metagenome (GOLD analysis project Ga0182024, IMG submission 120480) | Permafrost microbial communities from Stordalen Mire, Sweden - P3-2 metaG (Illumina Assembly) | ecosystem: Environmental > Terrestrial > Soil > Wetlands > Permafrost | place: Sweden: Stordalen... | reverse complement strand
GCCGAGCTTCCCCTATCTCGGGGTGCCGCACGGTGGGTTCGCCGCCGGGGCCGCCTGATCCGGCTCCAGCGGTTCTGGCACTCCCGAGGTCGTCCCCCTTGGCCTCGGGAGTGCCAGCAGTAACGCAGCGACCAAACAGCCCGTCCGGTCCGCCCGGCGGGCTGTTTGACGTTCCGGGCCTACCCGTCGTGCGCTCCGATGAGGCCTCCGCTCATCGCCTGAAAGCGACGCCCTAAGGACCACCGGATCGCCGGCGCGATCTTGAAACTGGTCCGCTAATCTCGAGCTCGATGAGGGTGTGCTGCGATGGTGTCCATTGACTAGCGACTGAAATTCGCAGGCAACCCGCGATCCACGACGACGGTCGGCAACGAAGAAGAGACGTGGGAACTGACATAGCCAAACTCATTCAGCGGTCGGGCCGCCTCGAGATCGATGACATCGACTTCGATGCCTTCCGGACCCAACCTCTCGACCCGAACGCGCTTCGGTGCCTGAGGTACATGCACGACGTCGAGGGGCACACCATCTGCTACCTCCGCGACATCCTGGTGACCCGGGTCCATCGGGACCCCGAGCTGACGGCCTTCCTCGCCTGCTGGAGCTACGAAGAGCACTGGCACGGTGAGGCCCTCGCCCGGGTCCTCGATGCTCACGGCGAGGCATCTGGGCAGTCACGGCTCGCCAACATGCGCCAGCATCTCCCGAAGGCCGACTCGCTCCGCCCGGCGATCTTCAGCGCCATCTCTGCGGTCACCAGGCATCTCCCGGCCGTGCACATGGCCTGGGGAGCGGTGAACGAGTTCTCGACCCAGACCGGGTACGCCCGTCTGATCGAAAAGGCCAAGCACCCGGTGCTGACCGAGCTCCTCCGCAGGATCATGCGCCAGGAGGGTCGGCACATCGACTTCTACGCAAGCGAAGCCGGTCGGCGACTCGGAGCGAGCAGGTCGGCGCGGCAGCTGACCAGATACGCGCTGCGTCACTTCTGGGGCCCCGTCGGATCCGGGGTGATGCCCGAGCCCGAGATCCGGTTCCTCGCCACCTACCTGTTCGGCGACGAGCAGGGCCGCAGTGCGGCCAAACGTGTCGACCGCCAGATCGACCGGCTGCCGGGCCTGCAGGGCTTGCACCTGCTGGACACCGCCATCGGCGATGCCCTCGCACATGGCGTGCGCGCGGTACCGCCGGTCGCAACGCGACGCGAGGACATCGCCGCGGCGTCGTAGGCTCAGCGCGAGTTCTCCACCCTCGATCAGCTCGCTTCGGCGTCCCTACGGGTGCGCGCCGGCCGCCCATAGGATCCCGAACGTGGCCGCCAACGGGAGCTGGGAGGAGTGGCGCTGGGATGAGACCCTCTTCGCCGGGGCGGCTGCGCACTACCTCAAGGGACGATTGCCCTATGCCGACGGCCTCGCGGACGCTCTGACAGAGGCGCTCGCGCTCGACGGCCGGGGACGGCTGCTCGACGTGGGGTGCGGCCCCGGCGTCGTGACGCTCCGCCTGGCCGACCGCTTCCAGGCGGTGGTGGGGCTCGATCCCGATGTCGACATGCTCGACGAGGCCGAGCGCGAAGCGGCGCGACTGAAGGTGACCAACGCCACCTGGGTGAGCATGCGGGCCGAGACGCTGCCCGGGTCGCTCGGTACGTTCCGAGTCGCGACCTTCGCGCAATCGTTCCACTGGATGGATCGGCCGACGGTCGCCGCTGCGGTCAAGGGAATGCTCGAGGCCGGCGGCTCGGCCGTACTGATCCACGCCCCCTCATACCGGGAGCAAGGGGTCGTTCAGACCCCGACCCAGGACCCGCCGCACCCGCTCCCGCCCGACACCGCGATCGGCGAGCTTCGGCGGAGCTATCTCGGGCCCGACACGCGGGCCGGGCAGGGGATTCGGAACAGCTCGCCCGACGGAGAGGACGTCGTGTTCAGGGCGGCCGGATTCGCACCCGGTCGGCGGTTCATCGTCACCGACGGGCGGGTTCTCGAACGAACCACCGACGACGTCGTCGCCCACACCTTTTCTTCGTCGTCGACGGCACCACATCTCTTCGGATCGCGCGCCGACGAGTTCGAGAGTGAACTCCGAAACCTGCTGACCCAAGCCTCGCGATCGGGACTCTTCTCGGTCCGCCTGCCTGACAACGTGATCACCATCTGGGACCTCGACTCGGGTGCGACCGGCTGAACCAAGGGCGACAAGGGGTCCCGGCCTGAGCTCATCACTCCGACGAGCACAACGACGTGAATCAGACTCTCAAGGCTCAACCCCCTACCGAAGAACACAAAAGATGCGCTGACCGGCAACGCTCCGCGGAGCTGGACAACCCGACAATCTTGGTGGGGCTGGGAGTGTGACTGGGAGGGATCGAACCTCCAATCGAAGAATTATGAGAGCGAGCTCGCACCTATAGCCGTTACCCACCGCTTGGTATGTTCGCTTCGACCTACACCCTCGTTCCCACCGCTCGTTAAGCGTCGCGGAGACTTGCAGGGATTTGTAGTCAAAAAAGTAGTCCGCGATCGCGTGCGGCACCGATGTCACATGCCCGGCATACCTGCGAATCGTGCCTCGGTTGTCCGCGTTCTACGGCATCTCGATCTACATGTATTGGGACGACCACAACCCACCGCACTACCACGCCGTCTACGGAGAGGGTCAGGCCTGGATCGTCATCGCCAATGGGATGGTGCTGCATGGCACACTCCCCACCCGAGGGCTCCGCCTCGTGCGCACCTGGCACAGGCTGCACCAGAGCGAGCTGGAGGGGGCATGGGAGAGGGCGAAGGCAAACCAAGCGCCGGGTACGATAGATCCACTGCCATGAAGACCAAGTACAGGATCCCTCATGTCAAGGGCGTCGAGGTGCCGCGAACCCATGTCATACGGCTCACTTTCGACGATGGAGTCACTAGGGAGCTCGAGTTCTTAGTCGGTTTGAACCAGGGAACTGTCTTCGCTGCCCTTGATGATCCGGTGTTTTTCGCGCAAGTTAAGGTGGACCCGGAGAGCCGCACAGTGATATGGCCAAACGGTGTGGACCTCGACCCCGCTGTGCTGCACGGCGACTTCGAACCCGCCGGAGTGTCCCACTTTCGGGACGTGACTCCTGGAACCAGCCAGGGAGCCGCCGGCTCGTAGCATCCGCCTGTCTTCGTCGGAAATTTTCGGCTGGTGGGGCCCACATCCGCTAGTTGGCTGCCGGGCGGCGGTGTGGAACCTGCGGTTCAGCGATGAAGGTGGTCACCTCCTGCCAACAGAATCGCCGCATCTGAAGTCGCGATGTTCTCCGGGAACCACATGATCGCGCCGTCGAGATATTCAAAGTCGAGCCCTCGTGCCCATTGCTACTCTCGCGTGGCTCCTGCGGACGGCCTGTGCTCAGCTGCACCAACACCCGTCTTCAGGCGCATTTCGTTCCTCGACAGGCTGGTACGTTTCAAAGGCATGGACGTCAGCCAGACTGCACAGGCTGCATACGCGGCGGCAACGAGGGCTGGAGATATCGAGGTTCTCCGGAACCTTGGGGCTCCCGGAGCTACGGTTTGGCACAACCACGATGCTCAAGAGGTCACCTGGGAACAGTCAGTGCAGACGATCGGCTGGATGCATCGCACCATGCCCGATGTTGCGTGGGAGGACGTGGCCATTCGGCGCACGCCTGAGGGGTTCGTTTGGCAGGTAGTGCTCTCGGGATCTGCACCAAGCGGGTCAGTCGTCGCTCAGCTGTGCATGGTCGTCGGAGTGTCGACGGAGGGGTTGATCAGCCGGATTGAGGAGTACATGGACCCGGCGTCATTTGCGCCGTTGGCCGGCTGACGGAAACTGCGTCACACTCCCCGACGGTTCAGCACCACATCGAGTCCGAGGCGATACCTCATCTCGGGGGACATACCCTTCTTCACTTCACCCCCCAGTGCTGCAGTGAAATTCCACTGCGCACGAACGAACGGCTTCGAGTAGTAAGCAAAAAGTAGGGGTCGGTCCTCATCCACGGTTACGTTCGCCCCAGACGTGTGCCACATCCGTCCATCCATCAACGCGATCGAGCCCCGTGGCGCTGTCAGTGGAACCAGGTCTTCCTCGATTGTGGCCGGCATCTCGGACTGCCTCTCGAACCGGTGACTACCAGGCACGTGCAGTGTCGCCCCGTTCTCCAACTTGAGGTCAGACAGACACCAGATCACATTCATTGACCAAGGAGTGCTCCATGGCTCGGGGGCGACGAGCGACTGGTCGGAATGGAAGGCCATTGAGCGACTTCCCGGCCGAGCAATATTGGCGGAGAAGTTACTGATGATGTAGTCATCGCCAAGATAGGCCGACACGACCAAGTCGGCAGTCGGGTGGGCAAGGAGCTCTCCGAATGCGGGGTCGAGATCGACCAGGTTGAACACGCGGACATTCGACGGATTGGGATCGAGTCCAGGTACGTAACTTGGAAGGCCACGCCGCTCGGCCTCCGCACTCGACTCCCAAAGAGTCTGCACCAACTTGTCGGACTCTTCATCGGACAGCACTCCCGGGATAACGGCACAGCCGATTTCCTCGAGTTGGCCCACCACTGCCTTGAGATCGATTGATGCGGTACTGGTCACAGGAACGGCTCCTCGGACCACCGGTCCCGTTTGGCGATGGCGATATCAACCAGGGGCTGCCATTTTTCGACCGTCTGATCCAGGATTTGCATGTCGAACGACGTGGCCGAGCGGAACTCAACCACCTCCGCCCCTTGCTCGCCAACCGTGTAGGTATATGGCTGGCCACTCTTAACCAGAAAGCCCGAGCCTTCTGTGATTTCGCGCCGGCCTACGAAGACCGAGCCCTTTGTGACGAGGTAGAGGCAATCACCCGAGTGAGTGTGGCGTGGGAGCCGGTATCCAGACTTCATGTGGGCGGTGACCAGACTGAAGCCATCCGAACCCTCGCCTTTGAACAGCGCCATCGAACGAGTACCTGCGCCAATGGGTCTCACGTCGAGATTTTTGTAGACGGCGGGATCGATCCGAGCCGGCTCCATTAACCCCGATTCCTCGAGCGGCACGGCATCCTCCTTGGCGAAAAAGATGATCCCTCGCCTCGGGGCGGTCGCCGGATCTTCGTCAGTTGTCTCAACGGGCATCAGTCCCACTTCCTCCTACGTGATTGCGCTTCGGCCACCAATGGTACGTCGCAACAAATACACCTGCTTCTGCAGGGACCTGACGTACGACCCCAAGGGACTACCCGCCCCAAACCCTCGGATGGGTCTTTACGATGCCTTGGCACATCGTCGCCGATGTCTCGATACATCCCAGGATCAACCGGCCTGGGTTTGACGGAGGCTCTTTCTCACGGCACGTTGGGCTGAGATTTCTGACGGTAGTCGGCCTCGAGCTCGGCCGGCGTCTGGTCGACGAGCCGGTCAACAGCCGTCTCGCACTCCGCCTTTGGCAACATACCGACTGTTCCGAAGTTCCGGAAGGTGAGCGGACTGGGAAGCAAGCGACTCGCGGTGAAGTTCCCACCTTTCGCAGATTGGATATGAAAGGTCCGGAATGACCTGGTGAACCATCGTGCCTAACATCCTGCATGATGCATCTCGCAGGAACTCCTTCCGACCAACTGCCCGAGGTCATCGGTACGGGATCGACCGATGTGCGGCTTGCCTTCATCTCCCTGTCGGCCCGTGAGCCAGACGGTCGGGATGCCGAATATCTGGCGTGGCACTCCCTCGACCACCGGCCCGAACAGCATCGGCTCGCAGGATTGCGTAACTCTCTGCGGCTGGTCTCGACGGCGGCGTGTCGGGCCGCTCGAGCCGCCTCCGTTGACCGATACGACGCGGTCGACCACGTCATGACGTATCTGTTCAGCGACCCGGGTGCGTTGGACCGCTTCAACGACCTCGGCGCGGCGCTCGCTGCTGGTGGCAGGATGCCGCTGCGACTCCCCACCGTGGAGTTCATGACGGCTGACCTGGCTGGAAAGGTGGCCGCACAGGCGGCTGCGGCAGGCGCTGACGTCATCCCGTGGCGTCCGGCGCTCGGCGTCTACCTCATCATCGAGCGGGGGCAGGCTCCCTGCGACGCCCTCGCTGACGTTCCCGGCGTCGCCGGTGTCTGGTGGTACCACGGCAACCTGGCCCCGGCTCCGTATGCGACCGATACCCGCGGGATGCAGGTCACCTACTGCTATCTGGACGACGATCCAGTCGCCACGGCTGAACGACTCGGTGAAGAGGTGCAACGGCGATGGGCATCCGGCGAGGTCGTCGGGCTCTTGGCCGCCCCGTTCCACACGCTCGTACCGTTCGATTGGACCCGCCATCTTCCCGACGACACCGCGTCCGTGATATAGGCGTCCCCGGCCATGACCCAACACGAGGAGACGACAATGAACGAGCACGACGAGAAGCAGCTATACGAGCGCATTCGCCGCCTCGAAGACGAATCCGAGATTCGGCGGCTTCTCATGTCCTACGGACCGGCGGCCGACGCGGGTTTGACGTCGTTCGCCTCGAGCCGGTGGCTCGAGGACGGCGTCTACGACTGGGATGCTCGCGGTGAGCCACACGCTGGAAGCAGCGCGGTGGACGAGATGCTCCAGAGTGACGGGCACCAGGGCCTCATCGCACACGGCGTGGCTCACTTCGCGGGGCCGCTCCTCGTCGAGGCTAAAGGTAATCAGGCCACCGCGCTCAACTATTCGCTGATCATGCGACGGGAGGACGACCGCTTCTTCCTTTGGCGCGTGAGCGCGGTGCGATGGGACGTCGAGAGGGCCGGCTCGTCGTGGAGGGTCCGGCGACGGACGAACCGGGTCCTTGACGCCGCCGGCGGTGGCCGTCAGTTGTTTGCCGAAACGCTGCAAGACCTCTTCGGGGAGGACGCTCGGTGACGGGCCGTCTCGACGGAAAGGTCGCCATCATCACCGGAGCGAGCACCGGGCTCGGGCCCGTGATGGGGGCCATGTTCGTGCGTGAGGGCGCCCAGGTACTTCTGGCGGCGCGGCGAGAGGAACTGGTGCAAGAGGCAGCCAGCGCGGCGGGCAAGGGTGCCATCGCGATGCGGGCCGACGTCACAAGCGAGGATGACGTCGCCGCCATGGTCACCCGCGCCGTCGAGGCATTCGGCCAGGTGGACATTATGTGCAACAACGCCGCCGCGCCCGGCATAGACAAATGGGTGTGGGAGCAAGAGCTCGACAATTGGAATGCGACAATCGCTATCGACGTCACCGCGGCGATGCTCTGCTCCCGAGAAGTGCTGAGGCAGTCGATGATCGAACGCCGCTCGGGCGTGATCCTGAACTTCTCGTCGACGGCCGGGTACAACGGCATAGTGCGCAAGACGCACTACGTCACGGCTAAAGCATCACTGCGGGCATTCACCAAAGCGGTCGCCCTCGAAGTGGGCCAGTTTGGCATCCGGTGCAACTGCATCGTGCCCGGGAGCATCGACACCGAGCTCTGGCAGAACTGGGTCCGCCGCTTGGCCGGCGAGCAGAACCTCGAGTACGAGACATTGCGCGAGCGGATGCTCCAGGGCAACCCGCTGCGGACCATTTCCTCGTGTGAGGACGTCGCCAACCTCGCGCTGTTCCTGGCGAGCGATGAGAGCCGAACCATTACTGGGCAATCGATCCCAGTGGACGCCGGGGGGTACATGCAGGGATGAGCACTGCGAGTTTTCAGCTGTCGATCGGTTCACCGGTGGTGACGAGTGGCGCCCGGTGGGCCGACGAGGCTTCGATCGAGGAGCTGGCCAGAGTGGCCGAAATTGGAGACCGCCTCGGCTACCACCACCTCACGTGCAGCGAGCACATCGCCCTCCCGGCGTCCGAGCTCGCCCGCCGTGGTTCGCGCTACTGGGATCCGCTCGCCACCTTCGGCTACCTAGCGGCCCGAACCGAGCGCATCCGTTTCGCCACCAACGTTCTCGTGCTCCCCTACCACCACCCCCTCGAGATCGCCAAGCGCTACGGAACCCTCGACAAGGTCAGCAAAGGTCGGGTGATCCTCGGCGTCGGTGTCGGCACCCTCAAGGAGGAGTTCGACCTCATCGGAGCCCCCTTCGACGATCGAGGACCACGCTCCGATGATGCGCTAAAGGCGCTACGGGCTTCCCTCTCCAAGCGCCTGCCCGAGTACCACGGTCCGTTCTACAACTTCGAGGGGCTCGTCGTCGATCCGTGTGCGGTCCAGGAGCACGTTCCGATCTGGGTGGGCGGACGGACGCTGCGATCGCTCCGCCGGGCGGCGACCCTCGCCGACGGGTGGTGCCCGTTCGCCGTCCCGCCGCGCCACGCTGCCGAGTGGCTGCAGTTGGTCGACGCCCCGCCCGGCTTCGAGGTGGTGCTCCCACCAATTGAGCGTCTCGACCCCGTCGGCGAAACGTCGAAGACCCAGGAGATCCTCGGCCGGACCGCGGCGTTGGGGGCGACCATCATCATGGCCGGCTTCGCCAGCGCCTCGTTGGAGCAGTACCTCGAACAACTTGAGGCGCTTGCCGCCGCCCGCTCAGCCATGTAGCGGCGCCGAGCGTCCACCCGTCTGGAGCACCAAGCGTGGTTCGATCCTCGACGACGGTCGAGCAGACGGGGGCGTCCCCGTCCTGGCAACATGGCATGGCCGCCGGCAACGGCTGCCCTCGGGGTGGTCGGCGAGAAGGGAGCAGCTGATGGCCGAACTCTCGAGTTTCGACGGGACGATCCTGTACTACGAGGAAGAAGGAGCGGGTTCACCGGTCGTGCTGCTCCACGGCCTGAGCTCGAGCACCAAGGGGAACTGGAAGGACCCCAGCATCTGGGCAGTCCTGGTGCGCGCCGGCCACCGGGTCATCGGCCTTGACGCCCGTGGCCACGGGCTCTCGGCCAAGCCCCATGGTTCGGCGGCCTACGAAGACGGGGCCCCGGAAAAGGACGTGGCTGCCCTGCTGGACCACCTCGGGCTGGTGGAAACGGACCTGGTCGGGTACTCGATGGGGGCGGGGACTGCGCTCCGATTCGCTGCTTCGGACAGCCGACTCCGTCGGCTGGTGCTCGGCGGTATCGGAGGGGATCCGAAAAAGTGGGGAGCGCCACAAGAGGGTCGTGGTCCCTCGATGCAGCAGAGGTGGCTGGCCGGACTGGAGGCAGATGACCCGAACTCCATCGAGGACCCCGTGGCCCGTGGGGCCCGGAAGGTCTTCGAGTCACGCGGTAATGACCTCAAAGCCATTGCCGCGCTGCTCCGCTCGAACCGCCAGCACCTCTCGTCCGACATCGACCTCGAATTGCTCAAGGCGCCGACCCTGGTCGTCTGCGGAGACAAAGACGCCTCCCCCAGGGAACTCGCCGAGGCCCTGCCCGACGGACGGTCGCTCGTTCTCGAGGGAGATCACGAAGGTGTCGTCGCCAACCCTGCACTGGCGGAGGCCATAGCCGAATTCCTCGCGGCCTAACGACAGCTCATTTCGCCAGCGAAGTCGCTCGATCCGTCGTTCAACGGTCCTCCGTCCCGCCAGCGAGCGGGGCGACGGTCGCCGCGACCACCAACCTGGCGCGTCGGTGCGGCGGCTCAAGCGCTTCGCCGCGCTCCGCTCTACCGTGAAGACGGCCCTGCGCGTCGGCGGGAGGGCTGAATGGATTCGCGAGGAGGCAAACCACCCAGAGCCCATCGGTATGTGCGACACTGACCGTTGTTCGGGCTCATCCGGCCAACATGACCACGACGGGCGAGGTGCACGCAATGAACGATCCCGGTTCGCAGGCGAGCGGTCAGCCAGCCAGCCAGGGTGGTAACCCGCCCGGCGCCGCCTTTTCCGCTCCCGCGGGCGGCGGTGGGGCGACCGCCCTTCAGTCGGACAGCACCTACCCGGTGACCTGCGCCCTCGACGCGCCGCTGGAGATGGAGAACCTGCAGCCCGTCATCAGCTACTTCCTCGCCATACCCCACCTCCTCTTACTCGGGCTGTACGGGATCGTCGCCTTCGTCAACGCAATTGTCGCCTGGTTCTCCATCGTGACCGGCGGGAGTCCGCCGGAAAACGCCCGCAACAACATCGCCGGCTTCCAGCGGTATTGGTACCGGGTGGTGATCTACCAGTACTTCATGACCAAGCAGTACCCGGAGTTCAAGACGGTCCCTGGTTACGCCGACCCCGGCGGTTTCCCCGCTCGGATCGACATCACGCCCGCCACCTCCTACGACAAGATGCAGGTGATCTTGCGAGCCCTCTACGCCATCCCGCTGTATCTCTACGGCATCTACGTCGCCATCATGGTGTTTATCGGGTTGCTCATGGGGTTCATCAGTGTGTTGACCGGCGGCAAGTGGAACCCGCAGTGGCGGCGGACCGTGTTCAACGCAGTGACCTGGATCATGCGGGTCAACTGCTGGTTCTTCCTGCTCGTCGACGAGTATCCGGGGTTCACCTTCGAATCGTAGGCGTACGCCCGACCGCTAGGCGTAAGCAGAAGGCGGGCATCCGAGCAGTATCCCAGCATGTGTCGCAAGGCACTTCGTCACAGCCGGTGTGGCTTAGGCGCATCATCCGCACGTTCGGGATGGTTCCCTTGATGTCGTCGTTATCCTGCAAGGCGATGTACAAGGTCCCTGCCCCGTGTGCGGTCGTCTCGCAATCGGCGGAACGATGGTCATCGCGCTGCACATCACCAGCTGCCGCCGTAATCCGAGCGAGCTCAGCGCCAACGGATAGTGCGATCGCGCGGCCTGTTGACTAGCGGCTGATGAACGACGGCTGATGACGTAACAGCCATAGCGTCGTCGCCCGGTGGCTGTTTGCTTATCAGCCAAGTTTGTAGAGCCGGGCGGCGTTCTCACCGAAGATCAGGCGCCGCTGCGCGTCGGTGAGACTCTCTGTAGCCTTCCGCAACTCATCGAGAATGCCGGG
>Ga0182024_10024005_pt1 | contig 10875 bp, 15 predicted proteins | sample P32metaG_FD_120480 | JGI IMG/M metagenome (GOLD analysis project Ga0182024, IMG submission 120480) | Permafrost microbial communities from Stordalen Mire, Sweden - P3-2 metaG (Illumina Assembly) | ecosystem: Environmental > Terrestrial > Soil > Wetlands > Permafrost | place: Sweden: Stordalen... | reverse complement strand
GCGACAGCTCGGTCATGGGCACTCCTCATCTGGTTGCTAATACCACAACCAGACTCCCACTATAACCAGCCACGATGCGGGACCCCTACATATGTGTCGCGCACCCGGCAACCGCAGCGCCATCTAGCGCAAGCTCGCTCACATTTGCGCCAGTCGTTCTGCGGACCGCCGGAATATGCCCCAAACGATCATGCTCAGGGATGGCTGCCAAGGCCCGTTGCCGGGGATGGTCAGCCGGAGAGGTCGTCAGCACTCGGACGGTAGTTACCCGGCCGCGGCCGCAGCAGTAGTGACTCCGGGATGGTCTGCGTGACGGCGCCCGTATCCATGCCCCGCCCTCGGCGCAGCAGCCGGTCCACGGTACCGAATGTCGGCCAGGTGCCGTCGGTCCGGAACCGGCCATAGGTAGCCTGGAGCACCAGCCGTTGGTCCTCGGTCAGTGACGCTTCGTCGGCCACCGGCCCTGCTCTCTTCTTGGCCCCCGGAGTCGCGGGTCATTCAGCGTACGTCCTGCCTGCGTCGGCCTGGGCGCGACAAATCCCCAAGCGAGAAGATCCGCCGTTTTCCGCACCTGGCGGCGCCGGCAGGACGTGCTCTCCACGTAGGTGGAGAGTCAGCCATCGAGACCCGAGGAGCTCTTCTCCCTCGATGGTTGCTACGGCCTGACTACCAGGCCCATATCCGTTGGATCTTCCTGACTTCCCGGCCGTCTATCTCGATGGTCGCTTTCCACGGCGAGGGCCTGAAGAGAGTGACGGCCCAGAAAGCGAAGACCACTGGCCAGAGCACCACCTTGAACCCATAGAGCAGTGTCCAGCCCGGATTAGGAATCAGGAACTCTCGGTAGTTGGCCCCGCCAGTGATCTTCTTGTTGAGGAGGCCAGGTCTGGCAATGAAGACGGTCCCGGCCACAAAGAGACCGACAACGTACGTGAGAAATAGTAAGGCGCTCACTGTAATAACACTCCTGTCTTACATGCCGAAGTAGGTCGTCCAGTCAAAGGGCCGCCATGGCGGATTGGCCGGCAGAGGTTGGTGGCCCTTCTCGGTCCGGGCGTTCAGGGCGTCTCGCTTGTAGTCCTGCGCGAACCGGTCGCCGCACTGCTCCGCCAGCCACGCCCTGGCATCGAGGCGTTCAAAGTACTGGGGATGGCCACGGGAAGTCAGGTTGCAGATGATGCACAGTGTCTCCACGAACTCCTGGAGCGGCTGCCAACGAGGTCGGCGGCGGCGTGCTTGCTGGTTGAGCACACCCATCACCTCGTCGTAGAGCTGCTGCAGCTCCTTGTCGTACTGCTGTCGCAGGGACTCTGGTATGTCATACGGCCGGGTACGGGACGTGGTGTGAAAGCATTTCTCGGCGACTTGGCGATCAGCGGCGCCGCGCCTGTCGCCAAGGGCCTCATAGCGCAGCCAGCGGAACCAGCCGATGACGTGCTGGGAGTCCTCCCAGGTGGCGCTGCCGGTTGCCCAATCGGGCAGCGACCCTACTTCGGCAAGCGCATTGGGATCAAGAATTAACTGCGAGTCCCTGGTGGCCTGGTAGCGGTCGAGCTATGCCTGCCACTGAGCCATCTTCTCGTTAAAGACGGCCCGCTCCTCATCGGTGGCCATACACCCCTCCCCTGACTCGTCGGCTACCGGCCCGTCCGCCTGACGGTAGCCGAACGGTTACCAGGATGAGTGCAAATATGGAGGTACTGTACAATTTTGTGCTCTTGGCTCGTTGTTCCACTCGTTTGGTGATCTGTCCGCCTTTCCAGCAGTAAGACGCTCAGGGCGCGTGGAGGGATTACGTGCTCTCCCTCGCCCTGGCCTGGTCGGCCAGCAGCTTGTCGTAGAGCGCAGTTCCGGAGATTGGCTGCCGGGGCTTGGTGTCGGGGTGGTACCAGTCGGCGATCTTGTACCACTCCCCGTCGACCAGCTGGCAGTAGCGCTCGCAGGCCCTGATCAGAGCGTGCACCCGGCAGTCGTCACGGGGATGCTCGTCGTCCTGGCAGTGGCAGGAGGCGGCGAACTCCTGCCACTCCTGGTGGACGCTGGGGCGATCGGGCACGGCCCGCAGCAGCTCGACGAAGCTCAGCTCCTCCTCGAACTGGGCCTGCGAGAGCAAACGGCGCAGCCAGGACTCGTCTTCGACGTTGAAGGGCGGGTACCAGGAGATCTTGTAAATGGAGTCGGCCACCTCCTGCTCAACATCGGGATCGGAGAAGATCCACAGGCCGCCGTGGCGGACGATGAAGCGCTGCAGTTCGAGCTGGTACCAGGCGTAGGCGTAGAGCGCTCCCCGGACGTAGCCGGTGGCCTGGTCCTCGTTGCCCTTCCACTCTTTGCCGGCGGCGGTCGTTCGCTCCGGGTCCCAGGGCGGGTGGCCAAGATCGGGCTCACGCCGGGTCTCGATGGCCGCCAGCAGGTCGCTGCCCAGCCGCTGGACCGGGGTCCAGATCCGGTAGTAGGCCTCGAAGCGGTCCAGCCACTGGACGGCCAGCCGGGAGTCGGCCGGATGGCGCCGTTCGAGCTTGACCCGCTCCAGACGAAGGCGCTGCTCGTGGCAGAGCTTGAGGATCTGCTCGGCCAGCTGGCCTATGTGGAGCTGCTCCGGCTCTTTGCGGAAGGTCTCCGGCTGCATGTTGTAGAGGCTGGCTGCCCGTTCCCGCAGGTCCTTGGGCCTCCAGCCGCGGCTGCCGGGCACCAGGCCGAACAGGTAGGCGCAGGCCTCTTCCATCTCGCCGCCGAGCTGGCCGACGGCCCTCAGCAGCATGCTCTCGATGGCCGGCGGGTCGTGCTCATCCTGCTCTGACTCACCGCAAGCCCGGGCGGCCCGCTGGAGGGCTGGCAGGTGCAGGGTCCGGAGACGGATCAGGCCCTTCTCGCGCAAGACCTTGAGATCGGCTACGAGGTCGTCGTAGTCCGGGGGTTCGACCGGCATGCCCGGATACTGCCCGGAAATCCACCGGCCTGACCACCGGATTGGCCGACAGGCCGGCTGGAAGCCTCGAAAAAGAGGCCGGATCACTGCGGTCCAGCCGATGAGAGAAGGGGTGCCATGTCTTACGAGATCGCCCAGCGGCGGGCCGTGTCGCTCTCCCGCTACGACCAGCGCCAGCAGTCCTACGAGGTCGCTTCGCTCGACCACCAGGCCGAGCTGGCCGAGCGTCAGGTGGCCGGGATCAACCGGGTAACCCAGCGGGCCATGTTGGAGACCATGCGCGTAGGCGAGCTGCGCAAGATCGCCGAGCAGATCGCCCCGGACGGTGCCGAGCTGTACGCCATGATCGCCGTGGCCGGAGCTGTCGAGTCCACGCGGGTTATTAGCTCGATGAGCCAGCGGCGGTACCGGTAATGGCCGTCCTCTTCATCACCATGGGCGTCGTTATTGGCCTGGTGGTGCTGGTCCTGGCCGTTATCGGGGGGTGGGGCTGCCTGGAGGCCCTGCTTGGTAGTCCGGTCAGCCGGACCCAGCTCGACCGCCAGGCCTGGCAGGCCGAGAGCGAGATCGCCGAGATCGGTCGCCGTGCCCAGGAAGCCATCATGACCGAGGCTCTCAACCGGCTGCGGTCGCCTCACGACAGGCGGTGGTGAGCATGGGGACAGCGGCGTCGTATCGCACCGTGCTGGCCGACCCGCCGTGGGATATCCAGCAGAAGGGGTCGCTCGGGGCGGCCCGGCACTACCCGGTCATGAGCCTGGAAGCAATCTGCGCCCTGCGGCCGGACCGGCTCTGCATGCCGGATGCCCACCTCTGGCTGTGGGTGACCAACGCCAGCCTGCATGCCGGACGAGTCGTCATGGAGGCCTGGGGTTTCACTTACCGGTCGTGCCTGACCTGGGTCAAGCCGCGGTTCGGACTGGGCAACTACCTGCGCAACCAGACCGAGCACCTGCTGCTGGGGACCCGCGGCCAGGCGCCGGTCCTCTTCCGGGGACAGGGGACCTGGTTCTACGCCCCGCTCCAGGAGCACTCCCACAAGCCTGAAGAGCAGTACGCCATCATCGAGCGCTGCTCACCGGGGCCGTACCTCGAACTCTTTGCCCGCAGGCGGGACGCCTGGGGCAACGAGATCACTTGCGACGTGGCGCTGTAGAGGAGATAGCCATGGATATGAAGAGTTGGCGGCAGAAGCTTACCGAGGCAATGCTGCTGTTCCTGCTGCTCTCGTTCGTCGCCCACCTGATGTGGGACTGGCTGTCCCAGATCACGCCGATGCTGCTGGCCCTGGCCGTCCTGCTGGCCATCTGGCGGCTGCTCATCGGCGGACGGCGGCGATAAGCCATGGCCGAGACGGACCTGGTCCTGACCGACGCGTCGGCCGCCCTCATCCGCCGGGGGCTGACCATCGTCGTGTTCGTCATCGCGGGCCTCAGCTTCGCCTTCGGCTTCGGCAACGGCTGGCTGCTCGGCCTCAAGCTGGGCGTACCCGGCTGGATCGCGCCGCTGGTGGCCCCGGCCGTCGACCTGTCCGTGGTCGCCCTGCTGGCGGCTCTCCACTACCTGCGGGCTCGCGGCCTGGGCGGGAGGCTCTACAGCGCCCGGCTGCTGCTGATCGTCTGCGGGCTGATCACCTTCGCGCTGAACACCATGCGGTCCGTCCTGGCCGGGGCCACCGGCCGGGCCTGCTTCGACGCCATCGCCCCGATGCTGCTGATCGGGTGGAGCGAGGTCGGTCCCCGGCTGCTGGCCCTGTTGCACGGACGGTCCCGGACGCTGAGAACGACCGGTCCGGTCAGCGCACCCCGTCCGTCCCCGTCCCGGAGGACCGTCCCGGACCGTCCCCGGAACTGGTGGCGGCCGCCCGCCGGCTCGATACCGCCCACCGGGCCACCACCGGACGGCCGATCACCCGCGACAGACTGCGGGCCTCGATGGCTGTCTCCAATGCCCTGGCCGGGCAGCTGCTTAAGGAACTGCGAACAGAGGTGGTCCGGCTGGGTGTTGTGAAATAGCCGACAATGACAAAGCGCAGGTATACATAGTGCGCGGCCGACCTCTGTAATCGGCGTAACTAACTTCGGTCAGCAATTCCCCCAAAAAAACCCTTGGCAGAATTAGCCGAGGCGCCTTTAATTGGAAGGCTCCAGGGGTGCTTATCAAGAAACGGGAGGAGGAATGCATGGCAACGTGGAAGGTGCATATTAACGGGAAACAGCGATCGGCTCTTGATCCTGAGCAGCTGCTGGGCGCGGTGCTGGCCCTGGGGCGTCAGTTTGCCGAGGAGAAACGGCGACGCCACCTTCGGGAGGCCAGACAAGCCCAGAGCTCCGGAACGCGAAATGAGCAATCAACGGATGCCCGAACTTCGGCGGCGTCAGGGCTGGAGGTCCGGTGATGGGCTCGGCTCCCGTCATTCTCGGACTGCTGGTGCTAATCGGCGGCCTGAGCTGTCTGGCGGTGATTCTGGCTGCTCGCTGGCTTGAGGCTCGCTCGTGGGCGCGATCGCTTGTCGCCTACCGGCTGCGACTGCCGGCCAGTCTGGATAGCGGGCAGGTTGCGGCCTGGCTGGGAGCGGTGGCGGCGGGCACGCATGCGCCACGCTTCCCGCTCCTTCCCCCTCCGCCTATCGCCCTCGAAGTGATCGCGAACAGGGATGGCATTGAACACATGCTGTGCGTTCCCGACTCCATGCAAGAGGCCATGCTGGCCGCCCTGCGGGCCCATCTGCCCGGCGCCAGGGCGCAGGAGCACCCCGACTACCTGGCTGCCCGCCAGCGGCTTCGGTTTGCGGCGGAGGCATGCCTGAGCAGCCATCGCCGTCCGCTGGCCCGCGAACGGGCTGCCCAGGCCAGCGCCGGGCTGCTGGCCGCGCTCCAGCCGCTCGGGGAGGACGAGCGGGTCACGCTGCAATGGATACTGACCGGCGTCGGCACCCCGCGACCGGTCTCCTCGCTACCGCCACGGCAGGCCGGTCTGGCCGCGAGTGGCCATGCTGGCAGTGGCGGCCGCGTCGATCCTGAGGCGATCCGGGCTCAGCGGCTCAAGATGGACGGGCCGCTGCTTCGTGGCTCCTTGCGGATCGGCGTCCAGGCAGGCGTGCCTGGGCGAACATATAGCTTGTTCGGCCGCGTCTGGGGTGCCTGCCGCCTGCTCAACGCTCCCGGCGTCCAGGTCGTCCGGCGTCTGCTGCCGGCTTTCATCGTGGCAGGGCGGCTGGAACGGTTTGCCGTGCCGCTCATGCAGTGGCCGTTTCTGCTCGGTGCCGAGGAGGCGGCCGGGCTGGTCGGTTTTCCTGTGGGCGGGGTGAGGCTGCCTGGCCTGTCGCTCGGGGCGGCCCGGCAGTTGCCGCCAGCCTCGTTCATGCCCCAGGTCGGTGCGGTGATCGGGATGAGCAACTATCCGGGCCTGAGCGGCCGGGCACTGGCCTGAAACCGGCGGACCGGCTGCGGCATGCCCTGGTCCTCGGCCCGACCGGATCGGGTAAGAGCTGGCTGCTGAGTCGGCTGATCCTCGGCGATATTGCCGCCGGGCACGGCGTCTTCGTCGTCGATCTGAAGGGTGATCTGGTCGGCGATGTCCTCAGCCGGATCAGCGACCATGACGCCGAGCGGGTCATCGTGCTCGATCCAGCTCGGCGAGATCACCCGGTGGGAGTCAACCTGCTGTCAGGAGCAGAGAGCGAGGAGGGCCGGGAGCGAGTCGTCGATAACGTCCTGACCGTCTTCAAAGAGCTGTGGGCGGCCTACTGGGGACCTCGCTCTGACCAGGTCATGCGCGCGGCCCTGAACACCCTGGCCGGCGCCAGGGCTCGCGGGGGCGCTCAGTTCACCCTGGTCGAGCTGGTTCCCCTGCTCAGTGATCCGGCCTTCCGCCGCGGAATCCTGGCTGGCCGGCAGCTGCCTGACGGGCTGCGGGCGTTCTGGCAGCGCTATGAGGCCATGTCCGATGGTGAGCGCGCTCAGGCGATCGCCCCGGTGCTCAACAAGGTCGAGGCCTTCACTTCGCGCAGCACCATCCGGCTGATGCTCGGACAGTCCCAGGGGATCGACCTGCGCGACGTCTTCCGCAGGCACGCCGTCGTCCTGGTCAACCTGGCTAAGGGAAGCCTGGGCACCGAGACGGCCAACCTGCTGGGCGCCCTGCTGGTGACCAAGCTCTGGCAGGCGGCCCTTGAACAGGTCGCCGTCCCGGCCGGGCGGCGAAGCACGGCCTTTGCCTACATCGATGAGGCTCAGGACGTGGTCCGGCTGCCGGTCCCGATGGCCGAGATGCTCAGCCAGGCCCGCGGCCTGAAGCTGGGCGTCACCCTGGCCCACCAGTACGTGGCCCAGCTGCCGGAAGCCGTCAAGGCAGCGGTCCTGGGTACCGTCCAGTCCCAGGTCGTCTTTGCCCTGAAGCGGACCGACGCCTAGGCGCTGGCCCCTGACTTCGCGCCGCTGACCGCCGACGACCTGATGGGGCTGGATGCCTATGAGGTCGCGATCCGGCCCTGCGTGCGCGGCACCACCCTGGCGCCGGTGACCGGGCTGGCCCTGCCGCTGGGTGAGGCCACGCGAGATGGCGCTGAGCTGGCCCGGCTCAGCCGGGCCGCTCACGGTCTGCCCCGAGCCGAGGTCGAGGCGGCCATCGCCGCCCGGCTGCAGGTAGCCAGGAGCGGTCTCCAGGCCGTCGGGCGCGAATCCGTGGAGGACGACGAGTGAGGACGAATCAAGCCGACTCGCGTTACCCTCGGCGCCCTTCTCGGCGTTGTCATCACCCCGTGGCTCGCACAGCCCCTGACGTCGGCAGACAGCCAGATAAGGAGCAAGCAATGCCTACTGCTCATGGAGACCTTGTCATGACCTCACGGCCAGCCCGGTCGTCCCGCCCTCAGCGCATCCGGCAGGCCCACGTCGAATGGGTCAGTCAGCGCATGAACGAGCGCGACCAGGCGATCCTGGAAATCGTCAATCGACTCAGACTGGTCAGCTCCCAGCAGCTCGAACGCCTCTTCTTCTCCTCCCTCTCCACCACCGGCAGCCGTAACGCCGCCCGCGGCCGGGCACTGAAGCGGCTGATCGCCTGGGGAATCCTGACCCCGCTGCCCCGGCGGATCGGCGGCGCCGGCTATGGCTCGGCGCCCCTCGTCCTGGCCCTGGACAGCACCGGGCGGCGGCTGCTCGCCACCCGGCAGATAGGCGCCGGACTGGCGCCGCAGGTCCGCTTCCCGGGCCCGCCCGGAGTGCGGACGGTCGGCCACACCCTGGCCGTCTCCGAGCTCTACACCGGGCTGACCGAGCAGACCAGGGGCACGGCGGCGGAGCTGGCCAGGTTTGAGACAGAGCCGGCCTGCTGGTGGCAGGACGGCCTGGGCGGCTATCTCAAGCCCGACGCCCTGGCCGTCCTTCAGGAGCCGCGCCGGCGGGATTACTGGTGGATCGAGATGGACATGGCCACCGAAACGCTGGCCACCATCCGCCGCAAAGCCCTCACCTATCTCGACTTCCTCCAGCGCGGGCAGCTTGGACCGCGCGGAGTCATGCCCTGGGTTCTGTTCTGCACTCCGGATGAAAAGCGGGCAGCGCTTATTCAGAAGCTGCTCGAATCCCTGCCGCTCGTTCCGCAAAAGCTACTGCGCGCCACCACACAGGCGCAGAGCGCCGCCTATATGACAAGCGTGCTCCGGGAGTGAACAATTTGCCGAACACCTTACAATCTGCACACCATTTTTGTACAATAAGATATGAGGACCTTACACTATGACGCTATTTAGCAAACGGGCGTGTGTTGATAATAACGTTAGCCCTATTGGGAAGATTGAAATGTACCGTCAAGACGGCATGCTGGTAATCACGGTGGGCGCCGGACGAGGGTATCGCCTGAGCAGGGAGGATATCTCGCAGGTCGACGGCGGCAGGGAGACTACGTGCATGACCTCCCTGCTGAGCCGGATGGCGAGGGTGCTGGAGATGAGCGAAGAGACACTGCTGGCCTGCCTCGGGCTGAGCCCCCGGAACTACCTCCAGCGCGCCTTCGACCTGACGGCAGATCAGGCTGAATCGGTAATCGAGACCATCTGGGAGCTGCGCCGGCTTGAGACCAGCTCTGAAAACGAGAAGGGCAAAGCAGCATGAGTAGTAGCCCGGACCCGACCGCCGACGCCACCGGCAGCGTGCCGGTCGAGTGTTCGGTCCGTTACCTGCGCGTCTCGTCCAAGCGCCAGATGGACACCGACGCGGATATCGACCCTGAGGGAAACTCAATCGATACCCAGCGCAAGGTAACCACCGCCAAGGAGCGAGCCCTTGGCACGGTCAACGTCGGCGAATACGTCGAGCCGGGCAACTCGGCGCTGACCATCAGCAAGCGGCCGGAGTTCCGGAAGATGCTGGAGCGGGTCATGCTCAAGCGCGACGTCAGGTACGTCGTCATCTACCAGCGCTCCCGGGCCTTCCGTAACTTCGCCGATGCCGTCATCGTCAAGAGGCAGCTGGAGAAGCTCGGCGTCAAGCTGATCTCCGCCAAGGAGGACTTCGGCGAGGGCGTCTGGGCCGATGCCATGGAAGGCATCACCGACATCTTCAACGAGGTCCAGGTCCGGCTCAACGGGCAGGACATCGCCCTCAAGATGGGCAACAAGGCCAGAAACGGCGGCACCCTCGGCAAGGCCAAGCTCGGCTACGTCAACGAAACTAAGAACATTGAGGGGCACCGGGTCAACACCATCTCGCTCGATCCTGAGCGAGCCAAGTACATCCCGATGGCCTTCGAGCTGTTCGCCACCGCCCGCTACACCATCGACGAATTCCGTGACCAGCTGGCCGAGGCCGGGCTGACCATGCCGCCGGATGCCCGGTGGGGCCGCCGGCCCGTCTCCAAGACGACGCTCGCTAAGGCGCTCCGGGACCGCTACTACCTCGGCGAGATCCTCTACCAGGGCATCTGGTACCCCGGCCGGCACGAGGCGCTGGTGACGGCTGACCTGTTCGACCGAGTACAGCGAGTACTCGACACCCACTCCGGAGCCGGCACCCGCTACCGCACCCACAAGCACTACCTGAAAGGGCTGCTCTGGTGCGCCCGCTGCCGGAGTCGGCTGACCCTCCAGCGAGCCCAGGGCAACGGCGGCGAGTACTTCTACTTCCTCTGCCGCGGCAAGCAGGAGCACCGCTGCGACCTGCCCTACGTGCCCGTCGAGATATTCGAGGACGCGGTCGCCGACTACTACGCCACCGACATCTGGCTGCCCGCCGAGATCCGCGACCAGCTGCGCGGCCGGGTCGACGCCGCCATGGATGACATGTTCGGCCTGACCGAGGAGATGCGGAGCGACTTCGCCAACCAACTGGACCGGCTTGATCGCAAGGAACACTACTTCCTGGACCTGGCCGCCGAAGAAGGCTGGCCCAAGGACAAGCTCCGCGAGAGGATCAGCGCCATCCGGGCCGAGCGCACCCAGATACAGCGCAGCCTCGAACAGGCTGAACACCAGCTTGATACAGGCCGACAGGTCTTCTACCAGGCCCTGGCGCTACTCGACCAGCCGGGGAAGATGTACCGCCGCAGCGGCGAAGCCGTCCGGGCCATCCTCAACCGGACCTTCTTTACCCGCCTGTATGTCGATGCCCGGAAGGTTACCGGGGCCGAGATGCGCGAACCGTTCGACGTCCTGCACGAGGCCTACCGGCTCTACAAGACGCGCACCTACCACCGGGCAGCCCCTGACAGCGCCAGAAGCGCCATGAGGAGCGCCGCTCAGACGGCGTACGCTCCTCATGATCGTTCTACCTTGATCGACTCGCTGACCTCGATCTTTGACCAAGGTTGGAGTAAGCCGATCATGGTCGGGACGGCGGGATTTGAACCCGCGACCCCTTGACCCCCAGAACGTTTGGCTAGGCGCTTTCGCAGCTCAGCGGCATAGAGCTGCCTGGCATGACACAGCCACACGCAGGTTGCCTGGC
>Ga0182024_10024003_pt1 | contig 10875 bp, 3 predicted proteins | sample P32metaG_FD_120480 | JGI IMG/M metagenome (GOLD analysis project Ga0182024, IMG submission 120480) | Permafrost microbial communities from Stordalen Mire, Sweden - P3-2 metaG (Illumina Assembly) | ecosystem: Environmental > Terrestrial > Soil > Wetlands > Permafrost | place: Sweden: Stordalen... | reverse complement strand
GTGGCCGCTGCCGCCGTCCATGTAGAGCACCACCGCCTTGGCGTCCTTGAAGGTGGCCTCCGGGTCCTTCGGCCAGCCGTCGCGGGCCATGACCGGGTAGACGCCCGGCGTCTCCTGGAGCAGCTTCATGAGGACGGCGCAGCCGGCGAAAAATTCGTGTTCGCGCGGGCCGTGGCTCTTGCGGCCGGCCACCAGCACGATCTTGTTCAGCGCCGGGTCGGTCGGCTGCTTTTCCAACGGCACGCCCGACTGGTCATACGGATCGATGTCGGCCAGCGCGGCCCAGGCCACGGTCGCCAGGCCGGCGAAGACGGCGACCAGCGCCGCCCTCCACACCAAAGGTTTCGTCTGCATAGTCGGTTCTCCCTGTGAAAAAAGGCCGGCGCGGCGGACGGCCGGCGTGTGGTGATCTTACCCCGGCGGGCGCCCGGCGGCACGCTCCCGGCCGTTTCATACAAAGGCAGGAGGGGCGGATGAGAACTCACCCGGAAAGAGCGTCATGAGCGACCCGCAAACGCCTGTTCCGGCCGCCGACTTGCTGGTGCGCCGGCTGGCCGAGTACGGCGTGCGCCGCGTCTTCGGCTACCCGGGCGGCCAGCTCACGCCGGTCTACGACGCCCTCTACCGGCAGTCGGCGATCCGACACATCCTGGCCCGCCACGAACAGGCGGCGGCGTTCATGGCCGACGGCTACGCCCGCGCCACGGGTCGGCCCGGCGTCTGCCTGGCGGTGTGCGGCCCCGGCGTCTTCAACGCCGCCACACCGCTCTCGGCCGCCTTCACCGACTCCACGCCGGTGCTGCTCGTGAGCGGTCAGGTCCCCACCGCCGGCCGCGGATTGCGCTCCGGTTACTATCATGAAAACGACCAACTCGCGGCGTGCTCCTCCTGGACGAAGGCGCGCGGCCGGGCGGACTCCGTGGAGACGTTGGTCCCCACGCTCGACCGCTGCTGGACCGAACTGACGCGCGGCCGGCCGGGGCCGGTCCTCTTCGAGGCGCCCCTGGACGTGCTCCGGGCCGAGACGACGGCCGACCCGTGGCCGGCGGCGCCCACGCCGGCGCCGCCGGTTTCGCCGCCTTCGGGGATCGTAGAAGCGCTGGCCCGGCTCGTCGCCGGCTGGCGGCGGCCGTTGCTGCTGGCGGGCGGCGGCGTCCTTTCCGCCGGGGCGGAGGAGGCGTTGCGACAAACGGCCGAACGGCTGGGCGCGCCGGTCTTTCACACCGCGATGGGCACGGCCGCCTTCCCGGCCGACCACCCGCTGGCGGCGGCCGTCCCCTGGCGCCGCGCCACCGCCGACCTGACCAACATGGACGCCTTCTTCTCGCCGCTGTTTGCCGAGGCCGACGGCCTGCTCGCCGTCGGCTGCCGTTTCACGCAGCTGGCCACCGGCAGCTGGGGTCTGCGCCTGCCGCCGTCGGTCGCCCAGATCGACGTGGACGCCGAGGAGATCGGCCGCCATTACCCCGTCGCGCTCGGAGTCCACGCCGACGCCCGGCTCGCCCTGGAAGGACTGCTGCCGCTGTTGCCGCCGCCCCGGCCGCCTTGGGCGCCGCCGCGTCCGACCGGCGAACCCTGGCGGTTGCCCGGCATCGACCTACTCGGGCCGCTGCGGCGCGTGCTGCCGGCCGACGCTATCGTGTCGGCCGACGTGACGCGGCTGGCGTACCTATTGATGGCGGAGTTCCCGCTGAACCGGCCGCGCACCTTTCTGCACCCGGCGGGGTCCGTGGCGATGGGCTTCGGCCTTCCCGCGGCGCTGGGGGCCAAGGCGGCGTTCCCGGAGCGCGCGGTCGTGGCCGTGGTCGGCGACGGCGGTTTTTTGATGAGCGGCATGGAACTGGCGACGGCCGTGCAGGAGCGGCTGCCCGTCGTCGTGGTTCTGGTCAACGACAACAGCCTGACGCTGATCCGGGCCACGCAGCAGCGGCGCTACGAAGGGCGGTTCATTGGCGTCGATCTCCGCAACCCGGATTTCGGGGCGCTGGTGCGGGCCTTCGGCGCCCGCTACGCCCGCGCCGACACCGACGAGACGTTCGAGCGCGCCCTGCGGGAGGCGCTGGATTCGGGCGAACCGGCCGTGGTGGAAGCGCGGCCGGGCGACGCGCGCCCGTGAACGGAATCGGGCGCGGCTAGACGGTCGGCGCGTCCCGGCGCGGCAGGTACACGTCGAAGCACGCCCCCTCATCCGGGGCGCTGGAACACTCGATCCAACCGCGGTGCTGCTTGACGATGCCGAAGACCACGGCCAATCCCAAACCAGTCCCTTTACCTACCTCTTTTGTCGTGAAGAATGGGTCGAAGATGCGGGACTGGATCTCCAGGGGAATGCCGTGCCCCTCGTCGCGGACGCGCAAACGAACGAACGCGCCGGACCTCCGCTCCGGCCGCTCTTGGGCCTCGGCGCCGCCCACCGTGACGTTGGCCGTCTCCAGTTCGAGGAGGCCGCCGTCCGGCATGGCGTCCCGCGCGTTTAAACAGAGGTTCATGAGCACCTGATTCAGCTGGCCGGCGTCCGCCTCCACGAGGCCCAAGCCGTCGGCGCAGCCGGCCGCGATCCGCACGGCCGGGCCGAGCGTCCTCCGCATTAGTTCCACCGCCTCGCGCACGCAGGCGTTCATGTCGACCGGGCCCATCCGCGGCCTCGTCTGCCGCGAGAAGCCCAGCAACTGCTGCGTCAACTCGGCCGCCCGCCAGGCCGCCTGTTCCGCGCCCAGCAGGAATTCGCGGCGCGGGTCGTCCGGCGTCGTCGCCTCCAGCGCCATGGTCAGGTTGCCCGTAACCCCCGTTAAGAGGTTGTTAAAGTCGTGGGCGACGCCGCCGGCCAACCGGCCGACCGCGTCCATCTTCTGCGCCTGCCGAAGCTGTTCTTCCAACGCCCGACGCGGCGTCACGTCGGCCAAAAGGCGGACGCCGCCGGCCGGTTCGCCGCGTTCGCCGCGCACCGGGCCGGCAGCCACGCGGAACCAACGGCCGCCGAGATGCACTTCCACGCCCGGCTCGTCCGGCGTCGCGCACGCCGCCGCCGCCGTCGGGCCGAAGACTTCGCGCAGCAGGTCCTCATAGCCCCGGCCGACGACCGCCGCGCCCGGTCGCCGGAACAGCTCGGCCGCAGCCCGGTTGCAGCAGCGGATCCCGCCGCGTTCGTCCAGGAGACAAATCGCGTCGCTTATGGCGTCGAAGGTGGCCTGCCACTGGCGGGCCGCCGCCCGCGCCGCCTCCTCGGCCCGGTGGATCCGCAACAGGGAGTGGATGGTGGCGACGACTTCGGCCGGCTCGACCGGCTTGGTGAGGTAGCCGTCGGCGCCGCCCTCCAGGCCGTGCGTCCTGTCCTCGCTGCGGACGTAGACGGCCGACATGTGCAGCACGGGGATCGACGACGTGGCCGGGTGGGCCTTGATCCGCCGACAGACCTCGAAGCCGTCGATGTCCGGCAGGTTCACGTCGAGGAGGATGAGGTCGGGCTGCTCGGCCGCCAGGCGCAGGGCGTCGCCGCCCGTGGCGGCCTCGCGCGTGTCGAAGCCGGCGTGCCGCAAAACCATCGAGAACGTCCGGCGGTTGGCCGGGTCGTCGTCCACGTAAAGGATCGACGGCGTCCGCTCGTCAGACATGAGAGTCGCCTCCAGGGGAACGTCGTTCGGGGGTCGTCCGGACGCCTGGGGAGGCGGGTGCGAAAGGGGCCGCGGCGTGCGGTCGGGTCGTGAAGACGGGGATGAGGGGCCGCATGGCGCGTCCCTCCTTCGGCCTGTCGAAGGCCACGGGTCGCGTCCCTGCGAACGGAAAAAGGGCTCGGCCCGCGGCGTCGCCGGCCCAACCCTCCCACGCGGGCCGCACCCCGAAAGTGCGCCCGTGGCAAGCGTAGGTCACATTCCGGGCCGAGTCAAACGGGGGAGGCTAGGAGGGAAGGGGGACGGTTCGCGCGGCGTTCGCGGACGCGGGCGGCGAACAGGTCCTGTAACACGTCGAGGTCCACCGGCTTGACGAAGTGATGGTCGAAGCCGGCCGCCTTCGCCTGGAGGCGGTTTTCCTCGTGGCCGTAGCCGGTCAGGGCGATCAGCAGCAGGGGCGGGATCGCGCCGCCCGTATCGGGCCGCGCCGCCCGCAGCCGCCGGGCCACCTCGTAGCCGTCGAGGCGCGGCAGGCCGATGTCGAGGACCACGGCGTCGGGGCCGAAGGCGTCGGCCGCCGTCAGCGCCGCCTCGCCGTCGTGGGCCGTCCGAACCGTGTGCCCCTGGTCCTCCAGAAGCATGGCGAGGCTGTTGGCGGAGTCGCGGTTGTCGTCCACGACGAGGATGCGGAGTCCGCCGACCTCTTTCAGTCCATTAAGGACCTCAATTTGGGGATTTTCGTGGGCCGGGGCGCGGGGCAGGGCGGCCAGGCGCACCACGAACTCGCTCCCCCGGCCGGGGCCGTCGCTGAAGGCCTGGACGGTCCCGCCGTGCATCTCGACCAGGCGGTGGGCCAGCGTCAGGCCGATGCCGAGGCCGCCCTCGGAGCGGTCGAGGGAGCGATCGACCTGGGTGAACAGCTCGAAGACGCGCGGCAGCATGTCGGCGGGGATGCCGACGCCGGTGTCGCGGACGCGGAAGACGGCCTCGTTGCCCTCCCGCGCCACCGTCAGGCCGATGCGGCCGCCCTCCTCGGTGTACTTGGCGGCGTTGTTGAGCAGGTTGGCCAATACTTGCGCCAGCCGGGCGGCGTCGGCCGTCGCCCACAACGGCTCCGGCGGCAGCGTCACGGTCAGCTCATGGCGGCGGGCGTCGATCAGCGGCCGGCTGGTTTCCAGGGCCACGGCCGCCGCCCGACTCACGTCGATCGGTTCGGGCTTCAGCTTCACCTTGCCGCGGGTGATGCGCGACACGTCGAGCAGGTCGTCCACCAGACGGACCATCTGCCCCACCTGCCGGTCGATCACGTCCTGCGCCCATTCCCTCCCCGCTTCCTCCGTGACGGCGCGGCGGAGGATCTGGACGGCGTTGCGGATGGGGGCCAGGGGGTTGCGCAGCTCGTGGGCCAGCATGGCCAGGAACTCGCTCTTGCGGCGATCCTGCTCTTCCAGGTCGTGATACAGCCGGGCGTTTTCCAGGGCGGCGGCGGCGCGGCAGGCCAGGTCCTCGGCCAGCGTCACGTCCTCGGCCGCGTAGCGCCGGCCGGGACCGCCCAGCGCCAGCGCCCCGATGGTCCGGCCCCGCGTTTTGAGCGGGACCGCCAGGCAGGCGGGGGCGCCGTCCGCCGGGACCGTCTTGCCCACCGTGAGCGTGCGGCGGATCCGTTCCGCGACCCCGGTGGGCAAGGAGGCGTCTTCCGACGCGCCCGTCGTTTCCGTGCGCCAGGCGCCGTCCGGTTCGACAAGGACCGCGGCGGCGAAGTCCGCCAAAAACGGCACAGCCAGCTTCGCCAGGCCGCGGAGGATGGCCGTCGCGTCCAGCGAGCGGCCCAGGACGGCGCCGGCCTCCGCCAGGAATCGCAGCCGCCGGGCCGCCTCCTCCGCCGCCGCCCGCGCCGCCTGCTCGCGCGCCAGGCTCACCCGCTCCTCGGCCTGCCGCCGCACCTGCTCCGTCATGCGGAACAGGTCCACGAAGACGCCGACCTTGGTGCGCAGCACCTCCGGCGACACCGGCGACAGGATGTAATCGACGGCCCCGAGCGAATAGCCCTGATTCAGATGCGTTTCGTCGCTTAAGGCCGTGACGAAGATGATCGGCGTGTGCTCGGTCTTCCTGCGCCCGCGGATGAGCGACGCCGTCTCGAAGCCGTCCATGTCCGGCATTTTCACGTCGAGAAGGATGACGGCGTAGTCCCGTTCCAGCAGCCGGCGCAGCGCCTCGCGGCCGGATCGGGCCGTGACCACGTTCTCGCCAAGGGTTTCCAGGACCGTTACCAGGGCGAGCAACTTGTCCGGCAGGTCGTCAACGACCAGGATGTTGATCTTGTCCTCGGTCGTCATGGGGCATGTCCTCGTTGAAGGCCGGCGCTTGAATGGGGCGAGCGGGGGGCGTCAGCCCCCTGATTCGTCACTAATTCCGTGGCGCTATGCTAAATCAGGGGGCTGACGCCCCCCGCTCGCCCCGTTGAAAGCTCCGCCTACCGGTACAACCAGCCGCGCAGCACCGACAACATCTGCTCGGTGTCCACCGGCTTGGACAGGTAATCCCAGGCGCCGGCCTCGATGCACTTCTCGCGGTCGCCCTTCATGGCCTTGGCGGTCACGGCGATGATCGGCAGCGTCTTGAAACGGGGGAGTTTGCGGATGGCTTTCATCGTGTCCAGGCCGTCCATCTCGGGCATCATAATGTCCATCAGCACCACGTCGATGTCGGACTCGTTCTGCAAGACGCGGATCGCCTCCCGGCCGGTCTCGGCCGAGGTGATGTTCATGTTGTAGCACTCCAGCACGCTGGTCAGGGCGAAGATGTTGCGGATGTCGTCGTCCACGATCAGCACCTTCTTGCCCGCCAACGCCTTGTCGGTCTTGTGCAGGTCCTCCAGCGTGCGCCGCTGCGCCTCGGGCAGCTTGCTCAGGCCGCAATGCAGCACCAGGGCCGCCTGGTCCAGCAGCCGCTCGGGCGAGCCGGCTTGCCGGATATTCAAGGCCTGAGAAAGGGCTTTCAACGCCGCCTCCTCGTCGGCGGACGGCGGCCGGTCGGAGTAGAAGATCAGCGGCACGCCGGCCAGGGCCGGGTCGCGGGCGATCTCCTCGGCCAGCGCCGGCCCCGTCATGTCCGGCAGGCCGGCGTGCAGGACCACGCCGTCGAACGGCCGGCCCCGCATCTGCTCCAGCGCGTCCCCGCCGGCCGACGCCTCGACCACGCGGGCGGCGCCGGCCCCCAGCAGGCCGGCCGTCTGTTTGCGCCAGCCGGCGTCGCCGCCGACCACCAGCAAATCCTTCACCGGCCGCGACACCATCTGCGTCACCGCATCCAGCGTCCGTTCCAGCGTCTCCTTCGTCTGGATCGGCTTGGACACGACGGCCATCGCCCCCAGCTTCAGGCCGCGCTCGCGCCCCTCCTCCGTCGATATGACGCAGACGGGGATGTGCCGGGTGGTGACGTCGTTCTTCAGACGCTCCAGCACGCGCCAGCCGTCGATGTCCGGCAGGCAGATGTCCAGCGTGACGGCGTCGGGCTTGTAGTCGCGCGTCATTGCCAGGGCGGCGGCGCCGAGCGACGTTACCAGCCCTTTGAAGCCCTTTTCGCGGGCCGTCTCCAGCATGAACCGGGCGAAGTTCAGGTCGTTCTCGACGATCAGCAGCACCCGGTCGCCGGAGCGGATGGAGGCGCGGTCGTCGCCCACCTCGTTGACCAGCTTCGGCTCTTCCGCCGCCGCGGCCGGCTCCAAGGCCGCCGGTTCTTCCGGCCGGGGCGCGGGCGGCGGGGCGACGCCATCAGCCCCCGGCTTACGCGCCGGCTTCTGCGGCACGTAGACCTGGGGCAAGTACAACGTGAACGTGCTGCCGCGGCCGGGCGAACTCGTCAGGCGGATTTCGCCGCCCAGCAGCCGGGAAATCTCCCGGCTGATGGCCAGGCCGAGGCCGGTGCCGCCGAACTTGCGGCTGGTGCTGCCGTCGGCCTGCTGAAACGCCTCGAAGATGATCTGCTGCTTGTCCGGCGGGATGCCGATGCCGGTGTCCGAAACCGAGAAGGCGATGACCGACGCCGCCCGGTTGAGGCTCTCGTTGTCCGTGTTCCAGCCCTCGTGGGCCGACTCGACGGCCAGGGCCACGCGGCCGTGCTGCGTGAACTTGAAGGCGTTGGACAGCAGGTTCTTGATGACCTGCTGCAGCCGCTTGGCGTCGGTGAGCATGTACTTGGGCAGGTGCGGGTCCATCTCGATGCCGAAGTCCACGGTTTTGGACTCGGCCACGTGGCGGAACGTCCGCTCGACGTAGCTGTGCAGGTCGGTCAGGCGCAGCTCGCCGACGTCCACGACGACGGTGCCGGATTCGATCTTCGACAGATCGAGAATGTCGTTGATGAGCATGAGCAGATCGTTGCCCGACGAGTGGATCGTCTTGGCGAACTCGGTCTGCTTGGGCCGGAGGTTGCCCTCCGGGTTCTTCGACAGCTGGTCGGAGAGGATGAGCAGGCTGTTGAGCGGCGTGCGCAGCTCGTGCGACATGTTGGCCAGGAACTCCGACTTGTACTTGGATGTCAGCGCCAGCTGCTTGGCCTTGTCCTCCAGCGCCTGGCGGGCCTGCTCGACTTCCTGGTTCTTGCGTTCGACTTCCTGGTTCTGGTGGGCCAAAAGGCCGGCCTTTTCCTGCAATTCCTGGTTGGTGTTCTGCAACTCCTCCTGACGGGTCTGCAACTGCTGGGCCAGCGATTGCGACTGTTTGAGTAGGTCTTCCGTCCGCATGTTGGCTTCGATCGTGTTGAGCACGATGCCGATGCTCTCGGTGAGCTGATCGAGGAAGGCCTGGTGCGTCGGGTTGAAGCGCTCGAACGACGCCAGTTCCAGCACGCCCTTTACCAGCCCCTCGAAGACGACGGGCAGGACGATGATGTTCTGCGGCGCGGCGCTGCCCAGGCCGGAGGCGATGCGGACGTAGTCCGGCGGGACGTTGGTAAGCAGGATTTTCTGCTTCTCCAGGGCGCACTGGCCGATCAGCCCCTCGCCGAGGGCGAGGCGGCCGCCGACGGCCTCCTGACCCTTGTGGGCGTAGCCGGCCAGCAGCTTCAGGCAGGGCGGGTCGTCGTTGACATCGAGGACATAAAAGACCGCATGTTGGGCGGCGACCACGGGCGCCAGTTCCGACAGGATGAGCCGGCCGACGGTGAGCAGGTCTTTTTGCCCCTGGAGCATCCGGCTGAACTTGGCGAGGTTCGTCTTGAGCCAGTCCTGTTCGCTGTTCTTGAGCGTCTGGTCCTTGAGGTTGCGGATCATCTCATTGATGTTGTCCTTGAGGATGGCCACCTCGCCGAGCGCTTCGACGTTGATCGAGCGCGTCAGGTCGCCCTTGGTGACGGCGGTGGCCACTTCGGCGATGGCCCGCACCTGCGTGGTCAGGTTGGCGGCGAGCTGGTTGACGTTCTCGGTCAGCGACTTCCAGGTGCCGGCGGCGCCGGGGACCTTGGCCTGTCCGCCGAGCTGGCCTTCGACGCCGACCTCGCGGGCCACCGTCGTCACCTGATCGGCGAAGGTGGCCAGCGTGGCGATCATGGCGTTGATGGTGTCGGCGAGGGCGGCGATTTCGCCCTTGGCCTCGACCGCCAGCTTTTGCTTGAGGTCGCCGTTGGCCACCGCCGTCACCACCTTGGCGATGCCGCGCACCTGGCTCGTCAGGTTGCTCGCCATCGAGTTCACCGAGTCGGTGAGGTCCTTCCACGTTCCCGAAACGCCTTCCACCTTGGCCTGTCCGCCGAGCTTGCCTTCCGTGCCCACTTCGCGGGCCACGCGCGTCACCTCCGCCGCGAAGGACCGGAGCTGATCCACCATTGTGTTAATGGTGTTTTTCAGCTCCAGCATCTCGCCCTTCACGTCGGCGGTGATTTTCTGCGACAGGTCGCCCTTGGCCACGGCCGTCGTCACCTGGGCGATGTTGCGCACCTGCCCGGTCAGGTTGCCGGCCATCGAGTTCACGGAGTCGGTGAGGTCCTTCCAAGTGCCGGCCACGTCGCGCACGTCGGCCTGTCCGCCGAGCTTGCCTTCGGTGCCCACCTCGCGGGCCACGCGCGTCACCTCGGCGGCGAACGACCGGAGTTGGTCCACCATCGTGTTAATGGTGTTTTTCAGCTCCAGCATCTCGCCTTTCACGTCCACCGTGATTTTCTGCGACAAATCGCCCTTGGCCACGGCCGTGGTCACTTCGGCGATGTTGCGCACCTGCCCGGTCAGGTTGCCGGCCATGAAGTTCACGGAGTCCGTCAAATCCTTCCACGTTCCCGACACGCCCTCCACCTTGGCCTGTCCGCCGAGCTTGCCGTCGGTGCCCACTTCGCGGGCCACGCGCGTCACTTCGTCGGCGAAGGAACGCAGCTGGTCCACCATCGTGTTGATGGTGTTCTTCAACTCCAGCATTTCGCCCTTCACGTCGGCGGTGATCTTTTTCGACAGGTCGCCCTTGGCCACGGCCTTGGTCACGTCGGCGATGTTGCGCACCTGCCCCGTCAGGTTGCCGGCCATCGAATTGACGTTGTCGGTAAGGTCCTTCCAGGTGCCGGACACGCCCTTCACCTGGGCCTGCCCGCCGAGCTTGCCTTCCGTGCCGACTTCCTTGGCGACGCGCGTCACCTCGTCGGCGAAGGAGGAGAGCTGATCGACCATCGTGTTGATGGTGTTTTTCAGCTCCAGCATTTCGCCCTTCACGTCGGCGGTGATCTTTTTCGACAGGTCGCCCTTGGCCACGGCCGTGGTCACTTCGGCGATGTTGCGCACCTGGCCGGTCAGGTTGCCGGCCATGAAGTTCACGGAATCGGTAAGATCCTTCCACGTCCCCGACACGCCCTCCACCTTGGCCTGTCCGCCAAGTCGGCCTTCCGTTCCCACTTCGCGGGCCACGCGCGTTACTTCGTCGGCGAAGGAGGAGAGCTGATCGACCATCGTGTTGATGGTGTTTTTCAGCTCCAGCATCTCGCCCTTCACGTCGGCGGTGATCTTCTTCGACAGGTCGCCCTTGGCCACGGCCTTGGTCACGTCGGCGATATTGCGGACCTGGCCGGTCAGGTTGCCGGCCATGAAGTTCACGCTGTCGGTCAAATCCTTCCACGTCCCGGCCACGTCGCGCACGTCGGCCTGTCCGCCGAGCTTGCCTTCCGTGCCCACTTCGCGGGCCACGCGCGTCACTTCCGCCGCGAAGGAGCGCAACTGGTCCACCATCGTGTTGACGGTGTCTTTCAGCTCCAGAAACTCGCCTTTGACGTCGACGGTGATCTTCTT
>Ga0182024_10024002_pt1 | contig 10875 bp, 14 predicted proteins | sample P32metaG_FD_120480 | JGI IMG/M metagenome (GOLD analysis project Ga0182024, IMG submission 120480) | Permafrost microbial communities from Stordalen Mire, Sweden - P3-2 metaG (Illumina Assembly) | ecosystem: Environmental > Terrestrial > Soil > Wetlands > Permafrost | place: Sweden: Stordalen... | reverse complement strand
CGGTGATCGTTTCTACGATATGCGCGGCCTGCCAGACGTTAAGATAACGCCGGTCGTTGATGATGATCGGGTCGTGCGGAGTTCCAGACATCCGCATATAGCGCAAGGGTCGGCGCAAGAAGTCAAGCGCCGCGTGAATTAACCAAACAAGCGGGTCATTTAAAACCTGTAGCGAACGGGCGCGGGAGAGGTGTGTCTTCTGGACAGTAATCCGGGGACGGAGTTTTCAACGTGAGGTGAAAAGGAATGAAGCCAATTAACGTAACGAACGAAAAAATCGCTGCGCTCCGCAAAAAAGAGACAGCCTTAAAATCGGCTCTCGCGGCGGCGCTGGTCGATGCACAAAGAGCAAGAGCAAAACTACAGGCCCGCGAATTCTCCGCCGTGGGCGAAGCTCTGTGCAAGTACGCGGGTCAATCGCCCGATTTCAAGCTGATGCTGAAACAGGTGTTGGCCTCGGCGGTCACGGATGAACCGACGCGCAAATTCCTGTCGAGCCGGGGATGGGGGCTGTGATGAAAAACCTAGCATTATGGCTAAACTGCATCGGGTTTCTCGGCGTCTTTTTCTGGTTCGTCTGGCACGTGGTTTCCAAGTTCGGCTGGTCTGGCCTGCTGGTTAAGTTCACGGGCGTGATCGACGGCGCTTTTGTGGCCTTCGTCGTCGCCGTCCATCAAACGCCGTGGGCCGCTTTCCGAAACCACCCCAAGCATATCGACGATGCCTCACTGCTCTGGGCGTTGGCGGTCTGGTTTGTCTTCCACTGCCTGCTCATCTTTGACTGGCCGATGCGCTGGCTCATGAAACCCCTATTCAAATGGGCGCTCTTTTCGGGGGCGGCGCTGGTGTTTGTCGGGGTGTTTTGCGCCGGGAAAGGCTGGCTCTGACATGGACATCTCCGACATTTCGGGACTGTGGCAATCCTCTGATGAAAGGTGGCCGGTCATGCTCTTGAAAATCGTTATCGGTTTTGGGCTGCTCATCGCGTTTATCCGGTGGCGCATCGTCAAGGAACAAGAACGCCGCGTCCGGGAAGCCTACAGGTTCAATCCGCCAACCCATGGGGCCGCCGAGTGGTCAACGGTTGACGACGTGCGGAAAGGCGGTCTGCTGTGAGCGGCATCCGCCTCGGGTATTATCAAACCGCGAAGGGGCTGCAACCGTTGAATTACAGGGGCGGCTCACATGTCGTCGCCATAGGTCAAACCGGCTGCGGGAAATTTACGACGCTGCTCGCGCAGGTATTGGCTTGTTGGGACGGGTCCAGTTTCATCATCGACCCCAAAGGTCAGCAAGCCGCTGTTCTAGGCCCATATCTCGCGGAAAATGGGGTTGAGGTTTCCCTTCTCAATTCGTTCAACATTCTGCCGGAATGCTTCGAAGGCTTGCAGGCGGTAACGTACAACCCCTTGTCGGTTATCCGCGAAAGTGCCTTCCCGGCGACCTATTGCGACAAGATCGGCGACGGTGCGTTTCCGGTCAGCGATCACGAAACGCAGCCGCATTTCCCGGAAAGCGGGCAACAGTTAGGCACGGGCCTCATGCTCGCCCTGGCCTGTCACAGTTCGGCGGGAGAAAACAATCTGGCCGTGGTGCGGGATTTGATTTGCAGCGCGGATGAAGTGCTGTTCGGCTTCTGCCGCCGTGCCGTCGAAAACACCGATAACAATTTCGTGCGCCAAAAGCTAAGCCAGTTTTCCTATGACGGCACCGATGACGGGTTGAAACAGCTTAAGGAAAACCGTGAAATCCGCTCGATCATCAGCGCGGCAAGAATACAGAGCAAATTCATCGGCAACGAAGTGATAAGCGCGGCGCTGAGGGGTGAAGGCACGTTCCGCTTCAAATGGCTGCGCGAGAAAAGACGCGCCGTGTTCAACATCCTGCCGTTGTCGGCGATGGATGTCTGTCACCAGTGGTTCCGGCTCATGTTCGCGTCGTCCATGGCCGAATTGCTGGATGAAGCCTCGCTCGGCAAGCTGCCAGTGCTGTGCGTGCTTGATGAGGCGGCGCAGCTCGGCAGGCTGACGGTGCTAGAAAACGCGATTGCCATGGCTCGCGGCTTCAGCGTCCAGTTCCTCAGCGTGTTCACCGATGTGCCGCAAATGGAGCGGATTTACACACAAGGCGCGTTCAGAAGCTTCATGGCCAATTGCGGCGTACAGATTTTCCTTGCGGGCAACGATTCGCGCACCTGTTCCGAAATCTCGACCATGTGTGGGACGACGGAAGTTATCAATTATTCGCACGGCGTCACGCATGATCCCACGGGCGGTATGAGCGTCAACAACGGCGCGAACCAGATCAAGATTCCGCTGCTGCAACCGCATCAGGTGCGCGAATTGCCCCGCGACGAATGCCTGATTTGGGCGGAAGGGACACGCGGCGTCATACGGGCGAAGCGGGTTCCCTATTTTAAACTGCCGGAGTTCAGAAATTTCCGGCCGGACCCTTACGAGAAGGGAAAGAACCACAGGGCGGCGGATGAGGCACGAACGCCCCGCAACGATAACCACAATCTGGAAAGCAAAATCGAGCGCTGGCGGCGTTCGCAGAAAAGAGGATGAATATGTCGAACGATGAACTGGAACAAATGCTTGATGAAAATCAGCGCATGAAAAATCAGCGCAAATGGGTTTTAGTGACGTTGGGCCTCGCGGTGGGGCTTGTCGCGTGGGGCATGATGCGCGGCCATGATGCGCCGAAAGCGGACGCGGAAACGGCGGAAACGGATAAGCCCAAACTTGCAGCATCGGCGCGGCGTCTGCCCTCCCCGCTTGTTGCTCCACGGCAAGAACCGGCAACGCCTGAACCACAGCAACAGCCGGTAGCGCCTGAACAGGAGCAAGTCGCGGCGGACCCGCCTTTAGGAGATAATACTCCTGCCGGTAACGATGCGGCGGCGGCTCCACAGGTCACGGTGCCGCAAGCGGTAACTGCGCCTGCCCCAACTCCCCGGCCTCAAAAGTGGCAATCCTTCGGCGGAAGCCTTTCCGTCGGCGGCGGCAACAAGCTTCCGGGCTACCCTTACTACGGCCACCCTTATTACGGTCCATATCGGGGCTTTGGCGGGCACCCTGCGCCATTCCGGGGCGGCTTTCGTCCTGCGCCCGCACCATTTCGGTCTGCGCCACTCCGGGGCGGCTTCCGTTCTTTCGCTGGCGGGAGGCGTCGGTGATTTATGGGCGATTTGGTGAAATGGCACGGCGGGCAACTGAGCTTAGCGGAAAAAATCGAGCGCTGGCGGCGTTCGCATAACAGGCAGGATACGCTTTCCGTTCCTGACGCTCTGCCGCCGTTGGCAGCAACGGAAACGCGGATAGATTTGCCTCGCAACTGCGCCGTAACACGGAAGCCATGGGCGGCGCGGTATCTGCGGGAGGATGCGGGCTTTGGCTATATCCGCAGCGTGATCCCTGACGGTCGCATACGGCTCACGCTCTACCGCCCGGAAGATGCACGCATGCTGCGGGATTTCAACGCGGGGATTGAAGACTGCCCGCATTGCGGGGCCTATACGCCGGACGGGTATCTCGGCTCCGTCTGGTGCGAAGCCTGCCGGTCTTGGGTGTGCTTCGGGCTAACGTCGCGGGAGGGCGTGTTTACGTGCGGCTGCGGCCATCGCGGGCCATTGGTTGCCAGCACGCAAACGGCGATGGGCGTGGTGTTGCGGTAAGGGCTTATGAAGCGGATCGATTTTTCAGAGTTCACGCGCGTTCAGCCGGAAAACAACGAAGTGGCGCGGCAGATGAACCCGCAGCGCGAGGCAAGGCCGCAAGCGGACAAGGAACAAAACCCCGATTATCACCAGCGCAAGAGCGAAACCGAGGGCAACAGCCCCTTCAGCGGTGGGTGGGCTGGCGGCGGAACGTGGGCGGCACGGTCAAGGTAAGGAGCAAAGGAGCATATATGAATTTTCAACCGAAAACAGAGCGGGAGATACAGGACGCCAAGCTTTGGGAAAAAGGCGAGTATGATTTTGAGGTCGTTGAGGCCGAGGAAAAGACCAGCAAGGCATCCGGCAAGCCGATGATTGAACTAAGGCTGAGGCTGACGGACGGCAAGGTGGCGCGGACGATCAGCGATTACTTGCTGGCCGAAACGCCGGAAAAGCTGCGGCACGCCTCCGAAGCTTGCGGGCTGTTGGATCGGTACGACACCGGCAATCTGTCCGGCAACGAATTCAAGGGCAAGCGCGGCAAGCTGAAACTCGGCATCGAAAAGGACAAAAAGAAGGTTTACCCGGACAAGAACGTGGTGCTCGATTACGTCTGCGCGGGAAGCGCCAAGAACGGCTCCGGCGCGGGCGGTAGTGATTTCGGCCTGAAATTCTGACGGCCTGCGCCGCTGGTGGGTTTTCCGGGTGGGGCCGGTGGGTTGGTATCCCCCTGCCCGGCTTTCTGGTCAGAAATCCCGCCAATCGCGCCGGGGTGGTGGTTTCAGAAACGCTTGGCCGGGAGAATTCCGGCGGGTAGTATCGCGTCGGATTCAGGTGGGCAGTAGGAAAAAGAGATGTTTTATGTTTGACCCGGAACTCGAAAACTTCAAGTGCGTGATCGACCTGCGCTCTTACGCGGCCTCCCACGGCTACCAGAGGGATGACAGGGAGAGTTGGACGGGTAGTGACGTGATGCGGAACCCGACAACCGGCGATAAAATCCTTGTCAAGTTCGGCACCAAACGCGCCCCTCATCATTGGGGTTATTACGCGTTTGGCAGAGACGATGATCACGGCTCGATTATTGATTTTGCCCAACGTCGCCTGAATGTAAGCCTCGGCGCAATCCGCAAAGAACTGCGCCCATGGCTTGGCGAACCGCCTGTGAAGGTTCCCAGCTTTCCTCCGCCCCGGAAAACCGTCTTCAAGGATCGCTCACACGTTGAGGCAGAATACGCCAAAACGGAACATGCCGAACGCCATCCGTATCTCGAACGGGAAAGGGCCGTGCCCGGCGCCCTGCTCGCGCTTGACCGTTTCGCCGGTCGAATTCGTATCGACGCGCGTGGCAACGCTGTGTTTCCGCATTTCGACGCGGAGGGTTTGTCCGGTTTCGAACTGAAGAATACTGGCTTCACCAGCTTCTCTTCGGGTGGCAGCAAAGCCCTATGGCTGTCGCACGAACTGCCGGATGATACCCGCCTCGTCTTTTGCGAATCCGCTATTGATGCGTTGAGCCACGCTGTTTTGTTTCCTGACAATTGCTCGCGCTACGCCTCGATTGGCGGCAATACAAATCCTCAGCAACCTGAGCTGATCCGGGCGGCGGTCGCGCGGATGCCCCACTCCTCTGAAATCGTCTCGGCCATGGATGCGGATGTTGCCGGACGCGAGCTGGCGGAAATAGTGCGGCGTGCCGTGGAATTGTCGGGCCGTCTTGATCTGAAATTCAACGTGCAGGAGCCTGTCGGTTTCAAGGATTGGAACGATTGGTTACGCGCCAGACCTTACCCACTTCTTCCCTATCGCCCGGAGGTTCCCTCCGTCGCGTAAGTTTGTATGCCGGTCGAGAATTCCACTTTCGAGAAGCATTACCGGGTCAATGAACTCGCGCGGATGTGGGGTCTTGGCCGCGAGACTGTGCGCCTGCTGGTCAAGGACGATCCCGGCGTTATCAAGATACGCATGGGCCGGAAGAAAGCGCATACGATCTACAGCGTCCCGGAATCCGCAGCGTCCCGCATACACACCCGCCTGCTCAACAGTGTCTAGCCGCGCCCGCCGTCAATCGCAACAAGCTTGGGCTTTCCTTCAAAGGCTTCCTGCAAAATCTTAGAGAGACGTGCCTGACGTTCTGGCACCCATGCGCCGTAATGCTTGCGGATCATCTCTTCCGTGTTGCCGAGAAGCTCAGCAACGTCCCTGACGGTGACGCCCGGCTTTTGCAGGAGAATACGCGCGAAGGTATGCCGGAAACGATGGGGCGTGGGCTTTTCCTTCCACGGGCCGCATAGATCCCAAACCTTGTTGAGCTTCCTGCGCCAAATGTCGGTAATCACGTCAAGGCTTTTGGTGGTGTGTGCGCCGAAGATCAGCGGCCCATGCTGCTTTGCTCTGGCCGTGATGCGTTCCTGAAGCCACTCTGGAACCCATGTGCATACGTGCGTCCCTGCCTTCGTTGTGCGAACGACGATTTCCCCGTTCGGGCGCAAGCGGTCGATGTGAAACAGGGCCACGTCGGAAATGCGAAGCCCGGTGTAAACCGACAACGATATGAAGTCGGCCAAGTCATCGCCGGTCACCTTGTGCCGGTAGGTATTGGGGTATTTCTTCGTGGCCGCGTACATGCGCGTCAGCTCGTCGTCCGTGAAGGGCAACTTCTGTTCGCCGCGTTTCTCGCTGGCATCCCTGCCCCGTGGGTTTTTCACCATCCGCGCCGGGTTGCTCGTGAGCCATTTATTCGAAACGCAGTATTCGAAAAACGGCTTCACCATGCTCATGTTGCGGCCTGCGGTTTGCGGACTGACGGCCCATGATGTTCTGAATTCGCGCACGTCGGACGGCTCCCACTGGTCCATCATCACGAAGCCGCGCTTCTCTGAAAACTCGACGAAGCGTTTCAGCAGCAATCGATATTTTTTGTGAGTGGCGAAAGCGAGCGTTTCATGAAGCTCGGCAAGGAACGCTTTAACGGCGCGGTCGATGGTCACGCGATGGGGTTCTGCCGGTTGCGGCAATGGCTCCCGCACGGTAATTTCGCCATCCCACGATCCGGCCTTTTCCCACTCGGCAACGACGGCCTTGGCTTCGTCCCAATTGGCCTTGCCGGTGTATCTGCGTTTGAACGTGCCGGACAGTGTTCCGCTCGCGAATATGAAACACCCGCAACGCTTCCAGCCGCGCTTGCGTTCTTCAAATTCGCCGGTCTTGGACTCGACGGGAAACCGCGCTTCGCATCCCCGCTGGTGGCGGCGATAAAGGTTTAGCGGCATACCTCATTGTAACTCCGCTTGCCCTGTATTGCCCTGAAAAACTGGCGGTTGTCCGTATCTTAAAGAAAACAATATGGCGGAGAGGGGGGGATTAGAACCCACGGTAGAGTTTTTGACACTACGACGGTTTAGCAAACCGCTGCTTTCGACCACTCAGCCACCTCTCCGTGTCTATCGCAACTGATTTTCAGAGCGTTAGGTCGATGCCACTACATTATACTGCTTTCTTTTCCCTCCGCGGGACGATTTGCCACCATTTTGTCACCCGTGTTTGGCACTCGCGCTGAACTTGGCGACGGCCCGGCGCTTGGCCTCATCGCCCTTCACGTCCTTGATTTCCCTCCAGTCATCGGGTTGTAGAATACGCCAGCGCCCGCCCCTTACTCTGAAGCCCGCGCAACCGCTAATAAAGCCCTTTTACAATTCCGCCATCCACCGCAATCGATACTCCAGTCACGTAACTCGCCCGCTCCGACGCCAGAAACACCACCACATTCGCGAACTCTTCCGGCTGCCCGACGCGGCCCAACGGCGCCTGCTTCGCCCAGCGCTCTTCGATCTCGGCCGGAGCCACTCCCTGCTTCCCCGCCAGCGTCCGCGAAAGATCCATCAGTCGCGCCGTTGCGGTAAATCCGGGGCATACGTTGTTCACCAGCACGTTGTACGGCCCGTATTCGTTCGAGAGCGTCTTGATCAATCCGCTCACGCCGGCGCGAACCGAATTCGAAAGAATCAGGCCCTCGACCGGCTGTTTCACCGTCATCGAAGTGATGGCGATGAAGCGGCCCCAGCGGCGCGCCTGCATCAGCGGCAGCGTCTCTTTGGCCAGGTAGACGGTGCTCATCAGATTCAGATTCGCCGCCGCGTGCCAATCTTCCACCGTGGTCTCCGCGAAGCTTTTCGAAGGCGGACCGGCGGCATTGGCAACGCAGATATCCACGCGGCCGAAGCGCTGGTTGGTCTCCGCCACGAAGCGCGCCACCTGGTTGTGATCGGTGACGTCCAGCGCGCGCGCCAACGTTTCCACGCCGGTTTCGCGGTGGATCTCATCCGCGGCAGCGTTCAATGTACTTTCGGTGCGCGCGCACAACGCCACCTTCGCGCCCTCGCGCGCCAAGCCCATCGCGACGGCTTTGCCCAATCCGGTGCTCGAAGCCGCCACGATGGCGACGCGGTCTTTCAATCCAAGATCCATAGGCTTATTTCTTGCGGAGATAATCGTCCGTCTTGTTCAGCCAGTCGTGGCGGATGGGGCTGAAGATGTCGAGATCGAGCGTATCCTCCAGCGCCACCGCGCTGTGCGGCACGTTCGAAGGGATCAGCAGCACCTGGCCCTTGCCCACCACCACATCTTTCCCCTCAATATGGAATTGCAGAGCGCCTTCCATAATGTAAGTGATCTGCTCGGCCTCGTGATGGTGCTCGGGCACCACGCCGCCCTTGGCGATGAACACCTGGGCCACCATGGCCTTCTCGCCTGAAATGATCTTGCGCCCGATAAACTCGTTAAGTTGCTCTTTGGGCATGCTGTCCCACGTGAAGAATTCCATATCGCTGCCATTGTACACGGTGGTGTATACGGCGGCGCAGACCATCGCCTTTAGTGGTCTGTGGGATGGGCCTTCGGCCCGCGAAATTTCATGAAAAGCCGATGCCTAAGGTAGGGCACGCTTCAGCTTGCCAACCGGCCGAAGGCCGGGTTTTTCGACCCTGTCATCCCTCCCACCACGTTCGCCTGACAGACGACGAAGCCCGAATCGTCTGCCCCGCCCCCCGATGCGTATACAATGGAATTCATTCCGCGAGTCAAAAACGTATGGTCCCCCTTCGCATTCCCACTCTGGCACTCGTAGCCCTATGCGCCGGCGCGCTCGCCGCGGCCGACGCTAACATCTGGAAAGTAGCGCCGCCTGCGCCGGCATCGTGGGCGCGCGACCGCGTCGCCGATCTTACCGCGCATCGCAAGGCGATGATGGAGCAGATGGGAGATAAGGGCGTCCTGATTCTCTATGCCGCCGAACCGCGCAATTACGCGGGCGACGTGGATTGGCCGTTCCGTCAGGAAAACAACTTCTATTACCTCACCGGCATCGATCAGACCGGCAACGCGCTGGTGTTGATTCCGGGCGCGGCCAAGTACCGCGAGATTCTGTTCATGGCGCCTTCGAATCCGTCGCAAGAGAGCTGGACCGGCCATATTCTGCTGCCGGACGAGGCGCGCAAAATATCCGGCATCGACGCCGTTTGGGATGCGCGGCTGCTCGACCAATTCCTCGCCGTCCTGATGCCCGGCGCAAAAAGCGTCTTCATGCCTGAGGACTCGGGCGGACGCGGCGGCGGTGGCGGACGCGGCGGCGGTGGTGGCCGGCGCGGCGGCATGGCCGCTCCGCAGATGCCGCCGGTAGATTGGAGCGCCGAGTTCCACCCCACTATCGACCTGATCTCGAGGCGCGAAGCGCAGATCTATCTGTTCGATTCGCGGCGCTTCCAGGCTGAGTTAGGCCGCGAGATCGAGCTCGCGGGCAAACTGGCGAAGCTCGACCCACCCATCCAGGTACAGGACGCCACGCAGATTTTCGGCTCTCTGCGCAAAGTGAAATCGCAGCGCGAAATCGACCTGTTGCAGCACGCCGTCGATATCACCGCCGAAGGCTTTCAGCGCGCCTATGCGTTGGGCGTGGCGGGTACGCCCGAATATGAGATTCAGGCGCAGTTCGAGTTCACGTTCCTGCGCCGCAACGCGCATTGGGGCTACCCCTGCATCGTGGCTTCGGGAGTGAACGCGACTACGCTGCACTACGAAAGCAACAAGGACACCATGAAGGCCGGCGACCTTCTACTGATGGACGACGCCGCCGAGTTCGACGGCTACAGCGCCGATGTCACCCGCACCATTCCCGTCAACGGCAAGTTCACCAGGGAACAGGCCGATATTTACCGCCTGGTGTGGGCGGCGCAGCAAGCCGGATTTTCCAAAGCGTTGCCGGGACACACCGAGGGCGACAATAAAGATTCGATCACCTCCGCTGCGATGGAAGTTTTTCGCCAGGGCTTGTTTAAATTAGGGTTGATTACCGACGTCAACAGCGATCAGCAGGTGCGCCTCTGGTTCAACCACGGGATTGGGCACGGCATCGGACTCAATGTCCACGACCTTGCGCCCGCCCAGGCAAATGGGGCGCCTGAGCTGCAACCCGGCATGGTGGTCACTGTGGAGCCGGGTATCTACATCCGCCCCGACGTGTTGGATAACTTACCCAAGACTCCCGAGAACGAGAAATTCATCGCCGCCGTTCGCCCGGCGTTTGAGAAATACAAGGGGATCGGCGTCCGCATCGAAGACGACGTGCTGATCACCGGCGGCCAGCCGAAGGTGCTGTCACAAAGCGTTCCTTCCAAGCTGGAAGATGTGGAAGCTACTATTGCGCAGTTGCGTAAAGCGGTGAAGTCCACGCCCATTCCATAGTTATGGATTCCATTACCGCTGTCGACATATCCAGCACTGTCGGCCTGATCGCCATGGTCATGCTGACTCTGAATATTTTGATGGGCCTGCTGATTTCGGTGAATTACAATCCGAAGACGTGGTGGCCGCATCGCAAGCTGCCCATGCCGTTCTGGAAGCTGCATAACTGGAATGGCTATCTGGCGCTGGGCGTGGCTGTGTTTCATCCCACCATTCTGCTGTTTTCCAGCACCGCAAAGTTCAAAATTGGCGACCTACTGCTGCCATTGAACTCACCTGGACAGCGGCTGTATAACAACCTCGGCGCCTTGACTTTCTATTCGTTCTTGTTCGTAGTAACTACCTCTTACTTCCGCCCGCAGCTTCGCTACCGGCCATGGAAGAAACTGCACTATGTGGCTTATGGCGCGGCCGCGCTGATGTATGTGCACGGCACGCTCATCGACCCCAACCTGAAGAACCTGCCAACCGATTTTCTG
>Ga0182024_10024001_pt1 | contig 10875 bp, 8 predicted proteins | sample P32metaG_FD_120480 | JGI IMG/M metagenome (GOLD analysis project Ga0182024, IMG submission 120480) | Permafrost microbial communities from Stordalen Mire, Sweden - P3-2 metaG (Illumina Assembly) | ecosystem: Environmental > Terrestrial > Soil > Wetlands > Permafrost | place: Sweden: Stordalen... | reverse complement strand
TCTCCTCGGAGGCGGACATCATCTCGAGCGCCCTTTTGTCGGCTACAAGCTCCGATAAAGCACGTCTGTCGTCGCGCTCCTCTTCGTCGCTATTGCAGTCGAAAGACTCGTAATTCAGCCTGCCATCCCAGGACTGCTGCGCCTCCAGAATGTCATGCACTGAATGTCCAGAGACCTGAGCCAATTCCTGCACAGTCGGTGCTCTGTCAAATTGGCGGGTCATTTTCTCTTCCAGGGCTGCCAGCTGGGCATTCATTTCCGTCAATTTGCGCGGCACTTGCACTAAAGAGGAGTGATCGCGCAGATAATGGCGAATCTCTCCTCTGATATAACAAGTGGCCAAAGTTTTGAAACTGGCAGACCGCGCCCGGTTGGGATCATAATATTTGATCGCCTTGAGCAGGCCGATCGAGCCCACTTGGACCAGATCCTCCATGCTGTCAGGATTGTATTGGCTGTAGCGACGCGCTATCTGTCGCACCAGCGGTATAAATTGACGGACAATCAAATCCCTCTCTGCCAGGGCAGGGGTCTTGTCCTGTTCTATCTCATCAGTATCTTTTTCGCGAGGGGCTGTTTCTGTTGTTTCTCTCACCACAGGCTCTTCCTTTAAGAAATCCCTCTTCGCTCCCCCAACTCAAGTTCTTCCCTTGACAACCAGGCTTTAAACCGTGCAAACCGGGGGGAAAGGTAGACTGGGGGCGCTAGGCAATAAATAAAATTCCGCTAAAATTAGTCTATGCTTCGATTTTGAGGCACAATGGCGCATTGCTCCAACCAATGCAATGCCAACCAGCCCAGCAAGAACGGCGAGGAAAGCCTGCCCTAAGCCAATCGCATGGTCGGTCGCAGCAAGCGGCAGACAAGCAGCGCAGGCGAATGCGAAAAGGAGGAGCGATTGATTAAGTCCCCAACTCAAATTGGACCGAGTATTCCGTGACCAATTCAGCGAAAGCGAATAATCCCCTTAAAAGAACGATTCTCAAAATGCGCCAATCCTGGGGCAGAGTCTCTGCCCAGAAGCAACTTTTGGTATTGGGATTGCTTTCGATTTGTGCTCTCGTAACCCTGATGGCCTGGATCTGGGTGGCCAGGACGCAAGGGGTGATCGATCAATCAGTCGAGCAGTTCGGCACGGCACTGGCTCAGGCGCTGGCGCGCGGCGGTGCTGAAGCAATCTCCAACTCCGGCGACCTCGAAGGTCTGCAATACTACGTCGAAACCGAGCGCACTCAGACGCCAGCGATCGCGTACATCGCGTTTTGCGACAACAGCGGCAAAGTCTTGCTCGACAGCCAACTGCTGCCCGGTCGGCGTCCGCACGGCCCCATTTTTGAAATCTACAAACAAAACCCTCAAACCTATGCAGTGCCAGGCGTCTATCCCAGCCCGAGCGGCTATCGCTCGATCGCTAACATTGTGGTGCCGATGCTGCGCAACCAAGAGCGTCTGGGAAATTGCTGGGTGGGGCTGGACAATCAATCGTTCACGCTCCTGGGCACACCCCAGGAGACGCGCAATTTTCTCCTTTCCATATTTGGTTTGCTCGGCTTGCTCGGCGCGCTCGGACTGTGGACGAACTATGCCTTGATCAACCGCCCACTGCGCGTGCTTTCTCAAGGAGCAAGCGAAATTGCTGCCGGCCGGTTCGGTCATCAGATTAAAGGACAGCGCGCCGGCAAAGAGATCGATCAGGTGGTCAACGCGTTCAACTATATGTCCAGCCGGCTGCAGCAGTATGACAAGCAAAATCTCGACAGTCTGATGGCCGAACGCAATAAATACATCTCCGAAAGAAACAAGTTGGAGCTCGTGCTAATGTCGATCGCCGACGGCGTCGTAGTTTGCGATCGAGACAACAAAGTGCAAATTGTTAATGCCGCAGCGACGCAACTTTTTGCCAAAGACGCGAAAGAACTGCTCGGCAAGCCGCTCGTCTTCTGCACCGAGGGACCTGATTCACCGCAAATTTGCCATGTGATTCAAGCGTTTACTGATACGGTTTCGCCGGGAAGTCTCGAGCCAGTGGCACAACAAGTGCATCTGGGAGAGCGCGTCTTGCGCATCCATATCGCCCCTATCGTCTTGAACAAAGAGTTCCTCGGATCAGTGATGATCATGCATGATGTCACGCGTCAAGCTGAATTGGAACGGATGAAGAACGAGTTCATCAGCAATGTCAGCCATGAATTGCGCACACCGATCACATCGATCAAGAGCTATGTCGATACACTATGCAACCATGGAGAGAAGCTTGAGCCGGATATCTACAGAGAGTTTTTGCAAATTATCGACAACGAAGCGGACCGCCTGATGTTCCTCGTCAACGACGTTCTGGAGTTGAGCCGCGTGGAGGAAGGCAGCCGCGATTTCGAAACGCAATCGCTCGATCTGCGGGTTCCGGCCGAATATGCACTGCGCGCCGTCAACATGATGGCCAAAGATCGTCAGATCGAGCTGGCATCAAACCTTGACCCCGACCTGCCGCTTGTGAACATCAATCAAGAATCGATCGAGCGCGTGATTATCAACTTACTCACTAACGCCATCAAATACACGCCGGTCGGTGGAAAGATTGAAATTCAAGCGCGCCATCTGATTGATTCCAACGAAATGCGCGTGGACGTAAAAGACAATGGCATCGGCATTCCGGAAGAATGTCTAGAGCATATATTCGACCGTTTCTACCGGGTGGAACGCAAGGTGCACACGATCAAAGGCACAGGACTCGGTTTGACAATCGTGAAAAAAATTATCGAAAAACACAACGGCAGAGTAACGGTTGAATCGTCACTGGGACAGGGATCTACTTTCAGCTTCTATCTTCCTCTTGTACCGGCAATAGAACAAATAGATGGCGATGAGGTTGATCCAACAGCCGCCGCTACATTTATAAACGCAGCCGACAGCAGCATCCTGACATCAAAAGCAGAAGCGCACAATTAGTCGATATATAACAGGAATGCATTTTTTGCAGCGCTCCGGTTTCGCGCTTCAGCGCCGCGTTTGCCTGGCTAATTCGAGATTGTCCGACGAGGACTCGTAATCCCAGCCAGTTGGTCATTTTGGAGCTGTTCAAGTGATTCATTAGAGTTATTCAACCGGTTCTCAAGTTTGCGCGTGATATTATTCCTCCGTTGACAAGGTCTTTATGACCGGCTCGACTCGGCGCCGACTGATATAACAAACGTTGCATCACGATCGGTTGCACGAATAATGCAAAGATCATATGGAGGTACTGTTGGCCAGGGCGATATATCCGGGGTCGTTCGATCCAATGACTCTCGGACATCTGGATATCATCCAGCGCTCAAGCAAACTCTTCGATGAAGTGATCATGACCGTCGTCGGTAATCCGAGTAAATCTACGCTTTTACCAGTTGATGCAAGAACCACTCTGATCGAGGAAACGATAAAAAATCTCAAAGGAGTGAGAGTTGGATCGTTCCAGGGGCTAACCGTTGACTATGCCCGGCAAAATGGAATCACCGTACTAATCCGCGGTCTCAGGGCTATCTCAGATTTCGAAGCAGAGCTGGGAATGGCCCAAACCAATAAACAGCTTTTTCCTGAACTAGAAACTATTTTTTTGATGTCTAAAGCCGAGTATTCTTTTATTAGTTCCTCCACCGTTAAGGAAATTGCACGTCTTGGCGGCGACGTTTCACAGTTTGTTCCTGCACCAGTGAACGACTACCTGAAACAACATTTCAGCAGAGGCACCAGCTAAATGACGACGATAACTGCAGCACCGCAAGCCACCGCTACATACAAACAGACCACGATATATAAACATCTGGATCTGTTGGAGCATCTGATCGACGACGCAGTCGGTCTGTACAAGTTCAAGTTCATCAACGCCGACGAGTTTCTCGATATCCTCGATAAGGCACGCGCCCGCTTGCCGGAGGAGTTGCGCGAAGCAGCCGACGTGTTGCAGCAGCGCGATGAGATTGTCGCCGAATCGCAAAGAAGAGCCGAACAGATTGTCGTTACTGCCAGGCGTCAAGCCGAGCAGATGCTGCACGAATCCGAATTGCTCAAAGCGGTGCAAGCCGAAGTCGAGCGGATTCGCAAGCAAGTCGTCACCGAAGTCGAGCAAATGCGCAGGGAAGCCCTGGCAGAAGCGGAACGAATTCGCCTGGAAGCGGAAGAAGACGGCGTGCGGATACGAGAAGGCGCCGATGGATATGCGGAGAATGTATTGAGCCGCATCGACACGGACCTGAATCAGCTGGCAACGCGTGTACAAGAGTCTCAGTCGATCGTACGCAACGGCCAGCGCCTGCTCGGACAGGTGAAACGTCATGTCAGCACGACAGCGGCGCCGTCGCTGCCGGCTGCCCCGGTGTTGCACCCGCATCCACACCATTTGTCCAGCCCGCTGCTCGGCACTCGTGCCGAATAGCATCACTTAGCATATAAAGTGTGCGGGGCACCAGATATGGTGCCCCTTTTATTTGTGCGCTGAGCTTGACGTCCTCCCCTCCCTGAAGGAAGGGGAGGACGGCTAAGCGGTGAGAACCGCTGACACGGTGGGTTCCTGCTTCATCGAAGCTGCCAGAATTACTTCTGGTCTTATGTCCTCTCCACAGGTTTCTTCTTCGGGCGCGCCCCGCCCCGCCCTAGAGACTATTGGCTTGGTTTTCGCCGTTACCATACATACGTATAGCATACATAAGAGGAGAATGCAATACTCATTTTTCACTTCTGAATATGTATACTTATCGACTCCGCCGGCGGTGCTATCCTTCCCCGCCGTAAACGGCGAGGCTTGCCGCACCATTTGGTCAGTTGCCAATCAATTCATTTGACGCTCCGGCGCTCTCTTAGCCGTGTCGGTGGCGGCGGTGGTGATGGTGGGGGCTTGGCGTCTCGTTCATCGACTCTAAAGGCACGGCAGCAACCTCTGCGCAATCGATCGAATCAGTAGAGAAACACTCGTAGATCATCTTCGAAAGAGAACGAATAAGAAGGTTGGCGCGCCGGTCATTTCGCGGCCGGGTAACCTGCACGGAGACGAAATATTTCTCTCCGCCAGGAACAGTGACTATGCCGACATCACCGACCATTGAAGCAATGTCACCTGTTTTGTGGGCAATCTTGGCACCGGGCCCTAGACCAGGCGGCAGAAGCGTGCGAATCTTCGTTCTCGACATTGTCTGGTACATCCATTGCTTGCTTGCCGGCGCCAAAATCTCGCCGCGGTCGATCCGGGCCAAAAGATATACAAGATCGTAAGGGCTGGTAGTGTTGGTACCCTGGAAATCTCCCAACCAGTTGTTTATACGCGTGTTGGCCAGCCCCCATTGCTGGAAGCCAAGATTGCACGACTGGATTCCGCCCAGGGCGTCAATCAGCATGTTGGTAGCCGTGTTATCGGAAATAGTGATCATTAGATCTGCCGTATCGCGAACGGATATCTTGCTGCCTACAGGACGCCATTGCAGCCAGCCCGAGCCGCCTGTGATCAAGTCTTGCCTGATCTCCAAAAGCTGATCCGGTTTGATCCGTCCTTCATCGATGGCGTTGAGCAAAGCGACGAAAACAGGCACTTTGATCATGCTGGCTGCAGGAAAGCTTTCGTGCCCGTTCACATCGACATAACGGCCGGTGCTTTGATCCGAGACGAACACTCCTGCATGCAAATTCTTGACGGCAGAAACTTGGGCAAGTTTATCTCTGAGCTGGTCAAGAGAAACCTTCAGGTTGATTGGTGGCGGCGGCGGTGCGGCCTCAGCCATAATCGCCAGATCAGCCGAGTTGAGATTTTTCACTCCGATCGGAATGGACGCACCCTGCAAGAGCAACAGGAACGCCGATAACGCAGCATATCCAATCAACCTCTGTCCGAGAGGCGTCTTGAGCGTTGGTTTTTTCGCTCTGTTGAGGTTCTCTTGCGTCCTGGCGATCAGGGGTTTATCAGCAATCGAATTCGGCATCAGAACAAAGATTCCTCCAACTACGCGCCCAAGCCTCGACGACTGATAACAAGGCTCTGAGTGCAAACGCCCATATCATTTTAGCCAAGGATGCGTAATTCGAAACGAAGAAGTTTGCTTGCTAGCGAGTTTTTTTATGACGCGGAACAAACAGATATAGAAAGAGGCATATCAATGTAGCCATACTGACTGCAAACTTTATATTCGAATCTAAATCAGTGCGCGGCGAGATGAAACCCTCTATAGATCCGGCAACCAGCAACAACGGCACACACCCGCCGAACAACCCTCCGGCTTCTTTTGCCACACGCTTGAACGAATCGATGCGACCATATTGCCCGGGAAACAGCAGAGCTTTTCCGATCATCAATCCGGCGCCGCCGCTGATAAAAATGGCTGTCAATTCTAAGACACCGTGCCCGGCGACAAATGCCAGCAGCTTGCCGGCCATGCCGTAAGTTTTGCATACACCAAGTATGGTGCCAATCGAAATCCCGTTCATTACCAGGACAAAAACGGTTCCGGCACCGAATGTGATGCCACTGACGAACGCAAGAATTGCCACTTTGATGTTATTGGTGGCGATCATCCCGGAGATTGGCGCGCTGAAGTGCTCGACTGAATCCGTCCACATCTTGTGCTGTTCGATAATCGACCACATTTCGTCAGAAACAATTGGTTGATTCTTCATGATCTCCATCTGTGCGAAGTGGACATCGTTGACAGTGGCGCAGTAACAAATAACCGAAGGCACCAGGAAAATCATGAAGGACGCGGCCACATACAGAATGTGCTTGCGTACGAGCGCCGGGAAACCAATCCACAAAAAGTTGATGAACTCCATCCAACGGTTGCGCTGCGTTTGATAGACTTGGTTGTGCGCCTTCACTACGAGGTTGTTGAGGTATACCTGTAAATCTTGCCCGAGCTTGAGAGCCCGTGCTCGCGAGAGATCGGCAGAGGTGGACCGATAAAGCCGGCCAAGCTCCTGAAGCTGGGTGCGACCCAAGCAGCTCAAGCCCTTCTGGTCGACCTGGCGCAACAACTGTTCTAATTTCTGCCAGTACGGCGTTCTTGCCCTGATCCAGCGCTCTACGTTCATTGAAAAAACAGATGACTGATGAATAATCCTGATTACTCTATCTCTACCCCTGAGAACGTAGACTTACACCTGGAACTCGCCGGCATGGGCAACCGCGTACTGGCGTGTGCGATCGACACCATTATCAGTTATGCGATGTTGGGCGGCATCGGCGTGCTTTGCTGGTTGGGCGTCGTTGTCATCGGCATGGCCAATCTGCCTTCACAAGCCAATTCAATTGCCATTGGTTTCGTATGTTTGGCCGGCATTCTGGTGTGCTTTGTCGTGCTGTTCGGTTACTACATCTTTTTCGAAGGGATGTGGCAAGGACAAACTCCGGGCAAGAAGATTGCCCAGATTCGAGTGATCGAGCAAAACGGCCAACCGGTGAACTGGCCGTCAGTTTTCTTGCGAAATATCGTCCGAGTGTTCGATATGGGCTTATTCTTCGTCGGCATGATCGCCATGATCATCGATAAAAACGAACGGCGGTTCGGCGACCTGGCAGCAGGCACTCTGGTTATCCGAGAGCGCTTGCCAGACCTATCAACAAGCGACATCATTGTCTCCGCCTCCGCCAAAGAAGGAGCGGCTACGCTTGATGTTGGACGTGTCTCACCCCAGGAATACGACCTTTTGGTCAGCTTTCTCAAACGGCGGCAAAAAATGGCGCGCGCTCAGCGACCGCTTGTGGCCAAGCAACTTGAGAACCACTTCCGCTCTAAACTGGGCGAACCAGGCAACAGCTCGGACAACCCCGAGGTCTTCCTCGAGAGAGTCTACTGCGCTTACCAATCTCGCGCGGATTAACAGAGATCGCGGTTGTGAGATTTTCAGAGGAAAATCTCAAAGCCAAAAACACTTGACTGATAATGCCGGCCACGCGGCGGGATATGAAAACAGATTTCAGCAGAAAATCTCTCGCGCACTGGTCTGAAATTCAGCAACAAATCTCCCACGCATTGGTCTGAGATTTTCAGCAGGAAATCTCTCTCCCACTGGTCTGAGATTTTCAACAGAAAATCTTTCTCCCACTGGTCTGAGATTTTGAACAGGAAATCTCTCTCTCACTGATCTCAGATTTTCAGCAGGAAATCTCTCTCCCACTGATCTGAGATTTTCAGCAGGAAATCTCTCTCCCACTGATCTCAGATTTTCAGCAGGAAATCTCTCTCACTGATCTGAGATTTTCAGCGAAAAATCTTTCGTCTGCCAAGGAAAATTCCGTAAATCGGCTGCTCTAGCCATGCCTGCTGCCGAAATGCCACGCCGTTGTTAGTGCAGCAGAAAACTTTTTTCTTGGGAAATTGAACTTTTGCTCCTTCATTTTCGTAAATACAAATAGAACACGCGACCCAAAGGAGGAGAACAATGTCCACAGCAGCAAAGATCGCAGAGTTCATTGATTACATAACTCCGGGACAGCTGTTCACCACGAAGGATTGTCTTTCTTTTGGCACGCGCGGAGCGGTCGACCATGTGTTGTACGTAATGGTCAAAACCAACGTAATTGTCCGGGCTGCAGACGGACTGTTTTACAAACCGGGACCGGAGACAGAGGGTCCGTCAAAGCTTGAGATCGTTACAGCAAAAGCATCTGTATTTGGCCGTAAGTTGATGACTCGGGCCAGAGACTTCGCAAAACAGCTCGGTTTGCTGGAGGAGGATCCGGAGAGTTATAAATACGCAATTAACGGGAGTTCCAGTTCGTTTGTGCTGCGCGAGTCTGGACAAAGAGTCTATCTGCAAGGCATCAGCGAACGAAAGACGGCCCTTGCCGCCTCGAGAGCGGGCACTGCTATCCTGGCGCTCTGGCACATGGGCGAGGTAGCGCTGAGCAAACAAACGTTGACAAAGGCAACAAGCGGATTTGATCGCTCGGACCAATACGAGTTCCACAACTCAATACAAAAAATGCCGGCATGGCTGGGCAACTTCGTTTATCGCTCGGCAAAAAGCATGCCCAAACATCCAACTGGCAGCATAACAGCGGTTTAGCCGTCTGCCACAGGGAATCGACACAGCCATCCGGTTGTGGTGTTATCGCTGATCGACAGGGACGTATTTCAAATTCCGTGGTCCTGTGTATTCAGCCCGCGGTCTGATCAATCTGTTGTTGGAGTACTGCTCGAGGATATGCGCAGCCCAGCCGCTCATCCGACTAATGGCAAAAATCGGCGTGAACAGATCGATGGGAATATCGAGCATGTAATAGACAGATGCGGAATAGAAATCGACGTTGGCATTCAGGTGTTTCTCTTTCAGCACGATGTCTTCAATTTGCCTGGACATATCGAACCACTTCGGTTCGCCTTTGCGCTTGCCTAGTTCCTCGGACATCTTGCGCAAATGATGAGCACGCGGATCCTCGGTTTTGTAGACACGATGCCCGAAACCCATAATTTTCTGGTGCTCGTCAAACATCTTGTGCACAAACGCGTCGACATTTTCCGGCTTGTCGATCTGCAAGAGCATCTTGATCACTTCCTGATTGGCGCCACCATGAAGCGGACCTTTCAAAGCGCCGATCGCGGCTACTGTAGCCGAATGAATATCTGTCAAAGTTGCGGCTGCCACGCGAGCAGCGAACGTAGAAGCGTTCAGCTCATGGTCCGCATGCAAGATCAAAGCGATGTCTAGCGACTTGGTGGCTACTTCGTCAGGCGCCTTGCCAGTGAGCATATAAATAAAGTTGGCAGCAGTGCTGAGATCTTCTTTGGGGCTGATCGCTTCACGGCCATTGCGAATGTTGTCCCAAGCGGCCACAATCGTCGGCAACTGAGCTACCAGACGGGTGGCTTTACGGATGTTGGCCTCGCGACCATTATCTCGGTCATCAGGATCATAGAATGACAACATCGAAGTGGCGGTGCGCAAAACCTCCATCGGATCTGCGTCCTTGGGAAACACCTTCATAGTAGAAATAACTTGGCTTGGCAACGCTCGATTGACGCGCAGCTCTTTAGATATTTTCTCGAGTTCGGTTTTCGTGGGCAGCCTGCCGAACCACAAGAGATAGACCACCTCTTCGAAGGTGGAGTGTTCGGCTAAATCATGGATATCATATCCTTGATAAATCAGCCGACCTTCTTTGCCGTTTACGTCGCATATTGCAGACGATGCGGCTACGATGTCTTCAAGCCCTGAAGTTACCATAGAGGGTGCTCCCAGCTACTTTTTAGTTGCGTTATCAATTTTTATACACCAAATGACAACCACTTTCAGCCAACCATAGCCATATCTTCATGCTATTTGCCCATTTTCCCGGGCGACAACTTGGAGCGCCAGATGAGACATACAGCCCAGCTCAGCCTTGCAGCCCAGCTTTTGCGACGCCTAAACAAGTTCGCACTCGATGACTGTGAGACGCTTTCCAGTAGAGAACTGCTTAGTCTCTTAGCAATTGTTCAACTTGTGTCCGCTGATTTATTGCCCAATTCGCTCGTCGGAACTGATTCAGCAGCCTCGCTTGGCTGGCTGCTAACGGGGGGAAGCTGCCGTATTGATGAAACCGGCTTCGCCAAATCTACGACTCGAATTGCCGCGTGCGGCGCGCCGAATTTCAAACAAAAGGATGTTTTTTTTGCCATCGCACGCGATGTCATGTTTGCCCCACTGTTCCAAGATCCGTGCCTATTGGGTTGGATCTATCAGCTGCTAATCAAACAGTCGGCTCCTTCTATCCGCACCGGAGAGGAAATCTCCGGCGCGAACATCGGACGCGCTACGCAATGGTTTACACCAAGCTGGATCGCTCGATTTTTAGTCAAGCAGACAATTGGCGCCGGGACGATCCGAAAGACATTGGCACAAAATGCGCCAGCGCCGCCACTAGAATCGTTTCTCGATCCC
>Ga0182024_10024000_pt1 | contig 10875 bp, 11 predicted proteins | sample P32metaG_FD_120480 | JGI IMG/M metagenome (GOLD analysis project Ga0182024, IMG submission 120480) | Permafrost microbial communities from Stordalen Mire, Sweden - P3-2 metaG (Illumina Assembly) | ecosystem: Environmental > Terrestrial > Soil > Wetlands > Permafrost | place: Sweden: Stordalen... | reverse complement strand
GAAGCCGCCGCTACCCTCGCCGGCGTCCCCTCACGCAATCTTTCGCTCAACTGGGACCCAGGCAATGCCGTCATGCGCGGCGAACTCGATGCCTATCCCGGCGGCTGGGACGCTCTGCCCAAAAACCGCATCCACCACTGCCACGTCAAGAACGCCATCAAGGACAGCGCTGGTAGGACGCAGTGGTCGCCCGTCGACAAGGGCTACGTCGATTGGACCGCCCAGTTCCGCGCACTCGCGAAGATTGGCTACTCCGATGCGGTCAATCTCGAAACGCACTGGAAGGGCGGCGGCACTCCCGAAGAATCCACCCGCATCAGTTGGGCCGGCATGAAGACCGATCTCGACCACGCAAATATGGATTGCCACGCTTGCTGATGTTCAAGACAAGAATTGCTGATGTCGACACCGGGCTTTTGCGCCGCAGCGTCAAGGTATACTTTGATTTAATGACATCCACACCACGGTCACCCCTAAAGAGCAGCGGATCGGTGTTCGTCATAGAGGGGGGATACAGGCAAGTGGCGCACCGTCAAACTCGGCGCAGTCAATGCCGATGAACAGACGATTCTCGCGGGACTGATGCTGGGCAGCCGGCTCGCGATCGGGGGATTTGAGCCCGTTGTCCAATTGTTCCAAAGTTCGCGTTACTCAATGGCCTCTCGGAGAGCTTCCATGGCATCCATACTCTCGTTCAAGGACGTTTCAAAGCGCTACCATCGCGGCAGGGAAGAGGTGGCCGTCCTGGATCACTTCAGCCTGGAGATCGCCGAAAAAGAGTTCGTAGCCATCATGGGCCCGTCAGGGTCTGGTAAGACCACACTGCTGAACCTGATCGGCGGACTGGACCGGCCAAGTACCGGCCAGCTCACGGTCGCCGGCGAGCGTCTCGACAAGATGTCGGGCGCAGAACTCGCGCATTGGCGTGCACGCCATGTCGGGTTCGTGTTTCAGCTATATAACCTGATGCCAACGATATCAGCGGAAACCAATGTCGAGCTGCCGCTGCTATTGACGCCTCTATCCAGGCAGGAGCGCATGCGGAGGGTCGCAGCGGCACTGGAACTGGTCGGATTGTTGGATCGCAAAAAGCACAAGCCCGGGGAGTTATCCGGTGGGCAGCAGCAGCGGGTCGCGATCGCGCGGGCCATCATTGCCGATCCCACCATTCTGGTCTGTGATGAGCCGACCGGGGATCTGGATCGGCATAGCGCGGAAGAGATTCTGGCCCTGCTCAGAATCCTAAACCAAGACCACGATAAGACGATCGTCATGGTTACCCACGATCCGAAGGCCGCCGAGTTCGCTTCGCGCCAGCTGCACATTGACAAGGGACAGCTGTTCGACGCCTCAGCACCGGCGGCAGCGTGAAATACCTGCGGCTGGTCTGGTTCGGCACCTGGCGCAAGCCAGGACGGACCATGCTCATATTCCTGCAGGTAGCGGTCGCGTTCGCGCTCTTTGGTGTCTTGCAAGGTCTGAAAACCGGCGTCGACCATGCGATCAGCGAGACCCGGGCCGACCTTCTGCTGGTGTTCAGCAGCCTGAGCATGGGCGACCCCCTGCCGCTCGCGACCCTTGATCAGATAAAGACAGTACCGGGGGTCCGGGTTGCGGTCCCGGTCGACCTGCTTGGGGGCACATACCAGAAGCCAACCCAGGAGGTTCTCATGGTTGCGATCAGTCCCGACAAGGACTGGACGTCAGCGTTTACGTACGACATCCGCCCCGGGTATCTCGCCGCCTTTCAGGAGTCGCGCACCGCCGCGCTGGCCAGTGAGGAAATCGCCAGTAAGTATGGCTGGAAGGTCGGCGATCGCATACCGCTGGAAACCACGACCGTGCAGATCGACGGCTCGATGGTCTGGACGTTTGACATCGTTGGTTTTTTCCACGACAGCGACATTGGCGGTGGCACCGAGAAGATCCTGATCCAGTATCCGTACCTCGATGCGGCCCGGCTGACCCGCAAAGGCACCGTCAATCACATCAACGTCGCGGTCCAGGACCCGGGGATGGCGGTCGCGGTGGCCGATGAGATCGACCGGCGATTTGCGAATTCAGCCAACGAAACACGAACTCAATCCCTGCGGGAACTAGCGCAGTTGAACATGCAATCGATCGGCGATCTTAATTTTCTGGTCCGCACCATCGTCGCAGCTGTTCTAGTCGCGTTGTTGTTCGCGACCGCAACGATGATGATGCAATCGCTGCGTGAGCGCACTCCCGAATTGGCTGTTCTCAAGACGTTGGGCTTCACCGATCGCGCCGTGTTTCTGTTGATACTGACTGAGGCGACGATGGTCTGCACGACAGCTGCGATATTTGGGCTCGCACTTGCGATGATCGCATTTCCATTCGCTTCAAAGTTTGTTCCGGGATTGTCTATGCCACCGATCGTCGTTGGCGTGGGTATCGCACTCGCTGTGGTGGTGGGCCTCGTCAGCGCGGCCGTCCCAGCGACGCGGGCTGCCCAAATTGAAATCGCTGCGGCGCTCGCGGGCCGGTAGAGCTAAGACATGCCATTCGTGAAGCAGTTGATGGCACTCGTACGACTAAACCTGTCGGGTATCACGCAGCGGCTCGGACCGACCCTGACGATCGTGATAGGAGTAACCTGCGCCGTCGGCACCCTCGTGTCCCTGCTCGCAATGGGATCAGGCGCGCAGCGCCAGGAGATGGGCAATGTGCGGCCTGACCGGGTTGTCATCACCGGCGTCGGTGCGCAGCGGAACATCTCCCTCGACGCAGCGGCTGCCATCCGCAATCTGCCAGACATCCGCAAGGGCTCGGATGGCGAACCCATAGCAATGCTGGAGTCCTCGATCCCGCTCGAGGCTCGGCGGCGCATTACCGGTACACGGATCTATTTCCCGCTCTCCGGGGTCTCGTCATCCGTGGTCCAGCTGCAGCCAGAGATGCGATTCACAGAGGGGCGAATGTTTCAGCGCGGGCTTCACGAGTTGATCGTCAGCAACGCCTGCGTCCACGAGTTCACAGGGTTCGAAACCGGCGCACGCCGCCCAATTCACGGCAGCGACTGGACCATCGTGGGTCGCTTCGATCTCGGCAATACGCAGCAATGCGTCGCCTACGGCGATGTCGACTCCTTGAACTCGGCCTTCGGGCGCAACAGCTACGACCGTGCGATTCTGATGTTAGCGGCACCCTCGGACTACGAGACGTTGCGCAGCGCGGTGCTCGCTATTCCGACGCTGCATGTGGAGATCAAGCATGAACGTGAGGCAGTAGAACTGTCGTTCAAGGAGTTCAACGGCCTGCTTAATTTCGTCAGCTACTTCGTCGGCGCGATAATGGCGATCGGGGCGACGCTAGGAGCGATCAACTCCCTTTATGCGATGGTCGATTCTCGCCGCCGTGAGCTCGCAACCTTGCGCGCGATTGGCTTTACGCCCGGCGCCATTGTTGTGTCTATCCTGTGCGAGTCCGTTGTCCTCGCGGTCCCTGGGGCGTTGCTGGGCTGCGCCCTTGGATGGATTTTTTTCAATGGACTCGCAGCAAGTCCCTATGGATTCAGCTTTCAGCTCGCGGTAACGCCGGATCTGGCCTTGATCGGGATCGCGTGGGCACTCGCGATGGGGCTGCTTGGTGGAATTCTTCCGGCACTGCGCGCTGCGCGAGCGCCGGTGACGGAGGCTCTCCGCGCGACATGATACTTTTGCCCTAATCGGCCTACGCGTGCATTTGATGTCAAAAGTCCCATTTTGGGCGGGAAGTAGGTTTCTACGCTTGGAGTCGGAGGGACGCCCGCGGACTGGCTCGGTGCTGACGCACCAAGAGAGGATGCCTCCAGGGTAGGAGTTATGGTCGGTGGAGCGTGATTCGAGCGCCAATTGCGACGGGATGTCGCAACGGATCGATGGGCGTCTTCGACCGAGATCCGAGAGGCGGACCGGAGTCGCGCCTCTGGGCCGCCGTCGTCGAGCGAGGGCAGGGTGCCCGAACGGCTCGACCAGACGGAGAATACCGGCCAGACGAAGAATCGCCTATTTCCCCGGCCGTTGTGTGTAAGCAAACTTCTCGCCCGAAATATCGGCAGCGAACATGAGGCCGCCCTTGGCGATGGTAAACACCGCCATGCCAGACTGGTAATCGCCGTTGGTTGTGGCATTGTTTTTTCCACCACTCGCTCCCGACGAGGCGCGATCTGTGCCAATGCTCGCAGAGGCTCCCGCCGTGATGGCGACGGCGCTGGCACCAGCCGCAAATTCGAATTTACCGGATTCGAATTCGTCCAAGTGTCGCTCGTCTTGGAAGAATATGATTTCGCTATACGTTTTGCCGCCCGCCTGAAGCCCGATGCTCAACTGCGTCATTACAGCGTCGCCGACCAGCCGATCATGCACATATACCTGACCCGCGCCTCGAGCTCCGCCGACGATGAGGCCGCCGGCGCCAATGGTTGGGAATACTGCGTAGGCATAACAATCGGTGAAAAAGACGGCACTTTCTCCAGCATGTTTGAATCGCTCAATCGTCTCATCGTATTCGTTTGCGTAGGCCACACCGGAACCCAGCAATAAGGCCAGCGTCACACCGAAGAAACGAGGCAGGATGTTCATATAGAGGTCTTTGGTAATTGAGTGCTAAGTTTGCGGTTCGAACGTACAGAGCGCCGCCGCCTGCCCTAAAGAGCTAAGCGCAAGGCTAGCCACAGTATACAGTGGCGCCATGCGGGAATTGCAGTCTCGTCACCGCTCGATACCTCGCGGCGATCGCCGAAATCCGGAAGGCGGACCGGATTTTGCTAAATCTGATCTATGATGTATTTCGGCGGAGGAGGAGGTTAGGTCATGCAGTCGCTTAGAGGCTTAAGGGTTGGGTTGGCCCTCATCATTTGTGGATTCAGCGCTACTGCTTTTGCAAGTGAGCCGTCAGCCACCGATTCAGGTCAGGGTGTCTGGCAAAAGCACGAATACAGTTTTCAATACTTTGGGTTCACCACGACTTATTCGTGCGACGGGCTTGCGAGTAAGCTCAGAGTGCTCTTGATCGCGGTGGGCGCACGTGCAGATGCGAAGTCGACCTCGGGTGCTTGCGTTCGCGGCTACGGAAGCCCGGATAAATTGGCGCGGGCAAATCTTAAGTTCTATACGCTTGCACCGGTTGGGAATGGGGAGAACGCGAGCGCATCGATCGACGGTGTGTGGCGCTCCGTGGTGTTTGCAGATCATTCGCCTCGTGAGGTGGGTCTCGGCGACTGCGAACTCATAGAACAATTTCGCGATAAGGTGTTGCCGATGTTTGCTACGCGCAACGTTGATAGTCGAATGACCTGCGTTCCGAATCAGTTGTCGGGTTCGGGGATCAGTCTGAAGTTTGAGGTTTTCGCCGGGTTGCCGGCAGCGAAGAAGAAGTAATAACAGTCGCGGCGCACAAATCGGCGAGCCGGGTGATTCTAGAGCTTGACTTGCTTCCGATGTAATAACTTGTTATAACTCTCAGATGAAGCTTGAGCTGCGGCGTATCGGCAATTCCTTAGGAGTGATCGTGCCCAAGGATGCCTTGCAAAACTGGGGCCTAGGCGAAGGCGACTATCTGAACTTAAGCGAGCGAGGCATTCGCCCCTACCCTAAGTCTGACTCGTCACACGAAGTGCTGGATGAGCTCAAAAGATTGCTGTCACTTGCGGTAGCACGCCGCTGTACACCACAGGAAATTCGAGCTCAGAGTCTGGCGAATTTGTATCGCTGGAAAAAACAGGGAACGTGGGCATCTGCCTATGATGAATGGACGGCAATCCTGCAGAGGGGAAGTGACGGCGAGCTTTTCGCTGCCATGCTGGGGCGGGACGATCAATCCAACAGGCTGCGGCAATCCATGCCGTATGTTGGTTTGCTATCGCAGGAGGAGGTCAAGAGAATATATGAAGAAGCAGGAGCTTAACCATGTGCTGCGCGCCGCGGGAGAAATCACTGGGGAAAAACAATTCATCATTATTGGCAGCCAGTCCCTGCACGGAAAGTATCCGGATCTGCCCGACGAGATTTTCATGTCCGCCGAAGTGGATTTGATCGCCAAGGATAACCCTGAGAAGACCGAATCGCTTAATTTCATTGGGGTCTACTCGCGCTTTCATGAAACCCATGGTTACTACGCCGATCCGGTGAACGAGTCGACCGCGACTTTGCCTCGGGGGTGGAAGGGTCGATTAGTGAATTTGCCGCCCGGCGATACAAAGTGTGTGAGCGGGCTATGTTTGGATCCACATGACCTGGCCATCGCCAAATACGTTGCACGTCGCGAAAAGGATATCGTCTTCACTCGAGCGCTCGCCGCGCGTGGAATGGTGGAAAAGCCGAAATTATTGGCATTGCTGGCCAAGACACCGATCGATGCAGAATCGCGCGAGCGGATTCGAGGCTTTATCGAAAGCGATTTTGAGTAGCAATGGCCACGCCAGAGACAGGGACCGATCAGTTTACTGGGGGGCGTCGTAAAACAGGACACCATCGACCCAGCGTTCGATAAGGCCGCCGGAGATCTGCTCGAAAGTATAGCCCCACGCTGCTTAGTCTTGAGGGAGCGGTACGCCGAGCGCGTGATGGATGTCGGCAAGAAGTTCGTCGAGTGAGCGATCACCGTAGCCCAAATGGTTCGCGACAACTTTACCCTCTCGGCTGATCATGAAGAGGTGTGGAATCTTCGACACGGAATAGAGGCTAGCGACGCGGGTGTTGGGGTCTGTCATGATGTTGATCTGCCAATTGGACGCCGGCTTCTTAATTGCGGCAAGTGCTGCCTCTGTGTCTCGATAGCTCACGGCGAACACGACCAGTTTGTCCTTGCCCACGGCACGCTGCGCGCCTTCCAAAATAGGTATTTCGCGTTTGCATGGAGCGCACCATGAGGCCCAAAAGGTGAGTATCACGACCTTGCCGCGTTGGCTACTCAAGGTCACGTCGTCTCCCGTAACGAGATTGCGGACTTTGAAGTCAGGGGCGATGGTGCCGACGGCGGGGCCGGTGGGTTCGGCGGTCGCATTGGCTGCGTAAGCGCAAAAGAAAATCCCGAGCAGATAGAAATAATGCTTCATGCGCGCTCCAGCAATCGTGAGCATTTCATCGGGTGGCCGCGGTGCTTGGAAGACAGCTGTTGTTGGTGGGTGGATCGAATACTCCCGGCGGGCTGTAGACGCCGGTAATTCGGTCATCGGCTCCGGGGCTGCGTATAAACGAAATTAACACTTGAGCGATGCCTCGCTGCGCCAGTGCGTCAGGAACCAGTTGGGCTTGCTTGCCGGAGAGTTCATTGTTGACTTCCTGTCGTTTTTAATCGTGCCCGGACTCGCAGAATAACCCGGTTCTGCAAGCGCGTGGAGGCGAATTGACATAGCCTCAAGGGTGGGAGCAGTTCGAGGGTTTTGGGAGTTCAAATCGTTGGAGGAGCTGTGTCAGAATCTTAAAGCGGGTCAATATCATGGAACTTGCCATAGTCAACGTGTATGGTCCCGTCCGGCGCTTCTTCGAGGATGTCGTGGAACGTTGAGTTCCATCGTATGTCAGCGCTGGAATATTCGCTCCGAGCCATCAATGTCTGGCCGGTGTTCTCGTCGGTACCACTCAGGCTTAAGACAAACATTGCCCTGGAGGTCGCTAGCGATTCTGCGGTCTCGGAACTCAAGGGGCTTGCATCATCAATGACGTGCATGAGTGTCCAGCCGAGAGCGAACATGGGGTGTTGGGAGCGCAGCAGCGGCAAATCGGCGATGCGACGAATGCGATAACCTTCTTCGGTTACCTCGTTGCGCAGCATGCGCAGTCGTGCGGAGGCATCTTGAACCACATTCTGGCGCTCATTCGCAGCACGAAATATTAGTGTCGGTTTACCCGCAATGGGGCGCACGACGCCATTCTTTGTAAAGAGGAAACGCGCCTGAGGACGGGAAAATCGGGCGAACATGAGGCCGGTAATCAGTGCCAATGACATGAGACCGACGAAAATCTCAATCATGGCGACTGAGTGGCCGTAGAAGGTTTGCGGATGCATCTCTCCGTAACCCACGGTTGCCAGAGTCTCTACGCTGAAGAAGAAATCGCCCGCAAAACCGGGAGGATTTAAGTTGGCGATGCATCCCGGACTTATGTAGTAGAGGAAGCCGAATAAGAGGTCAAAGACTAAAAAGAAGGCTGCCAAAGTGGCGAATAGGCGGGGCCAACTCACGGTCATGAAATGGTGGAACAGGTCGTGGAATAGCGGCCTGACGATCCCTTCGGTGATGACATCGCGCCTGCCCACCCTGACGATCCGGCGTCCCACGGGTTTGTGCGCGGCGGACGCAAGGTGAGACTGAGGTGGGTTCTTCGATCGATTTTTGGAGGTGCTCATGAGTGACATCTTAACGCCAGGTCGGAGCCGCTCCTCGTGATTTTGAAGAGCACGACGGTCAGCGTGTAGTAATTTCAAGGACATTGATTAGGTTGGTGATGCGATCGTTTGGCGGAATCTTTTGCGTCACTATCTTCTATGCCTCATGCACGCCACGACACTCGTGGGGATGAATGGAAGGGACTTTACGCACGCCGCGTGCGAGAGCCCATCACGTGGAAGTGCGGCTATTGGGTTCGTGCGGAAAATACGGATAGCGAGATTGGACCGAATCTTACTGACGTGAGGCCGCAGTTCCTGCCGAGTGAATGCAGGTAGGCCCTATGAGACGGCGGCTAAATGACTGCGCTCCTCGAGATCCGCCCGGTGATCGATATCCGTTCTAACCAACGCCGCAGCAACTGATTGCGGGGAAGGCGCCAAACTAGATAAACCATTGATGCGCGACGATCTGCCGGGCAAAAGCGAATGCCGACATATGGGGGTGTGACTGAATTTTGAAGAGATACCCCACGGCGCCCATGATGAGGCTGTTCATCAACAGAGCAGCCGCGAAAGCGGTGAGTTTGGTAGAGAGGGTGTTCATGTGTGTCTCCGCGAGTAATTGTCATCGATCCTTACTGCCATAACACAGCAAGGGACGTGCTAGTTGCAAGAACCTTGCAAAAAGGGTCATTTTGAAAGCAGATCCCTTGTGTCCGCGGGCTTAATTGACCGCCGGACAGGTCCGCGGACAAGGCGGACACTAGTACTCCGTGAGGGGAGGGCGCGAGTGGTTGATCCAGTGTTGAACGCTGGGCCTATGCCACTGATGGTTGGCATAGTCGACGAGTCGCTGAGGTACCAAGTCACCGTGCGCCACAAGGCGCTGCAGCATCATGGCCAAATCCACGTCTGCGATTGACCACTCGCCAAACAGATATTCAGTGCGGCCTTCGAGCAGTTGAAGAGCGGCCGCAAAGAGCTTCTGAGCGGCTTCGATCGCTTGTGGAGAGAGCGCGGGCCTTTTTGCTCCGCAGAATACGACGAATGTCGGTCGCTCTTCGCGAATCGGATTCAGATCGCTGCGCAACCACGCTTGAACCTGGCGCGCACGCGCCCGGTCGCGCAAGCCTACCGGATAAAGCTTTGTGCCAGCAAAGCTCTCGTCGATGTACTCGCAGATTGCCGAGCTTTCCGACAAGGCAAAGTGATCGTGGATGAGCGTCGGAACCCGCTGGGTGATCGAAGTTTCGGCGAAGGCGCCTTCCTTTTGAGCATTCGCGAATATCTCAAGGGGTTTGACGTCGAAGGTCAAACCTTTCTCGAGCAGACTGACATACGCAACCAAAGCATAGGGGCTCGCAATATTGGAATCGACGTAGAGAAGCATTGGACACCTTTAAGAACGGGTGGCTATCTTAACATCTTGAAGGAATGAGCCAGTACCGTGAAAAAGTATTCGACGTGATTGCGATATTGGCTGCGGTACAATCATCGCTGACAATAGTCAACGATGACAACCATGAGGCGAACGGGCTTTCTTGTTGTTTTTTTTCGGCATGGCTGGCTGCGTCGCGCTTGCCACCTCGCCGCTGGTTACCAGGCCAATACAACGCGAGGTTAGTAGAACTTAGAGAAGGATTAGATAACCTAAAGCGCAGTGACCCCGAAGACGGGTAGGATTCGCGGTCTATGTCGTCCGATCTCAAGAATCCCGCTGCCGTAAAGACAGCCGCCTGGCTGGTGGGCGCCTGTCTACTCGCTGTGTACATTGTGTGGGGTACCACATACTTCGCCATCAAGGTGGCGATCGAAGGCATCGCGCCTTTCTTCTTGGTTGGAACTCGTTTTGTCGCTGCGGGAGTGCTGCTGTTGGGCTGGCAAGCACTGCGTGGCGCACCGGCGCCGACGGCGAGGCAATGGGGCGGGGCTGCGCTGGTGGGATTTTTGCTTCTGGTGGTAGGAAACGGCGCCGTGTCAGTCGCGGAGCACTGGGTGAGTTCCGGCGCGACGGTGGCGCTGATCAGTATCATGCCGCTGGCGACCGCACTCTGGTGCGGCGCCTTCGGCGACTGGCCGCGACGCGCTGAGTGGATCGCCATTGCGCTCGGCGGGGCGGGCGCCGCCGTCATGCTGTTGGGGCGCGATCTGCAAGGAAACATCATCGGCACCTTGCTCATATTATTTGGCACGACATCGTGGTCGCTGGGTACGGTGCTTTCACGTCGGTTGGATATTCCGCATGGCCCGACCGGATTCGGCGCGGAGATGCTGACCGCAGGCCTCATGGGATTGGTGATCAGCGCAACATTGGGCGAGCATTGGACGCTTCCGCATGTTGCGCATGTCTGGTGGGCGTGGGGATACCTCGTGGTATTCGGCTCGTTGATTGCGTTTTCGGCGTATCGATTCGTCGTCGAGCGAGTCTCGGCTTCGCTCGCCGCGACCTATGCCTACGTCAATCCGCCGGTGGCACTGGCTGTCGGCTGGTGGCTTGGCAACGAATCATTTTCCAAAAACGTTCTCGTGGGTTTGCCCGTCGTG
>Ga0182024_10023999_pt1 | contig 10876 bp, 8 predicted proteins | sample P32metaG_FD_120480 | JGI IMG/M metagenome (GOLD analysis project Ga0182024, IMG submission 120480) | Permafrost microbial communities from Stordalen Mire, Sweden - P3-2 metaG (Illumina Assembly) | ecosystem: Environmental > Terrestrial > Soil > Wetlands > Permafrost | place: Sweden: Stordalen... | reverse complement strand
CGTCGTGGCGTTTTGCATCGTCAGCCGTGGCGGTCAGTAGGGCCTCGGCCACTTGCCACGCTCTTTCTGATTCGCCGTCCGCCGGCGGCCGAAGCCACATTCTGTCTGTTGCGGTCTCGGTGATCACGGCAGGACCCTGAGCTCGAGCTGAGGTTTCTAGGTACGTGGTTCTAAGCCTTTCCAGTTCTCTCGGCAGTCCAACCCCGGTCGCTTGCCGAAACAACTGGAGAAGCCGAACATGGTTCATCACAGTCGAGATGATTGCATGGCGGCGGCGGCCGGCGGGCGACGAATCCGCCGGAGGGTGGTTCTGCGCATCCTCTACCAGTTCTCCGTCCTGCAAAGTGTAAAACGGCGTGGGTGCAGTGATCGAGTGCAATGGTCGGCTTGTACTCGGTACCGAATTGGGGGAGAGAAAAAGCATCACGATCTGGGGATGGAAGGCCCAAACTCGCTCTCGCAGCAACAGATATTCTTGGGTCAAAGCGTATCCACCCACAGCGAAGTTCAGGACCTCGATAGGATGATCTTGTGTGCCGAGTTCGGCGTTCAGTTTTCTTTCCAGCAGCTGGCTCATCGTGCGGTCGAGCGGAACCTGCTGGGCGGCAACCATCGAATCGCCGAGTATCGCAATCCGAATTGTGCCGGGAGCTGCTATAACACTTCGTTCGCGGTCCCTCATGCCATGGGAATTGATGAGTACGAAATTCTCCCCTTCTTTGATTTCCCACCCTTCCGCATTCGGTCGAAACGCCGTGTAAAGCACAGGATCGCTCTCATAGAAGGAGCACTCGAACTTTGCGCCGGTCAGGCGCAGGCCGGCCTCGAATGTGGCCAAACTAGCGCCAATGGACAGTATTGCTACGAGCGTGTTTCTAAAAAAACGCATAGACAAACGGATTCACCTCGACATTGCGGGCCAAAAGCAAAAGTGCAACAAAGACAAAACACGCCGTGATGCAAACGTATGTTGACAATCGCGCCCAGAGGGGTGTCGCCTGAAGCAATCGCAAACTATTGCGTCTACGGAGGGTGTCTGCTACCTCAGCCAAAACAAACGCTGGAAACGCTATCCAGGCGTGGTGAGCAGGAGGCGCCGCGATGCTGGCAAGCGCATAGGATGCATGGGAGAAACCCAAGCCGAATCCATCCAGAACATGCCATGCCACCGCCACCGACGGTGACCGGAAGAATGTGTTGCCCAGCGCCACTATGTGAAACGTCAGCAAGGGGCCGACCACGCCCGCCAACTTTGCCACATATGCATTCCGCTTATAATATTTTTTGCGCAGAGTTGACGTCAGTACATCAGCCAATAAGAAAATGGCATGAATGATGCCAAAGAGCAGAAAGGTGAGCGCGAGGCCATGCCACAAACCGATAAGTACCATGTTGACGCTCAAACTGAAGGCGAGTCCCCAATCTCCCCAGTCTCGCGTCGCCATTCGAAGGGGAGTAAACACGTAATCCCGCAGCCAGGACGTCAGGCTCATGTGCCACCGGCGCCAGAAATCGCTTATGCTGACCGCGATAAAGGGAGCGTTGAAGTTTTCCGGGGACTCGATCCCGAATACCAGCGCAACTCCCACGGCAATATCGGTAAGAGCGGAGAAATCGGCATACAGCTGAAGAGGGTAAATATAGAACGCCACCAGGTTCGGCACAGCGGACGACGATTGCAGGTGCTGATATGCGTAATTGACAAATAGTGCGAGATTGTCGGCGACGACTGCCTTCTTGAAGAACCCTAGCAATACCCGTGCAAGCCCCTCAACCGTTCTCCCACCCGCTTCTCCTTGTGGATCCAATTGTGGCAGAAAAGAAAGTGCGCGCTGGATAGGGCCCGCGATCATGTGGGGAAAGAACGCTACATAAGCGGCAAACGGAACGAATTCCCGCGCCGCCACCATTTTGCCCCAATGCACATCCAGGAGGTAGCTGAGCAGCCGGAATGTGTAATAAGACACCCCCAGCGTGATCAGAACGCTTTGCCCTTTGAATAAGAAATGCTCCGACTTGAAAAACGCAAGATAAAGCACAAGCGCGGCAACCGCCGCAATGATCAGCGGCGACGCCCATTTTGTTCCTCGCAATCGCTCAATTTCGAGCCCGGTGTAGTAGCACACCACCGTAAGCAGCAGGAGCAAAGCTCCCATGCTAGCGCTCCAGGTACAGTAGAACGCATAGGACACGACCAACAGGAAATGTGCATGCCAGCGGTGCGGACACGCTCGAAACAAGATTGCGGTGGTAGCAAAGAAGAGAAGAAACTCAATTGATGAGAATTGCATATGGGCAACGAATATCTTAAGGAAGCTTCCTTCCAATAAGGTCGGCCAATTCTCCTACATTCTGGAGCGCAGTGATCTCGGCAGTGGTAAAGCGAATGCGGAACTCGCTCTCGATGGCTACGATCAGGTTGATATAGGTGAGAGAATCCCAACCTTCGACCTCTTTCGCGCTGGTCGACCGTTTCAATTCAAGGCCCGGATCATCAAATACAAAACGGAATGTACGTGAAAGTCTCTCTGCGATTAGATTGTCCATAAATTACCGGCCTTCAACCCAACGTTGTATACATCTGCTGCTCTTCCGGACGGATGAACACACTCCTCTGGCGATACTCTTCTAATCTCAGCTGCCATTCATTCCCGCCGTCACGGCGCGTCGCGACCATTGTGAAATCAAAGCGGGAGTAGAACTCCTTGACCATGCTGTTCTTGGCGGTCGGGATGTAGCTGGCGGTAATCATCCCAAGTCCCATTCGACGAGCTTCCTCCACCAGATAATTCATCAGGTACTCTTCCACTCCCCGTTTCAGAACCCGGCAGCTCATGACCCAGTCCGAAATCACTAGCGTCCCTGCCGCCGGGTTTGGCCATGCAATCACGATGGAAATCAGGCCGTGATCACTGAATCGATCTTTCAGCCTGGCGAACAACGGAAGGCAGCCCTCGGTATCGATCATCATGGCTTCGCATTGCGATTGGTTGTACCGATTCGTTGTCAAATTGAATTGGTTGCTGCGCTGAAGCAGTTGCACGATCCTGGGCAGTTGTTCCGGAACGAAATGGCTCACATCGATTATTGTTTCGAGCGACTTGAGGAACTCCTCAAAGTTGGAAGCGGCGCTCTCAGCGATTCGCAGCTGCGCTTTCTGCTCATAAAGCTCGGACCTCAATGCATCTTCTTTCGAGAAGCTGGCCGTTTCAAACAGGTTCAATTCCACAAGTACCTTGACGTAGTCAGCGGCATCCTCGGGTAATTCCGGAACGATAACTTCGGGAAGCATCATGCGCACTGCGTTGCGCTCGAAAGGATTGTCGTCGAGGAATACGATCGAGTCGAGCCCAATGTTTAGCCCATCACTGATCTTGCGCAGGTTCTGCGCCTTGTTGTCCCAATTGGCGACGAAGACGGTGAAATCCTCCATTTTGAGCACCATTTCAGGGTTCTCGTGAAACGCGCTGATCGCATTGGAGTGCTCGTTCTTGCTGCAGACTGCGAGGAGGACGCCTCGTTTCTTCAGCTCTTTCAAGAACGACTGCAAACGGTAGAATGGTTCGCCGTCACCATGGGCACCGAACTGGATGCCATGCGGGCCATCATCGCCGACTACGCCACCCCATAACGTATTGTCGAGATCGACCACCACGCACTTGACTGCCCTGCCTGCATTGGCGAGCACAATTTCCACAACGTTGTTCGCAACCAGGGGCAAATACTCGAGCGCACAAAATAACTTCCCAATGCACCATAGTCGTTCGTCAAACCAGGTTTTCCGGCCGACCCAGGATGCGATGGCTTCCATGTCGTTCAGGAAGATGCCGGTGCGCGTCCGCATTTCCTCCAAGATTGTGGTATTCAATTGGCGAGCGATGGAGACCATGGATCCCGGGACCTGGTAGTCATAATTGCCGAAGAAGCGCTCAAGGGGGGTCACATAGTTCGATTGGATAATCAGTGCCCGGCTGTTTGTGCAGAGCGAATCCCACACAGCCGTGAACCGCCGCAGCGTATCCTCCTGAAAAGCACCCGGAACGCCGGGGCGCTGATAATACTTATCCCGCAGCATCTGCACTGAATTCATTATCACGACGACATCGGGCTGAAACGCGTACAGGGCAGATTGCGGATTGCGAGCCTCAAGCTCAATTGCATCGAAACCGCCCTCATAAAGTTCAGTTCGAATTCCCTCGCGATTGAACAGAGCACGTAACAAAGGAACGAAGTGCTGCGTGGCACAATCCCCGAGAAGCGCCAGGCGGATCGCCTTGTGGCCGCACGAAGTTGTACTTCGCCCAGCTTCCTTCAGTAGTTGGAAATAGTCCAGGTTGCGCGGATTCTGCACGCCGCTGTTTGCTGCCACGAGCGACCTCCTTACACGTCGAAGTTCAAATTGTGGGTTGGAGGCTCAGAATCACATTCGAAGCCCTTTGAATCGACATTGCCATCGTCAGATTCATGGCCGGCTGTCAGGGCGGGGATTCTTGCTCGGACCCACTCACAAACGTCAAATCTGATTCACAAAGATTTACTTTATGCTAGAGCAGTTCTTGCTTGTCGGCACTTCCACTCTCACATCATATCGCTATTTTGGCTGGATTCGATCTCGCGTAGGACGTCCCGTTCAAAATCGCTTGCTCATTACATGCGCATGTATCCCGGATGATTTGCGCGTATTCAGCGGCAAGACGAGGCCGCTCGTATCGACGAATGGCTTCCCAATTTCGATTGAGCGGATACTTACCACCCAGAGCATGAATCTCGGTCAATGCGCGCTGGATTGCAACGACGTCCTCCGGATTCACACACCAGCCTGATGCGGTCTCATTGATAACACGCGCAACTTCCGAGTCTGGATAGCACAATGCCAGGATCGGCTTGCCTGTCACGAGATACTCGAAGACTTTCCCTGGAATATTGAAACGGTCGACCCAGGGCAGGAGCAAGACGTCGGATTCCTCCATGAAAAGTACGGCGTCCTTATGGGGAACGAAATCAATGAGGCGAAGGGAACTTTGACGATGTTCGAAAATGCTACGGTCGAATTCTTCGGTTATCCGGCCTACGAAGCGGGTCTGAAAGTCTGAACGGATCTGCGGCAGGCCGTCCAGAGCGTCCAAGTATGCTTTAGGCGAACACGGTTTGTAAACCGTACCAGTATAGGTGACTACTAGCTTGTCCGTCTGGTGCGGGCGGGAGCGGAACTCAGAAAACGCGATTGGATCGTATCCGTTGGGGATTAGAACAAACTTATGACTTGGCTGGTCGGGGTAACGCGAGCGGATCTCTTTGAGAGATGTGGCGGTTACACTGACAACTCGGTCGCAGGATTCCACTGTCGTGCGTTCTATCTCAGCGGCACGGGCAGCAATATACTCGTCGTCGCGGAATACAAATTCCTTCACGAAGTACTGGAGCCACTCATCACGTACATCAGCGATGGTGCAAAGATGGGGGAACCGTCGCTTGAGCTCGTTCACAATCAAAAAGGCCGAGAAAGGTGGAGCGGTAACAAGTGCTGTTTGGATTCCCTCTTCACGAATTAGCTTCGATGCGCGCCGAATAGCGAATGGATACCAAAGGATCTGAGGATCTGGGCAGATGAATTGTTTTATTTTGCGAGCGAGAATCAATTTAGTCGCGGCGACAAAACCATTATCCGCTTTGGATGATGCAGTGGGAGAATTGACACCCGACCACAACTTCTTTCGCAGATGGAAGGGGGGTTCAAGAGTCCACGTCCGGTGCACTTGCACATCTTCTGGAATCAGGTTCGTTAATTCGGTATCCACCGTGGGGGAAGACGAACGTGCGGTTAGAACGAAGACTCCGAATCCGTTTTGCGGAAGGTACCGAGCGAGACTTACGGCGCGCTGGACCCCGATGCCGCCTGCCGGTGGAAAATAGCAACTGATAAGTAGAACTTTGTCTTGTGGCATGAGATCTATGCTCTGACTAACTCGGCGCTGCAGACCACTGAGCAGCACGCGTCGTATGTTTCGCGGGCCACTTCTTCCCAGCTTCGACGAGAGCAGTTGGCAATTTCTTCCTGTTTCCACGGGCTATCGAGTGCTTGCGAGAGACCCTGAGCAAGTTGTTGGGCGTCCTTCGGCGGGACGAGAACCCCACACCCCGAATTTAGCAGTTCTGGAATTCCACCGACATTGCTGGCCACCACGGGCCGGCCGGAGGACAGTGCTTCGATTATCACGTTGGGGCAACCTTCCGAATGGCTCGGTAAGCAGAGAACATTTGAGGCCGCCAGCCAACGCGCGATTTCATTCGGGCTCGCGCCCCCGACAAATCTTACGCGTCCGTTGAGGTCTGGCTGAGAAGCCCTGTTGCGCAATTCCTGATCCATCGGGCCTTCCCCAATGCAGACAACCTGTAGACGCTGGCGCGATTTGCTGAGAGTTGCCGCGGCTTCGAGGAGTTCTCGAAGCCCCTTGAGCGGAACAAGTCTTCCGACAAAGACGACGAGCTCGGCACTGGGATCAAGATTGAGTCCGATGCGCGCCGCTTCACGGCTAGCGGGCTTAAAGATGTCGAAATCGCAACCATTGTGGATGACCTGGCACTTTTCTGGCGGAATGCCCCATTGCATTACGCGATCTCGAAGGTCATCGCTCACTGTCAAGACGAGGGATGCCTTCCTCAAGGTTTGCGCGGTCAACTGCCCCACGAAGTAATTGGGGATACGGAGGACGTCGGAACCGATTGCGCCGATTACCACCGGAATTCCGAGATGCCTAGCTGCAGCAACTACCCCGTATCCGTCCGGGTAAACATTGTAACCAATGACAAGATCAGGACGGAATTTGCGCAGGCGCGGAAATAGAACACGACCGCAATTGTAACCATTCAGCAGGCGAGTGACGATCGGCAGGGCGCGATAATGAAGGTATTCTATTTCCACGCCGGGTACGGTGTGGGAGGCTTCGGCATTGCGGTGGAGAAACGATCGCGGCCGCAAGAACTTATATCGAGGGTACGCGAAGTCGACGCAAAACACTCGCACATCCGCCATTTTGGAGAGAGCCTTTGTTATTTGGTAGATTGGCTGGCCACGAAGCGGCTGACTACTACTTGGAAAAAAATGTGTCGCGACAGCAATTCGAACTGGGCGAGTCATAGATTGGAATGAGGGTTTGGAGCCATGGACAGTGTCTGCGGCCACTCGCTTCCAAGGGCACGCCGCTGGCGTTGTAGGTGTGATATTGTGAGGAAACATGATTTGTCTCATCATCTTCGCAGTAGTCATTGCAGCATTGGGATGGTATTTTTGACGAACCATCTACTTCGTTACATTAACCGTCTTGAGGCGCAATCGTTACGCCACTGTGCCCCAGGTGCTGAGCGTGCCTTTTCATCTACCCAATAACGTGCGGTCTGAGGAAGCTGAACAGAAAATCCGCGCGGTTCGAACCGACTCCCACCAATACACGCTCTGGGATGCTCTGCTAGGACAGCTATGGACTCCGAAAGGTGCATCATCCCTCGCTGAAATGGTATCAGAACAGTTGCGAAGCGCAGATGGTGTTGGAGCACAGAGTGTTCGGGCTGGAGATATTGTTCTGGATAGTGGCGCCAACATAGGTGTATTTGCTCGTATGGCGTTTCATTTGGGTGCTGATAAAATCATTGCTGTTGAGCACTCCTCCGAGAATTTGGAGTGCTTCCGTCGCAACTTTGCTAGCGAACTTTAACTGAACAAATTCGTAATAGTTCCTAAGGGACTTTGGAGTACGGATACCATTCTCTTGTTGGCCTCCAATCCAACCCATCAATAGGCTGGCAAAATCATCAACAATCCAAATGATCTTCCGCCGGGCCATGTGCTTATTGAGATACCGGTAGTCACTGTAGACCCGCTCAAGAAAAGTCTCGGGCTTGATCGGATAGACCTCATCAAATTGGATATAGAAGGCGCAGGACGAGAAGCGCATGCGGGCGCCGCAGAGACGTTTCGTACAGATAAACCTCGGATGGCGATTTGTATGTACCATCTCGATGATGATATTGATGTGCTTCCGCCACAGATCGTAAAAACAAATCCTACCTACAAGATTGAATGCGGGGTGTGCTTGTCCGATGGGTTATTCTGGCGCCTGCGACCCAAGATCTTGTTCTTCAAATAAACCATTTTTCGGATTTCGACCCCTTCTACCGAAACATGCAGCGGGGATGTGAGTACAACGCAAATTGGTGCGAGCAGACGTATCGCAATCAGCAACCATGTGGTTCTCGATAATCGTCTAACAGTTTGTTGAAAAACTCTTTGGGGTTGCCATTTTGAGGGGCGATGCGATACGGAGACTCACTTTTTGTTGGCTTTTGGCGGGGAGGAATTCCTTGCTCCGCTCGCAACGGCAGGTTCAGAATCCTTTTTCAACTAGCTCCTAGTCGTTCCCCATCTCCATTCCAGTGCTTCTGACCGCCTTTGACCTTTTGTGATCCGTTTTGATAAGTCCGGGCAAAGGTGGTCGCAGGATGCCGAGACGCTCTAAGCACCCGCGTACGGTCTCACGAACGTCGAACACTTGCTCGACGTCTGATCGGGCGACTTCCCCCATTTTTGTCCGCAGCGAATCATCACCGAGAAGCCTGAGTATGCGCTCGCTAGTTGAGGTGGGGTCATTAACAGGAACCAGGAAGCCATTCGCGCCATCGCGCACAATCTCTGGTATGCCACCCGTCCTGGTTGCAATGACGGGGACGCCGCAAGACATTGCCTCGACGATAGTAAAGCCAAAAGCTTCTTGCCAAGTTGAAAGTTGGCAGGCAACAGAAGCTGCTGGAAACGCACCCTCTTCGATCGGATCTACCAAAGCTCCTGTCCAGGTAACGTTAGGTTCTATCCCTAACTCATGACTTAATTTGCGATACTTTTCGGAGAAAGGCCCTGCTCCGACTATGACAAAATGTGCCCTTGGTTCGGACGCAACCACTAAACGCGCTGCATAAAGAAATGTGTCAATACCTTTCTCTGGAACTAGCCAACTCACTTTAAGGACGATTTTGCGGTCATCCGCAATCGCAAACATTTTGCGAAACCGTATGGCTCGCGTCTGAGTCGCGCCACCCGGCTTACCGCGATGGATGTCAACTCCGTTGTAGATCGTATGAACCTTGTCCTGCCGGACCCATCCTTCTTTGCATACGCACTGGCTTACAAAATCACTCACGCAAATGACCCCGTCCAATGGAAATGTGATTAGGCGACCCAACGCGCGCTTCCACGCTCGTGTACTTGTCCGGGCGGTCTGGAATGGTCGCGACGAGTTATCATTATAGACGATAGTCCTAACACCGAGGAATGCAGCTATCCAAGGGATGAAGGAAAGTACCCCGTTGAACGCATACACAAGGACGGTCGGCCTATAACGCAAGATGAGCTTTATTAACTGCGAGCACTGCTTGATACCAGGAAGACATTGTTCGCCGATTACTTCGAACGTTACCTTGGCCGTGTCAAAATACTGACGAACCCGTTCAGCGGGAACTGTTTCAAAGCATAGGACAAGATTCCAGTCGGATTCGACCATCTGTAGCGCGAGTTCTCGCGCAAACCGTTCAGTACCACCGATTTTATTGGGCGTTATGCCGATGATATACAGCATGGTTTTTGTCATCTTGAGCTATCCAATTCTCAATTAATGTGCGTGCATATTACACGATCGCATATGGGGGTCATATCGCACGATCTATCAACACGGTAGAGAGTTCATTGAACTCCAGCAGAATGACTGACGACTTAGATTGTCGCACGGCGGCTTCCTTCAAATAGAATTACTAAATGCGAGGAACGCGATCCAAATGCGCTTCCAGGTATTTTCAGATCAATAAATGTTTTCACTTCAACGGGCAACCACTGAAGCCCCACGCGGAGATTCCTTGTGAAGAAATTCCTGGTATAGAGCTTCGTAGCTATCGCAATTAGACTCAATTGTAAACGAGCGTTGGGCAATGGCTTTTCCGGCTTGTCCCATCACCGCGAGGCGTTGAGGTTCCAGGATGAACTGGATGGCCTGTGCTAGGCCTTCGGGGTTACCAGGAGGGCAGTACTCCGCGACTTCATGCTCGGGAGCGACTTCTGACGTTCCGCCCACTCGAGTGGAAACAATCGGCAGGCCTGCCGACATGGCTTCCAAGACTGCGATGGGTAATCCTTCGCTCAGGGAAGACAGCGCGAACAAATCCAGCCCGCTCAGAAATTCCGCGACGTTCGGGCTGGCTCCATGAAATGTAACGACGCGGCCAAGTTCCAACTGGTTCGTCAGAAGCTCCAGATTGTTTCTCTGCGGGCCATCCCCCAGTAGGTGCAGTTCCGCGCCGGGAAAAGCCTTATGAACGATTTGGAAGGCACGAATGAGCGTTGCCTGGTCCTTGATATCGACAAGCCTCGCCACGGTTCCGATCCGGATGCGAGGCCATTGGGAACCTGGCTGTGCCGATTGGGCCATGAATTTGGAGACCTGAATGCCATTGGGAATGATATGAAATTTCCCGCGGTAGCGCATACGCGCCGCGGCAAATTGGGCAGCGGTTACGTCCGATACGCTGACCACCGCGTTGGTCCAGGGCAACAAGGCCCGAAAATTTCGGTCGAGATGCCGGTCGACGCCGATCTTGGTCCCGTGAATGGTGTTCACAATGCAACGAACTCCTGCCAAGCGTCCCGCCAAAGTGCCGTACGTATGAACCAATTCGTTATGCGTGTGCACCACGGAGGTGCGGTCGCGGCGAAGCTCCGTGGCCATCTCCCGGAGCGTGCTAAATGAGAAGCCCGTCCCTTTATTGAATTGAACCACGCGAACTCCCGCGCGCTCCGCCTCGTCGAGGAGATCTGGTTCGTGTTTATAGACAGCAT
>Ga0182024_10023998_pt1 | contig 10876 bp, 11 predicted proteins | sample P32metaG_FD_120480 | JGI IMG/M metagenome (GOLD analysis project Ga0182024, IMG submission 120480) | Permafrost microbial communities from Stordalen Mire, Sweden - P3-2 metaG (Illumina Assembly) | ecosystem: Environmental > Terrestrial > Soil > Wetlands > Permafrost | place: Sweden: Stordalen... | reverse complement strand
GGATCTCTCCGGTCGCTCCACGCACCTGCGCGGGCATCATCCCGAGAATGTCGAAGACTGCATGCCGCAACGGGAACCTCGTGAACCGCTCCGCGTAACGTTTGTCCGTCAGCTCGATGCGGGCAAGTCTCACAACACAGCCGCGCTCGCGGAACACGTCCGCCATCGCTTCGGCCACCTTTAGGCTCTGCTGGGTGTACGTGTAATAAACGAACAGGACCCGAGGTCTCGTCGTAGTGTCGGTGGCAGTGATCGGCTGCCCCCTTTCGGTCGGCCCTCGGATTAGGGACTAATGTGCGCTCGCGAGAGACTACGTCAGGCCGGGGCGGCATTTCGTCACCCCAATCGGATGAGCTTGCCACCTCGGTACCTCGATACCACAACGAGTTTGGGCGCAAACCACGCCTGTCGACTCGATTGCACTGATGAAACCTAGCGGCTTGAACTTCGAGGGCGGAGGAGGTGGCCTGGTTGGTCGCGGTTGCAGCGCTCAGCTCATCTGAGTTCTTGGCGTGCGGGCGCAGGCCCTACTTGGCCAAGATGGACGCAGAGCCGTCAGGCGCATCGTCACGGGCTGCGGCCCGGCCGCTGGGATCGTGGAATGGGCCGAGAACGAGCTGTTGGTCTTTGCCGTGAGCGGCGATCTGGATGACGGCATCGCCGACCATTAAACCGACCACCGCCGGCCCGTCACCCATGCGCTTGATCTCGTCCTCATTCGCCGGGCGTACAGCATGGAGACCATCAATGGCCATCAGCTCGTTACGAAACAGGAACGGCTTCTTCGTCCACACCAACACGTCACGTACCCAGTGCCCGTACCCACGCCGCCACTTCGATCCCAGGCCGTCGTGCGCACCACTCACAACCCGAATTGCGCCAACAAACGAGCCCGGTCGCCGGTTGACCCACCGCCTTCGCCCCAGCACAACGACCAGCAATCCCGCGACGACGATCAGATTCACGCCAAGGACCGCTAGCAACGCGATCAACATTTCCTGCTCCTAACGATCGGGGGATGCAGTGGTCGGCCCTCAGCTGTCAGACCGTCGAGACAAACGTACGCCATGACGACCGAGCGCTGAGGTGGTCGCTCATTGCGATCGGGCAAGTGCGTCGAGACACCCTGATTTTTGCCAGGGCGTCTCATCGGATTCGGATGACGAGGGCTGGAACTGGCTGCCGTATCGCCGGCTACACGCTGGACGCCGTCCGGCGTCGCGACCGCTAAACGGAGAAGCGAGACAGTTGAGGTGCTCGAGTCGAAGAATCTCGATCACCTTGAGGAATGCACCCGGAGTAGGCGGCGATTGGCCGCATCTCGCAGCGAATCTCGGCCGCGGGATGCGCGAGCGCTCCTTTGTGGATCGATCGCAAGTGACGCTCGGACCTGGTCGCGAATGTCTTGGAGGTGGATCGTCGGAGCACTTCGACTTGCCCGTCACGTGAGCCCCTGCTGATGACTACGGACGGCCAGGAGGCTTGAACCGGCCCGTTATTTTAGGATGTTGACCGCCCTGGCGATGGCCAGTCCCAAGATGATGAGGGAGCCAGCTGCCGGCACGGCCATTGCGAGCTTGGCCCAGCGGGAAAGCGGCACCACGTCAGTCGGGCTGAGCGCAGTGGCGTTGGTGAAACCGAGATAGAGGTAATAAGAACTCAGGCCGCCATCCCGGCGGAGCTACCCAGGGGTTGAGCTGCTCAGGGAACGCGAGGTCGGGGAATTCCGGCAAGGCCACGGCGCGGGCCGGTCGACCTCCTGCATCCCCGGTCCGGTACAGGAAGGTAAAGGCGATGATTGTGTAAAGCCAGATGCCAAGGCCGGTCCGGAGAAGAGCTGCCGCCGAGTTTGTTTCGGGACCGCCCTCGACGAGATCCACTACAAGTCGGCCAGTCATTACACCCGCCTCCAGAACAAGAACGGCTACCAGCACAGGCGAGATCGCCCGGCCGACGGTCGATCGGCTCTCGATCGAACCGTGATCGGCGGCGACCATGGCTACGAGCAGCAGCAACTCGACCGTCGCGACTATCCACTTTGGCCCGAGGCTGAATCTAGACGGCAGGAGCAGCTGCAGAACGATCGCAGCGGCCAGCGTGACGACCTCGGGCCAGCGCTTTTCGGCTCGGGTCTCCGGTTCCACAAACTCGATCCTCTCAGCCGAGGGCAAGCCGGACCTCGCAACGTCAAGAATCTGTCGCCGGGACGTCGAGATTCAGGAGCGCGGGGGGCGATGCCGCCAGTCGCCGCTGACGACGAGAGTTGCTTGCGGCTCGACGCCAGCTCATCCCGAGCGGGTGATGTCGCCAAGCGCGACGGGGTATAGGGTCGTTGCTCCGAGTTCCCGGCAAAGTTGACGATGAGTTGCTCTCGACGAGGGCGTCGGGCCGAGGCCGAACACACAACTGAGAGTGAGCGTCAGATGAGCGACGAGACGGTAGACCGTACGAAGCTGCCGATTAGGCGCCCGCCGTTCAGCGGCGTCACGAATCAGACGCTCGGTGGGTCGCAGCCGGATTGGGGCCAGATCGGACATGTGAAGCCGCCGGACGGTGCTCCGAACGTGTTGGTGGTGTTGATCGATGACGCTGGGTTCGGTAATCCGGGCACGTTCGGGGGTCCGATCAACACTCCGAACTACGATCGCATCGCAGATCAGGGCTTGCGGTACAACCGCTTTCATGTAACTGCAATGTGCTCGCCGACACGGGCGTCTCTGCTCACTGGGCGAAACCACCACGCTGTCGGAATGGGCGGCATCCCAGAGTTTTCGGGAGGCTTTCCAGGCTATTCGGCAATGCTGCCCAAGGACGCAGCGCCGTTCCCGAAGGTGCTGAGGGAAAACGGATATTCGACCGCCGCGATCGGCAAATGGCATCTGACTCCCGAGAAGGAGCAAGGCCCAGCCGGTCCTTTTGACCACTGGCCCAACGCTTGGGGCTTTGACTACTACTGGGGTTTCCTCGCTCCAGAAGCCAGCCAGTTCGACACCATGATCGCTGAGAACCAGAAGTTCATCGGGGTCCAGGAGGGCAAAGACGGAAAGCCGTTTTATTTCCCTGAGGCGATGACGGACCAAGCGATCGATTGGCTACATGGGGTTCGCGGGCACGAAGCGGACAAGCCGTGGTGCCTCTATTACTCGACGGGTTGTAGTCATGCGCCTCACCATGTTTCCAAGGAGTGGTCCGCGAAGTACAAGGGAAAGTTCGATCAAGGCTGGGATGCTCTGCGCCAGGAGACCTTTGCCCGGCAGAAGAAGCTCGGCGTGGTGCCCGAGGACGCGGTCCTCACCCCGCGTGACGAGCTGATGCCGGCGTGGGATTCGCTGGACGAGAACAGCAAGCGCCTGTTCGCGCGTCAGATGGAGGTCTACGCCGGCTATTCGGAGAACGCCGATTACCACGTCGGCCGGTTGCTGGACTCGATCGAGGCGATGGGCGAGCTCGACGACACGATTGTGGTCTGGATCTGGGGTGACAACGGCGCGAGTCTCGAAGGCACACCCACCGGTTCGTTCAACGAGGGAACGATGGTCAACGGCCTTCCTCTCACCGACGAGGAGCAGATGCAGCTCGCGCTGACGTGGGGCGGGCTGGAGGCCTCGGGCACCGAGATGATGTACCCGCACTACTCCACCGCCTGGGCATGGGCCGGGAACACGCCGTTCCAGTGGGGAAAGCAGGTCGCCTCGCATCTCGGCGGCACCCGCAACCCGATGGTGGTCCGCTGGCCCGAGCACATCACCGGCAGCGGCGGGCTGCGGTCGCAGTTCACCCACGTGACTGACATAGGCCCGACGATCCTGGAGATCGCCGGGATCCCGCAGCCTGCCCACGTTGACGGCGTCGAGCAGCAGCCCATGACCGGCGTGACCTTCGCCGGCTCGCTCGCCGATCCGGGCGCTCCCGAGCATCACACCCAGCAGTACTTCGAGAACTTCGGTAACCGGGCCATGTACAAAGACGGCTGGTGGCTGTCGATGAGAATGCCCCGCACCCCGTGGCGCCTGGACCCAGAGCTGCTGAAGCGATTCGCGCCCGGCGTCTGGAACCCCGATAACGACCCGGTCGAGCTGTATTACCTGCCCGATGACTTCTCCCAGGCCAACGACCTGTCCGCCAGTCATCCGGAGAAGGTCAAAGAGCTGCAGGCCCTGTTCTGGGAAGAGGCAGAAAAATACAACATCAAGCCACTGCTCGCCGGATTCTCCCCCTTCTTCGGCATCCTGCCGCCGCTCGGCACGCAGACGACCACCACCTACTACGGGGACGTGCAGAACGTGGCCCCCGGGTGCGTCCCGCGGGTCTACAACCACTCCTACACAATCAGCGCGGACCTGCACATCCCGGACGGCGGCGCCGAGGGGGTGATCGTCGCCGACGCCAACCACCTCGGAGGATTCGCGCTCTTCGTCGCCGACGGCAAGCTGAAGCACACCTACGCGTTCCTCGGGGTGTTCGAGTACCGGCAGGAATCCGCAGGCGAGCTGCCCACCGGCGATGTGAACGTGCAGATGAGATTCGCGGCGGACGAGGCCAAACCCGCCACCCCCGGCGAGGTCACCCTCTGGGTCAACGGCAAGCAAGTGGGCTCCGGCCGGATGGATCACACGGTGCCGTTCGGTTTCAGCGGCTACTCCGGACTGGACGTCGGCCGGGACAACGGCCTGGTCGTCGACCGCGGCTACGCCGCCAAGGCGCCATTCGCGTTCACCGGCACCGTCAAGAAAGTGGTGTTCGACGTGGCCCCGCACCCCGACGGCGAAGACGAGCATGCCCTTCACCAGCACGCGCAGCAAGCACACACCGCCCGCGGCCTCAATGCCTAAGACGACCGAGCCGTCTCCAAGGAGAGAGCAATGAGCGACACCGACTTCGACGTCGTCATCGCGGCCTACCTCATCCCCGACCTGGCCCAGAAAGACTTCGACGCCCTCGTCAAGATTGTCAAGGACAAGCAGCTCACCGTGGAGGGCGTGGTGCTTGTCACCAACGACGCCGCCGGCAACGTCACCATCAACGAGACTGGTGACCACCTCGGGCGCAAGGGCATGGCGGTCGGCGGCGGGGTCGGGCTAGTCGTGGGCCTGCTCGCGCCGCCGCTGCTGGCCTCCGTGGTCGTCGGCGGCGCCGCCGGTGCCCTGGCCGGAAAGTTCGCCCGGCACCGGGTGGAGAGCGGCCTGGCCGAAAAGATGGGCGCCGCGCTGCCACCAGGCTCGGCCGGCATCGTGGCCATCTACGACCGCAGCAAGGCCACCACCGTCGACGCGACGCTCGCCAGCGCGGTACGCAAATCGGTCGCCCAGGTCGACGGCGGCGGCGCCAAGAAGCTCAAGGCCGCACTCGCCGAGGCACAAGCCGGCATGGGCGGCTGATCAAGGTGGGCCAGCGATCCGGCGATATCCTTCCCCGTCGCGATCGGCACCGCCATCAGCGTGCCGATCATCGTCTTAGCCCCGATGCTCATCCCGCGAGGCGCGGCGCCGGGCGCCATGGGTCACCGTCGCCCGCCCCTGGCCGTGAATCCCGCGCCTACGCGCCAGCCCGGTCAGGCGTGACGAACCTTCTGGGCACAGCGGCCGCGATCCTGCTGTTGCGGAGTGCTGCGATCGAGGCGACTTGCCTGTGAAGGATGTCATCGGGAGTATTCTCCCCCTCGCCATCGCGGTAACGATCTCGCCAATACCGATCATCGCCGAGATCCTGTTGCTATTCACGAAGAAACCTGTCGCCAACGCTGCCAGCTACCTTGCCGGATTCATTCTCGGTGTCGCCGGCGTGCTGGCGCTGCTCGTCGCCATCGCCGGAACGATCAACCTGTCCGCTGGTTCGGGCCCATCGACAGGCGCCGCGATCCTCCAGCTGGCGCTGGGAGCGCTCCTGCTGGCCGCCGCGCTGCGCCAGTTCCGCGGCCGGCCAAAGCCTGGCCAGGAAGCCGCGATGCCGAAGTGGATGAATGGAATCGCTGGGTTCGCGCCCGGCAAGTCCCTGCTCGTTGGCGTCGGCATCGGCGCACTTAACCCGAAGAACGTCATCGTAGGCGTGGCAGCGGCGGTGGCTATAGCCTCGGCCAGCCTGTCCACTGCGCAGGAGGTGGGCGCCGGCGCGGTGTACGTACTCGTCGCCGTGCTCGGCGTGGCCGCTCCCCTCGTGGTCACGCTCGCGATGGGTGAGAAGGCCCAGCCGATCCTGGACAAGTGGAAAGCCTGGCTGGGCCAGAACAACGCGGTCGTAATGAGCGTCCTTTTTCTGGTCTTCGCCGTGGTATTGATCGGCAAAGGCATCGCAGGAATCTAAGAATCTGAAGACGAGCCCCGGAGGGGTGGTATGGACTCCGCAGTGAAGCCGTCAGTTCTTTTCGCGTACTTCACGTACACGAATCAGACACAGAAGGTTATCGACGCGATGGCCGAGGTACTGCGTAGCCGCGGCATCGACGTGACCCTGGCCGCGATCGGGTTCACCGACCCTCGCTACGCCGCCAGGTTCAAGGAGTTCCCCATGCCGCACCCGTTCCGCGAGCTGGTGGGAATGATCCCGGCGGAATCACCCCGCCGCCGCCCAGCGAAGATCGTCATCCCCGACGCCGTCACCGAACGGGACTACGACCTGGTGTGCATCGGGTCCCCCACCTGGTGGCTCTCCACCGACGTCCCGGTCCGCTCCTTCCTGGAGTCCGACACCGCGGGCCAGGTCCTCAAGGGGAAGCCGTTCGCCGTTGCCATCTGCTGCCGCCGGTACTGGAAACACAACCTCAAGACAGTCCGCAGGCTCGGCACCAAGCACGGTGGCGTGTTCGCTGACGGCATCCACTTCGCCTACCAGGGCGGCCAGGTGCGCTCCCTGCTGTCACTGCTGAGCTACCTCGGGTCAGGCAAGTACCGCGAGCGCTATCTCGGGATCAAGATCCCGCCGACCAACATCCAGGACTACCACCTGCAGGAGGCACGGACATTCGCCGACCGGCTGGCCAGCCGCCTGGCAGACACCGGCGCGCCGCAGTAGCCGAAAGAATAGGTGAAATGGTGTCAACCGCGAGCGGAGATGTATGGGCCAGACTGTGAGATTCCAGGAGACGTTGCGCAGGCTGGCGATGATCGACGAAGGCTTCGTGCAAGACGAGGCCGGGCTCGGGCTTGACCCGGCAGCGACATCTGCCCTGGATCCCAAGACGGCGGCCCTGCTGCAGGTAGCGGTGTCCGTGGCCATCGGGTCATCGCCGGTCTGCCTGGAATGGAGCGCTGGCCGGGCCCTGGCAGCAGGCGCGAGTGAGGACGAGATCGCCGACGTGCTGCTGGCGATTGCCCCGGTGACGGGGCTTGGCCGGGTCGTCTGCGCCGCTCCTGATGTGGCGACTGCACTCGGGTACGACATCGCGGCCGCGCTGGAAGAACCGGACGATCACTGATGGCTCCCCAGCTGCTCGCATCAACCTGTCAGCGGGCCGGCGGAGGAACCGGAAATCCCATCCGATCAAGGTGATGCAGCGCCCGGTGGCTGGTGTTTGGCTTGATTGGTAAGTTCCGCATCCCAGCAGCCTCGGAGGCTGAGGATGAACAGCCTTAGCGGCAGGCCCGCTACGGACGCAGCCTCGGGGGGCGTCCGGCAGAGCCATCGCAAACGAGGCAGGCATGGTGACCGGTGATCAGCCCGGAGACGGCTGGACCTTGGTTCTCAGGCGCCAGCCGGCCCGCATCGTGGAGGGCCAGCCGGAAGGCGGCTACACCGACGCGTTCGAGATCATCTGCTGCGACTGCGGTGACCATCCCGACCAGGATTACCGCGAGGTCTCACCCAAGCTTCAGCGTGTTCACGGGCCCTACCCGATCGCGGACGGCGTCGCAGCATACGACCAACACAGCAAGTGCACCAGCAGCTCGGGGTGCCTACCCAGCCGGGGACGATGGCCGACGCTGGCTAGTGCGCTGACTACGAACGTTCACCGTGTCTGGTGATACGCCGCATGCTCCATCGAAGAGCCTGGGGGTTACAGCCGCCGCCGGGGCAGCTTCAGCGTGTCCGGAGTTGGTCTCCAGCGCTATGTCCAGCCCGGCCATCGCCCTCACGCTTGGCATTAAAGGTAGCTATATGGCTAAATAGCGATATGGCAGATGACGGGGCGCCGGTGTTCCGGGCGCTGGCTGACCCGACCCGGCGGCAGATCCTCCAGGATCTCCGGGACGGCGAGCTTTCGGCCGGGGACATCGCCTCCCGGTTCCCGATCAAGGGCCCGTCAGTGTCGCGTCATCTGTCCATCCTGAAGGGGGCGGGGCTGGTCACCGAGCGCCGGGATGCCAACCGGATCCTCTACTCGCTGGCCGGGGACCGGCTCGCCCTGTGCATCGGGGGCTTCCTGTCTGCGGTCTGCCCTGACCAGGTCGTCCTGCGGCACCGCAGGGCCGGCCGGGCGGCACCAGGCACGTCCGCGAAGCCCGCCCGATGAGAGCGCACGCTCTGGCGGGCGGCAGCGGAGGGGTTCCGCCGGCGGGCGCCGGGGCCGGCGGCGGGCGTCCCTGCCCCCGGCGGGCGGTCAGTGCACTGCGGCCGGGCCGGTGGCTGGCAGAGGTACTCGTCGCCGCGCTCTTGGTGTTCCTGGCAGGCAGCGCCGTCTCGGGCTGGCGGGCGGCGGATTCCCAGAACAACTTCCCCGAGGCCCTGAGCTTCGCCGCAGGGCCGAAGCCGGCCGGCGGTTACCTCACGATGACCGCGGCGGCGCTGAACATCCAGCAGCCCGGCCGCCAGGATCTGGGCCTGCGAGTCCGCTACGTCGGCGCCGGGCAGGTCTCGTCAGGGCCCTTCGTCGTCTCGGTCCATCCGATCGGCGCGTCCACCTGGGCGGCCGTCGCACGAGGGCCGGACGGCCGCTGTTACGGCACACTCGTCACCGGTACCGGACCCTATGGCTTCCAGACCTTTTACGCGGAGTTCCCCGCCGGGACACCCTGCAAGGCCGAGATCGCCACCACGAGCACGGTGACCAGCACCTCGTACCCGGAGTAGCCATGACTTGCTCGCCGGCCGGCCGTGCCGTCCTCGCGCTGCTGCTAGCCCCCGTCCTCGCCGTCAGCCTGTGGATCGAGGTCATCGCCGGTACCGGAACGGCGTGGGCGTTTTACCAGCCAGGGCAGGCAAACCACGCGCTGCTCGCCCTGTGGATGGCCTTCGCCGCCTGCGGGCCTGTCACAGTCCTGACCACGACCATCCGCACGCGCTCACGCCTGCCCGGCATGACCAGCCGGATCCTGCGCATCGAGAAATGGGGCCTCATCGTCGTCTTGCCTCTTGCCTTCGCCGGCCTCGTCATAGTCGCGATGCAATCGATGATCTGACGCGATCGGCGGCCTCTTCATCCCGGGCCGTCCGCAGCACCATCGCCACCAGCTGGCCCTGACGATCAGCCTGCTGCATGTGCTCGTCTTCCACGCCGATGCCATCCAGGCTCCAGGCACGGTGAGCGCAGGCGTCGACCTGGCCGTGGGCTTGCTGCTGCTCGCTATCGGCGGGCTGCTGATCACCAGCCGTCTGCACGGACGGCGGAAGGCACCTGCGCCGGCCGCAGACATGCAGCCGGAGAAGAAGGACGGCTGGGCACAGCGGGTGCTTCATGAGCCCGCTGGGGCTCGCCATGCATCGGCGCGCTGGCCGGCATCCCGGGCGCCAGCTATCTCACCGCACTGTACATTCTGGTCACCGGGAATTCCTCTGTGCCGCTCGGTGGGGCCAGGCGGCAGGACTCGCCTGATGCTGGCCTCAACGTGGCGGGGCCCATTTGTCGCGCTTGACCTATCCAGGGGCTTCGGCAGATCATTGAACGGCAGATCTTTCTGGGGGGGCGCCGTCGGGGGCATGAGCGAAAGCGATGCACGTCAGCGGGCCGACCGACCGCCGCGCCTGGGCGGGCCCGTGTCGGACCTTTTCGCGTCGAAGCTTCTGCGTCCGATGTTGCGGCCCGGGACTGTCCGGCGTTCGCCGCTGATCGAGCGGCTGGCCCGGGGTGACCCGCGTCCGATCGTGTCCGTGGTTGCGCCTGCCGGTTACGGGAAGACGACACTGCTTTCGCAGTGGGCCGAGCGTAACGGGCAGGCTTTTGCGTGGGTGTCGGTGGACGACGGGGACAACGACCCGAAGGTCCTGCTCACCTATGTCGCGGAGGCGCTCGATGCGGTGCAGCCGATCGACGGGCGGGTATTCGACGCGCTGGCCTCCCCGGTGAGCTCGGTGCCTGGCTCGGTTGTCCCGCGGTTGGGGGCGGCGTTCTCGTCGATGACTTCGCGGGTCGCGCTGGTCCTGGATGACGTGCACGCGCTTCATAACCGGGAATGCCAGGACGCGCTGTCGGTGCTGGCCGATCACGTGCCGGGCGGCTCGCGTCTGGCGCTGGCCGGCCGGGCCGAGCCGCCGTTGCGCATCGCGCGGCTGCGCGCCGAAGGCAAGATCCTGGAGATCGGCCCCGAGGATCTGGCGCTGACTTCTGACGAGGCGTCATCGTTGCTGCGTAACGCTGACGTGGCACTCGGCGTGGACGAGATGGCCGGGCTGCATCAGCGGACCGAGGGATGGCCGGCCGGGCTGTACCTGGCGGCGCTTTACCTGCGGGAGGGCGGCCCCTTGGCGACCGCGGCGGTCTCCTTCGGCGGCGATGACCGGCTGGTGAGCGAGTACATGGAGTCGGAGTTCCTGGCGCGGATCTCCCGCCGGGAACGGGTGTTCCTGACCCGGGCTGCGGTGCTGGACCGTTTGTCCGGCCCGCTGTGCGACGCGGTGCTGGACGTGCCTGGGTCGGCCGCGATCTTGGCGGATCTGGCCCGGTCGAACTTGATGCTGGTGCCGCTGGACCGGCGGGGGCAGTGGTATCGCTACCACCACCTGTTCC